>OODS01000924.1_pt1 | contig 21164 bp, 20 predicted proteins | sample 1671531 | NCBI WGS metagenome assembly OODS01 (sample SAMN06348166, study PRJEB24527) | human gut metagenome | biome: human gut; feature: ankylosing spondylitis patient; material: feces | host: Homo sapiens | place: China | collected 2015-10 | reverse complement strand
CGCCGGAAAAACTGACGGAAGAAGAACTTGCCTTTATCGGTCAGTTCGCCTGCACGGCGGCGAGTTTTTCAACAACGCAGTCGGGCGGGATCCCGAGTATTCCGGAGGAAGAGGATGTTCTGGATTACTTTTCAAAGGTAGGAATTTTCTGAACTGAAAATTCCGTACAATACAGTGGTGGTAGCAGATTTTGCCGATTCGGAATGCGAAGCATCGGCAAAATCCCGTTACAGGGCACGGACACGGAGTGCCCGTGTGCTGTAACAGTTTTGGAGAGAATGCAGGCTTAAATGGAAAGCCGCATCTATGTGACGAAGCTGATATTTAGAGCAGTTCTGGCTGGATAGGAATCCGGAACTGCCGGGATACCGGCTTTGTTGCTTTTGGGAAATTGTTTGGGAAATGCGCCCAGAAAGACCATGTTTAGGTGGAAGGTGATTCCCGGGATTTCCGACATCATTGAAATTGTCGGAATTTTGCTGGAAGAGATCACCAACTCACTGCTTCCGGTATTTGTTTGGCGTGCATCCAACGATCCTTTTAAAGCAGCTTGTAAAATAACTCTGTGAGGAAAAGCCGGTATTCTGGGCGATCTCAGCAATTGCGAGACTGGGATCTGCCAGGAATTCCCGGCTTTTTGTGATCCTGTATTCCAGGAGATACTGAAAGGTCGTCATGCCGGTCATGCGCTTAAAAAAGCGCTCACATTCCTCCGGGCAGAGACCGATGGATGCGGCGATCTCGGACAGGGTGAGCTTTTCTGAAAAGTGTGCATGGAGAAATTCCATGGTCTTAGTGAGCCGCTCGTTTGAGGTACTGTTTCCGGGCGTGTCCGGCATCACGGAACATCTGGCAAGTTTTAGAATGTCCGGCCAGGCAGAGAGAATCTCTCCATGGAGCAGGAGTTCCCAGCCATCGAAATGTTCGCCCTCTGAGATGTTCACGATCCGTCTTACGGTCCTGGTGAGGCGGACACCGGCAGGATGGCTGGCGTCAAAGAGAAAGGCCGGAGGCAGATTTCCGGATAAAAATGGGGCAATAACAGCCTGATAGAGAGCCTGATTGTCTTCCACGGCAATCAGGCTGGGAAGAAAATCAACACAATAGTAGGCAGAATCCGGTTCGACAGGTTCTACAAAATGAGCGGACCGGCTGTTGATAAAAAATCCATTTCCTTTGCTGACAAAATAAGACTTTCCGGCAGTCTGAAAACGAATTTTGCCTTTTGTGATAATACAGAGCTGGAAATCCTCATGCCAGTGCCAGCGCACAGTGGGATAATTCCGGTCTGAAAAATCGGTCATATAGACAGAGACTGGAAGCAGATCTGAAATCCGGATCGTATCTTCTTCCTGATTTTCTTTTATAGACAGTCTATTTCGGATCATAGGGAAAACCTCACGTTATAAAAAACGAGAATCTCAATATATTGATAAAATATATGGATATTTTGATATACTGAAAAAGTCAAGTGAATCATACAATCGGTGAATGTGTGAAGAGTTACGATTGTGCCATGTGGAATTTTCAAAACAAAAATTACTGTTGATGAAAAGTAATATTACAACTAAAAAATTGGGAGGAACTTATGACAGAAACAAAGGAAAAGAACAGGCAGAAGCTGGGAATTTTCTGCTGTATTGCCGGTGGAGTCGGCTGGGGACTTTCGGGGACATGCGGGGAGGCGTTGTTTTCCCAGTATCCGATCGATACGTCCTGGGTGACGGCTGTGCGGATGACTGTGGCGGGAACGTTACTGTTACTCTTTGCGCTTGCGAAGCACAGTCTGGATTTTAAAGCGCTTGGAAAAGATAAAAAGGGGATCATGGAGATCGTTCTGTTCGCTCTGGCGGGACTTGCACTCTGTCAGTACGCGTACCTCAGTGCCATCAAATGGACAAACTCCGGAACGGCGACGGTGATCCAGAATCTCTCCATCGTATTTATCGCAGTTTATGTCTGCCTGACGACAAGAACGAAACCGGATAAGAAGACGGTATTCTGTATTCTGCTTGCACTCATCGGTGTCTGGCTCCTCGCGACAGGAGGAAAACCAGGAAATATGGAGTTGACACCGAGAGGACTCTTCTGGGGACTGATGGCAGGCATCGGCGCGGCGAGTTACTCGCTGCTTTCCAGAGCTCCGGTGGGACGTTTTGGAAGTATTCCGGTGACCGGACTTGGAATGTTGATCGGGGGAGTCGTGCTCTGTGGAATTGCCCAGGTATGGAAGGTTCCGGCTGGACTTGATGGGCGTGCGGTCCTCTATCTTGCGGTCATTGTTTTGGTCGGTACGGTCGGGGCGTTTACTTTATTTTTACAGGGAATTGCCCTGGTGGGACCGGTGAAGGCGGCGCTCTTTGCGTGTCTGGAGCCGCTGACAGCGGCAACGTTGTCGGTCGTCTGGCTGCATGCCAGTTTTACGGCGGCGGATCTGGTTGGGTTTGCGTGTATTCTGGCGACGGTGGTGTTGATGAGATAGGATATGTAGAATCAAGGTACTCCTGCCCGGAAGCTCTCCGCCCCGCTCTCGCCAATTTCTTCCTCCCGCAAAAACAAACTGCCCGGATTCCAAAGAACCCAGGCAGTCAAACTTATATCACGCTCTGATCTCTTACTTCCCGATCACACTCGTCGCAAAATTCACCGACGCCATCGCATCCTTGCAATACGCATCCGCCCCGATCGCATCCGCATACTCCTGCGTCAGAACCGCACCTCCGACCATGACCTTCACCCAGGGCGCATCCTTCCTCAGCGCCTTGATCGTCTCCTCCATCGACGGAACCGTTGTCGTCATAAGAGCACTGAGCCCGACCACCGGCACATGCTCCCTGATCGCCTCTTCCACGACCGTCTCCGGCGTAACATCTCTTCCAAGATCGATCACATCAAAACTATAATTTTCCAGAAGGACCTTCACGATATTCTTCCCAATATCATGGATATCCCCCTTCACCGTCGCCAGGATCACCTTTCCCTTCTTCTCCTGAACCTCTCCGCTCGCCTCCATGGAGTCCTTCACGACAGCAAACGCCGCCTTCGCAGCCTCCGCACTCATCAGAAGCTGCGGAAGGAACACCGTTCCGGCCTCGAATCCCTTTCCGACCTCGTCGAGAGCCGGGATCATGTCCGTGTTGATGAGTTCGAGCGCATCCGTATCCTTCAGGGCAAGTCTCGCCGCATCAGACGCCGCCTGGGACATTCCCTTTATGATACTCTTCTTTAACGCAGAGCCCGTATCCGCTGCTCCTGCCCCGGATGCAGTTCCGGAACCTGCCGCACTTCCGGTGCCCGCAGTCCCGCTCACGCCTGCCGCCTGGTTCACAGCCGCTGCCTTTAAGATCTCCTTCTGTCTCTTTTTCTCCGCTTCCTTCGGACCGTAGATCCCCACATATCCCGCACAGTTCTCATCCTGCGCCGTCAGCACCAGGAAACTGTCGTAAACCTGCATCATCGCTTCCAGATTCGGGTTCACGATCCCTGCAGAAAGCCCATTCTGCATTGCGAGAAGGAAAAATGACGCATTGATATTTTCGCGCATCGGAAGTCCGAATGACACGTTGGAAACGCCGAGAACCGTCTTTCCGCCCAGCTCGTCCCGGACTCTCCGCACAGTTTCCAGGGTTGTAAGCGCCCCGTTCTTATCGGAGCTAACCGCCATGCAGAGGCAGTCCACGAGAATGTCCTTCTTCGGGATCCCGTAGGATGCCGCCGTCTCGTAGATCTTCTTCGCGACCGCAATTCTTCCGTCCGCAGTCTCCGGGATCCCGTCCTCATCGAGTGCCAGGGCAACGACAACACCGCCGTAATGCTTTACGAGCGGGAAGATCTGTTCCATGACCTCTTTCTTTCCGTTTACCGAGTTGATCAGCGGTTTTCCGTTGTAGATCCTGAGCGCCCGCTCCATCGCCACCGGATTGGAAGTATCGATCTGCAGCGGCAGGTCCAGGACACCCTGAAGTTCCTTCACGACATCCACCATCATCTGTGGTTCATCGATCCCCGGAAGTCCCACGTTGACGTCGAGAACATCGGCGCGGCTCTCCTGCTGGGCAACACCCATGGAGAGGATGTATGTCAGGTCCTTATCCTTTAATGCCTGCTTGAATTTCGGCTTTCCGGTCGGATTGATCCGCTCTCCGATCAGGATCGGGCGGCCGCCGAACGTCACCGCATGGGAGTAGGAGGAGATCACGGTCCGTCCTTTATCTGTGATCTCACAGACCGGGATCGCGTCGCAGACAAGTTTTGTCTTGTGAATGTGCTCCGGCGTCGTTCCGCAGCAGCCTCCGAGGACCGTCGCCCCGTTCCGTGCCATCTCCTTCATCGCCTCGGCAAACTCGTCCGCATTGATATCGTAGACAGTCTTTCCGCCCTCACTTCTCGGGAGTCCTGCGTTCGGGTTTACAAGGATCGGTGTGGAGGAAACACGTACCATATCTTTTAAAAACGGAAGAAGCTGGATCGGTCCAAGTCCGCAGTTTAATCCGATCACATCGGCGCCGAGGCCTTCCAAAAGCGCCGTCACGGACTCCACATTTCCTCCGGTCAGCATTTTTCCCTTTTCATCGAGGGTGATCGTCGCAAAGACCGGGAGATTGCTGTTTTCTTTTGCTGCCAGGACTGCCGCCTTTAACTCGTAGCCGTCTCCCATCGTCTCGATGATCACAAGGGCGGCTCCCGCCTCTTTTCCGGCGATGACCACCTCTTTATACGCCTCATAGGCATCCTCAAACTCGAGATCACCGTACGGCTTTAAGAGCTTTCCGGTCGGTCCCATGTCGAGCGCCGCGTATCCGTGTCCGCAGGCTTTGATCGCGCGCTTCGCATTTCCCACCGCTGCCGCAACGATCTCCTGCACCGAATATCCGTCCTCGGCCTTGAATTTAAAATGGTTCGCACCGAAGGTATTGGTCGTCACCACATCAGAGCCTGCTTCCAGGTATTCCCTGTGGATCTCCTCGATGATCTCCGGTTTGGAAAGATTCCATGTCTCCGGAAGTTCCCCGGGCTGCAGTCCTCTCGCCTGCAGAAGACTTCCCATTCCTCCGTCAAAATAAATTCGTCTCTCTTTCATCAGTTCCAGAATATTCATGGTTCTCTCCTATCGTCCCTGATCCGGATCCTGACCGGATCAGCTCGTAATTTTCCATCATTTTTTATTTTCTGTATCTCAGTCCTGACATCTCCGGAACGCGCAGTCCTTTTTCCCGCACGCTTCACATCCTTCGATCGTACATGCTGCCGGTGTCCTGCTCACACCGATCACCGCCGTCACCGATTTTGACGGCATCATAAGATATCCCTCTGTCAGAGTGATCCCGATCCTTTTTCCCGCCTCCAGGCCGTCAAGGATCTCTTTTTGCGCCGACAGCGGAAAATCTCCGTATCCCGGCGAAAATCTCGGTCTGAGATAGAGGCCTTTTTCCAGATATTCCTTTTTCCAACCGGCATTCAGCTCATTGCAGTAAGCTTCCACCATCGCAGCGGCGGCAGCCTGCATGACCACCGCTTTTGCCACGGAAAGTTTCCCGTACCTGGCCAGAAGTCTGTCCACCTGTGCACCGACAGTGACCGCCATCACCAGCACGGAATCACAGCCAGCCAGGTTCTTTCTTAAATTTTCACTCTTCACCCGAAAACATCCGCCATTGATCGTCCCATCATCTTCCATGATCAGCGGATACTCCCGGATCAGATGTCTGAAATCTGCCGCACTCTCTGCTTCCCGGATACATTCCTCTAAAAGCCGCTCCGTCTCCGGATCCGGTTCATGTTTTCCAAGCCCCAGATAGCGGAGCGCTTCTTTTCTGTCTGTCTGCATTTTCTGATCGGTTCCTTCACTGTTTTTTCATATTTCCTGGATCTTCTCTGCACTGTTTCCGAGGATCTTTTCCGGTTTTGAATGAGTTTCTTCCTTATTATAATAGACCATATAACCGGCAGTTAAGTCACTTATAACTACAGGTTAATCTATTGCTTCCGTTATAATCTGCCTTTTATCCGTTCTTTTTCGGATGCTTATCAGCATACCACCTGGTATCTGCCCTCGTCCAATATATTCGCTATGTGCCTGGCTATAGGTTTTTCCTATTGCTATTTTGATCCGTCACATTCCCTCAAATTTCCGGATCTCCTCCAGATATTTCTGTCCCAACGGGCTTAGCGCGATTCCTTTTCTCTTCAGATATCCGATCGTCATGACCTCATCCGACTTTAACTTGACGGCAAGGTAATCCGATCCGTTCAGATTGTCGCAGAGGATCCCGGAACAGAGCGTATATCCGTTTAAGCCCACCATCAGGTTTAACAGGGTCGCACGGTCATTTGCACGGATCAGCCGTTTATAGCTGTAGGTGCTGAGGACTTCCTCGGCAAAATAGAAGGAATTATAATTTCCCTGTTCAAAGGAGAGACACGGATATTCCTGAAGTTCCTCGATCGTGATCTCGTCCTGACCGGCCAGCGGATGACCTTTCCAGAGATAGACATAGATCCCGCAGTCCATCAGCGGACAGAATTCCAGATCTGACTCATCAAACAGCTTCGTGAGGACTTTCCGGTTAAAGTCGTTTAAATAAAGAATACCGATCTCACTGCGGAATGTCTTCACATCCTCGATGACCTCGTAAGTCTTTTCCTCCCGCACCGCAAATTCGTATTCATCCATGCCGAACTGCTTGACCATCTCAATGAACGCATTCACCGCGAACGTATAATGCTGCATGGAAACGCCGAATTTTTTCTTCACGTTCTTCTTTTCGATATAGCGGGACTCCATCAGCTTATACTGTTCCGTGACCTGCCTGGCATAGCCCAGGAACTCCTGTCCTTCCGGGGTCAGGACAACGCCGCGGTTGCTTCTCTTAAAAAGCTCCGTTCCGATCTCATGTTCCAGCTCCTTTAACGCCAGTGAGAGACTCGGCTGGGAAATAAACAGGAGCTTCGCCGCTTCGTTCATGGAACCGGTGTCTGCGATCGTGATCACATATTTTAACTGCGTAAGCGTCATAATACTCTCCTTTCCGGCCGGTTCGGATGGCCAGGATCTTCGTTCGCCCAGTTACTCAGATTTTACCGATTCCCGCGCATTTTGTCAATCACAGAGACACATCGTCTGACACGTCCGCTATTTTTTACGGACAGAATATTTCCAAACGGAAGCTGCGGATTCTGCCGCTTTGAAATGCGGAATACCGGCTTCTTTCCGTCCAGTAAAACAAGCCTTGTTTTATTCCGCAACTCAGAATAAATCCAGCGTTTTTCTCCCCAAAATGCTATAAACCCGTAAAAAATACGTGTTTTTCCCCGTTAAAATTTTAATTAGCTTGACATTCTGAAGTAAACTCCCTATAATTCAAAATAATCTTTAACCGTTCCACTTCAAATTGACAAAGCAGTGAATGGTTATCATGATAACAAGTTCCAGAGGAGGAAACATTATGAAAAAAAGATTTTTAAGCCTTGGCCTTGCAATGGCAATGGCAGCATCTTTAACAGCATGTGGAAGCTCTTCTTCCACAACAGAAACAACAGCTGCAGCAGCTGACGCGACAACAGCCGCTGCCGGAGAGAGCACAGCAACTTCCGGTGAAGTATTCAAGATCGGTGGTATCGGCCCGGTTACAGGTGCAGCTGCCGTATACGGTCTCGCAGTTAAGAACGGCGCACAGATCGCAGTTGATGAGATCAATGCTGACGGCGGCATCAACGGCTACCAGATCGATTTCCAGTTCCAGGATGATGAGCATGACGCAGAAAAATCCGTCAACGCTTACAACACCTTAAAAGACTGGGGCATGCAGATGCTCATGGGTACTGTAACATCCGCTCCGTGCGTAGCAGTCGCTGACAAGACAATGGCTGACAATATGTTCCAGATCACACCGTCCGGTTCTTCCGTTGAGTGTGCACAGAACCCGAACGTATTCCGCGTATGCTTCTCTGACCCGGATCAGGGTGCTGCATCCGCAACCTACATTGCTGAGAACAAGCTTGCTGATAAGATCGCAGTGATCTACGACAGCTCCGATGTATATTCCAGCGGTATCTACGAGAGGTTCGCTTCCGAGGCTGCAAACCATGGTCTTGATATCGTTGCTGCTGAGGCATTCACAGCTGATTCCAACAAGGACTTCTCCACACAGCTTCAGAAAGCAAAGGATGCAGGCGCTGACCTTGTATTCCTTCCGATCTACTACACAGAGGCATCCCTGATCCTCAACCAGGCAAACACTATGGGTTACGCTCCGAAATTCTTCGGATGTGACGGTATGGACGGTATCCTTCAGGTTGACAACTTCGATACAAAGCTTGCTGAGGGCTTAATGCTCTTAACACCGTTCGCAGCAGATGCTGACGACGAGCTCACACAGAAGTTCGTAACTGCTTACAAAGAGAAATACGGCGAGACACCGATCCAGTTCGCTGCTGATGCATACGATGCGATCTATGCGATCAAAGCTGCTGCTGAGGAAGCTGGCATCACACCGGAGACTTCTGTAAGCGATACATGCGACAAGATGAAAGAAGCAATGTTAAAGGTCACTGTAAACGGTCTTACAGGTGAGAACATGACATGGACAGAAGACGGCGAGCCGCACAAGGCACCGAAGGCTGTCAAGGTTGTAGACGGCGCTTACCAGGCGATGTAATCAGACATGAAAGAATGACGTTACCGGACACATCATGTGAACCGTAACAATGACAGAATTAAGAGGATTGTCGCTTCGGCAATCCTCTTGTTTCTTTCAGGGTCTTATGGTATTATGAACATAAAATTTGCTGTCGGGGGCAAAAATCCGTCAGCAGGATCCCGCCCGCAACTGTCCATCCGGTCTGTACGTTCCTATTATAGACCGCAAGAACCGGCGAAAACCCGCCGGAAAAGATACCGAGGTGTAAAAGTTATGATGGGTTTTATCAACTATTTAATCAATGGAATCAGCCTTGGCAGTGTCTACGCGATCATCGCACTCGGATACACCATGGTCTACGGAATTGCCAAAATGCTGAACTTCGCCCATGGAGATATCATCATGGTCGGAAGCTATACCGTATTTATCACAACGCGCTACCTGGGAATGCCGACTTTCTTAAGCGTGCTCCTGGCCGTTGTCGTGTGCACGCTCCTCGGTATCGTCATCGAGCGCGTTGCCTACAAACCACTGCGTGACGCCTCCCCGCTGTCCGTCCTGATCACGGCGATCGGTGTCAGCTACTTATTACAGAACGTCGCTCTCCTCTTATTCGGAGCCGACACAAAGTCCTTTACATCCGTTGTGACATTCCCGGCGATCAAGCTCGCAGACGGAGCCATCACGATCACCGGAGAGACGACCGTTACGATCCTCTCCTGTATCGTCATCATGATCGGACTTACCGCATTTATCAACAAGACAAAAGCAGGTCAGGCAATGCTCGCTGTCTCTGAGGACCGCGGCGCTGCAACCTTAATGGGTGTAAACGTAAACGGTACGATCGCCTTAACATTCGCGATCGGTTCTGCTCTCGCTGCGATCGCAGGCGTGCTGCTCTGCTCCGCTTACCCGTCCCTGACCCCGTACACAGGATCCATGCCTGGTATCAAGGCTTTCGTAGCCGCAGTTTTCGGCGGGATCGGTTCCATCCCGGGCGCCCTGATCGGCGGAGTCCTGCTCGGAATTATTGAGATCCTGTCAAAAGCGTATATCTCTTCCCAGCTTTCCGATGCGATCGTGTTCTCCGTACTGATCATCGTCCTTTTAGTACGTCCGACCGGTATCCTGGGCAAGAAACTGAACGAGAAAGTGTAGGTGATCGACATGAAAAGTACAGCAAAAAAGAAAACATTCGTCAACAATATGATCACCCTCGGAATGGTGGCCGCTGCCTGGCTCATCATGGAGATCCTCATGAACACCGGACATGTATCCAGCCTTTTAAAGGGACTTCTCGTCCCGTTCTGTATCTATGTGATCATGGCAGTATCCTTAAACCTTACCGTCGGAATCCTCGGTGAATTAAGCCTTGGACATGCGGGATTCATGTGCGTCGGTGCATTCGCCGGTGCCCTCTTCTCCAAATGCATGAAGGGAACCTTAAATCCGACTGTAAGCCTTGTAATCGCGATTTTTATCGGCGCTGCCGCTGCAGCTGTATGCGGTATCCTGATCGGTATCCCGGTTTTACGTCTGCGCGGTGACTATCTCGCGATCGTTACCCTGGCATTCGGTGAGATCATCAAGAACCTCATCAACGCCATATTCCTTGGACGGGACGCAGATGGTTTCCACATTTCCTTTAAGGACTCCATGTCCCTCGGCTTAAAAGACGGCGGTGAAGTCCTCATCAAGGGACCGCAGGGAATCACCGGAACTCCGCAGGCCGCAACCTTTACGATCGGTATCATCCTGGTCCTGATCACTCTCGTGATCGTCATGAACCTTGTAAATTCCAGAACGGGCCGCGCGATCATGTCCATCCGTGACAACCGCATCGCTGCTGAGTCCATCGGAATCAACATCACGAAATATAAGCTGCTCGCATTCAGCATCTCCGCAGCTTTAGCAGGTGTTGCCGGCGTTCTCTACGCCCACAACCTGACCACACTGACTGCTCTCCCAAAGAACTTCGGCTACAACATGTCCATCATGATCCTTGTATACGTCGTTCTCGGCGGAATCGGAAGCATCCGCGGATCGGTGATCTCCACCGTCATCCTCTATCTGCTCCCGGAGCTTTTAAGAGGCTTAAACAACTACCGTATGCTGATCTACGCGATCGTCCTGATCCTTGCGATGCTCTTCAACTCTGCACCGCAGTTCATCACGCTCCGCAAACGGATTTTCGGCGGATTTGCATCACATACCACACATTCCGGAAAGGGGGAAGCTTAAAATGTCAGACATGTTAAGTGTAAAGGGACTGAGCATCTCCTTCGGCGGCTTAAAGGCTGTCAACAATTTTGCGATCAATATCGAAAAGGGCCAGCTCTACGGCCTCATCGGACCGAACGGTGCCGGCAAGACCACGATCTTCAACCTTCTGACCGGTGTTTATAAGCCGGATACGGGAACGATCCTCTTAGACGGTCAGAACCTTACCGGAAAGTCCACGACCGACATCAACAAGGCCGGAATTGCCCGTACTTTCCAGAACATCCGTCTCTTCAAGGACCTCTCCGTTCTTGACAATGTAAAGGCAGGACTTCACAATCACCACCCCTACTCCACGATCGAGGGAATTCTCCGTCTCCCGCGCTATTATAAGGTCGAAAAAGAGATGGATGAGGAAGCCATGGAGCTCTTAAAGGTGTTCGGACTCGACAATGAGTGTGATTTCAAGGCATCCAACCTTCCTTACGGTAAGCAGAGAAAGCTTGAGATCGCCCGCGCGCTCGCAACAGAGCCGAAGCTTCTTCTTCTCGATGAGCCGGCGGCCGGCATGAACCCGAACGAGACCGCGGAGCTGATGGAGACGATCCGCTTCGTCCGCGACCATTTCGGAATGACCATTCTCCTGATCGAACACGATATGAAACTCGTCAGCGGCATCTGTGAGCGCCTCACCGTGTTAAACTTCGGTCAGGTTCTCTGCACAGGTCCTACGCAGGAAGTTTTGAGCAATCCGGATGTTATCAAGGCATATCTCGGTGATGAATAGGAGGAGAAACAGATTATGGCAATGCTGGAAGTAAGAGATCTGGAAGTCTATTATGGCGTGATCCAGGCTTTAAAGGGAATCTCCTTCGATGTAAACCAGGGAGAGATCGTTGCTCTGATCGGTGCCAACGGTGCCGGTAAGACGACTACGCTGCACACGGTAACAGGACTTTTAAGTGCCCGTTCCGGACATATCATCTATGAGGGAACCGATATCACAAGAGTCCCGGGCTACAAGCTTGTCAGCATGGGCATCGCCCATGTTCCGGAGGGGCGCCGCGTGTTCTCCACGCTCTCCGTTCTCCAGAATTTAAAGCTGGGCGCTTATACGAGAAAGGACAAGGCGGAGATGGAAGCGACGTTGAACATGATCTACGAGCGTTTCCCGCGTCTGAAGGAGCGTGTGAACCAGCCAGCCGGTACTCTCTCCGGCGGTGAGCAGCAGATGCTCGCCATGGGCCGCGCTCTCATGAGCCACCCGAAGCTGATCGTTCTTGACGAGCCGTCGATGGGTCTGTCTCCGATCTATGTGAATGAGGTGTTTGACATTATCCAGAGTATCAACCGCGACGGTGTGACGGTTCTCCTGGTCGAGCAGAATGCGAAGAAGGCGCTTTCGATCGCGAATAAGGCGTATGTGCTTGAGACGGGGAAGATCGTTTTGAGTGGGGATGCGAAGGATATGATGAATAATGATCAGGTGAAGAAAGCTTATCTGAGTGAGTAAGTGGATTGATCTGTGGTTACGGCTTACGCGTTGCGTGGGCCGTAATTTTTTTGAATGATTCATAGTGGCGGAAGGCGGGACGCGTTGAGCCTGTTTTATATTTTCTTACAGTTCTATAAATTGGGAAATTTTGTGTAACTTTTTGGCGATTTTATGGTATACTCTTTACAGACAGCACTGAAACTGTGCAGAATTAAGGATAATAGCAACTTGTACAGGGGAGGAAGATATTATGAGCAAAGTCATCACTATCAGCCGTGAATTCGGCAGCGGCGGACGCGAGATCGGCGTCTGCCTCGCAAAGAAACTTGGGATTCCTGTTTACGATAAGGAACTGATCGCTATGGCGGCCGAGGACAGCAATATCTCTGAGGATCTTTTTCACGCAAACGATGAGGTGATCGCCAGACAGAAGCGGATCAACTATGATGATCTCGCAACGGTCGATCCTTTCTCTCCTGCCTATGAGATCCCGGTTTCCGATCAGCTTTTTGTGATCCAGTCGAAGATCATCCGCCAGCTTGCGAACGAGGGACCTTGTGTCATCATCGGAAGATGTTCTGACGTGATCGTTGAGGATGCTTTCCGGGTATTTATCTCCTCCGGTCTCAAAAAGCGTGTGGAGCGCATCCTGGCGCTTGAAAAGGAACCGGATGAGGATGTGAAGAAGCTGGAAAGCCGGATTCGTGCCATCGACGCGAAGCGCCGCGACTACTATCAGTACTACAGCGGCAATGAGTGGGGCAAACCGAAAAATTATGATCTCTGCTTAAACAGCGGTACTCTCGGGATCGAGCGGTGCGTGGAGATCATTGCGAATACGGTGTCATTGGAATAGGATATAGAGATTTTGATCGGCTGGAAATCCCCGGCATAGTTATGAGCACATGGCTGCGCCGGGGATTTTTCGTGATATTCCCGTCTTCTGTAATCCTGACCTTTTACGTCCTTGTATCGTACTTACAAATTTACAACTAGTCTTCTATCCCCACTGCTGTTCGGATCTTTTTTGTTCTGATCATTCTTCTGCTCTTCTTTATTTTTTAGCCTTTATTATTTCATTCTTTTGTATGTTTTATCACATAAAAGCGTAAAACTTCAACTTATTGAATTTTTCTATTGACAAATGCATCTGACAGCGCTATGATAACTTCAGCAGCCGGAAAGAATCGATCCGGCGGTCAATCTTCAGAGAGGAGAACAGCAGATATGAAGAACCAGATGATGAATCTTTTTGCATCCTATTCTTTTTATTATTTTCCGGGCTATTATTACGGCGCGGACTGTTTCTGCTGCAAAAAACAAACCTCTCCGATCGAAGGTCAAAGGGCCTGAGGAAACGTAACGAAAACGTGGAGCCGGTGTTTGCGATTGCAGCAGACACCGGATTTTTTATTTTAACAGAAAAAAGGAGAAAACAATCATGATCATTATCTTAAAGAAAGACGCCAATAAACAGAAAGTAGAATCTTTAAAGACCGAACTTGTAAACCAGGGCTTCAAGCTTCATCTCTCTGAGGGAACCGAAGCTTCCCTGATCGGACTGATCGGTGATACGAGTATGATCCATGAGGACTGGCTGCGCGCCAACGATGTCGTTGAGGATGTCCGCCGGATCCGCGAGCCGTACAAAAAGGCAAACCGCTCCATGCACCCGGATGACACCGTGATCGATATCTGCGACAGAAAGATCGGCGGCGGCAATTTCCAGGTGATCGCCGGACCGTGTTCGATCGAGACGAAGGAACAGATCACAGAGGTCGCTGAGGATGTGAAACGCTCCGGCGCTACTCTTCTCCGCGGCGGTGCTTTCAAGCCGAGAACTTCCCCGTACGCATTCCAGGGGCTTCATGAGCACGGTCTTGATCTTCTCCTCGAGGCAAAAAAAGCCACAGGTCTCCCGGTCGTCACAGAGATCATGAGTGCTGAGCATCTCCCGCTCTTCGATGACGTGGATGTCATCCAGGTCGGTGCGAGAAATATGCAGAACTTCGAGCTCTTAAAGGTTCTCGGAAAGATCGACAAGCCGATCCTCTTAAAGCGCGGACTTGCCAACACTCTGGACGAGCTCTTGATGAGTGCCGAGTACATCATGGCAGGTGGAAATGAAAAGGTCATCCTCTGTGAGCGCGGGATCCGTACTTTCGAGACTTCCTACAGAAATACGCTCGATATCTCCGCTGTCCCGATGTTAAAGAAGAAAACTCACCTTCCGGTCATCATCGACCCGAGCCACGCAGCCGGGATCCGTTTCATGGTCGAGCCGCTCGCTATGGCAGCGATCGCAGCCGGAGCTGACGGTCTCATGATCGAGGTCCACAACAATCCTGAAAAAGCCCTCTGCGACGGTGCCCAGTCCCTGACACCGGAGATGTTTGATCATCTGATGAAGAAAGTGAATAAGACGGTGGATTTCTTCCATACACTTGGGTAAGCCGATCATCTGTCTGAAATCACCGCCATGCAGAATATAAAATGCCCCCTGAATCTCGTTCACTCAGGGGGCATTCCTGGTATTTTTCTCTTGTATCCCAGCATTTTGATCTTAAATGTAAAAAATATATTTTCTCATGTTTTGAACCCAAATGGAAAATGCAAGAACACCTACAGCGGCCATACTATTCAGGCATATATAAACATATTGCCGGGTTGCGAAAAATATAAAATCAGATTTTTCTTTTTCTAAATATGCAGTATAATAAATTTGTCAATATTTTAGGCAGACCAATCCCGCAAAGACGGCTGCCCGGCAGATTTTCATTGAAATATTTCAGGGAGGTTTCCACTATGGTCAGAAAAACAGAAGTCGCATTTGTACCGAATTTAAGAGGCGGTGAAGGCACCGTCGAGATCCGTCATCTTTTAAGCAAGGACGAGCTCATGGGACATGCATCCATGTACGCACACGTGATCATCCCGCCGCACGGCAGCATCGGTTTCCACCAGCATGTAGAAAATACCGAGCCGTACTATGTGATCAAAGGAAAGGGGATCTTTGAGGACAACGACCACACAGAGACCGAGATCCACCCGGGCGATGTCTGTGTGATCGAGGTTGGTCAGAGCCATGCCATCAAAAATCCGTTTGATGAGCCGTTAGAATTTATGGCACTTGTGATCAATGAACGCGGAAAAGAGATTTAAATCTGCTTTTCCCAGTCCATCCGAAGCAAGAATACGATAAAAATGATCGAGCTTAAGCTCCATGTCAGCGGGTAAGCCGATGAGATCGTCCGGAATACCGGAATGATCCGGAGTGCGATCGTCACATAGAGAACGCGGATCCCACACCAGCAGATGAGCATCGTGAACATCGGGACCACTGATTTTCCGGCTCCGCGGAGGACGCCGGACGCGCAGTTGGAAAATGCCAGAAGGAAAAAGAACAGTGCAACCGTTCTTCCATGGATCGTTCCGAAGCGGATCGCTTCCGGTGCATCGACAAAGATCCTAAGAAGGATCGGGATCCAGATAAAAAGACAGATTCCCACAAGCTCTGCCATCACCATGCCGAACGCAAGGCCGATGGCGGAGCCTTTTTTTGCCCGGTCTGCTCTCCCGGCTCCAAGATTCTGGCTCACAAAGGTCGTGAGCGCCATGGACATGCTCATGATCGGGAGAAACGCGATCCCCTCAAGCTTCGCAAAGGCACCCTGTCCGGAGATCGCGAATGCGCCGAATGTATTGATATTTGACTGGACGACGAGATTTCCGATGCTGATGACCGAGTTCTGGAGCCCCGTCGGAAGTCCCTGGACGATAACCTGGCGGATCATTTCTTTATGGAAACGCAGTTCCTTCCAATGGATCGTCGCTGCCCCGCCGTCCTTTACCATGCGTGACAGGCATAAAAGAACGCTGAGTCCCTGCGCGATCACGGTCGCAACCGCGGCTCCGGCTGCGCTCCATTTGAATCCGGCGACAAAAATGAGATCCAGGATCATGTTCACCACGGAGGAAAAGATCAGGTAATAGAGTGGATGTACGCTGTCCCCGACCGCCCGCATGATGTTCATGCAGATGTTGTACATGATGACCGTGGAAACGCCGGCAAAATAGATTCCAAAGTACAGTCGCGCCTCCGTCATTACGCTGTCCGGCGTGTGAAGCCAGCCAAGCAGGATCGGGACAAACACCTGACCGATGATCGTCGCGAGAATAGAAAACACGATTCCAAGAAGGAAGTTCGTGTGGACTGCCCGCCGCAGGTTCTCCTCGTCCTGTGCTCCAAAGTATTTTGAGATCACGACTCCGCCGCCGATCGCAATCCCGCCGAAGAGCGTGATCACCGACATCGTCACATTTCCGGACAGGCTGACCGCCGCGAATGCATCATTGCTCGCATAGTTCCCGACAACCCAGGCGTCCGCCATGTTGTAGAGCTGCTGCAGAAGCTGACCGAGAAAGATCGGGATCATAAACGTAAAAAGCCCCTTCGCGATCGGTCCTTCCGTCAGATTTCCTTTCTGATCCGCATTTTTCTTTGCCGTGCTTTTTCTGAAAAAATCCATCTTTTTCCTCCCCGCAGGACCAGGGAATATCCGCCGTTCACGGACATTCGTCGTTTAAGTGACACGTTGTAACTAATATAATCGTATCATGCAAGTACCTGCTTGTCAAGTGAAGGTATTTCCTGCGCTATGCTTATAATCTTCGTGTTGAAAGGCGCCTATACACGGATTTTTCCTGTCCGTGCACGGCGCCTTTTCATTCATTATTTTCTGATCCGGGCAGGCATACTCTTCCTGTCTCAGTCCAGCTTCTTTTTCGTCAGATATGTCAGATGCACCACGCTGTCCGGAAGCTGCTCCACTGCCTTCAAGTTCATTTTCCTCCTTTCGATTTCCGATTCTTCCAAATTTCTAGCTTCCATCTCTCTGCCTAACCAACCGCTGATTCGCTGATTGTTTTCCAGGCACCATTCATCAGATTTTCCCATCTTCCGCCGCGTACAACCGCAGCATTAATTTCCAAGTGATAACAAATCCGTCCACTCTTTCACATCTGCCTGCGCCTTCGGAACGTTGTTTCTCGAAACAGACAGTCCGTTATCCACGACATCTGCGGCCGCCATGACTATACTGATCTGTTTCACACTGTTCAGTTTCATTTTGCTCTTTTTCGTCCTTTCATGATTCCTGCAAGCAGGAGATTCAGCCCGAATATCATAACACATGTTTGCGCAATGCGCGGACAGGAACCAGCGGCCTGCCGAACCGGTCCTTGTCTTTTCGGGTCTCTCATGCTATAATCCGATTGATACTACCGATTATATATTCCGATTGTAACAATCGGTCAATGGCTTTTGGTATCTGATTTGTGAATTTTTTGTGTCCCATGGAGGAATTTCATATGTATTCGATGAAAGAAGTCTGCCAGGAAACGAATCTAACGTACCAGGCTCTGAAATATTACTGCAATGAAGGATTAGTTCCCAACGTAAAACGTGACAGCAACAACCGCCGTATTTTCGATGAACATGATGTAAAATGGATCAAAGACCTGGTCTGCCTGAAAAAATGCGGGATGAGCATTCAGGAAATGAAGGAATATCTTGCCCTTTGTCTTCAGGGCGAGAGCACGATCATGAAACGAAAGGAAATGCTTTCCAGAAAGCATGAAATGCTGCGCGAATCCATCCGGGAGCTGGAGAACAGCATCGACTATATCGACTGGAAGCAGAATTTTTACGATGAGGTGCTTTCCGGGAAACGCCCGTATGTCAGCAACCTGATCTGCTTAAAAGAAGAAACAGACTGAGCCGAAAAGGAGATTTTATGCCAGCAATCATAACGATCACCGACCTTAATCTGCCGGAACTCGACCTCTTTTCCCGCTATTCCGAGTCCCAGCTTTATCATATCAACGAACCGGCCCCCGGGATCTTCATTGCGGAAAGCCCGAATGTGATCCGCCGCGCCCTGAATGCCGGATACGAACCTGTCTCCATCCTGATCGAGGACCGGCAGACGGATCCATGGATCCCGGAACTTTTTTCCGATTACCCGGACCTTCCCGTTTATACCGCAGCTGCCTCTCTTCTCACAAATCTCACCGGCTTCGCACTGACACGCGGACTTCTCTGCGCCATGAAGCGGAAGCCGATGCCTTCTGTGGAGGAGATCTGTAAAGGAAAACGCCGGATCGCCGTGCTCGAAAATGTTGTAAATCCAACAAATATCGGCGCCATCTTCCGCTCAGCCGCAGCGCTCGGCATGGATGCCGTCCTACTCTCCTCCGGCTGCAGCGACCCGTTTTACCGGAGAGCCGCCAGAGTCAGCATGGGAACCGTTTTCCAGATCCCGTGGACTTATTTTCCGAAAGAGGCCGATCTCTCCGCAGGCGGACTTACACACCTCAAAGCCATGGGATACAAGACTGCCGCCATGGCATTAAAGGAAGATTCCGTCTCCATCGATGATCCCGGACTTCTCTCAGAAGAAAAGCTCGCCGTGATCCTCGGAACCGAGGGCGACGGTCTCGCCTCCGCCACGATCGATGGCTGTGACTACACGGTCATGATCCCGATGGCGCATGGCGTTGACTCCTTAAATGTCGCAGCGGCGAGTGCGGTGGCGTTCTGGGAGCTCTCGAGACATTGACGAGACCGGAACCCTGACATCTTCTCGCGTCGGATGCGTTTGTCCTTGATAACCGATTGCTTCGTGCAGGCACGCATCGCCACCTCATGAACACTCGGCAAATTCCGCCATGTGAAAAATCTGTGTATTTCACAGTTTTAACAAACTTAATTCGTATACTTCTTTGTATACTTCATTTTAGAAAGGATCTGATTCTCATGAAAAAACAGGCACTCTTCTGCATGCTTCTTGCAGGGACCCTTATGGTCGGCGGATGCGGACAGAAAGCCGCTGATCCCGCCGCTGATACTACCGCACAGGTGACAGAAGCTTCCGATTCCGCTCCGGCTGATAAACCGGATGGAGCTCCGGGAGAAAATTCTGACAGGCCAGGAAATCCGCCGGATGGTACTCTGGGAAATATGGACGGAAAACAGGCTCCTCCAGACGGAGAAGGCGGTCCTGGCGGCCCGGGCGGCCCGGGCGGACAGAATTCCGCACCGGAATCCTACGATGCTGTCTCCAGCTTTTCTGAAGATAAAGAGGAAAGCGACCAGACCTACGCTTCCACCGGAAAGGATGAAAGTGCAGTTCTTGTGACCAGCGGTGCGTCTGTCACTTTAAATAACTTCACGATCGACCGCACCTCCACCGACAGCACTGGCGGCGACAACTCCAGCTTCTACGGCACCGGCGCCGCTGCCCTTGCCACAGACGGAGCCCTGACACTCACCGGCGGCACGATCACCACCGACGCGAAAGGCGGTGCAGGCGTCTTCAGCTACGGCAACGGCAATGTCTCCGTATCCGACACCACGATCACCACAAAGCAGGACACCTCCGGAGGGATCCACGTCGCCGGCGGCGGAACTCTCACCGCTTCCAACCTTACTGTTGAGACAAACGGCGAATCTTCCGCAGCGATCCGGAGCGACCGCGGCGGCGGGACCATGACCATAAACGGTGGAACCTACACGTCAAAGGGAACCGGTTCCCCGGCTGTCTACTGTACTGCGGACATTACCGTCAGCGATGCAGCGCTCTCCGCGGAAAATTCCGAGGCGGTCTGCATCGAAGGTTTAAACTCCCTGTCCCTCAAAAACTGCACGCTCTCCGGAAACATCCCGGAAAATGAGCAGAATGACTGCGACTGGACCGTGATCCTCTACCAGAGCATGTCCGGCGATTCCGAGGTCGGCGAGAGTAACTTTTCGATGGAGGGCGGCAGCCTGACTTCCTTAAACGGCGGTCTGTTCTACACGACAAACACTGAGAGTTCCTTCTATCTGAAACATGTGGACATCACCTACTCTCCATCCAATGACTTTTTCTTAAAGTGTACCGGCAATGCCAACAAGCGCGGCTGGGGCGAGAGTGGAAAGAACGGCGCTGACTGCACCTTCACCGCAGATGAGCAGGAAATGAGCGGTGCGATCCTCTGGGACAGCATCAGCAATCTGAAGCTGAACCTCACGAACGGAACGATCCTGACCGGCTCGATCCTTCAGGACGAGACAAATGCCGGCGACGGCGGAAACGGGACCTGTGACGTAACGATCGATGCCCTCTCCGCATGGACCGTGACCGGAAACAGCACAGTCTCCTCCCTGATCTGCAAAGGTTCCATCACGGGTGCTGACGGAAAGAGCGTTTCGATTATCGGAACCGACGGCACCGTGTTTGTCCAGGGCGAAGGCGAGTATACGATCACAACGGGAAGCTATGAACATTAGATAGTAACTGTTCAGTAGTTCTGCGCTGACCATAATAAAACAAGGATTCACAGAAAGGAATTTTTATGAACTGGACCGGACTGATCGCTGCGATCGGAACGTTTCTTCTGATCGGCAGTTTTCATGTGATCGTCATCAAGACAGAATATTACTTTGGAAAACAGGTATGGCCTGTGTTCGCGGGGGTCGGGATTTTTTCCCTGCTCGCCTCTCTCCTGATCTCAAATATGATCATCAGCGTGCTGATCGCTGTTTTCGGGATCACCTGCATCTGGAGCATCAAGGAATTATTTGAGCAGGAAGAGCGGGTAAAGAAAGGATGGTTTCCGGAAAATCCGAAGAAAAAGCAGAAATAAGAAAAATCAGAACAGAACGTCGCTGTTACATAAAAAGTCATGTTCCCACCCATTTTTCAGATGGGGAACATGACTTTTTTCACACTTATCGTAACTGTTCAGTACCTTCACAGTCACGAGCA
>OODS01000921.1_pt1 | contig 21197 bp, 19 predicted proteins | sample 1671531 | NCBI WGS metagenome assembly OODS01 (sample SAMN06348166, study PRJEB24527) | human gut metagenome | biome: human gut; feature: ankylosing spondylitis patient; material: feces | host: Homo sapiens | place: China | collected 2015-10 | reverse complement strand
TACTGAAGTTTAAAGGTGAAAAAGATGTATATTATCTGAAGTACAAGGAGCTTCCGGTTTATGTCATAGCTGCAGTAATTTCTGTCGAAGACAAGAATTTCTATAAACACAGAGGTGTGGATTACAAAGGAATCTCAAGAGCTGCGGTAAGTTATGTGGTACACAAAGGAAGGATCACACAGGGGGGAAGTACTCTGACGCAGCAGCTTGCGAAGACTGTCTTTTTGAATCGTCAGAAGACATGGAAGAGAAAAGTTAAAGAGATCTTTATGGCAGTAGAATTAGAGAGGAAATACTCCAAGGAGCAGATCCTTGAGTTCTATCTGAACAATGTTTATTATGCGAATGGTTATTATGGAATTCAGGCAGCAAGCCAAGGATATTTCCGTAAGGATGCGAAGAATCTGACAATGTCAGAAGCAGCATTTTTATCTGCGATTCCAAATAATCCAACAATCTATGATCCACGTACAAACAAAGAAAATACGATCAAGCGTAGAAATAAGATTCTAAAGGATATGTACGAGCAGAAACTGATCCGTAAAGACCAGTATGAAGAAGCGATCAATGAAGAGATTAATGTAAAGAGCGCGCAGAAGAGTAAGACAGAGAAGAAGAATTACGTAGAAACATATGTCATTCATTGTGCGACAAAAGAGATCATGAAGCAGAAGGGATTTGAATTCAAATACGATTTCAGTTCGACTTCTGAGAAGGAAAAATATCAGGAAGAATATGATAAGATGTATGCAGAGTGTAAGAGAACCTTATACAGTGCCGGATATCATATTTATACATCTATTGATCCAGATGTCCAGAAACAGCTGCAGAGCAGCGTAGATAGTGCATTGTCTGGATATACAGAGAAAGATAAGAATGGTATTTATAAGACACAGGCATCTGGAACATGTATTGATAATGATACTGGAAAGGTTGTAGCGATCGTCGGTGGACGTGAACAGAAGAATATCGGTTATACATTAAACCGTGCGTTCCAGAGTCCAAGACAGCCAGGTAGTGCGATCAAGCCATTGCTTGTATATGCACCAGCCTTAGAGCATGGATGGTCACCAAGTTCAACCGTAGATGATTCGCCAATGTCTTCCAAAGATAAGAATCATGTGGGGAACTCACATGGGTCATATTCCGGACAGATTACGCTTAGAAGAGCAGTGCAGAAGTCAAGTAACGTTGCAACGATGCGTATCTATGAACAGTTGACACCGAAGACATGTTTAAAATATCTGGAGAATATGAACTTTAAATATCTGACAAGTTTTGATTATAAGTATTATACGACATGTATTGGTGGTTTCAGAAAAGGAACAACATCAGAAGAGATGGCAGCAGGATATGCTACATTGAAGAATGATGGTGTGTATAGAGAACCAACATGTATCTCTAAGATAACAACTTCTGATGGAGATGAAGTTATGTCATCTTCCACAAAGAAGAGAAGAGTATATTCAACAAGTGCAGCAAATGCAATGACTGATGTACTGAAGAGTGTAATTACAGGTGGAACTGGAGTAGGAGCAAAAGTACCGAATGTTGATACCGCAGGAAAAACAGGTACAACAAACCTGAACAAAGACGGATGGTTCTGTGGATACACACCTTACTATACAACAGCAGTATGGGTAGGTAGAGATGATAACAGGATTATGGAAGGATTAAGCGGAGCATCTTATCCAAAATCCATCTGGAGTAATTTCATGAATGAGATTCATTCAGAATACTCTTCTACAGATTCTATGGGTGGAGATTATACGGATTACCAAGGAGAGACTACACAGCAGACAGGAACACAGGCAACAACAGCGACAGAGAGCAGCACAAAGGGCACAGAAGCAACTACAGCAGCACCTACGACAGCAGCTCCTACAACGGCAGCGCCTACGACAGCGGCTCCTACAACGGCAGCACCACAGACAGAAGAACAGCCAGCAGAGAATCAGTAAAAAGAATATTGAGATAATTAAAAATCACAGGTAATTCAATACCTGTGATTTTTGTGTATAAGAAAATTCTGCAAAAAAAAGACTCCGCCATAAGACGAAGTCTTTATCTATATATTACATATTCTTTTTTTCAAGATATTCTTTGATACGTTCTGTTGGGTTTAACAGATCACTGATTGATGCATCATGATTTAATGTATCAATTAATAGTGCAACGTATTTGGATACGTCAGAAGATGCATACCAGTCACGAGATAATAATTCAGGTGTCTGATAAGTAAGATTAGTTGTGATAACCTTCTCAATAATACCTTCTTCAACTGCACGGTCAAATACTTCTAATCCGTTTGTAAATAAACCAAATGTAGATAAGCAGAATACACGACGGGCATTTCTGCGTTTTAATTCTTTGGCTACGTCGATCATACTTTCTCCAGAAGAGATCATATCGTCGATGATCAGAACATCCTTACCATCTAAGGAGTCACCAAGGAATTCATGTGCAACGATAGGATTACGTCCGTCAATGACAGTAGAATAGTCACGGCGTTTGTAGAACATACCAACATCAACACCAACAACGTTTGCCATGTAGATCGCACGCTGCATAGCACCTTCATCTGGGCTGATAACCATTAAGTGGTCGTTGTCAAAGTGAACATCATCACACTGTTCAACTAATGATTTTACAAACTGATAAGTAGGCTGGATGTTATCAAATCCACTGATAGGAATTGCATTCTGTACACGAGGGTCATGTGCATCGAAAGTCAGGATATTATCAACACCAAGGCTGATCAGTTCCTGAAGCATAACTGCACAGTCTAAAGATTCACGTGTACTTCTCTTATGCTGACGGCTTTCATATAAGAAAGGCATGATAACATTAACACTCTTAGCCTTTCCAGCGGAAGCACTGATGATACGTTTTAAGTCAGCATAGTGATCGTCTGGAGACATGTGGTTTACACGTCCGCTTAAAGAGTAAGTTACGCTGTAGTTTAATACATCAACAATAATGTATAAATCCATGTCACGAACAGATTCGCGAATGATACCTTTAGCTTCTCCAGAACCAAAACGTGGGCAACTGGCATCTAAAAGATAAGTATCTCTTAAATATCCATCACAGGCAACAGAGTCTTTGAAATCTTTGTAAGTTTCAGATCTCCACTGGATGATATAGTTGTCAATTGTTTTTCCAAGTTCTTTGCATCCTTCAAGGGCAATGATTCCAAGTTTACCGTCTGGAATCTTAGTAAAGTTACGGTCAGATCGTCTCATGATACTATCTCCTTCGTATATTGTTCTATAGTTTTTTATAACATTATAAATAAGTTACGTCAAGTTCGATTTTTTGAAACGGATATCATCTCCATAGATTTTCTGCCATGAATAATTCTCAATGATCCTTGAAAAAATTCGTTCAGAATAAGTATTTCTGAATTCTTGCAGAGATAAATTTGTGGATATGATCGTTGATCTTTCCTGGATCAATCGTTCATTTAAACATTGAAATAACTGTGAGATCACAAATTTATTGATCATCTCAGTTCCAAGGTCATCGATGATCAATAGATCGCATTGAAAGATCAGGTTAGCAGATGTTTCCTGTTCCATATCCTTTCCTTTGCCAAAGGTATGCTTTGCCAAAGTATCAAACAGCTGGAAAGCTGTCATATAGACGCAGGTAAAACCGCGGTCCATGATTTCCTTTGCAATACAATGACTTAAGAAAGTCTTCCCAACACCAGTGGAACCTTGAAATAAAATGTTGTCATGATTTGGAAATCTGGAAATAAAGGTTTTACAGTGTTCCACGACTTTCTGGATGTTACGTCTAGGGCTTGGAAGACCTTGCTTGGTCATCTGGTCGGAATAATAATCTTCCCGGAAGGTCTGAAAATTCTCCCGTGCTAAAATCTTAGCCATATTAGAACCGGAATACAGGTGATCGATCATCGCCTGATGAAAGCAGGAACATTGTTCCTGTCCAATATATCCGGTGTCCTTACACTTCTTACAATAGTAGATCGGTTCCAGATAATCAGAAGAATATCCGGCTTCTTTTAAGAGAGCCTGTTTCTGGCTGATCAGCACCTGATTCTTTATACGGTATTCTTCTCTCAAAGCAGGATCATCCCGGACGATCAGCTGCTTTCCGAGAGAAATAGAATTGGCAGTGATCTGCCGGTCAAGTTCTTTAATCTCTGGAATTGTTGTGTATATATCTTTCTTGCGCTGTTCATGGAGACGGTAATTAGAAAGCCGTCTTTCCTCATACTGGCGCATGATATCCTGATAATCGTTATTTGATAATGACATAAGTTAGTTCTCCATGAGTTCATCCGCGAACTGTTTCTGTAAAAGCTGTTGCTCTAACGCATCAAAATCATAATCACGCTGCGTAAAGTTATGCATATTGCTCTGGTTGTTATTGTTAGCGAAAGTCTTTGGTGCTTTCTGCCGGATATGGAAGTTTTTCGCATCTTCCAATGTTACGATGTGGTTATCTTTCCAGTGCTTTAAGATCGTATCTGCATATGGAAAACTAGGTTTGTTGATCGCATTGATCGTACGATTACAAGCTTCAATGATCAGTGCAAGATCAAAACCATCAGTTTCAAGCCATCGTTTCATATATTCTTCCTGAACAGGGGCTGGATTCTGATTTAATCCAAATGCACGCATGATAGAATAATATTCCTTACGAAAATTCTTGCTGTATGCTTTCGCTTCTTCAGGAGTTTTGATATTTGCTTCGTACCAGTTGATCGCTACAGACTGCATATAACGGAAACTCTTCTTACCATTTGATACACAATGCTCTACAAGATATTCGATCAATTCACATGACATTCTAAGATCTTCATACATGTAAAGTAAAGTGTTCATATCCGTACAGGTTAATGGCTTTCCTAAGAACATCTCACATACGTAGAGAAGATAAGAAAAACGCTCATCTTCGCTCTTACGCTGAAGTTCTGCAGGAGAAAGCGTCTTCATGGCAGGAATCGGTTCAGCACCAGTGATCGTCTGATCCTTCACAGTAGTCTTAGAAGCTGCTGAAGAAGTAGCTTGGGCTGTGTCTTCTTGTTTTGTAGTCTGTGCAGGAGAATGTGGATTGCCACTGACAGGGAGAAGCTCTATAAAACTGATCTCGCCGTCTTTAAGCTCCATGCGTAAGAGGGATTCTTTCTCCCAGTATTTTAACGCACGAGTAACATCACGCTCCGTAAGTTCCAGTACATCTGCAAGACAAGGAATGCTGAAGTTTGCACCGTCAGAAACCATACGCAGAAGATAAATATACACTTTGATGTATTCACCGTTCGCACGGATCATATAATTATCAACAAATGCGTTTGGAAGCAGCGTTCCACCGGTTGGATATGTGGTTGTTACTTTAATGTAATTCATGGCAATCTCTCCTTCTTTTATTATCGTTAATCTGACTATAACGCAGATTGGAGAAATTGTAAATACCAGGGAAATCCACACCCTAATTGTGTACAAGTCTGTGGATAATGTGGATAATGTGGACAAAAATCGTAAAACAATGGAAATAAGCCATTTACATAGATTTTACAATTGTGGAAAAGGACAAAAGAAATCCACAGATTTGTTTATCAGCAATTGTGTACAAGTCTGTGGATAATGTGGATAACTATCTATTTACGAGCGAATTTCCGATAGAATCGACGTTTCCGGCCCCCATAGTTATCAACAGATCATTTTTTTTGCAATTTTTTAAAATAAATTTTTCAATGTCATCAAATTCCTTAATATAGTGTACATCTACATCATAATCAGCCATGCGGTCCACGATATCTTTGGAACTTACGATACCAGTATCTTTTTCTCTGGCAGCATAGATGTCAGTGACGATCACGTGGTCACAGAGACTTAATGCCTTTGCAAAGTCATCAAGGAATGCAATTGTTCTGGAATAAGTATGAGGCTGGAATACACACCATAATTCGTTATGTGGATAATTCTTAGCAGATTCCAGAGTTGCACGGATCTCTGTTGGATGATGCGCATAGTCATCAACAACGGTGAAGTCGTTGCATGTGCCTTTTAGTTCAAAACGACGTTTGGCGCCAGTGAATCCAAGAAGTCCTTTCTTCATTGTATCAACATCAATGCCGATACGTTTTGCAGCAGCAATGGCAGCCAGTGCATTCTTCACGTTATGTTCTCCGTTGACATTTAACTGGATATGGTCAATAAATTCTCCTTTATAGTAATAATCGAAATGAGCATGTCCAAATGCATCATACCCGATGTTCTTTGCACAATAGTCATAAGAATCATTTTCTAATCCAAAAGTTGCATATTCTGCCTTTAATCCGTTCACAATATAATCAATGTTCTCAATTTCACCGTTGATGATCAGATAACCATAATCAGGAAGTTTGTGGGCAAATTCACGGAAAGAATGGCGGATATCATCAAGATCCTTAAAGAAGTCCATGTGATCTTCTTCAATATTGAGGATAATACTGATTTTAGGGAAGAATTCTAAGAAACTGTTTGTGTATTCACATGCTTCAGTTACGAATGTCTCGGAATGTCCGACACGGATATTTCCATTGATCGCATCAAGAATTCCACCAACGCTGATCGTAGGATCTGTGTTACCAGCAAGTAAAATATAAGATAACATAGAAGTTGTTGTTGTCTTACCGTGAGTTCCAGATACGGCGATCGCATTCTGATAATTATGCATCATCTGACCAAGCAGTGTAGCACGTTTCATGACAGGAATGTTACGGCGGATGGCTTCTTTATATTCTTCGTTGGTATCGAAGTTGATCGCTGCTGTGTATACAACAAGATCGATATCATCTGTGATATTATCTGCAGTCTGGCTGAGATAAACTTTTGCACCTTTATCTTCTAAGTGTTTGATGATATCGGAAGTATGGATATCGGATCCAGAAATCGTAAATCCTTCTTTGATAAGAATCTCAGCAAGACCGCTCATGCTGATTCCTCCGATCCCCATAAAATGAATATGAATTGGTTTATTAAAATCTATCTGATACATTTTCATGTGCCCTTTCTTTCAATCGTTGATATAGTTTCATTGTTTTCCTTATTATAAGTCACCGCAACTAATCTTGCAAGACGGAGATTAAATTGGAAAATATTATATGTACTATAAGAATATGGAGAAAAAAGTAGTAAAATGTCATAATAAAAAAGCTGATAAAAAACAAGTTTTTGTTCACATTTGCTGAAAATAGTGTTATAATAAAAATTAGCATATACGGTCTAAGAGAAAGAAGAAGTTACTAGAGCCTGACCGGAGAGCGAATTTTAGCTATATTATTAGAAACTAGGAGGATGACAACATGCAAATAACTGATGTACGTATTAGAAAAGTGGCCAAAGAAGGTAAGATGAAAGCTGTTGTGTCAATCACAATCGATAATGAATTTGTGGTACATGATATTAAAGTAATTGAAGGGGAGAAAGGTCTGTTTATTGCAATGCCAAGCCGAAAAGCTGCAGATGGTGAATATAGAGACATTGCACATCCGATCAATTCTGATACTAGAAATATGATCCAGACTTTAATTTTAGAACAATATGAAGCAATGAATCTGGGGGATATTGACGCAACAGCGCCAGAAGTCTAAGATTAAGAGAATAACTTCTTCTTCAAAGTGTAGAAAAAGAATCGGGTATTGACCACCTGGTTCTTTTTTCTGTTATAATCAGAACTATAGTGTAAAAGATAGATCAGAACAAGGAGGTTTGATGGATGGAATTTCAGATCGGAGATATTGTCAAATTAAAAAAAGCACATCCTTGCGGTATAAATGAATGGGAGATTCTGAGAGTGGGAATGGATTTTCGTTTAAAATGTGTTGGATGTGGCAGACAGGTGATGGTGCCAAGAAAGATGGTTGAAAAAAATTTTAGAGGATTTATAAAAAAAGCTTGCCAAGATTAGAAGTTTATGATAGAGTAATTATTCGTGGTATATAAAAATATCCTTGCTCTTTCACGAAGAAAGAGCCACTAGACCAAAAGGAGGTGCAAGTAATGATGAAATATGAATTAGCATTAGTTTTAAGTGCAAAGATCGAAGACGAAGAACGTGCAGCTATGGTTGAAAAAGTTCAGGCAATGATTACTACAGCAGGTGCTGCGATCACTAACGTCGATGAATGGGGTAAGAAACAGTTAGCTTACGAAATTCAGAAGATGAAAGAAGGATACTACTATTTCATCCAGTTCGAAGGCGAAACTACAGTTCCAGCAGAACTTGAAGAGAGACTTCGTATTGAGGAAACTGTATTACGTTTCTTATGCGTTAAACAGGATGCGTAATTAACAGGAGGGATCCGAATAATGAATAAAGTAGTATTAATGGGAAGATTGACAAGGGACCCTGATGTAAGATATTCACAAGGTGAGACACCTTTGGCAATCGCCAGATACACGTTAGCAGTAGATAGAAGATTCAAAAGAAACGGTGAACAGGATGCGGATTTTATTAACTGTGTGGCATTCGGACGCACAGCGGAATTTGCAGAGAAGTATCTAAAACAGGGTACTAAGATGGTTGTTTCTGGAAGAATCCAGACAGGTAGTTATACAAACCGTGATGGAGTTAAAGTTTACACAACAGAAGTTGTGATCGAAGAGCAGGATTTTGCAGAGAGCAAAGCTGCTGCAGCCCAGAACAGTAATATGGGAGTTCCACAGCCAAGCGCGCCACAGCCTAGTGCCGCAGCAAGCGATGGTTTTATGAATATTCCGGATGGTTTGGAAGAAGAATTACCATTTAGTTAAATAGGAGGTAGAAATCATGGCTTATACAAAAGGCGATTCTCCAATGAGAAGAAGAGGCGGACGTAGAAGAAGAAAAGTATGTGCATTCTGTACAGAAGCCGATGCTGTAATCGATTATAAAGATGTAGCAACATTAAAGAAATACGTATCTGAAAGAGGAAAAATCCTTCCAAGACGTATTACAGGAACATGTGCTAAACATCAGAGAGCTGTTACAGGAGCTATTAAGAGAGCTAGACATTTAGCTTTAATGCCATATACAGCTGAATAATTTTAAGCAGATAATGAAGAGTTATATTGTGACGTATGTTGCGGTATAGCTCTTTTTTTGTATCATAGAAATTCCGATGGAATCTCCTATGATACAAAAAGCCCTCCGGGCAAGATCGCACTGCGACAGACATGTCAAAATAATTAAGAAAATTGCGTAAATTGAACAAATATCTCGCTTTCGTTAAATATAATGTACAAATTCATGCAATTGAGTTATAATAAAGGATAATTGTAAGAATCAAATCAGGAGAAAAAAATGGACATTATGAAGAAAACAAAGATAGAACAGTATCTTCAAGGACCATTATGGGCATTGCTTATTCTGGCTTTTGTAGACATTGTGTTCTTTTTCTTGGATATTCGATGTGGAGTGATCTTAGCGGTCTCACTAGTCGTATTTTTAGTTTTTCAGATGATCATTTATTCCCGAAGCAAACAAGAGATCATCAAAGAATGTATGGATTTTATGTTTGAGCAGAGTCAGGTGCAGAATTATTTGTTACAACAGCTTCCTGTTCCGTATGCACTGCTTGATGGGAATGGAATGATCATATGGTCAAATGATGCATTTCATAAAATTGTGGGAGAGAACCGAGGAAAGTCATTGCAACAGATTTTTCCGAATCTGAACCGTAATCTGCTTCCGTCGGATGTGATGCACTCTATTTCTCATATTGAATATAAAAAGAAATGCAAAGAGGGAGATAAGGAAAAAGAACAGACGCTATTCTATAAAGTAGAGATGAATCGTATTCGTGTAGAAGATTTCTCTGATGAGAATGATAACAGTTGTTCTAGACAGATGCTTAAGGACAACGATCTGATCGCAGTATATTTTTTTGATCAGACATTACTTAAGAAATATATGGAACAAAATGAGAATCAGAGAATGGTCATTGGTTTAATCTATATTGATAATTACGAAGAAATCCTTGATGATATTGATGCGGTGAAACGATCTATGCTGATCGCAGTGGCAGATCGTAAGATCAACAAATTTATCCAGAATGTCTCTGGGGTTGTGAAGAGAACAGAGAGAGATAAATATTTTGTTGTATTTGAACAGAAATATTTGGACAAGATCAAAGAAAACAAATTCTCGATCCTTGATGAGATCAAGACGATCAATCTTGGGAATTCTATGCATATGACATTAAGCATCAGTTTTGGAATTAATGGAAATACGTATCAGGAAAACTATGAAGCAGCCTGTGCAGGTATGGATCTGGCATTAGGACGTGGTGGTGATCAGGCAGTGATCAAGGATGGGGAAGATATTTCCTACTATGGTGGCAATTGTGAGGTTATGGAACGTACCACACGAGTCAAAGCACGAGTTAAAGCGCATGCGTTAAAAGAACTTCTTGAATCAAAGGAAAAGGTCGTGATCATGGCACATAAGATTCCGGATCCAGATGCGATCGGTGCAGCTGTTGGTCTGTACAGACTTGGACTTTCTCTGGGAAGAAAGGCACATATCGTTATGAACGAAGTAACGATCTCTGTCCGTGCGATGGTTGATGAATTAAATAAAAGTGGTATTTATGATGAAGATATGTTCATTGATAACGAACAAGCAATTGAGATCACAGATGAAAACACGTTATTGATCGTAGTGGATGTAAATCATGCAAATTATACAGAATGTGAACAGTTATTAAGTCAGACAAAGACAACGGTGATCTTAGATCATCATCGAAAGAATAAAGATATGATCAAGAATCCGGTACTTTCATATGTAGAGCCATATGCGTCTTCTACATGTGAATTGGTAGCAGAGATTCTTCAATATGTAGATTCAAAACCAAAGTTAGAGCCAATGGAAGCGAATGCCATGTATTATGGAATGCTTGTAGATACGGACAATTTTGTGAATAAAACAGGTGTCAGAACATTTGAGGCAGCGGCATATCTAAAGAGAAATGGAGCTGATCTTACAAAGGTAAGAAAGATGTCAAGAGAAAGCATGGAAACTTACAGAATCCGTGCGAAAGCGATCAGTGAAGCAGAGATTTTATATGGCAGGTTCGCGATCGCAACACTGGTAGGAATCGGTGTGGACAGCCCTACTGTTATTGGTGCACAGGTAGCAAATGAATTACTTGATATTGATGGAATTGAAGCATCTTTTGTATTAACAGGTGTTCATGAGCGAGTCTATATCAGTGCAAGATCGATCGATGAAGTGAATGTCCAGAAGATCATGGAAGAATTCGGAGGCGGCGGACATTTGACAGTTGCAGGTGCACAGCTTGTTGATGTATCATTAGAAGAAGCCAAGAATATTATTCATGAGACATTACGATATTTGATATCAAAAGGAGAGATATAAGCGATGAAAGTTATTTTATTAGAAGATGTAAAATCAGTTGGAAAAAAAGATGAAGTAGTAGAGGTTAACAACGGATATGCAAGAAATGTATTATTCCGCAAGAATTTAGCAATTGAAGCTACAAATAAAGCATTAAATGATCTAAAATTAAGAAAGGCAAATGATGATAAACTGGCTGCAGAAGCATTAGCAGATGCCAAAGTTTTAGCAAAAGAGATTGAAGAAAAACAATTGGTATTAAAGATGAAGGTTGGAGAAGGTGGAAGAACATTTGGATCTATTTCCACAAAAGAAATCGCAGCAGAAGCAAAGAAACAGTTAGGATATGATTTAGATAAGAAAAAAATGCATTGTGAACCAATCAAGAATCTTGGATTCCATGATGTTGCGATCAAAGTTCATCCACAGGTAACAGCAACATTAAGAGTTAAAGTAGAAGAAAAATAAGAGGGCATATTTATGGATGAAGCATTTATCAAGAAAGTGCAGCCGAACAGCCCGGAGGCAGAACAGTCTGTGATCGGTGCGATGATCATGGACAGGGATGCGATCGCAGATGTTATCGATATTGTGAATGCCGATGATTTCTATCAGAAGCAGAACGGCATCTTATTTGAAGCGATGACAGAATTATACCGGGAAGGAAAGCCGGTCGATCTGGTAACGCTTCAGAATAAATTAAAGAAAAAAGACGTGCCGGAATCTATGAAGAGCCTTGAATTTATCAGGGATCTTCTGGAAGTTGTTCCAACGTCAGCTAATGCCAAACAATACGCAACGATCGTCAGGGAAAAGGCAACACTTCGTAAATTGATCAAAGTTACAGAAGATATCACAACAGAATGTTATCTTGGTAAAGATGATGTGACAGAGATCTTGGATCACACAGAGAAGAATGTATTCGGACTTCTTCAGCAGGCAAGTGGAAGAGAAGAGTTTGTTCCAATTGACAAAGTTGTGTTAAATACACTGGATGCGATCGAAGAAGCTGCAAGTTCTGCTGGGCGAGTCACAGGTATTGCAACAGGATTTACAGATCTTGATTACAAATTATCTGGACTACATCCATCAGAACTGATTATCGTGGCGGCACGTCCTGCCATGGGTAAGACAGCATTTGTGTTGAATATCGCACAGAAAGCGGCAGTCAGGGATCACGTTCCAACAGCGATCTTTAGTCTGGAGATGTCAAAAGAACAGCTTGTAACCCGTATGATGGCGATGGAAGCGATGGTAGATTCACAATCTATCCGTACTGGTGATCTTCAGGAAACCGACTGGGAGAAGATCATGGAAAGTGCGGGAACGATCGGTCGTTCTCCATTGATCATTGATGATACACCAGGTATTACGATCGCAGAATTACGATCTAAGTGTCGTAGATACAAACAGATTCATGGACTGGACCTGATCATTATCGACTACCTGCAGTTGATGTCAGGTGGTAAGCGTTCTGAATCCAGACAGCAAGAGATTTCAGAGATCTCAAGATCGTTAAAAGCATTAGCAAGAGAGATGAATGCACCAGTGATCGCATTATCTCAGCTAAGTCGAAGAGTTGAAGAGAGAAAACCAGCCAAGCCAATGCTATCAGATCTTCGTGAGTCAGGATCGATCGAGCAGGATGCCGACGTTGTTATGTTTATTTATCGTGATGAATATTATAATGAAGATTCCGAGAAGAAAGGGATTGCAGAGATCATCGTCGACAAACAGCGAAATGGTTCAACAGGTAGTGTAGAGCTTGTATAGATCGGAAGAGCACACGTCTGAACTCCAGTCACTTAGGCATCAAATTTGGCAATAAAGAGAGAGCACCACATTAATTTTTGGGTGCTTTTTCTTACATGTATAATTGGATAAAATATACAAATAAAACAAAGTTCTACAATTTTAAAACGAGATCAAATGATGTGATCGAATAAGGGGGTATCTTATGTTATCATTTCTATTTCCTCCGATCTGTCCGTTATGTGCCAAAGAATTATTGGACAAAGGAGAACGTATCTGTAAAATATGCAGTAAAAAGCAGATTTTTATCAAAGAACCCACATGCTATTCTTGTGGAAAATCAATGAAGAATCAGGAAAAAGAATATTGTAGTGATTGCAGACAGCATCCGAAGAATTTTGAACGTGGTATGGGGTTATGTATTTACCAGAAACCAGTCACTGATTCACTGGCTGCGATCAAATATAAGAATGAGAGAAAATTTGCACAGTATTATTTGGAAGAAATTCGAAAAAGAAAATACAGGGAATTGCTGCGACTAAAAGCAGATGCGGTAATTCCGGTGCCGATTCATAAAAAAAAGAGAAGAAAGAGAGGGTTTAATCAGGCAGAAATCTTTGCAAAGGGGATTGCAGAGATGTTGGATCAACCGATGTATACAAAGATTGTGGAAAGAATCCATGATACGAAACCACAGAAACAATTAAGCCCAGGAGAGAGAAAAAACAATTTAAAGAAAGCTTTTCGTGGAAATTTGAAAGAATATCAGAAAGCAGGGACGCCGAAAAGGATATTGGTGATAGATGACATTTATACGACAGGATCAACAGCGGAAGCAGTGACGACAGCGTTAAAACAATTGGGAGTGCAGGAAGTTTATGTATTTTGCATAGCGATCGGAAAAGGATTTTCCTGATATTTCCGTCATGGTGTTTTGTGTACTGGTTTGTTATAAATTTGTGGCGAAACCCCACACGCTTGCGTATGGGATGAAAGCCACATTTCACTTGACATATACATAGATTAAATATACAATCTATGTATATTAAAATATAGAAAGGAAACAGAACATGAGTAAGAGCAACTATGATATAAACACGCATACAACAACACAAAATAATGCTGCACAATATCATTCAAGTCGTGGAGGAAAAAATAATGGCACGAACTAAAAGTGACAATGTACAAATAAATATTTCCATTCCTACTGGATGGAAAACAGAACTTGAAAATCTTGCTCGTATCTATTCTGTTGAAGAAGGAAAAACTATCACTTTTCTTGACTTAATGCGTAGAGGTATTCAGGAAAAATATCAATTAGGAGAAAAAGACAGTGAGTGAGGAACAATATCATGGTGCTTCACATTGTAAATATTTGATACAGTATCATATCATTTGGTGTCCAAAGTTCAGATTTTCAGTATTACAAGGAAATGTCGATATCATTCTTAAACAGATATTACAGAAAATTTGTAATGATTATAAATACAAGATCAAAGCACTCGAAGTGATGCCAGATCATATACATATTTTCATAGATGTTCCGCAGACAGTTGCTCCTTGTGATGTTGTAAGAACTCTAAAAAGTATCAGTGCTATCAAATTATTTAAAGTATTTCCAAAATTAAAACAGTTCTATGCGAAATGTGGAGTATTATGGTCAAGAGGATACTTTGTATCTACTGTCGGACATATAAGCGAAGCTACAGTGATTAAGTATATTGAGGAGCAGAAAAATGATAAGTGATAAAGAATATAAAAAACTTCTAAAACAATTTCATAAACTTTCTGACAGGCATATCTTGGTTGTAGAAACCGATATGCCATCTTCTGATGTACAAAAGGTCGTGATTCTTTCTGATAAGATCAGAAAAGCAGGTAATGAGCTTGTTGGTCTTATGAGAAAGAATTATGACCAACTTATGCGTACTAAAAAATATCGCAAGCTGCTAAAACTCTATGGTTCTACCAAAGATAAAAAGAAACGCAGAGATCTAGCAGATCAGCTCAATGAAATGCAAAAACAATACAATGTCACATGGGATCATTGCAGAAACGCTATGATACATATAGGTAAGAAATATAGTATTGATGCCGTATTTGCCCTTACAAAAGCTGAAGATATATGGCGTGGTATTGAAAAATGTCTTTATAACAATGGTAAAACGATTCATTTTTCTAAATATGGTGAGTTGCCTTGTATCAGGGCAAAACAGATAAATCGTGGCATTTCAATGTCTGTTAAAGATAATGGATTAAAATTCAAATTAAAGGGAAATGTATTTGGGATACAGGTTAAAGATAGATTTCAAACAGATGAAGTTTGTGCAGTTTTAGAATATTTATCAAGATCAGAGATCATAAATGATAAAGCAATAAATAAATTTTTAGATAAAGCATACTGCATTGATACATACAGACCTTGCTATGCTACTCTTGTACCTAAATTTATTCGTGGAAAATATAGGGTGTATTTGCATCTTACTATTGAAGGTAAGGCGAAACCTAAATATGATAGGTTTGGTAATCCAAGACATAAGTTTGGCAAAGGTATTATAGGTGCAGATATTGGTACACAGACTGTTGCGTATACATCAAATACTGAGGTGGGCTTGAAAAATCTTTCAGAGCGTGGTAACAGTATTCAGACTTCTGAAAGAAGAGAACGCCTGCTTTACCGTGCGATGGACAGGTCAAGACGTGCAACTGATCCGCAAAACTATAATGATGATGGTACTGTTAAAAAAGGCCGCAAAACTTGGAAATATTCTAATCATTATAAAAAGCTAAAAGCTAAACACTCTGAACTATGTCGTATCAATGCTATAAACAGACAGCTTGCAATAAATGAAGACGCTAACCATTTAAGAAGTCTTGGGGATGTATTTATCACGGAACCTAAAAATGCAAGTAAACTTATGAAACGAACTAAAGATACTACAGTCAATAGTAAAGGTAAGTTTCATAAGAAAAAGCGTTTTGGCAGATCCATAAAGAACAGATGTCCTTCTGGGTTTCAAACTACTGTAGAGCGGAAATTTAAGACATCAGGTGGTATATATATTGAAGTACCTAATAATTACAGAGCAAGTCAATATGACCATACAGCAGATGATTATATCAAGAAAAAGCTGTCTGATAGAATATATAAACTTACTGACGGAACATTGGTACAAAGAGATTGGTATTCATCATTCTTATTATACTGTTACGATTACAGAACTAAAGATATAGATAAAAACAAATGTATTTCTGAATTTGATAAGTGTTACAACAAAGAAAAAGCCCTGATCGAATGGATCAAGGCTAATAAGATCAAAATATTAAATAGCGGAATTAAGATAGCGTAAAACATATTTAGGGAGATTGACTATACTTCCTTACGAAAGTAGAAATTTACCGTCAATGTGGTCGTTGGACTGCTTGGTAATGAAAGTTCTGATTTAAATAGACTTACACTTGTAACTCCAAAGTCTGAAAATGATGTACGATTACAAGCTACACTTGACAATCAGAACCCCAAGGGCTTGCCCATGGGAGTAGTCAGAATAGGGACTGGTATATTTGTTGAAGGATATTATTTAGAAAGAGGAAAATAGATGGAACAACGATATGATTTAAGCGGATCATTGCTTCACTGGTACGATTATAATAAACGGATCTTACCATGGAGAGAGAATAAAGATCCATACAGAATCTGGATTTCCGAGATCATGCTGCAACAGACAAGAGTGGAAGCGGTAAAGCCGTATTTTGATCGTTTTATGGAAGTACTGCCAACGGTTTATGATCTTGCCAAAGTAGATGATGACCGGTTGATGAAATTGTGGGAAGGACTTGGTTATTACAATCGAGCAAGGAATTTAAAAGCAGCAGCACAGACAATCGTTGAAGAATATGGTGGACAACTGCCTGCTGATTATGATAAATTATTATCGCTGAAGGGCATTGGAATGTATACAGCAGGAGCAATCGGATCGATCGCATTTGAATTACAGGTTCCTGCAGTCGATGGAAATGTTCTTCGTGTGCTGACTAGATTGTGGGGAGATGATTCTGATATTCTCAAAGATAAGACAAAGAAAGCGATGGGAAGAAGAGTCATGGAATTTATGCCGGAAGACCGACCGGGAGATTTTAATCAGGCATTGATCGAACTTGGAGCAACTGTTTGCGTGCCGAATGGGCAGCCATTATGTGATCAATGTCCATGGGATACAGTCTGTAAGGCATATAAAGAAGATCTCATTGATCAATTACCGGTCAAGACACCAAAGAAGGCAAGACGGATTGAACATAAGACTGTATTTTTATTAGAATGCGGAGAGCAGATCGCAATCCATAAAAGAGGAGACAAAGGATTGCTTGCCGGACTATGGGAGTTCCCGAATGAAGATAAGAAAATGGATGCCGAAGATATCAAGGAATGGATGGCAGAGCATCATATGGAAGATGCAAAGACAAAAGCAGCAGGAAAGGGAAAACATATTTTCAGTCATGTGGAATGGCACATGGAAGGAGTAAGAATTTCCTTGAAAACACCGATTCAGAGTGAAAATTACGTCTGGGTACTAAAAAAAGAACTAGAAAATACGTATGCATTGCCGTCAGCATTTGAAATATTCCGTAAGATATTGTAAAATAGAAGTTACGTATATAATTATGGAATGTAAAATTCCATAAAAGCTAAATTATTATTAAAAAGGAGAACAGATTATGAAAAAGTTTTTAACAGTCGCATTAGCTGGTGTACTGGCAGCATCTATGCTGTTTACAGGATGTAGTAAAAAAGAAGAAAGCAAGGTTCCAGACAAACTGATCGTAGGAACAAACGCAGAATTTCCACCATTCGAATATATGAATGATAAGAAACAGCCAGATGGTTTCGATATTGCTATGATCAAAGAAATCGGAAAACGTATGGACAAAAAGGTTGAGATCCAGAACATGGAATTCAAATCTCTGATCGGGGCTATGGAGTCTAATTCAATCAATACGATCATTGCAGGAATGACAAAGACAAAAGAACGTCAGAAATCTGTAGATTTTTCTGATAGCTACTATACATCTAATCAGGCAATTATCTTAAAGAAAGACAGCAAGATCAAAAAATTATCTCAGTTAGAAGGAAAGAAAGTCGGCGTTCAGGAAGGAACAACTGGTGACATCATTGCTTCTGGAGAAAAATTTGGTGAAAAGAACAAAGTCATCGTAAAGACAGATGTAAAACGTTATAAAAAGGGTGTTGACGCTGTTATGGATCTGAAAAACGGTGCAATTGATGCGGTTGTTATTGATGAAAAACCAGCACAGGAATTTGTGAAAAACAATGCGAAGAAGTTAAAATTAGTTGTTGACTCTGCAGGTGCGGAATACTACTGTATCGCAATTACAAAAGGTAACACAGCATACAAAGAAGAGATCAACAAACAGATCAAAGCAATCAAAAAAGACGGAACATATGATAAGCTGAAAGCAAAATACATTGATTCCGCAAACTAGGAAATTAGGAAGGTAAGGTTTCAAAATGTTAGATTCATTTTACAGAGCGTTTGTCGCCGAGCAGCGCTATCTGCTGTATCTTGATGGATTAAAGGTGACGATCTTAGTATCTGTCATTGCAATTCTTATTGGTGTAGCACTTGGTACGATCTTGGCGTTAATGCGCTTGACGGCAGAGCAGAAAGGAAAGAGTACACTTTTATCGAAGATCGCATACGTGTACATTGATATCATCCGTGGAACACCAACATTGACACAGTTGATGATCATGTATTTCGTTATTTTAAAAGGTCAGAATGGACTGCTTGTAGGTTCCTTAACCTTTGGTTTGAACAGTGCAGCTTATGTTGCTGAGATCATCCGTGCAGGAATTCAGGCGGTTGATCAGGGACAGATGGAAGGTGGACGTTCTCTTGGATTATCCTATGTACAGACAATGAAAGATATTATCTTGCCTCAGGCGATCAAGAATATTCTTCCTGCCCTTGGAAATGAATTTATCGTACTGATCAAGGAAACATCTATATTAGGATATGTAGCGATCGTTGACCTGACAAAGGTATCAGATTTTGTAATTTCAAGAATCTTCGAAGCACTGGCACCATTGCTTGGAACAGCATTGATCTATTATGTGATCGTTAAGATCCTGACTCTTGGATTAAACGCATTAGAAAGGAGACTGAGACAAAGTGATAGACGTTAAGAATTTACATAAATATTTCGGATCTCTGGAAGTGTTAAAAGGCATTGACTGCCATATTGACAAAGGAGAATGCGTTTGCGTGATCGGACCATCCGGATCTGGAAAGAGTACATTTTTAAGATGCTTAAACTTATTAGAGACTCCGACAAAGGGAGATATTGTCATCGATGATATGCATTTGACAGAGAAAGACTTTGATGTAGATGCGATGAGAAAACGAGTTGGAATGGTATTTCAGCATTTTAACTTATTCCCACATCTGACAATCCTTGAGAATGTTACATTAGCTCCGATCCGTCACAAGATGATGACAGAAGAGCAAGCAAAAGAAAAAGCGATGGAATTGTTAAACCGTGTAGGCGTTGGTGATAAAGCTGATAATTATCCAGCGCAGTTATCTGGTGGACAGAAACAGCGTGTAGCGATCGCAAGATCACTGGCATTATCACCAGAAGTCATGCTGTTTGATGAACCAACTTCAGCACTTGACCCTGAGATGGTTGGGGAAGTATTAGAAGTTATGAAACAGCTTGCCCAAGAAGGTATGACAATGGTTGTCGTAACTCATGAGATGGGATTTGCAAGAGAAGTTGCTAATCGTGTATTTTTCATGGATGGTGGAGGAATCCTTGAAGAAGGAACACCAGAACAGATTTTTGACCATCCACAGGAAGAGCGAACAAAGGCATTTTTAAGCAAAGTATTATAAAAGATCATAAGAATAAGAAGGGAGATACACATACTTTAATGTTATATCGCCCTTCTTTTTGTATATAAAAAAATAAATTTGATATTAATTTAGGAAATCTTTGTAAAATTCAGGTTTCTCGATGGAAAACGACAAAATGATGTGCTATCATAAAAGGGTATTTAAGTGAATTAGGGGAATATATCAAATAAAAATAGGAAGGGGATAAGAAGTGAACCAGAATGTAAAGATAACCAGACAACAGGCAGAAGAAGAAGCTAAAATGCTGGAGAAAGTATTTGATGTTGTCAGGTTTTTGGAGGGGGATTTTTTTGAGCAGATGCAAGATGATCCACGCATCGGAGTAAAAATTGGAATGTGTCAGTGCTATGATTTTTGGAAGAAGAATAAACCATGTGAGAATTGTACATCAATGAAAGCATACGCGGAGAAGAAACAAAAAACAAAACTGGAATTTTTGGATGCAGATGTTTTTTTGGTGATTTCAAGATATTTGGAAATAGATGATGAAGCATGTGTTATGGAACTTGTTAAGCATCTTGAGAATGATACGTTGATCGATACCGATGGAAGGGACAAACTTGTTGGCAAGTTAAAAGGGTATCAGGATAAATTATACATAGATCCGGTAACAGGCGTTTACAATCGAAGATATTTTGAAGATGAGATTCGTAATATGCAGAATTCGGCAGGGGTTGCGATGATCGATCTGGATGATTTTAAATTGTATAATGATATTTATGGACATGATATGGGAGATCAGGTTCTCTGTATTGTTGCGGATGTGATCAAGAATTGTATTCGCAAGACAGATAAGTTAATACGTTATGGCGGAGATGAATTTTTATTGATCTTGTCGGATATGGTAAGAGGTACTTTGCGTGGGAAATTGCTTCAGATTCAAGAGGCTATTGAGAATGCAACGATTCCAAACTGCTCTAGATTGAAGCTTACAGCAAGTATTGGAGGAGTGATATCGGAAGATGGGCAGATCGATGAGGCGATCGCGAAAGCAGACCAGTTGATGTATAAGGCAAAAGATCATAAGGCACAGGTCATAACAGAATGTGATAAAACGATATTTAAAAAGGAAAAAATTCAGAATAAACCTAAAATTTTGATCGTTGATGATTCAGAATTTAACCGTGCGATCTTGAAAGAGATTTTAGAGGGAAC
>OODS01000913.1_pt1 | contig 21232 bp, 17 predicted proteins | sample 1671531 | NCBI WGS metagenome assembly OODS01 (sample SAMN06348166, study PRJEB24527) | human gut metagenome | biome: human gut; feature: ankylosing spondylitis patient; material: feces | host: Homo sapiens | place: China | collected 2015-10 | reverse complement strand
GCGCCCACCTGGTCGCAGCCGATCACCAGAATATTCATGGATGTCACCTCATTGTTCAAAATCTGTTGTTGTCTGGCCCGGCAGTCCGTGTCAGAAGGAAACACAGGGAAAAACGTTGTGTCCAGTATAGCATATTTCCGGCGGCAGATAAATACAGAAAAAGCAGACAGTGCTCCTGTATAAAATTTGTGATTTTTCGTGCGCAGGCTCTCAGAATATGATATACTGGAAAGCGAACCCAATCTGAATGTGTGCAGAGCGCCTGTGCCGCTTTGCAGGGAGGAGAACCCATGTTTCTTGAAATACTGAAAGCCATCCTGATGGGCATTGTGGAGGGTATCACCGAGTGGCTGCCCATCTCGTCCACCGGCCACATGATCCTGGTGGAGCAGGTGGTCAAGTTCAACGCCAGCGAGGAGTTTATGTCCATGTTCCGCGTGGTCATCCAGCTGGGTGCCATTCTGGCTGTGGTGGTGCTGTTCTGGAATAAGCTCTGGCCCTTCGGCCTGCGCCATGGCCGCGTCTGCTCCAAACCTGCCGTCTGGCAGCTCTGGTTCAAGGTGGTGGCCGCCACTATCCCGGTGCTCATCATCAGCCCGCTGGACGACTGGTTTGAGACCCGCTTCTACAATTACATCACGGTCGCCGCCATGCTGATCCTGTACGGTGTCCTCTTCATCCTTGTGGAGAACCGCCGCACCGCCCCGCATGTCACCCGGCTGGAACAGATCACCTACCGCGAAGCCTTCATCATCGGCGTGTGGCAGATGCTGGCCATCATCCCCGGCACCTCCCGCTCCGGTGCCACCATCGTGGGCGGCCTGCTGCTGGGTCTGTCCCGTGCCTGCGTGGCCGAGTTCACCTTCTTCCTCGCCATCCCAGTTATGGCGGGCGCGTCCCTGCTCAAGGTGGTCAAGTTCGTCCTCTCCGGCGCTGCGATGACCGGTACCGAGATCGCTGTTCTCGTGGTGGGCTGCGTGGTCGCCTTTGTGGTCAGCCTTGCCGCCATCCGCTTCCTGATGGACTACGTCAAGCGCCATAACTTCAAGTTCTTCGGCCTTTACCGCATCGTGCTGGGCCTGATCGTCCTGGCCGTGGCCGCCATCACCGCCATTGCGTAAATCGCTCCCCAAACACCCTAGCCGCCCTGGGGCAATTGCACCGACCCCGGCCTTGTGTTATACTGGAACCATAAAGAGAGAACCCGGCGGCGGGAGAGTGCCGCGCCTGAAATTGTCAAAAACGGAGGAGATCCCTATGGAAGCATCGACTGTATATTACACCGACTTCCGGTGTCCTGTGGGCACCAGCCTGACCGAAAAGCTGCGCCGCCTGTGCATTGCGGCGGGCATCAAGAGCATTGATATGGACGGCAAGTTCGTGGCCATCAAGATGCACTTTGGCGAGCTGGGCAACCTGGCCTTCCTGCGCCCGAACTACGCCAAGGTAGTGGCAGACCTGTGCAAGGAGCAGGGGGGCCAGCCCTTCCTGACCGACTGCAACACGCTGTACCCGGGCAGCCGTAAGAACGCGCTGGAGCACCTGAGCTGCGCGCAGGAAAACGGCTTCTGGCCCATGACCACCGGCTGCCAGATCATCATTGGCGACGGCCTGCGCGGCACCGATGAGCTTGAGGTGCCCGTGCCCAACGGCGAATACTGCAAGACCGCCAAGATCGGCCGCGCCATTATGGATGCCGACATCTTCATCAGCCTGACCCACTTCAAGGGCCACGAAGCGACCGGCTTCGGCGGAGCCATCAAGAACATTGGTATGGGCTGCGGTTCCCGTGCGGGCAAGATGGAGCAGCACTCCTCCGGTAAGCCTTCCGTGCAGGAGGAGCTCTGCCGCGGCTGCCACCGCTGCGCCAAGGAGTGCGGCTCCGATGCCATCCGCTACAACGAGAACAACAAAGCGGTCATTGATTACGAAAAGTGCAAGGGCTGCGGCCGCTGCATCGGTGCCTGCAACTTCGATGCCATCTATTCCATCGACAGCAGCGCCAACGAGGAGCTGGACCGCAAGATGGCGGAGTATGCCGCCGCCGTCTGTGCAGACCGCCCCTGCTTCCACATCAGCCTGGTGCAGGATATCAGCCCCAACTGTGACTGCCACGGCGAGAACGATGCCCCCATCCTGCCGGATATCGGCATGTTTGCCTCCTTTGACCCTGTGGCGCTGGATCAGGCCTGTGCCGATGCCTGCCTGAACGCACAGCCCCTGCCCAACAGTCAGCTGGGCCAGAACCTTGCAAAGCCCGGCTGGAACTGCCACCACGACAACTTCAAGGATTCCAACCCCAATGTCGAGTGGAAGGCAACGCTGGAGCAGGCCGAAAAGATCGGCATGGGCACCCGCCAGTACACCCTGAAGAAGATCTGAACATAAAAATAAGCCCGACAACGTCGGGCTTATTTTTATGTCTCTTGCATTCAGGGGTAGACAGGACGCTCAATACTCGCTGGAAGCCGGGACCAGTACGTCAATGACATCGGCCAGGGCTTTCCAGTTTTCCTCGGAACAGCCGGGCAGCTCTTTGGCATCCAGACCGGCATCCTCAATGCGGCCGGTCATGCTGTCCTTATCGGTCAGCAGGGTCTCGGCATCGGCCTTGATGAGCGGCCAGGCATCGGCAAAGCTCTGCTGGTCATCGGCGCTCAGGCTGTCGAACCACTGGGTATAGGCATCTTTGATGTCGCTGACCGGCTGGATGCTCATGTTGCAGCCATCGGCCCATTTCAGCAGGGAAGCCGCCGCGATGACGGATTTCAGCGAGCAGCCGGACACGCCGGGGCCCCAGCCAAGGCAGGGGGCAAAGGCATCGTCCGGGTCAGAGAGGGAGAACAGGGAGTTCTCGCCTGCGTCCAGCGGGCCCACCTTGCCGGTGTCGGCGGTCACGGTGGAAGAGGGGATGCTCTCGCTTGCAGAAGCGGAAGAGCTGGAAGCGGCAGTGCTGCCGGAAGAGGTGCTGCAGCCTGCCAGCACGCCGCACAGCAGGGCGGCGCAGACCAGCAGGGAAAGAATACGCTTGCGAATCATAGGAAAGCCTCCTTTTATCGTGTTCCGGCCCATCTGCCGGAGAAACTGCTCTGGTACATTTCTAGTATACTGTTCTGCCGGGCTGTTGTCAATCGGCGTGCGCAGGACGATTTTTCACCCCAGCTGTGCAAACTATACAAACTTTTGTCCTTTTTTTCTCAGTCGGGCGGGATTGACATTTTTTGCGCTGGCGCGTATAATCCGGCCATGGTCAAACTGGGAGAAACGGGTGAAGAACCGGGAAAAGGGGGAGAAACGGATGCAGAAATTTCTGCGGCGGCTGGAACGCTTTTCACAGTCGCTGCTGTCGCCGCTGTCTTATCTTTCGGCGGCGGGCCTGCTGCTGGTGCTGGGGGCGCTGCTCACCAGCAAGCCCTTGTGTCAGGCGCTGCCGGTGCTGCAGTGGGCTCCGCTGCAGCTGGTGGGTCAGCTGCTCTATAACGGGATGATGGTGCTCATCAACAACCTCAGCGTCATTCTCTGCGTGGGGGTGGCAGCCGTGCGCGCCAAAACCGAAAAGCAGGATGCCGCCCTGCTGGCGCTGATGGCTTACCTTGTGTTCCTCACAGCCAACCACACCGCGCTGGAAGCGCTGGGACTGCTTGCCCAGCCCAACGGGATGACCGGCCTTGCGGGCACGGGCCAGACCACCATTCTGGGCATTCAGGTGGTGGACACCGGCGTGGCAAGCGGCATCGTGCTGGGCTTTGCGGCGGCGTGGCTTTTCAACCGCACCTGCGAAAAGCAGTTTTATGGCATGATCACCCAGCTCTATTCAGGTCTGCGGTGGTCGTTTTTGTGGCTGTCGGCGCTGGCGGTGGCACTGGGGCTGGGGTTCTGCTTTGTCTGCCCGCCGCTGCAGCGAGCGGTCAGCGCCCTCACGGGCTGGATCGCGGCTTCAGGGAACGCGGGTGTGTTCCTTTACGGCTTTCTGGAACGGCTGCTCATCCCCACCGGCCTGCATCACCTCATCTATATGCCCTTCCAGTTCTCTTCGCTGGGCGGCAGCCTGACTGTGGGTTCTGTGACCTACACAGGCGCTTACGTCGTCTGCATGACCGAGTACACCATGGGCCTGCCCCTCTCAGACGGCATCGTCTGGATGTACACCGGCTTCACCAAGACCTTTGGCTATCTGGGCATTGCAGCGGCCTTCATCTTCACGGCCCGCAGGGAGAATCGTGCCCGTACCGCCGCCGCTATGATCCCGCTGGCGGTCACGGCCTCGGTGGCCTCCATCACCGAACCCATTGATTTTCTGTTCTGCTTCGTTTCGCCCCTGCTCTGGGTGGCCCATGCGGTCATTACGGGCGGCTTTATGGTGCTGCTCCATGTCCTGCATGTCCGGGCCTTTACCTCCAACCTGCTGGGGTCGCTGGTGTTCAACCTGAGCGCCGGGGAGCAGCTGCAGAATCTGCCGCTGCTCTATCTGCTGGGCCTTGCGGAGATCCTGACCTACTTTGCCGTGTTCAGCATCCTCATCAAGGCAAAGGATCTGCCCACCCCGGGCCGGGAAGCAGCCCCTTCCACAGACCAGTCCCCGTACGCCGACCCGCAGGAGGTGTGCCGGTTCATCGCCGCGCTGGGCGGGCCGGAGAACATCGCCCAGCTGGGAAACTGCTTCACCCGCCTCCGGCTCACGGTGCGGGATGCCTCGCTGCTGGATATGGGGGCTCTGCTCTCCCTGCCCCATAAAGGTCTTGTGGTGCAGGGCACCCGGGTCCAGCTGGTCTGCGGCCTGCACGCCGCCCAGCTCCGCCATGCGCTTGAACAGCAGCTTGCCGAGATGGCCCCGGTGTGATTGCATTTTGATAAGAGAAACGGTATAATTGTGGCGAAACCTCTCAGTCGTCTGCGGCGACAGCTCCTCTAACAGGGGAGCCAAGAAAGGCCCCTGCCTCTCCTATTAGGCAACAACAACAACCGCCGCCAGTGGCGGATGAAGGGAGTTGCTGTTGGGGCAGCGGCCAACAAGGCACAAGTGCAATACTTTGCACGAAGTGAATGTTGAGAGCCGCAACCCGGACAAGTGGCCATTGCGAGGCAATGACGGAGAGGTTTAGCAGCGGATAACCTGAAAATAAAGGAGAACATAAAATGCAGAATAACACCTTTTCCGTCGAAGGTCTCTTCGATTTCCTGAACGCCGGTGTCAGCGCCTTCCACTCCACGGCTGCGGCTGTGAAGCTCCTGGAAGAGAACGGCTACCAGAACTGCCCCGAGAGCGCAGCCTGGGAGCTGGTGCCCGGCGGCAGATATTACACCACCCGCAACGGCTCTGCCGTGCTGGCATGGCGGATGCCCAAGGGTGAGCTGACCGGCTGGCATGTCACCGCCAGCCACAGCGATTCTCCCACCTGGCGCATCAAGCAGCTGGACGGCGGCAAGGACACGGTCTTTGCCAAGGCGGAGACCGAGGGCTACGGCGGTATGATCATGCCCACCTGGCTGGACCGTCCCCTGAGCGTGGCGGGCCGCATTCTGGTCCGCACGGAGAACGGCATCCGGAGCCTGCTGGTCCACCCCGACCGGGCGCTGGCTGTCATCCCCAACCTCTGCATCCACTTCAACCATGACCTGAACAACGGCATGAAGTACAACCCTCAGGTGGATCTGCAGCCCATCTTTGGTGAGGCAGGCTCCACCCTGCGGGACGCTCTGGCTGAGGAAGCCGGGGTCAAGGCTGAGGACATCGTGGATGCTGACCTGGTGCTCTGCACCCGTGAAAAGGCCGAGCGCGTGGGCCTGAAGGGCGAATACTTCATGTCCGGCCGCATCGATGACCTGGAATGCGCCTACACCACCCTGTGGGGCTTCCTGCAGGGCCGCGGCGAGGAGGAAGGCCGGGGTGATATGTGGGTCATGTTCGACAACGAGGAGGTGGGCTCCTCCAGCCGGCAGGGTGCACAGGGCACCCTGATGGCCAATGTGCTGGCCCGCATTGAGGAAAAGCTGGGGGTCACCCGGGAGCAGAGCATCCGTGCCTGCACCAACAGCCTGCTGCTGAGCGCCGACAATGGCCACGCCACCCACCCCAACCACCCCGAAAAGAGCGATCCCGCCAATGTGGCGGTCATGGGCGGCGGTGTGCTGCTGAAGTACAATGCCCGCCAGACCTACACCACCAGCGGCTTTACCGGCGCTGCCTTTGCCGAGATCTGCAAAAAGGCCGGTGTGCCGGTGCAGGTGGCCGCAAACCGCGCGGATGTTCCCGGCGGCTCCACGCTGGGCAACCTGCTGGGCCACCAGATCCTGATCCCCATGGTGGATATCGGTCTGGCACAGCTGGCCATGCATTCCGCAATGGAGACCGCCAGCTGCAGGGATGCCGAGTACATGGCAAAGGCCGTGGCCGAGTTCTATAACACGCCCATCTCCCAGCCCGTGGACGGCGAGTGGAAGCTGGGCCTGTGAGCGCTGTGACCGGGCGCTTTGCCCCCAGCCCCAGCGGTCGGCTCCATCTGGGCAATCTGGCCTGCAGCCTGCTGGCCTGGCTCAGCGCCAGAAGTCAGGGCGGGCGCATCGTTCTGCGCATTGAGGATCTGGATGCAGAGCGCTGCCCCCGCAAATATGCCGACGCACTGGAAGAGGACCTGCGCTGGCTGGGCCTTGTCTGGGACGAGGGCGGCAGCAGCGGCGGCCCCAACGGCCCCTATTACCAGAGCGAGTGCGCCGCCATCTACACCGAGAGCTATAACAAACTGGAAGCACAGGGCCTTGTGTACCCCTGCTTCTGTTCCCGTGCCCAGCTCCATGCCGCCAGCGCACCCCACACCTCCGACGGCAATGTGATCTATCCCGGCACCTGCCGGGGGCTGACGGCGGAGCAGATCGCCGAAAAGCGCAAAAAGAAGGCCCCGGCCTACCGTCTCATGGTGCCCGATGAGGACATCACCTTCACCGATGGCTGTATGGGCCCCCACAGCGAGAACCTTTTCCGGGACTGCGGCGATTTCTACCTCCGCCGTGCCGATGGCGTGTTTGCCTATCAGCTGGCCGTGGTGGTGGATGATGCTCGGATGGGGGTCACGGAGGTGGTGCGGGGCGCGGACCTGCTCTCTTCCACCGCCCGGCAGCTTTATCTTTACCGCCTGCTGGGCCTGCCCGCCCCAAAGTTTGCCCATTGCCCGCTCCTGCTGGCCCCGGATGGCCGCCGCCTTTCCAAACGGGACGGTGACCAGAGCCTGGAAAATCTGCGGGCAAAGTATACGGCGGAAGAGATCGTGGGCAGGCTTGCCTTTGCCTATGGTCTCCAACCTGAACCGGCTCCCCGCACCCCGGAAAGCCTCATTGCAGACTTTTCCTGGGACAAGGTGCCAAAGCAGGATATCTGCCTGCCGGAAAATCTGTTTTAAGCAAACCCACGATTTTTGCCATGCCTGTGCAAAGATCGTGGTTTTTTCTTTACAAAAAAACAATCTATGGTAAAATATAACTAGAGATTTTGCCGAAACAGAAAGGAGCCTGTTATGCGTAAAATATTAAAAGCCTTGAGCCTGCCGATCTGCGCAATGCTTTTGTTCAGCGCATGTGCAAGCTCTTTGAATCTGAGACCGGGACCTTTCCGCTCGGAAATGCAGGATGTTTTCGTTCAGCAGACAACACTTGCGGTTCCGGCCAGTCACGCCGAGCATGGGGAGGATTATGTTATTGAGTGGCAGGACCCTGTGATGGAAAAGCACGTCCGGAAATGGCTTGACCGCCCGAAGGGGGATATCTATCACAGCGATGTCTGGGATTATCAGAGAGTCACGATAAATTCCGGAACCGGTGTGAAAGATCTCCTCGTCAAAGATGCACCGGATGGGGTGGACATTGGGGGAAACGTCAGCAGCAATGAGCAGCTGGAAGCCTGTGCGGTCAGGGTAGAGGGAACGTATGATCCGGTGGCCTCTCTGGCAGATCTGCGGCATTTTGACAGCTTGCAGGTATTGTCGGTCAATAATAGAAGGGGAGCCCCACCCATTACAGATCTGACAGGTCTGGAAGAATGCAAAAATCTGATGCTTTTGAGTGTGCCCAGTGTGGAGAGCAGCGCATTCCCGACCTTTGCAAAGCTGGATTCTGTGGTAAAGCTGGAATATGGCAGTGACGGGATCCGGGCGGATTCCAATGTCTCCGACCTTTCGGCGCTGGCGCAGATGAAGTCGCTGAAGATGCTGCGGATCACCGGCAGTGAGGTCGATCTGACCCAGCTGGCCGGGGCTGACTTGCGGGTCCTGAGACTGGACGTGACCCGGATCGGTTCGCTGGAACCGCTGAAGCAGATGGAAAATCTGAGCTTTCTGCAGCTGTACCAAGGGCCGGAGATCGACAGCTTTGCCCCGCTGGCGGAGAGCAGTGTGCAGTATCTGAGTATGTCTCTCTCTCAGGGTGCACAGGAAGCCTACAAGGACATGGATTATACTCCCCTGACCCAGATGCCGCAGCTGATCTGGCTGGATCTGACCAACAACATCACGTTTGATACGGAAACCTGCAAAAAATTGCTGGCAAACGATACGGCCCTGAAATATCTGAAAATTTCCTATACATCAGCGGCCAAAGATGCCGAAGAGCTGGATACAGCGCACCTGAAAGAGTTCACTGCCCCGGCTCCGTAATGCCCCAAAATGCAAAACACCCATGCCAGCGCCGGCATGGGTGTTTTTCCGTACAGATTCACAGCCGCTGCAAGGCTCTTGCGTCGCTGCGTTCCAGTGCGGTCATGGCCGTATCCAGCGCCATGGCCAGCAGGATGCCCAGCAATACATCAATGCAGCTGTGCTGCTTGAGCAGGACCGTGGACGCAATGATGGAAACGCAGAGCACGGCGGAGGCAGGCCGCATCCAGCGGCGGCCCGGCGTTTCAAAGATGCGGCTGCGGTAGTAGGCCATCATCAGGGTGACGGAGTTGAACACATGGATGGAGGGGCAGACATTGAGGGGCGTGTCGGTGGCATAGAGCATCCGCACGGCCTGAGCAAAGATATCGCTGCCGTACACCCGGTAGGGCCGCAGGTCCAGCCCGGTGGGCAGGATGACATAGCAGGCCAGCGCAATGGTCATGCCTGCAAACAGGGGCAGGCAGAGCCGCCAGAAATCGGCCCGGGGCGCTTTCCAGAGCAGGTAGAACAGGGTGAACGGGATCCACAAAAACCACGCAAAGTAGGGCACGATGGCATATTTGCAAAAGGGGATCAGGTCGTCTAGATGGCAGTGCACCAGAACATCGGGCACGGCAATGTGGACTTCGAGCCAATGGAACGCCGAAAGGTAAAACAGGAGATAAAACGCCATGAACGAAACGGGATGGCGGGAAAACAAGTTGCGCATGGAACACACTTCCTTTTCTGGAATGGGGGCCGCAGCCCCGCCTAAAGTTCTTTGCAGCGTATGATTATACCGCGCAAAGACGAAGAAAACAAGACAAAAAGCTGACAAAATCGTGAACACATCCGCGCGGAATTTGGTATGCTTTGGGGAAGCGGATGCAGGGGAGAGAAGCTTCTGTCTATTGATACGAGACAGGATGCGGGTTTCCTGCACAAAAAAGCCCTCCCCGCCAAAACTGCAATGGCGGGGAGGGCCGGATATACGGAAACTCAGATCACCTTTTGTTCCATCCACCTGCCGCGGACAAAGCGGACGCAGAAGAACAGCGAGCGCATGGCCCAATCCAGGAACATGCCCATCCAGATGAACAGCAGGCCGCAGTGGAACTTGAGCACCATCAGGTAGCAGAAGGCCACCCGGAACACCCACATGGAGATGACGCTGACCGTCATGGTAAAGGCGGCATCTCCGGCGGCGCGCAGGATGTTGGGCAGGGTGAAGCTGGAGGGCCACAGGATCAGCGATACAGCGTTGAACCAGACCATCAGCTCCAGTGCCATGCCGTAGGCCTCCGGCGAGAGGTTGAACCAGGAGAGCGCCAGCTTGTTCAGGAAGAACAGGCCGGAAAGATTCATCACCCAGTCCCCGGCGTAGGCGGTCAGGAGCAGCAGGCGGGAATAGCGCTTGGCCTGCGCCTTTTCCCCGGCACCCAGACACTGGCCCACAACGGTCAGCGCGCCGATGCCCACAGCGGAGGCGGGCACGTTCAGGAAGCTGGAGATGTTGCCCGCCACGGCGTTTGCCGCAATGGCGGCGGTGCCCAGCGTGCTGGTCAGGCTGGAGACCGACAGCTTGCCGATCTGGAACATGCCGTTCTCGATGCCGGCGGGAATGCCGACTTTCAGGATGCGCCTGATGAGGTCGAGATCTGGCTTCAGGTCGGTGAGGTGGTCGATGCGCAGCGCACATTCCGGCTTCTGCAGCAGGAACATCACGGTGAAGCAGGCGATCATCCGGCTCACGAGGCTGGCGGTGGCCGCACCCATCACGCCCATGCCGAACCCGTAGATCAGGATGGCGTTGCCGCCAATGTTCACCACGTTCATCACCAGGCTGGAAAGCATACTGATCTTACTGTTGCCCTGGGCGCGGAACAGGGCCGCACCGGCGTTGTACACGCCAATAAAGGGATAGCTCAGGGCCGAGAGCAGGAAATAGGTCTCAGCGTAGCGCATTACATCCGCGTCAATGGAGCCGAAGATGCCCCGCAGGATGGCGTGCCGTCCCACCGCCACGATGACGGCGGTGACCACGCTGAGCGAGATCATAATGAACATGATCTGTGCGGCGCTGGCCTTGGCCCGTTTGGGCTCCCGGTGGCCGATGTACTGGCTGGCGACCACCGCGCCGCCGGTGGCCAGTGCGCTGAGCAGCTGGATCATCAGCACGTTGAAGGAGTCCACCAGGCTCACGCCCGAAACGGCGGCTTCGCCCACCGAGGAGACCATCAGGGTGTCCGCCAGACCGATGGAGATGCTGAGGGCCTGCTCTGCCACCAGCGGCAGGAAAAGTGAGATGAGCTGTTGACGGTTGAACAGCGGTCTTGAAGTGGTCGATGCGTCTGTCATGGTGTCCTCCCTTGGCGCGTGGATTCAAACACACCCATGATAGCGCGGAATGACGTGAAAATCAAGATGTTGTATCCAACAAATCAAAAAATCAGGCAAACTCTTTGCTGGGGGTCAGGCTGGAGCCGTAATAAACAATGTAGTCGTAGGGGACCTGAGGGTTGTACGCGGCCAGATCGCCGTACTTGGCCAGAATGTCGTTCCGCAGGTTCTCCGGGGTGTAGGGCTGCCCGGCAGAAAGGGTGTCGGCGCAGACAGCGTTCCACATGCTCTCAGTAAAGGCGGCGCAGTTGAAGTAGGCCGACCAGTGGTCAGACTTTGCAAGGTTGCGGTTGACCACGTCCAGCTGGCCCTGATCCAGCGAGGTCTGGACAGCATAGATGTTCTGGTAGTAGGAATCGGCCAGATAGCGCTTGTAGTAGCCCTCCAGATTGTACCAGATGCCGGTGTGCTCCCAGCGGTTGCCGCGGGGGCTGAAGGTCATCTCAGTGTTGGGCGCGATCCGCAGGCCGCCCACCTTGATGTCGTGGTCAGAGACGTTCCGCACCGAGAGGAAGGAGTGACCGCTGGAATTGATGGAGGCATCGCCCCGGTCCTCGGCCCGGGCGTAGATGCGCAGCAGGGCCACGGCACCCTCGGCGGGTTCTGCACCGTAGGCCTGCACGGCAGATCTATGGTCGGCCTGTTCAAAATCGTAGGGGCCGCCGGTGCTGGTGGTAAAGCCGACGATGTTGCGGATCTGATCCTCAAGGGGGCTTACATCGGTGATGACACGTTGGTCCTGGGGGGCGGGCGTTGCGGCGGGAGCCTCGGCCAGCGCGGCGGTGCTGCCGAACACGCACAGGGCCAGCGTCAGGCAGAGGGAAAGGGCGCGGAACAGCTTTTTCATGGGGAAACCTCCAAAGAGAAAAAATTCAGGTCAAGGATAGACGATTTTTGGGGCGCTGTCAAGAAAAAGATATCTGCCGCCTTTACCCCCGGTGCCGGATGTGTTAAAATGTAGCTGGCAGCCGTGCCCGGTGGTTTGGGGTATGGAGCCGATCGGAAGGTAAATGAATCTGACCCAGAGAGGGGAACAACCTATGCCAAAAGAAGCACACAAGGTCGTGGTCATCGGGCACCGCAACCCCGATACCGATTCCATCTGCTCCGCCATTGCCTATGCGGAGCTCAAAAACCGCACCAGCACGCTGGTCTGTGAGCCGCGCCGTGCCGGTAAAATGAATCAGGAGACCGAGTTCGTCCTGAAAAAGTTCGGTGTCACGCCGCCCCGGATGTGCACCGACGTGAACCCCAAGATCCGGGACGTGGATTACCGCGAGATGCCGGGCATCCCGGGCTCCACCAGCCTGCGCCGCGCATGGAAGATCATGCGCGACCAGCAGATCGACACCCTGTCCATCACCAGCGCGGACAACGAGCTGGAGGGCATCATCACGGTGAAGGATCTTGCCACCGCCAACATGGACGTGTTCGATACCGCAGTGCTGGCCAAGAGCCGTACCTCTTATAAGAATATCCTTGAAACGCTGAACGGCACCATGGTGGTGGGCGATGCAGACGCGGTCTGCACTACCGGCCACATCAAGATCGGCACCGCCACCCCCGAGATGCTGGAAAGCAGCGTGGAAAAGGGGGATATCGTCATTCTGAGCAACCGGTACGAAAGCCAGCTCTGCGCCATTGAAAAGGAAGCCTCCCTGCTCATCATCTGCAATGGGGCCAAGGTGGGCCGCACCATCCAGCGCATTGCCGATGAGACCGGCGTTGCCATTATGACCACCCCCGTGGATACCTACGCGGCGGGCAAGCTCATCAGCCAGTGCGCCCCCATCTCCTATTATATGACCCGGGACAACATCCTCAAATTCACCCTCGTCACCCCCGTGGCCGATGTGCTGCGGGTGATGGCAAAGGTGCGCCACCGCTATTTCCCCATCCTCGATGAGGAAGGCAAATACTGTGGCATGGTCAGCCGCCGCAACGTCATTGCCCTGCGCAAGCGGCGCATCATTCTGGTGGACCACAACGAGGCCACCCAGGCCGTGGAGGGCTTTGATCAGGCCGAGATCCTGGAGATCATCGACCACCACCGCATCGGCAGTCTGGAGACCAGCGGCCCGGTCTACTTCCGCAACCAGCCCGTGGGCTGCACCGCCACCATCATCACCCAGATGTACGATGAAAACGGTGTGGACATCCCGCCCCAGATCGCGGGCCTGCTGCTGGCGGCTATCCTTTCGGATACGCTGGCCTTCCGCAGCCCCACCTGCACCCCCGTGGATGAAAACGCCGCCAAGCGTCTGGCCAAGATCGCAGGCGTGGACATTGAAGAGTTTTCCACCGAAATGTTCGAGGCCGGTGAAAAACTGGACGGTAAGACCCCTGAAGAGGTCTTTTTGCAGGACTTCAAGGTGTTCATGTGCGGCGATATCCGCTTTGGCGTGGCACAGGGCAGCTACATGACCCGCAAAAACCTGCAGGCCGCCCAGGCGCTGCTCCAGCCCTATCTGGAGGAGGCCCGCAACAAGCAGAACGTGGAGGACCTCTACATGCTGCTGACCGATGTGCCCAAGGAGGAGAGCGTGGTCATCTGCACCGGCCGCTACGCCGCCGAGGTGCTGAGCAACGGCTTTGAGAGCCGGCCCGCCGCCGACGGCAGCTGGACGCTGCCCGGCGTGGTCAGCCGCAAAAAGCAGTTCATCCCCGCCATGATGAGCGCCTATCAGGAGCTGTAACCCCCCGATACAAAACACGAAGCCCCCGGAACCCTGCATGTTCCGGGGGCTGTTGTGTTTTGTAAGGGAGCGTCAGGCTGCGACTTTTAAGGGAGAGTTATCAGTCCAGATGGTGCCATCCAAAAGCTTTGTTACGGCCAGTGTGCCGTTTACGCTGACCCGCGCGGGGTCCAGCGCATAGAAATCGCTCTCCCGCAGGTTTTCGGGGTCTGCCGTGGGGGAGATGCCCACCACGCACACCCAGTGTCCGTAGGTGCTGCTGGTGGCGATGTGGGGGTAGTTGACCTCTTTCCAGCCGGAGCCGGAGAGATGGTATTCATAGCTTGTCACGCGGTTGGTGTGCTTGGACACGCCGCTGACAGCGGTGTTTTTCAGATGTACGATGACGGGCCGCCCGGCCTGCAGCTCTTCATACAGGCGGGAAAGGCAGTCGGAAAGGGAGCCGCTGTAAGTGTAGTACCCGGCGGCAGACCATACCGCGCCGTTCGACCACATCCCGCTGCCCGAGCAGGGCCTGCCATCCAGAATGGTGCGGGCGTAGCGCAGGGCGTACCAGCTGCACCGGCCCGAGGTCTGGTTGCCGATGGAGACGATCTGCTGGCTGTCGAAGGACAGCAGCGTGATGCCGTTCACATTCTGCAATTGTGCCGCCGCAGCCTTTGGCGCGGCCAGAAAGGTCAGGCACAGCAGAACTGCTGCCACAAAAACGCGCACCGGAGCGCGCAGGGAACCGTGCTGCATGGGGCAAACTCCTTTTCCTTGTTCAGGAACGGCACCCGGCGGTTCCCATTGCCTTAAGTTTAGCACCAAATCGTGGTAGAATTGTGTAAACGCCGGAAATATTTTCCGGTTTTTGCCCCGGGCACGGCAAAGGATCTTTGCGAAGATTCGTTCTGGAAAAAACAACAAAAGCAGGAGAAAATGTTTGGTGAAGCTGGCAATTGACAAAAGCGACAGTCGTTGGATAAAATAAAGCTGGAAGGGGCCCTGTTTCAAAATGGAAAGGCACCCTGCATATTATGATAACAACACAACAAAACGACTGGAGGTCCCGACATGAAAATGCTGAAAAAACTGGCCGCTTTGATTCTGGCGGCGACCATGGTACTTGTTCTGTTCACCGCCTGCGGTGATGGCGGCGGCACCGGCACCAGAGAGCCGGAAAAAGAAGCAAAGGCATTTGCAACTTTCTCCAAAAATGATCGGGTTGCAGCTGATGCAAGAGTCAACGATCCCCAGCTGCAGGCTGTGGCTGAGAAGCACTTGGACGAGGATCTGCAGGCAAAGGTCGATTTCTTTGGTGCAAAGCTCTTTGGCAAGGTTCACGTGGAAGGCAAGGAGGAAGAGTATCTGACCATTACCGTGACGGCAAAATACGATTACGGGCCTTTTGTGAGTGCATTCATGGAGGCACTTCAGAGGGAAATCAATAGCGAGATTGGTACCAATGTCAACGTGGATGGCAAGGGCAGCTGGACTAAGCTGGGTGTCGTGGTCAAGAGCGACAGTAGCCATAGCTACATGGCAGTGGCATTCCGAATCCATAACCCCAAATACAACAAGTAAATTAAATTAGTTTTCCCCGGAGCGTGGCTGAAAGGCCGCCCTCCGGGGCTTTTTTGCGTCTGGAGCACTTGACTTATAATTATAATATAATTATAATATAGATATGGAAAGCATACAGTTTGAGTGGGATGAAAATAAAAACCGCATCAATCAGCACAAGCACGGCATTTCATTCCTGGAAGCAAAGACAGTTTTCTATGACGAGGAAGCACTGGTAATTGATGACCCGGAGCATTCAGAACAGGAGGACAGATTTATCATTCTCGGCCTGAGCAGTAGGGCAAATCTGCTTGTCGTGTGTCACTGCTACCGTGCGTCAGATACTGTCATCCGTATCATCTCGGCCAGAAAGGCCACAAAAACTGAATCGAAATATTATGGAAAGTGAGGTCTGTGTTATGCTCAAAGAGTACGATTTCAGCAATGCAAGAAAGAATCCCTATGCCAAGGCGCTGAAAAAACAGATCACCATTAACATTGACAGCAATACCATTGATTACTTCAAGGAGCAGGCCGAAGTGGTGGGCATCCCTTACCAGACCCTGATCAATTTGTACTTGAAAGACTGCGTTGCCAATAACCGTCATTTGTCTCTGTCGTGGCAGTGAGAAGAAAAACAGGCTCGTCCGGTTTTGCTCCGGATGGGCTTTTTGTTTGCAACTTTCCCATAAAAGATGCAAAAAAGGCTGTGATGTGGTACAATAAAAGATAGATTTTGTCGAAAGAAAGGAACCTTTGGATGCAGCTGTTTGAACTGGTCAGCCCGCGGCTGTTCCGCCCGCTGGCGGGGCCCAACCGGGCGTTTTATGCGGAGCTGCTGCTCCTGCTGTGGGAGGAGTGCCGCCACACGGCGGATTACTCCATCTCCCGGGCAGAAGCGGTGAGCCGGGCCGAGGATTACTTTGCGGCGCTGGCAAAGCCGCTGGCACTGGATGCCGATGACGCGGGCGACGAAGCCGAACAGCCCACCCGGGATCCCCATACCCTTGCGCTGGGCTTTCTGCTCCGTCTGCGCCGCACCGGCTGGCTGGAAGAGCAGCCCGGCAGCTATGAGGAGGAGCCTGCCCTTGCCTTTGTGCCCGAGGTGGCTCCTCTGCTGGAAGCACTGGAAGAGATCCTGAACCCGCGTGTTGTCACCTACACCGGCAAGCTGTACAAGGCATGGCAGCTGCTGCAGAACATCGGGGAGGAAAAGAGCCCCTATGAAAATGTTCTGCGGGAGGTGGCCTCCGATCTGGAAGCGCTGAACAAGTCCCTGCGGGCGCTGAATGCGTCCATCGGGCATTATATCGACCGGCTCACCCGCAACCGCACCCCGCAGGAGGTGCTGGAGCTCTTCGACCAGTACGAGGAAAAGGTGGTGGCTGCCGCTTACCACCGCTTCAAGACCAGCGATAACCTGTTCAACTACCGCGCTTATCTGGAGGAGGAGCTGGACGACTGCGAGGCAGAGCACCTGCCCCGGCTGGCGCTGGATTACGCCCGGGTGGAGCACTGCGCCCCCGGCGAGGCCGCCCCTGCCGTGCGTGCCCTCATCCAGAAGCTGCGGGATTCGTTGGAAGAGATGAGCACCCTGATGCGCCAGATCGACCAGAGCCACATCCGCTACCGCAAGCGGGCCGTGCAGCGGGCACAGTTCCTGCTGCTGAGCGACCGCTCCTCACAGGGCAGTGTCACCGCCCTGCTCCGCCGCTATGCCGAGGAGATCAAAACGCCCGACCAGCTGTTCGCGCCGGATGACGGCCCGGTGGCAAAGCGCCTGCACCTCTACCCGGTGGCGGTGTTCGGGGCAAAGCCCCTCTACCCGCCCGCCGCGCCCCGCAGCGAAACGCCGCTGGCCCCGGTGCGGCAGGCCGGGCTGGATGCGGAGCAGCTGCGCAAAGAACAGCAATTGCTGCTGGATTACGCCCGGATGGCCGTGACGGAGGAAAATGTGGGCCTGCTGGCAAAACAGGCCCTTGCCGCCCGCAGTGCGGTGGCCGCCTCCACGCTGGCGGAGGAATACCCCCGCGATTTTGCCCGCATCATCGGCCTGCACACCTACTCGCAGTCGCCGCGCCGGGCTTACGATATCACCCTTACCGGAAACTGGGTCGAACGGGGCGGCTTCCGGTTTGAAGAGTTTATTCTGACACCCCGCAGGGAGGACGCTGACCATGGCCGAACCGAATAAAATGCTGGAAGAGACCGCAAACTATCTGCTCAACCACTGCTTTGTGCTGGGCGGCGTGGAGGATCAGCGGGCAAAATACCTCTATGTGCAGGATCATCTGCCCGAGGTGCGGGCCGTGTTTGCGCCGCTGGGCTATGCGGTAACGCTTTACCCGGCTCCGCTGCAGGCGGCGGCGCTGGTCAACGAGCATGAGGGCAGTCAGGCCCGGCTGCTGAAATACGAGAGCATCCTGCTGCTGGTGCTCCGCCTGCTCTACCTGCAAAAGCGGGAGAGCCTTGCCGCCAGCGCCGATCAGGTGCTGGTCACGGTGGAAGAGGTGCAGACGGAGCTGCAGAAGATGAACCTGCCCCGGCGGCTGGACCAGCGCACGCTGGAGGAGCTGATGCGCACCCTGCGCAGGTACAATCTGGCCCGCCCGGTGGGGCGGCTGACCGGTCTGGACAGCCGCATCGAGGTGTTCCCCACCGTGCTGCTGGCCCTGCCGGATGCAGACCTTGCCGATGCCGCCGCCGAGAGCAGCCGCACTCGGGAAGAACTGGCCCTCTACGAGCGGCCTGACGGGGATGCCAGCGGGGAGGAAGAAGAATGATCGAATTAAAGCGCCTGAAGCTCATCAACTGGCACAACTTTGAAAATGTTACCTTTGATTGTGCCCGTCTGACCTATATGATCGGTGTCAACGCGGTGGGCAAGACCACCATTCTGGATGCCATCCGCTACTGCCTGACCACCAATCGCAACTTCAATGCCCTGGGCAATAAAAAGAGCGGCCGCACCCTGCAGGGCTCTGTCCACGCCAAGCAGCGCGGCGAGAATGCCTACCGCCGCCCGGGCCGCACGGTGGCATACATCGGTGCAGAGTTCTGGGATACCGTCAAGCGGACCAGCTTCGTCATCGCTGTCCGGGTGGAATCCGAGGGCCCCATGCAGGAGCTCCACCCCGGCGACCAGACCTGGTACATCTCTGAGGACGGCATCACGCTGGAAAAGCTGCCCTTCCTTGATCCGCGCACCGGTGCCCCCAGCGCCAAGGAGGACTTCAAGCCCGCCGTGGGCCGCCTGTCCTACACCCGCAGCCCCAGCGAGGCCCGGGACCGCATCTGCCGTGCCCTGGGCATTGGCCGCGCCTCCAGCCCGCTGGGCAAAAAGTTCAATGAAGTGTTCCAGATGGGCACCAGCATGGACGAGATCCCCAACTTCCGGGAGTTCCTGTACCAGTACATCCTGCCCCAGCCGGAGCTGGATCTGGAAGCGCTGCAGGGCGACCGGGTGGAGCTGGAAAACCTCCACGCCGTTCTGGCCGAGGCCCAGACCCGTGCCGCCGCGCTGGAACAGATCGTGGCGTATGGTCGGGAAGCTGCTGCCAAAGAAACGGATGCCCTTGTCAACCGGGGCGCGGCCCTGCTGGCCCGCGCCGAAGCGGATGCCGGTGAGGATGCCTCCTGGCAGAGCCATCTGGACGCAGGCCGCCGCCAGCTGGCCGACCTGAACGCAAAATACGAGACCGCCAAGAATGCCGAAGCCGAAGCCCGCCGGGCCTATCTGGCGGCCCACGGTGCGGCCGGTGACAGCGGCGCGGGCCGGGCGCTGGATGCCCTGACCGAGGAGCTGGCCCGGAAAAAGAGTGCACTGGATGCAGCAGCCCGGACAAGGAACAGTCTGGAAGCGACCGCAGATACCATCACCGGCCTGCTGACCCAGCTGAACCGCAGCGGCTTTGCGGTGGAGAAGGAGCTCTGGCCCCAGCGCCTGACAGCGGAACATCTCCCCGCCCTGACCGAGGCGCTGGCCTGCATCGAAAAGCCGCTGGAGGAGCAGTATTTTGCTGCCCGGCAGGCTTCGGCGGATCTGGCAAAAGAGCAAGAGGGCCTGCGGGCCGAGCTGAACGCCGTGTCCGGCGGCAAGTGGGTCTACCCCCACGGCGATGCCGCCACCAAAGTGCGGGATGCCGTGAACGCCGAGCTGAAAAGCCGCGGCATGACAGCGGATGCAAAGATCTTCTGTGAGCTGCTGACCGTGGCGGATGAGAGCTGGCAGGACTGTGTGGAAGCCTGCCTGGGCGACCGTCGGTTCGATATCCTTGTGCCGCCTGCCCATTATGCCGCCGCCAAGAGCGCCTTTGTGGCGCTGGGCGACCGGGTGGGGCCTATCAGCCTGCTGGATACCCCGGGCATCCGCAAGGCAGACCGCCATGCAGAGACGGCCCCCGCCGACAGCCTTGCCGCCCAGGTCACCAGCGAGAACCCGCTGGCCGCACAGTATGCGGACACCATCCTGCGCCGCATCGTCTGCTGCGACACCCCCGATACGCTGGAGCATTTCCCCGACAGCGCCACCCGGGACCTGCTGCGCCACCATCCCTTCCGGCTGGAACGCCTGCGCAGGCCCCAGCGCTATATCGGCCTGGATGCCCGCAGGGAGCGTGCCGACGCGCTGGAAGCACAGCTTGCCGCCCAGGCCGACCGCTGCCGCGAAGCCGCCCAGACCGAAAAGACCCTGAAATCTGCCTACGACCAGTACCAGAACGTCCTGCGGGGCCATGCGCTGGAACAGCTGGCTGAACTCTGGGCCAGCCGGGCCGCGCTGGATGCCGCCCGTGCCGACTACGCCGCGCAGGAGCAGAAGCTGGCCGACTGCCGCGAGAACCCCATGCTGCAGCAGCTCTACCGCGAGGAAGAAGCCCGGGAAGCTGCGTGGGAGACTGCCCGCAAGGCTGTGGAGCAGGTGGGCGGCGATATCCGCGTCTGCGAAAAGCAGATCGCGTCCTGTGAGGCGGAGCAGGGCAAGGCGGTGGAGACCGCTGTACAGAGCAGGGAGGCGGCAGAGGCATTCTTTGCACAGCACCCGCTGCTGGAGCCTCTGGCACAGGAACGCAAAAAGGGCCTGATGACGGGCGGGCGCACGGCCCATGCCGCCGCACAGACTGCCGAAAAGGCACAGACCAGGCTGGACGATACCCTGCGAGCGTATCTCACTTCCACGCTGGAACCCGCCCAGAGGGATTACAACGAGCACTATGTCTGCGATTATCCGCTGGGTCTGGCCGGGGTGGAGCAGTACCGCGCCCAGCACGAAAGCCTTGTCCGCATCGACTTGGAGCGCTACGCCGCCCGGCTGGAGCAGGCGCAGCGGGACTGCAAGGACCGCTTCCGCAAGGATATCCTCTTCCGGATGAAGGATGATATCTTCAACGCCCGCCGCCAGTTCCGGGAGCTGAACAAGGTGATGGAGCAGCTGACCTACGGCGAGGAAGTCTACCGCTTTGAGCTGGAGCCCAGCCGTGACCCCCAGCTGGCCGCCTTTTATCAGGTCATTGTGGACAAGGGCAACCAGCAGATGACCGACGGCGACTCACTGGACAACCTTGCCGCCACTGCTGACCCCGTCTACGAGCGGCAGGTGGACGCGCTGATGGAAAAGATCATGGCTGATGTGGACGAGAACACCCGGGCCCGGCAGGAGGGCCGCACCGCCTCCGGTGCCACCCTCTCGGATTATGTGGACTACCGCACCTATCTGGACTATGACATCAAGGTGACCAACACCGTCTCGGGCCAGCAGGCTTATCTTTCCCGCGTCAGCCGCGATTCCTCCGGCGGCGAGAACCAGGCTCCCTTCTATGTGGCCATCTGCGCCAGCCTGCTGCAGATCTACCAGAAGAGCGAGAACAGCATCCGCCTTGTCCTGCTGGACGAGGCCTTCAGCAAGATGACCAGTGACCGCATCCGCCCCATGATGGAGCTGTTCCGCCGCCTGCAGCTGCAGGTGCTGCT
>OODS01000906.1_pt1 | contig 21333 bp, 20 predicted proteins | sample 1671531 | NCBI WGS metagenome assembly OODS01 (sample SAMN06348166, study PRJEB24527) | human gut metagenome | biome: human gut; feature: ankylosing spondylitis patient; material: feces | host: Homo sapiens | place: China | collected 2015-10 | reverse complement strand
TTATATGATCTTCGGGAAAGTTGCCGGTCGGCTGCGTCCCGTCTTCAATGTTTGAACAGCCTGTCAGACTAATGACCAAAGCGGTCATTATATAAAATTTGTTTTTCATATCACAATTACTTTTTAAAGATTCAGTTGGACAATACAGCATCATAAGCTCCCATTTGCATCTTATCAGGATTGCGTGTCACGCCACGCTGATCCAATCCGAAAGCATCTTCACCCATCCATTCCACGAATACCTCACCTAAATTAACCATAGGAGAAGCAGCAGGATTGAAACTTTTCACAGCATTGATTACAGCTTGTTTGGTAGCATAACCACCCACCTGTCCGATCTGGTCAATATTCCACTTATAAACACCCTCTTCCGTCAGGTTGCCATTCACAAGGGTAGGATAAGCAGTATCAGAAACGTCCATTGTGAAATTATTAACTCGCTGATACAAGTTATATCCCATGGAGTAAGCTTCTTTATTCGCTCCATTCAAAATGAAGCTTGGAGCGGTAGAATTCTCGGAAATCAACAGGTTATTAATAAACTTAGTATCACCATCAATAGAGGTTTCACATCGAAAGGCGCCATACTCCTGATCAATATCATGCCCTACAATCGTACTATTAGCGAGCATGAAACTACCTCCCCCGTTTAAAGCAGCACCTTTTCCCGGATTTCCGACAATGGTTGTGTTTTGTATAAATTTTATACACTGTTCAGGATTTGTTTGTTGTTCTGAAAAAACCACTGGGGTATACTAAGCACAACGAAAGGGAAGACGACACAGAACCATGAACGCAGTCTTCCCAATACGATTTACAGGAGGTTCCCAGTATGTATTATTCCAGTGGCAACTACGAAGCATTTGCACACCCCAAAAAGCCTGAGGGCGTTGACAATAAATCTGCTTACCTCATCGGCTCCGGTCTGGCGGCCCTGACTGCCGCCTGCTACCTGGTCCGTGACGGCCAGATGCAGGGCGACCACATCCATGTGTTTGAGAAGGACCCGCTGCCCGGCGGTGCCTGCGACGGCTACAAGTACGATATCGGCTATGTCATGCGCGGCGGCCGTGAGATGGACAACCATTTCGAGGTCATGTGGGATCTGCTCCGCTCCATCCCGTCTCTGGAGACCGAGGGAGCCAGCGTGCTGGACGAGTATTACTGGCTGAACAAGGAGGACCCCAACAAGTCCCTCTGCCGTGCCACCGTCAACCGCGGCCAGGATGCCCACACCGATGGCAAGTTCGCCATCTCCGATCAGGGTGCCATGGAGATCATGAAGCTCTTCTTCACCCCGGACGAGCAGCTGCAGGACAAAAAGATCACCGATATCTTTGATGATGAGGTGTTCTCCTCCAACTTCTGGATGTACTGGCGCACCATGTTCGCCTTTGAGAACTGGCACAGCGCGCTGGAGATGAAGCTCTACCTCAAGCGCTATATCCACCACATCGGCGGTCTGCCCGATTTCACCGCCCTGCGCTTTACCCGCTACAACCAGTACGAGTCCATCATCCTGCCCATGGTCACCTACCTGAAGGACCATGGCGTGGATTTCCAGTACGAGACCAAGGTCACCGATGTCCAGTTCCGGATCGAGGGCGGCAAAAAGCAGGCCAGCAGCGTGACCGTGGATCACAAGGGTGAGAGCAGGACCATCGACCTCACCGAGAACGATCTGCTCTTCATCACCAACGGCGGCTGCGTGGAGAGCTGCACCATCGGCTCTCAGGACAAGGCCGCAGGCTTTGATCCCACCATCAAGCCGGGCAACGGCTGGGATCTGTGGAAGAAGATCGCCGCACAGGATCCCTCCTTCGGCCATCCCGAAAAGTTCTGCTCTCAGCCGGAGCTGTCCAACTGGGAAAGCGCCACCATCACCACCCTGGACGACAAGATCCCCCAGTATATCAAGAAGATCTGCAAGCGCGACCCCTTCAGCGGCCACACCGTCACCGGCGGCATCGTCACGGTCAAGGATTCCAGCTGGCTGCTCAGCTGGACCCTGAACCGTCAGCAGCAGTTCCGTGATCAGCCCAAGAACCAGCTCTGCGTCTGGGTCTACGGCCTGTTCAGCGACAAGCCCGGCGATTACGTCAAGAAGCCCATGCGCGACTGCACCGGCCGCGAGATCTGCATGGAGTGGCTGTATCACATCGGCGTGCCCGAGGAGGACATTGCCGAGCTGGCTGAGCACAGCGCCAACACCGTGCCTGTGATGATGCCCTATATCGATGCCTTCTTCATGCCCCGTGCCTTCGGCGACCGCCCCGACATCGTGCCCCAGGGCGCTGTCAACTTCGCCTTCCTGGGCCAGTTTGCAGAGACCGGCCGTGACACCATCTTCACCACCGAGTACTCCATGCGCACCGGCATGGAAGCGGTTTACACCCTGCTCAACATCGACCGCGGCGTGCCCGAGGTCTGGGGCAGCACCTATGATGTCCGCAGCCTGATCGATGCAACGGTCAAACTGCGTGACGGCAAGAAGATCACTGATATGGATCTGCCCTTCATCCAGCGGGTGGCCCTCAAGGAAGTGCTCAAGAAAATCGAGGGCACCGACCTTGAGAAGTTCCTCAAGGAATACCATGCCATCTGATGCTGTCTGAGAATCGTCCCCCGATCCTCTGACCCTCTTTTCTGAATGCGGCAAAGCCCTGCACCCTTTCCATGGGATGCGGGGCTTTGCCCTTTTTCTCGGAATTTTCAAACGTTTTACCAAAACAGTATGACTGCTGTGGGATTTCTTGACACGAATTTTACAAAAATCCCTTGCGGAAACTGGGGTTCTATGTTAAGATTTAGGTAACAAACAGCCCTCTCGGTCTTGCTGAAGCCCGCCGGTTCCCCAAAAGGGAAAACAACGCAGCACAGCATTGACGGAGAGGGCTGAAAGAGCGTATTGAATCAAAGGAGGTCTTTCCCTGTGAAACAGTTCATTACCCGCCGCAGCTTTATCAAGGCTGCCGGTGCTGCCACGGCACTGACCGCAGTTTCTGTCGGTGCACCCGCCGCCTTTGCGGAGGAGACCAATTGCTTCTTTGGTGACAAAGCGGATGTGACCATCCTCTACACCAACGATGTCCACACCTATATCGACAACAAGTCCCCCAAGCCCACCTATGCTGCCATTGCTGCCCTGAAAAAGAGCATTGAGGACACCGGCCGGGATGTGCTGCTGGTGGATGCAGGCGACCATATCCAGGGCACCGCTTACGGCTCCATGGATGACGGCGCTACCATCATCGAGCTGATGAACGAGGCCGGTTACGATCTGGCTACCCCCGGCAACCATGAGTTCGACTACGGCATGGCCCGTGCCAAGGCTGTGATCCAGGAAGCCGACTTCCCCTATGTCTCCTGCAACTGGGTCGATCTGCGCACCGGCTGCAACGTCCTGCCCAGCGTCAAGTTCTTCTTTGTGGGCGGCCGCAAGATCGCCTTTGTGGGCGTGACCACCCCCGAGACCTTCACCAAGTCCACCCCGGCGTACTTTATGAACGATGCCCAGACCAAGTACATCTACGACATTCTGGGCGGCGAGGACGGCCAGAAGCTCTACGATGCCGTTCAGAAGGCCATCGACAAGGCTGAGTTCTGGGGCGCTGACACCATCATCGGTCTGGGCCATCTGGGCGTTGACCCCTCCTCCTCTCCCTGGACCAGTGAGGAAGTCATTGCACACACCCACGGCTTTACCGCTTTCATTGACGGCCACTCCCACACCGTGATGGCCAACAAGCAGGTCACCGATGCTTCCGGCAAGGCAGTCACCCTGACCCAGACCGGTTCTTACTTCAAGAACATCGGCAAGATGACCGTGGGCGCAGACGGTACCATCACCACTGAGCTCATCAACACCTACGAGGGTCTGGATGCTGCCGTGGCCGCCACTGCCTCCAACTGGATCAGCGCAGTGGACGATATGCTGGGCGAGGAGATCGCAGTGGGCGATCAGAAGTTCTACATCAACGATCCCGCCACCGGCAAGCGCCGCATCCGCTCCGGCGAGACCAACCTCGGCGACTTCGTGGCCGATGGCATCTACACCTATTTCAACGAGATCGAGGAACTCCACTGTGATGTCGCCATTATGAACGGCGGCGGCATCCGCACCGATGTGGAGGCTGGCCCCTGGAGCTTCAAGACCTGCAAGACCGTCAGCCCCTTTGGCAACGTGGCCTGCCTGATGTCCGTGACCGGCCAGCAGATCCAGGACGCCCTGGAGTTTGGTGCCCGCTTTGCCGGTGCTGAGGGCAAGGAGAACGGCGGCTTCCTGCAGGTGGCAGGTGCCAGGTACACGATCCACCCCATGATCCCCAACACCGTTCAGACCAACGACAAGAATGTCTGGACCGGCAGCGCCGCCACCCCGCGTGTCAGCAATGTGGAGATCTACGACAAGACCACCGGCACCTATAAGCCCCTTGACCCGAACGCCACCTACGCTCTGGCCGGCATGAACTACACCCTGCGCAATCTGGGCGATGGCTTTGCCATGTTCGATGGCGCGACCCTCATCAAAGACTATGTCTCTGAGGACTACCTTGTCATGTCCAGCTACGCAGCCATGTTCGGCGGCGTGGATGCCAACGGTCTGCCGCATCTGGCAAGCGCCAACAGCCCGCTGGCCGATTACCCCGGCTACCTGATCAACTACGAGGATCCGTACGGCGCAGGCCGCATCCAGATGATCTGGTAAATTAAGGATACGACCCTCTCTGTCAAAGCCTGCGGCGTTGACGGAGAGGGTTATTTTTAAGTGGCATTGTCAGCAGGAAACGCCCTCGGTTTGTGGATCAGGATAGGGGAAAGTTGCACAAATCCGGCAGAACATCCTTGTATACTACGCCAAAGTTTGTAACTTTTTTTATTTGTTTGCTTGCGAACGATCTACGCTGGAAGTATAATAAACAGGCAAGTAATATATCAGCTGTGCTGTGGCAGGCACAGAGACAAAGGAGAAACATTATGCAGACACGGTATACCAGCGCCGACCAGTGGGCAGAGGCCAAGGACGGCGTGATCCCTGCACCCTACGCTCTGGAAGAGGGTGAGCAGATCATTGACCAGTATCTTGAGCCGGTCATCTTCCGCAACGTCAACGGCCCCGACATCGGTGTGACCACCTGCGGCGTGATCGTCAAGGACGGCCTGTACTTTAAGGATCTGGACAACAGCGGCGAGCTGGCCCCCTACAAGGATTGGCGGCTGAGCCCTGAGCAGCGCGCTGAGGATATGGTCAAGCACCTGCGGCTGGATCAGCAGGCAGGCCTTGTGCTGAACACCCTGTTCAACACCCCTGTGGTACCCACCCGTGCCGAGGCCACCAACGCCGAAGGCAAGCTGGAGCTGGGCAAGATCTACAAGCACCACAACCCCGGTGAAAAGCCCATGCCCGGCCCTCTGCCCGGCATGACCGTCAGCATTGATGACAGCCATGTTCTGGAAAAGCACATTGCAGCCGGTGTTTACCGCGGTGATATGCGCTGTGAGGCCGGCATGGTGGCCCTGTACCACAACGCCGGCACCCAGATGCTGGAATACGAAGCCTGCAAGGGCGGCGTGGCCATTCCGTATTCTCTCCACACCAACCCCATCAACATCGGTTACCCGGACTCTCTGGGCATCGGCGCGGCTGTCATTGGCGACGGCAACACCGACATGGTCTATGAGATGGCCCAGACCGACCGCAAGATGATGAAGGCTGAGGGCCTGAACATCATGTACGGCCCTCAGGTCGATGTGACCTCTGACCCCCGCTGGCCCCGTACCTCCGGTACCTACGGCGAGCGTCCCGATGTCACCAGCGATATTGCCGAGGCTCTGGTCAAGGGCTATCAGGATGGCGACAACGGCCTGAACGAAGGCTCCGTTGTTCTGACCATCAAGCACTTCCCCGGCGATGCCCCCTCTGAGAATGGCTTTGAGCCCCATGTGCCCATCGGCCAGTGGCGCATCTACCGCACCCCCGGCTCGATGGAAAAGTATCATCTGCCCCCGTTCCAGCGCGCCTTTGACCACAAGGTCTCTTCCATCATGCCGGACTACTCCCGTATTGCCACCGATGGCCGTGCCGTGCCCCAGACCTACCGGGGCGAGGTGACCAGCACCGAGGAAGTGCCCAGCGCTTACAGCAAGGAGCTGATCACCGATCTGGCCCGGAACAAGATGGGCTTTGACGGCTATGTCAACTCCGACTCCGGCATCACCACCGTTCAGATCTACGGCGTGGAGAACCTCACCGAGCCCGAGCGCTACGCCAAGGCCATCTCTGCCGGTACCGATGTCATCGGCGGCAACACCGACCCCGAGAACATCGTCAAGGCTGTGGAGGACGGTCTGCTGCCCAAGGCAGATCTGGACCGCGCCAGCTACAACCGTCTGCTGAGCCTGTTCCGCACCAAGCGGGTGGATAACCCCTACCTCGACCCCGACAAGGCCGATCAGGCCCGCGTGGATAACTTCGATGGTGCCAAGAAGAAGGCTTACGAGGCCAACCAGAAGGCCGTTGTTCTGGTTAAGAACCACGAGAAGCTCCTGCCTCTGGCCAAGAGCCAGAAGGTCTGCATCGTCACCTTCAAGGGTGTGGACTCCGGCTTTGCACAGATGGCACAGGCCATGGGTGCCGGTCTGGGCAACACGGACGAGGATGCCGCTCTGCGCAAGACCCTGACGGAAGCCTTTGAGAAGAAAGGCTACACCGTGGTGGCCACCCCGGAGGAAGCCGATGTGCTCTACCTGCACGTCTGGCCCATCAGCAACGGTCTGGTGTTCAACCAGTACGCAATGCCCGTCATCGAAATGGGCGAGATCGTCACCGACGAGCGCGAGCGCAACAAGAGCCAGAAAAAGACCGGCAGCAAGGTCACCGTTGTCACCCTGAAGGACGTGGAGAAGATCAAGGAGCTGGCCGATGCCATCCATGCCCGCGGCGGCAAGGTGGTTGGCACCTGCGTGGTCTGCAACCCCTGGCTGCTGGACAAGCTGGAGCCCTACTGCGACGCACTGACCATCCAGTACACCGTCAGCGCCGTTGCCCTGAACAACGCCCTGAACGCTCAGGTCGATGTCATCAGCGGTGACTTTGCCCCCACCGGCAAGCTGAGCCTGACCATGGTCTCTGACCCCGCCGTCATTGCCATCACCGAGCAGGAGATCGACGGTGTGGTGCGTGAGATCTGCGCCTCTCCCAACGATGTGCCCGGCTACGATAAGGATCAGTACATCGATCCCGCTATCCTCGCCAACGTCAAGGGCGGCAGCTACGCCTACTGCGATGCCGACGGCAACTACTACCGCAGCGGCTTCGGTCTGAATTACTGATTACCGTTAACGTAAAAAGAGCGATACAGCGTTTGCTGTATCGCTCTTTTGCTTTCTCTATGAACAAAGAACAAAAAAGACATCCGAAGTGTTCAGATGTCTTTTGGTTGGGGATGAGAGAATCGAACTCCCACAAGTAGAGTCAGAGTCTACCGCACTACCACTATGCAAATCCCCATCAGCTTGGGTCTGTCTTGCGGGGTGAGCCGCTCAACGTGTGCTATTATACGGAAAAAGTGCCGCTTTGTCAAGCGCTTTTTTGAAATTTTTTGCAGAAACCGGAAAAAAGACGCACTTTCGCAGGAGTTCTTGCGGGCTGCTTGATTCCGTCATCCTTCTCATGCTCTTTGCATATACTGGAAATCAGAAGAAGCAAAGACGCACAAAGAGGAGGAACTGCTATGACCCAGACCACGCAAAAGGAAAAGACCCTGCTTTCGCCCCGTATCCCGCGGGACACCGAACACGAGCGCTACCACCCGGAGCTGGAGGAGGAGCTGAAAGAGTGCCTGTTCTGCCTGCACCGGAACGAAATGATGTTCGACCTTGAGGTGGATACCGACCTCATCGAACAGCATATCTATGAGCGGCAGGCCCTTCTGGCCCGCTACCGGTACTTATTGGGCAAGGCCCGGGAGCTGGGGCTGCATACAATATTGGAAAAGTATCAGCCGGTGGGGTAGGGCTTCGTCTTTGTACAACCTACAAAATACTGCCCACAGAAGATGCGACAAAAATCTTGACAGAATCCCTGAACCGTGCTATCCTATATCAAGATAACAATGCGCAGGTGGTTCTGCGTATCAACTATTTGGAGCTAGAGAGGTTTTTAATTATGGAACGTATTAAGACGATCGCTACTCGTGACCTGACCAAGAGCGTTGTGACCGGTGGCTGCGGCGAGTGCCAGACTTCCTGCCAGTCTGCCTGCAAGACTTCCTGCGGCGTGGCTAACCAGAAGTGCGAGAACAGCAACAAGTAATTTCTGCAAATCGGATGCCGCCTTTGCCGGGCGGCATTTTTTTATGTTACAATGGAATGGAGAATAAAATGGTACATCAGTATCAATTGAACGGCTATAACATCGTGCTGGATACCTGCAGCGGCTCGGTGCATGTGGTGGATGAGGTGGCGTATGATGTCATTGCCATGTACCCCGACCACACCGCCGACGAGATCGTTGCCGCTATGATGGCAAAGTACGGCGACCGTGAGGACGTGACCGAGGCCGACCTGCGCCAGTGCATCGATGATGTGGCAAGCCTGAAGGAATCCGGCAAGCTGTGGAGCCCCGATACCTATGAGAACCTCGCGTTCGATTTCAAGAACCGCAACACCGTGGTCAAGGCCCTCTGCCTGCATGTGGCCCACACCTGCAACCTGAACTGCTCCTACTGCTTCGCCTCGCAGGGCCGCTATCAGGGCGAGCGTGCCCTGATGAGCTTTGAGGTGGGCAAGCGTGCAATGGATTTCCTCATCGAGAATTCCGGCAGCCGCCGCAACCTCGAGGTGGACTTCTTCGGCGGCGAGCCTCTGATGAACTTTGATATGGTCAAGAAGCTGGTGGCCTACTGCCGTGAGCAGGAGAAGATCCACAATAAGAACTTCCGCTTCACCATGACCACCAACGGCATGCTCATTGACGATGATGTCATCGACTTCTGCAACAAGGAGTGCCACAACGTGGTCCTGAGCCTGGACGGCCGCAAGGAAGTCCACGACCGCTTCCGCAAGGACTACGCCGGCCATGGCAGCTACGATGCCATTGTGCCCAAGTTCCAGGAGTTTGTAAAGAAGCGCGGCGATAAGGGCTACTACATGCGCGGCACCTTTACCCACTACAACACCGACTTCACCAATGATATCTTCCACATGGCAGATCTGGGCTTTACTGAGCTGAGCATGGAGCCCGTGGTCTGCGACCCCAGTGACCCCAGCGCTCTGACCGAGGCAGATCTGCCCATCCTGAAGGAGCAGTATGAGATCCTGGCCAAGGAGATGATCAAGCGGAACCGTGAGGGCCGCGGCTTCACCTTCTACCACTACATGATCGACCTGACCGGCGGCCCCTGCATCTACAAGCGCATTTCGGGCTGCGGCTCCGGCACCGAGTACATGGCTGTGACCCCCTGGGGCGATCTGTACCCCTGCCACCAGTTCGTGGGCGATCCCAAGTACCTGATGGGCGATATCTGGAAGGGTGTCACCAACACGGCAGTCCGGGACGAGTTCAAGCACTGCAACGCCTACGCCCGCAAGGAGTGCCAGGACTGCTGGGCAAAGCTCTACTGCTCCGGCGGCTGTGCAGCCAACTCCTACCACGCAACCGGCAGCATCACCGGCGTGTACGAGTACGGCTGTGAGCTGTTCCGCAAGCGGATGGAGTGCGCCATTATGATCCAGGTGGCTCAGAATCAGGAGCTGGCCGCACAGGGCATCGAAGTGCCCATCCAGCTGGGCTCCACCTGCAATGCCTGCGCCGACGGCGAGGCCTGTGAATAAATGACCACCCCCATCGTCGATTTTGTGCGGCGGTACGCTCAGTCCGGCACTGCCCGGCTCCACATGCCGGGGCATAAGGGGCAAAGCCTGCTGGGCTGTGAGCCGTGGGATATCACCGAGATCCGGGGGGCCGATGAGCTCTACGAGGCCGAGGGCATCATCGCGCAGAGCGAGGCCAACGCCACCCGGCTGTTCGGCACGGCCCACACCTATTACAGCACCGAGGGTTCTTCCCAGTGCATCCGGGCCATGCTCTGCCTTGCTTTGCAGGGAGCGCCCCGCACCGGCAAGCGTCCGGTGCTGCTGGCGGCCCGCAATGCCCACAAAGCCCTGCTCTATGCGGCGGCTCTGCTGGATTTTGACATCCGGTGGCTCTGGCCCGCACCGGAGGATACCGGCGCGCTGTGCAGCTGCCCGGTAACGGCGCAGGCCCTTTTCGCCGCCCTTGAGGAGCTGGCAGGGCAGGGGAGAGCACCCTTCGGCGTTTACCTGACCAGCCCGGACTATCTGGGCGGGATGCAGGATATCGCGGCCCTCTCTGCCGTCTGCGATGCTCACGGCGTGCCCCTGCTGGTGGATAACGCCCACGGGGCCTACCTGCGCTTTCTGCCCGGCGGGAGCCGCCATCCCATCGACCTGGGCGCGGCGGCCTGCTGTGACTCCGGCCACAAGACTCTGCCGGTGCTCACCGGGGGAGCCTACCTGCATCTGGGCCCCAAGGCCCCCGTGCAGGAGGAAAGTACCGTGCGCAGCGCGCTGGCGCTGTTCGGCTCCACCAGCCCGTCTTATCTGATCCTGCAGTCTCTCGATGCCTGCAACCGGTTGCTTTCCGCCGATTACCCGGCACGCCTGCAGGAATGCTGTGACCGGCTGGCTGCTCTGCGTACCCGCCTGAACGCGCTGGCTGCCGGGCAGGGCGCGGCCCTGCCGCTGGCACTGGACGGACCCGCCCGGGAACCCATGAAGCTGACGCTGGACGCGGCGGCGCTGGGCCTGACCGGGCAGGCACTGGCCGACTATCTGCGGCAAAACGGGATGGAATGCGAATATGCCGACCCCCGCTACCTTGTGCTGATGTTCACCCCGGAAAACCCGGCGGAGGACATTGCCCGGCTGGAGGCGGCTCTGGCAGAACTCTGTGCGCGGGGCATCCCCCCGGCAGAACCCCCTGCCGAGCACCGGGAGGCATTCTGTGCGCTGGCCCGGCAGGCGGAGCCCCGCCTGACCGTGCGGCAGGCCGTGTTTGCCCCGCAGGAGACCATCCCGGCAGGGTCTGCGCTGGGCAGGGTCTGCGCTCTGCCCACTGTGTCCTGCCCGCCCGCCATCCCCATCGTGGTCAGCGGCGAGGTGATCGGCCCGGCGGCGCTGGAGCTTTTCGCAGCCTACGGCGTGGAGACGGTCTCGGTGGTGAAACCGGAAAAATTTTGAAAAAATCAGGGCGGATCTGCAAGATTCTGCGGCTCTGAAACGTATTAAAGATAGAACAGAGAACATAACCCCTATTCTATGCGGTAATCTGAGGTGTTCCAATGAAAATTCTTCTTGCATCAGATACATGGTCCCCAATGGTCAACGGTGTGGTGCGCTCGGTGGAGCTGCTGTACCACCAGCTGCTGGCACTGGGCCATGACGTGCGGGTGGTGACCCTTGCCCAGAATGGCCATTCCCATGAGGAAAACGGCATCCTGTATGTGGGCAGCATCAGCGCGGAGCGGGTCTACCCGGGCGTGCGGATCAGTGCGGCGGGTGCTCTGCCCATCTCCCACTGGCTGGACGAGCTGGAAGCCTGGGGCCCGGAGGTCATCCATACGCAAAGCGAGTTTTCTACCTTTATGCTGGCACAGCGGGTGGCCCGCCGGTGCCACTGCCCGGTGGTACATACCTACCATACTGTCTACGAGGATTATACCCAGTACCTTTTCTTCAGTGAGCGTCTGGGCCGGATGACCGCCGAAAAGGCCACCCGCATCCTCTCAGGCTATTGCTCCCTCATGCTGGCCCCCACCGAAAAGGTGCGCGCCATGCTCAACCGCTACAAGGTCAGCTGCCCGGTGGTCACAGTGCCCACCGGCATTGACCTGACTGCCTTTGGCCCGGCGAAGGACAACGGCGAGGAAAAGGCCCGGATGCGGGCAGAGCTGGGCATCCCGGAAGGGGATACCGTCCTGCTCTCGCTGGGCCGTCTGGCTGCCGAGAAGAACCACGCCCAGCTGGTGCGTCTGCTGGCCGCACAGCCGGAGGAGAGCCGCCCGTGGCTGGTGTTTGTGGGCGACGGCCCCGCCCGGCCTGACCTGGAAGCACTGACAAGGGAGCTGAAGCTGACCGACCGTGTCCGCTTTGCGGGCATGGTCAAGCCCGATGAGGTACCCCGGTGGTACCGCGTGGGCGATATCTTCGTCAGCGCCTCCCAGAGCGAGACCCAGGGCCTGACCTACTTCGAGGGCATGGCCTGCGGCCTGCCGGTGCTCTGCCGTGCGGACCCCTGCCTGGATGGCGTGGTGGAAAACGGCTTCAACAGCTGGCAGTGGAAGGACGAAGCCGAGTTTGCATCGGCACTGAACACCATCATCTCGGACCCCGCCCTGCGCGGGCAGCTGCGCCAGAACGCTCTGGCCACCGCCGCCCGCTACTCGGCAGAGCATTTCGCCCAGCAGGTGCTGGATGCTTACCAGCAGGCCATTGCGCTGAAGCGGTACGAGTCTGAACACAAGAGCATCCTCAGCTGGGTGTGATCCCAATCCCCAAAGAATCCAGAAAAAGCAGCAGCGCCCTGTCTCCCGCAATGGGAAACAGGGCGCTGCTTTTTGCGCATCCGTTATTCGATGCCGGTCACCTTGTAATCCTGATCCTCAACAGCCTTCTTCAGGTCTGCATCGGAAACCTCGGCGTTCAGGGTGACGATGGCGGTACCGGCCTCGTGGCTGACCACGGCCTCGTCCACGGCGGGCAGGGCTTCCAGCGCCTTTTTCACGCGGGCCTCGCAGTGGCCGCACATCATACCTTCAACATGCAGGGTCTTTTTCATGGCATTGTCCTCCTTGACAACGGGAGCCGAAACGGGTTCGGCAGTATTTTCAGCCGCTGCAGGCTGCACGGGGGCAGCGGGCAGGGCGGCAGACTTGGGTTTGCGGTCGTGTTTGGTGCTGTGCAGGTCGAACAGGTTCAGCCGCAGGGCATTGCTCACGACACAGAAGCTGGAAAGGCTCATGGCCGCAGCCCCGAACATGGGGTTCAGGGTCAGGCCGAAGGGGATGAACACACCGGCGGCCAGCGGGATGCCGATGATGTTGTAGATGAACGCCCAGAACAGATTTTCGTGGATGTTGCGCAGGGTGGCGCGGCTCAGCCGGATGGCGGCGGGCACATCGGAGAGCCGGGAGTTCATCAGGACCACATCGGCTGCGTCAATGGCAACATCAGTGCCGGCACCGATGGCGATACCGGTGTCCGCACGGGTCAGGGCGGGGGCATCGTTGATGCCATCGCCCACCATGGCCACCTTGCCGTTCTGCTGCAGTCTGCGGATCACGGCCTCCTTGCCGTCGGGCAGAACGCCTGCAATGACCTCGTCCACGCCCGCCTGTCGGCCAATGGCATCGGCGGTGCGCTGGTTGTCGCCGGTCAGCATGACCACCCGGATGCCCATGTTCTGCAGCTCCCGGATGGCGCGGGGGCTGTCCTCCTTGAGGGTGTCCGCCACGGCGATCACGCCCATCAGGCGGCCTGCACCGCCAAAGAAGAGGGGCGTTTTGCCCTCAGCGGCCAGCCGGGCGGCTTCGGCCTGGAGTTCGGCGGGTACGGATGCCTTGGCGGCGATGAACTCCGCATTGCCGCCGTAGATCTCCATGCCGTCCAGCCGGGCGGAAAGGCCGTTGCCGGGCAGGGCGGCAAAATCGGTCACATCGGGGCAGGCGATGGTCTCGGTCTCGGCATAGGCCAGCACCGCCTTGGCCAGCGGGTGCTCACTCTTCTGCTCCAGCGAGGCCGCCAGCGTCAGCAGCTCGCTCTCGGAAACGCCCTCCGCGGGCAGGATGTCAGTGACCCGGGGCTCGCCGCTGGTGATGGTGCCGGTCTTGTCCAGCGCCACGATCTGGGTGCGGCCTGCGGCTTCCAGCGAGGCGGCAGTTTTGAACAGGATGCCGTTCCTGGCCCCCAGACCGTTGCCCACCATGATGGCCACAGGCGTTGCCAGACCCAGCGCACAGGGGCAGCTGATGACCAGCACCGAGATGCCCCGGGCCAGCGCATAGCCGAATTCCCGGCCCAGCAGCAGCCAGACAAGGGTGGTCAGCACCGAAATGGAGATGACCGCGGGCACGAAGAAGCCGGAAACGGTATCGGCGATCTTGGCAATGGGGGCCTTGGTGGCGGCGGCATCGCTGACCATCCGGATGATCTGGGCCAGCGTGGTATCCTCGCCCACACGGGTGGCTTCGCACTTCAGGAAACCGGACTGGTTGGTGGTGGCGGCACTGACCTTGTCTCCCGCAGTCTTGTCCACCGGGATGCTCTCGCCGGTCAGGGCGCTCTCATTCACGGCGCTGGAACCTTCCAGCACAAGGCCGTCCACCGGGATATTCTCACCGGGGCGCACCACAAAGAGGTCGCCCTTTTTCACCTGTGCAATGGGCACAGTCACTTCGGCCCCCTCCCGCAGCAGGGTGGCGGTCTGAGGTGCCAGCTTCATCAGGCTCTTGAGCGCGTCGGTGGTCTTGCCCTTGGAGCGGGCCTCCAGCATCTTGCCCACGGTGATCAGGGTCAGGATCATGGCGGCAGATTCAAAGTAGAGCTCCATCATGTAGTGCATGACGAGCGCGTTGTTGCCGTCCACCTGAGCGCGGGTCATGGCGAACAGGGCGTAGGTGCTCCAGAGAAAGCTGGCCGAGGAACCCAGCGCCACCAGTGTGTCCATGTTGGGGGCACGGTGGAGCAGGCCCTTGAAGCCGCTGATGAAGAACTTCTGGTTGATGACCATCACGATGCCCGCCAGCAGCAGCTGGACCAGACCCATGGCAACGTGGTTGCCGTCGAACCAGTGGGGGAGCGGCCAGCCCCACATCATGTGGCCCATCGAGAAATACATCAGCACTGCCAGAAAGACCAGTGATGCGATGAGCCGTTTTTTCAGTCTGGGTGTCTCGTGATCGGCCAGTGCGTCCAGCTCGGCGCTGGAGGTTTCGGTGGCAGCAGCCTTGGGGCTTGCACCGTAGCCGGCCTCCTGCACTGCCTTGACGATGGCCGAGGCGCTGGCGGTGCCCTCCACTCCCATGGAGTTGGTCAGCAGGCTCACCGAGCAGCTGGTCACGCCGGGCACAGCTTTTACGGCCTTTTCCACTCGGGCAGAGCAGGCCGCGCAGCTCATGCCCGTAACAGTATACTGTTCCATTGTTTCCCTCCGATAAAAAACGCTGCGTGAATGGGATCAAACGAGCTTGTTCAGGATCCACAAAAACTCCTGCAGCTTCTCCTCACCGCCGTTTTTTAGGTCCTCCGCCACGCAGGTGCTCAGGTGCTGGTCGATCAGCTCCCGGGTAAAACCGTTCAGGGCGCTTCTGGCGGCGGCGGCCTGCACCAGAATATCCGTGCAGTACACGTCCTTTTCCACCATGCTCCGGATGCCCCGGATCTGGCCCTCGATGCGGTTCAGCCGGGTGATGAGGTGCTTGTACTCCTCCTCGGTGCGCTGCTTGTGGCGGCAGCCGCAGCCGGTGCTTCCCTCAGCCGGGGCACAGCAGGGTGCTTCTGCCGGGGCGGGGGAGCAGTGGGGACAGCTGCCCTCCGGGATCTTGTTCATATCGCTCATGGTCCATTCTCCTTTTATTACCCCTTGGGGGTATCTTACTCCATAGCTGCATTATAGCACGGCGGTCCTGTTTCTGCAAGTAGGGCTGGGGGGTATTGCTGTGAATTTTTTATGAACACAGAAGATAAAACAAAAGGCTCTGCGCCCCAAACGGGGAACAGAGCCTTTGAAGCATCCAAAACGATCAGTAGGCAAATCTGCGCATAAAGGCAAGGTCGCTTGCGGCGCGGGCGGGCACAGCTTCCTCCCGCAGCACGGGCAGGGAAGCCTGCGGCATCTGCCGCAGCATCTCAAAGCCGCCGGCGTAGTCCACGCAGGAATCCTCCAGACTGGTGGAATAGAGCGTTCCATCCGGCTGGAAGTTCTGACCCTTGAAGTGGATCGCCGTGATCTTGTCGCCGTACCAGCTGCCCACTTTGTCCCAGATGCGGCGCTGTGCATCCACAGACGCAGCCTCCGGGCCCACATAGTTGGCAAGATCGCAGATGACGCGCAGGTTGGGGCTTGCCATGGTGTCCAGCACCATCCGTACCGCTTCGGGGGTATTCATGGCGTGGTAGTAGACGCACTCCACGGCAAAGAGCACTCCCTGCTCCTCGCAGGCGGGCAGGATCTCACCCAGACTGCGCAGGAGCGCTTCCTGTGCCTCCTTCCGGGTCACACCGGGCTGTTTGGCCATGTTGGTGGTCTCGCTGCCCATGCAGCCTGCCCCCAGTGCCCTGGCAACGGGGATCTGGCTCAGCACCTTTGCCACCTCGGCATGGCGTTTGTCCTCGTCGGCATAGCTCAGCTCCACATAGGTGCCGTCCACGGCAATGCCCACGCCGGAAGCTGCCGCAGCCGTCCTTGCCCGCTCCACCAGCGCAGGGGTCACATCGGCATAGCTCTTTACGCCCTCCACCGCCTTGGTAAAGGCCAGCTGGGTGCAGGCAAAGCCTGCCTGCCCGATGGAGGAAAAGAGAGTTTCGGGGTCATGGCGGCCAAAATCGTGGCCGCGCGCACCAAGAATGAATTCAGGCATCCTGCACCTCCATCAGCCGAACACACGGGCGGCAAAGAGATTCAGCTCCTTGCCCCACCAGTACCAGTCGTGGGAGACATCGCTGCCCCACACTTCCAGATGCACGGGCAGGCCGCAGTCGGTCAGTGCATCGGCCATGGCCTGGGTGTCCACCAGCGCGTCGCCCTCGTAGCTGCCCTGACCGGCACAGAGGAGAAGGGCATTCTCCTCCGCCTTTGCCAGCAGCTTCTTGTCCACAAGGTCGTCCTCTGCCAGATGGGCCAGGGGAGCATTGCGCAGGACCAGGTCATCTGCTGCATTGCCCAGGAAACGGCGCACATCGTACAGGCCGGAAAGGCCGATGGCACCCGCGAACACCTCGGGGCGGCGCAGGCGGCAGTTCACTGCCTGATACGCGCCGGTGTCCACGCCCACCGCCCAGAGCAGAGTGTCCTTTTTGGCACCGTTCAGGGTCAGGATGCGGGGAGCCAGCTCGCTTGTCAGATAATTGAAATACTTTTCCTGCATCTCGGCCCGGCGGCGGGGAGCCGTGTCCCCGGCCAGCAGGCTCTCGGCATCGATGCTGTCGGCGCAGAACAGCTGCACCTTGCCCTCATTCAGCAGCGGGGCAATGGCATCGGGCATCCCGTTGTTTTCCCAGTCGTAAAAGCGGCCGCCCCGCGCGGGCAGAGCCAGCACCGGCGTACCGGCATGGCCGTAGACCTTGAACTCCATGTCGCGGCCCAGCATCCGGCTCCATTCCTTATAATATGTCCCTTGGATCATGGCAGCATCCTCCTGTTGTCACACAAATTGATTGCGCTGGGGGTCATAGGCGTACCCCACAGCGGAAAGCCTGGCACACAGCGCGGCCTTGTCCTCATCCAGATCCTCGCACAGCGCGTCCAGAGTGGGGTAGAAGTCCCGCAGCTTCAGGTTGATCACGCTCAACAGCATGATCGGGTCATTTGGCAGAGCCATCGTCGATCCCTCCAGAAGATAACAAAAAAGCCGGCCACTCGACAAAGTGACCGGCAGATGCAGCTACTTAGACAGCGCGGGTAACCTTGCCAGCGCGCAGGCAGCGAGAGCATGCGTAGATATACTTGGGAGAGCCTTCCACGACCGCCTTGACACGACGGACATTCGGCTTCCAGGTACGGTTGGAACGGCGATGAGAGTGGGAGACCTTGATACCGAAGGTAACACCCTTGCCGCAGCATTCACACTTAGCCATGGTACTTGCACCTCCTACAGTGAAGTATGGAATTCAAAATAATCAGCTTGACTATTTTACCAGAGATGCGGAGAAAAAGCAAGAGTAAATTTGATTTTTCCGCAACTTTTTTCTTGCAGGGCCAAACCCTTGCCCCAAAAGCGAAAAAATAGTACAATAGAGTAAAATCTAACTGAGGGAGAAACGAATGACCGCACAAGGAATGTATTATCTCATCCGGGCACTGGTGACCCTGATCGCCATCCCGTTCCATGAGGCGGGCCACGCGCTGGCCGCCTGGCTGCTGGGCGACCCCACCGCAAAGCGGGAGGGCCGCATCAGCCTGAACCCGTTCCGCCACTTTGACCTCGTGGGCACCCTCTGCATGATCTTTGCGGGGGTGGGCTGGGCAAAGCCTGTTTCCACCGACCCCCGCAATTTCAAAAACCCCAAGTGGGGCATGGCCCTCACCGCGCTGGCAGGCCCGGCGGCCAACCTGCTGCTGGCCTACCTCGGCATGGTGGCGTGGAAGATCCTGTATTATTGGGCCCCTACCACCATGATCACGGTTTTCGCAGCCCGCTTCCTCCAATACTTAGTGATGATGGATGTGGGCCTTGCGGTGTTCAACCTTATCCCCATCCCGCCGCTGGACGGCAGCCGCATCCTGCTGGTGGTGCTGCCCCAGCGCATCTACTTTCAGATCATGCGGTACGAGCGCGTCATCTTCGTCATCCTGCTGGCAGCTGTTTGGGCCGGTGTGCTGGATGGCGTGATGGGCACATTCAATGATGTGGTCTGGGATCTGCTGGATCTCGGCACCGGCTACATCGACCAGATCGCCTATTCTGCGTATTATGCAGCCATCGGGACGGTGATCTGAGTGGCAGAAGAACTGACCTTCCGTCTGGAGGATTTTGAGGGCCCGCTGGAGCTGCTGCTTACGCTGGTGCAGAAGCACAAGATGGACCTGCACAACATCCCCATTCTGGAGCTCATCGACCAGTACACCCGCGCGGTGGAATCGGCCGAGAGCACCGACCCTGAAATTTCCAGCGCCTTTATCGAGATGGCCGCCCACCTGGTGGAGATGAAGAGCTATCTGCTGCTGCCCCGCAGCGAAGAGGGCGAGCGGATGAAGCAGGAGCTCACCGGCCAGCTCATTGAATATGACCAGTGCCGCCGGATGGCCGCCCGTCTGCGGGAGCGGGGAGAGGAATATACCGTGTTCGTGCGCACCCCGGCCCGGCTGGAATGGGACAACACCTATGATCTCTTCCATTCGCCGCAGGTGCTGGCAGACTGCTGGCAGGCCCTGATGGGGCGCACCACCGTCCGCAAAGTGCCCACCCAGCAGCAGTTCGAGCCGCTGGTGTCGGCCCCGCAGGTCTCGGTGAGCAGCCGGGTGGTCTACATCCTGCGCCAGCTCATTGCAGGCGGTGCAAAAAAGATGGACCAGCTGTTTTCCCGCCGCCAGACCCGGGGGGCCAACGTGGCCACCTTTCTGGCGCTGCTGGAGCTGGTGCGCGGCGGCCGTGTGACGCTTGGCCCGGAGGGCGAGCTGAAGATGCACCGGGGCCGCATTGACCGCACAAAGGAGAAGCAATGAATCAGAAACAAATTCGTGCCGCAGTGGAGGCAATGCTCTTTGCCTACGCGGAGCCCATCGGGGCCGACAAGCTGGCTCAGGCGCTGCAGCTGCCCACCGCCAGCGTGGAATCTGCGCTGGAAGCGCTGCACGAGCGCTGCCAGAAAGAGGACAGCGGCCTGTGCCTGCTCCACCTGAACACCCATTGGCAGCTGGCCACCAAAACGGAATTTGCGGAGTGCGTCCGCCGTGTGCTGGACACCCGCCGTTCCATCCCACTGGGCCCGGCGGCCATGGAGACTCTGACCGTCATCGCCTACAACCAGCCCGTCTCCCGCGCCTTCATTGAGCAGGTGCGCGGCGTGGATTCCTCCTCCAGTGTGTCGGGCCTGCTGGAAAAGGGGCTCATTGAAGAAGCAGGCCGTCTCGATCTGCCCGGCAGACCCGTGGCCTTCCGCACCACGGACGTGTTCCTGCGGTGCTTCGGCCTGTCCAGTCTGGAAGATCTGCCCCCGGTGCGGGGCACGGAAAGTGAGGCGGCCCAATGAGCGTTCTGTGGAGTGTTCTCGCCATCATCGGTACGGTGCTGCTGTTCCTCTTAAAAGGAGTGGGCATCCTGCTGTTGGTGGTGCTGGTGTTGGGTCTGCTGCTCATGTTCTGCCCCTTCTGCGCCGATGTGCAGTGGGCGGAGGGCATCTTTCAGGTAAAGGCCGGTGCACTGGGCATCACCTTCCCGGTGTTCCGGTATCCCGCGCCGGAAAAGCCTGAGAAAAAGAAAAAAGAAAAAAAGAAGAAAGCGTCCGGTGCACAGAAGCCCAAAAAGGAAGCCCCGCCCCGCCAGAAGGCGAAGCTGACCCTGCAGATCGTCTGCACCATCTTAAAAGGGGCGGGAAAGCTTACCCGGGCCATCATCGGCTCCCTGCGCTTTACCCGGATCGACGTTGTCCTCGGTGTCCGGGGCGAAGACCCCGCCGAGGCTGCCCGCAGCTATGGCAGGATGAACGCCTGGCTCTACCCGACGCTGGGTTTCCTGGATCGGTTCCTCTATCTGGACTTCGAGCAGCTCCGGCTCCTGCCGGATTTCGGCAGCGCCGAGCCCACCGTAAAGGATCACGTCTCCTTCTGGGTCACGGCCCGGGCCTATGCCATTGTTTTCACGCTTCTGCGCGTTCTGTATGCGTTCTGGCGCGAAAAGGTACTGGACGTTTTTATCTAGCTCGGGTATAATATTTTTGTATGGTGCGTCCGCGTCCCGGCCCGTACAGGGCAGGGAAGTGGTTCCGTGGGAGCGGCGTTCCGCTCCCCGATATAGAAGTAAGGAGGCCGAATTTTATGGCTGAGCATCCCATTCAGAACCTGATGAACGTTACAATGGACAAGATCCGTCAGATGGTGGATTCCAACACCATCGTCGGCAAGCCCATCACCACCGATGACGGCACCACCATCCTGCCGGTGTCCAAGGTGAGCTTCGGCTTTGCCTCTGCCGGCACCGATTTCGACGGCAAGAACGCCGCCAACAAGGATCTGTTCGGCGGCGGCTCCGGCGCGGGTGTCAACATCCAGCCCGTGGCATTCCTGGTGGTCAAGGACGGCTGCGTCCGCACCATCCAGCTCTCTGACGGCAGCAACACCGTGGACCGCGCCCTGACCATGATCCCCGAACTGGTGGAAAAGGTCAGCGCACTCATTAAAAAGGACGAGCCTGCTGCGCCCAAAAGCGGGCAGTAACGGCCAGCGGGCAGCTTTCCCTCGCAAGTGAATACGGGTTGCGGCTCCCAGCATTTGTTTCGTGCGCCTGCACTCACAAATTGCTGGCCGCGGCCCCAACAACAGCTCCCTGCATCCGCCACTGGCGGCGGTCGCTGTCGTTGCAGGCCATTCCATCGCCC
>OODS01000900.1_pt1 | contig 21392 bp, 15 predicted proteins | sample 1671531 | NCBI WGS metagenome assembly OODS01 (sample SAMN06348166, study PRJEB24527) | human gut metagenome | biome: human gut; feature: ankylosing spondylitis patient; material: feces | host: Homo sapiens | place: China | collected 2015-10 | reverse complement strand
CCGGTGGCCGCAGGGTGCGTGGTTTCGTGGGCATCGAGCCGCTTGTCCACCCCTGCCCGTAAAAAGTGCATTTTTTCACGGAAGAAGTTCGTACAACCTGTACGGTCTGTACTTGTACGCACCTGTACGGCAAGCAGGAGCAAATTAAAACGTGCCATCGTTTGTATTTTGCTTGTTCGTACGCCGTACGAACCGTACAGGTTATTTGAACTCCGTACGCGATTTTTTCAGATGCGTACGGAGCAATCAAGTTCGCATTGTGCGAACTTGATTGTAACTCTCCCGCAGGAGACGTTCCCCCTCGGAGAGTCCTCGAAGAGCCCACTACACTTTGCAGCCCATAGGGATGAAAGTGTCATAGTGGGTTATTACACTTCCGCAGAAGTGCATCTCCGTTACCCGTCACCTCTCGATGAACCTTGAAAGGAGGGATGCCCTTTGGCAAGAAATGATGGCATTGACCGCACCAGTGTTCGAAATCTCGCCGTTTCGGACAAGGCCGTTGGCAACACTCAGCAGCACAACGAGCGCGAAAAGGACAGCTACCGGAACCCCGACATCATCCCCCAGCGCACTGCATGGAACATCCACTTCAAAAAGCCAACCGCCAGCTACACCGACCTATTCGCCCAACTGGAAACCGCTGGCACGATTTCAACGCGCGGCTTGAAGCCGGATGCCACCCATTACTGCGAGCTTGTCTTTGATGTCAACTCGGCCTACTTTGACAACCACGGCGGCTACGAGTTCGCCAAGCAGTTCTATGAGGATGCCTACCAAGCTGCCGTTCAAATCGTGGGCGGTGAGCAGTATATCCTCTCGGCAGTCATGCACGCCGATGAGATCAACCGTGCCATGACCGAAGCATTAGGCCGTGAAGTCTACCACTATCATCTCCATGTGGTCTATGTGCCTGTGGTGGAAAAGCAGATCCTCTGGTCGAAACGCTGCAAGGACAAGGCACTGGTCGGCACAGTCAAGGAGACCGTCATGCAGGTCAGCCGGAGCAAGAAGTGGGCATCCAAACCTCTGCTGGACGAATCGGGAAAGCCTGTTTTGCAAAAGAACGGCAAGCCTGTCCTGAAGAAGTCGTACAGCGTCTTGCAGGACAACTTCTTCAATTTTATGCGCGCTGCCGGGTACACCGATATAGAGCGCGGCGAACGTGGCAGCACCGAAGAACACCTGACCATCACCCAGTTCAAAGTCCAACGGGAGCAGGAGCGTCTGGGCAGCCTATCCGCCCAGATCGACCAGAAAGAGCAACATCTCACCCAGACCAGTAAAGCCCTTTCAAAAAAGGAGAAAGAGCTTGCCATCGTTCAGAAGAAAACTGTTATCACAAAAGATGCTCTCATCCATGCGCAGGATGTGGAATCCTTGGGCAAGCGTACCCTGCTGGGTAATTATTTCCTGACCGAAGATGAATTATCCTCCCTGAAAAAGCAGGCAGCACACGGCTATGTCGTAGATGTTGAGAACCGCCAACTGAAACAGCAGTTAGCGGCTGCCAAACGGGATTGCGCCGAATGGCAAACCCGTTACCGTGACCTGCGGAATGATGTCCAACCCTATCTGGACGCTATGCGCCACGCCCCGGAGCGTGTGCGCAATTTTTTTGAGAATCTTCTTGCACGGAAGCCGGAGCGGACGGCAGATGCACCGTCCAAAGCCAGCCGCCAGTAGAACGCCGACCTTTAATGTTATCTGGATGTAAAAAAAAGGAGACTTGCCTATGATGAATGACCGCACTTTCCCTATCCCCAGCAATACCAGCTCTATGAAATCTGAAGATTATACGAATAACTTCTTGCAAAAGGACTCGAATCCCGCTACAATGGAAGTGTCCAAATCCCCTGCCATTGAATCTTCTGACCAGACCAAAGCAGCCAAGCACGAACCTCTTGTTTACCGGGTGGAGGAAATCGCCCAGCTTTTGGCGATTTCTCCTCGCGCTGCGTACAACCTGTGCAACACCACGAAGGATTTTCGGGTGCTGCACATCGGCACCAGTATCCGGGTAAACAAGCAGAGCTTCGACAACTGGTTTGCAGCGGTCTGAGGGAGGCAACCTATGGCATCTATTCTGAAGCGCGGAGATTCCTACTCCGTCCGTTACAAGTACAAAGACCATTCCGGCAAGCCCTGCGAGGGATGGGAAAGTTTCAAGACCAAGAAGGAGGCGCAGGAGCGAAAGATCACGGTCGAGAAAGAACTGCTGGACGGCACATTCCTCGTCCCCGATACCATGACGGTAGAGGAAATGCTGTACAAGTGGATTCCGATCCAGTCCACCAAGCACAAATGGTCCCCCAAGACCTACACCCAGTCCGTGGCGATGGTGCAGAACCTTATCGTGCCGTATATCGGGAAGCGGAAGGTGCAGGAGCTGCGCACCTATGACATCGAGAAGTTCTATGCCACCCTTGCCAAGACCCCCTGCGGGCAGTACGTCCACGGCGTAAAGCAGATCCTAACCGACAAGCAAAAGAAGCGGCTGCTGTCCAGCACCTCTATCCACGAAGTCCACACGCTGCTCAAGACCGTATTTTCCTATGCGGTGGAGTGGGACCTCATCCACAAGATTCCCCTGCCCCGTGATGCCCCCAAGGTCAACATCGAGGAACGCACCATCTGGGACGAGAAAGAAGAGGAAGTGGCCCAGTGCCGCCCCTTCTTTGATGAGCAGCCCCGCCAGTGGGTGAACATGGGGGTGCAGGCAGATAATCTGGCTGGCGAGTATTTCATCACCACCGGTTCCGGCAAGTTTTTCCGCAACGTGGAGCCGGACCCTGTCCACAGCATCGGCATCGTGGAGATCAACGATAAAGGCGACAGCTGGCGCATCGTCTGGGGCTTGGAGGGCGGCGCAAAGCCTACCAGCGAGTTCCCCAGCCACTTTATGAACCACAGCGTCCGCAAGGCTGCCACCAATGGCGCAAACCGCGTCATCTACCACTGCCACGCCACCAACGTCATTGCCCTGACCTACATCCTGCCCCTGACCGACCGGGATTTCACCCGTGCCCTGTGGCAGAGCGCCACCGAGTGCCCGGTGGTGTTCCCGGAGGGTGTGGGTGTCTGCCCGTGGATGGTGCCCGGCGGGGCAGATATCGCCATGGCCACCAGCGAGCTGATGAAGACTTATCAGGCCGCCATCTGGGCACAGCATGGTCTGTTTGCCTCCGGCCCGGACTTTGACATCACCTTTGGTCTTGCCCACACCATCGAAAAGAGTGCTGAGATCTACGTCAAGGTGCTCTCCATGGGCGGCGGCATCATCCGGCAGACCATCACCGACGATGACCTGCGCGCCATTGCCCACGACTTTGGCGTGACCCTGAACGAGAAGTTCCTTAACTGAGCCCTTCTCCCCCATTTTTCTTCATCCTAGCAGAACAGGCATCCTGTCCGATACCGCCAAACGGTAACGCAGGATGCCTGTTCTGCTTTATGTTTCCCGGAACTCCATGGGTGTTTTTCCGGTGACCTGCTGAAAGACTGCGCTGAAATAATTGCGGGTGGCAAAGCCAAGCTGCTCGGAAATTTCCCGGACGCTGAGCGTTGTGCTTTTCAGCAGAACCTTCGCTCGTTCGACCTTTGCAAACTTCACATAGTTCGTGACGCTCAGACCCGTTTCTTCCTTGAATTTATGGGTGAGGTAGTATTCCGTGTAGCCCACCAGAGCGGCAAGATCTTCCGCCACGATCTTTTTGTCCAGATTCATCTCGATATGATCCACACATTTCTGGATCTGCATACTGAGGTTGGGGTTCGTCCGGTGTTTGTGGACACGCCGGATGAAATCATCGTACATCATCATTGCAAGCGGGCTCAGTTCATCCAACGATTTTGCCGCTTCTGCTGTCTGAATGTAGCTGTCCCCCAGCGAGTACGCCTCCTCCGGGGAAAGACCGCCCTCAATGGCGGCACGGCACACTAGCGAGGTGAATACGATGATGGAAGTCTTGCTCTGGCGCAGAACATCGCTGCTCTGCACCGGCACACCCGCACTCATGCTCATACTGTTGGAAAGTGCCTGCTTGTAATTCAGGTCTCCGGTGCGGACCATTTGCAGCATTCCCTGCTCCGCCATCCAGATTTTATGCCGGTCGTGTGGGATGGCAGAGCTTTTCAGCCGTTCGTCCTGTGCTGCACTGCTGTTCACACTGCTCAGTTCCAGCCGCTGCCCGGTCAGGCAGTAGTGCATCATCAGCAGATAGCGGTTCATAATGGTGTTTTGCAGGGTAGGAACTTTTTCAAGGGCTTTGTAAAGCTGGATCGTCCATGCCACACTGATCTCCAGCTTGCTGTAATATTTCAGCCCTTCCTCGATCCCGCGCATTGTCACATCCTGATAGAACACCGGCCCGATGACACAGACACGCTTCAGTTTTCCCTCTTCCTTTTCAAAGGCTGCGCCCCACAAAAGACCCAATGCCGTCCCCAAGGTAACAGGTACGTCGTCCCGATCCCCATGCTCCAGCATCCGCTGTTTGCAGCCGAACAGTTCAAATGCACTGGCAAGAAATGCCTCGTCCGGGCAGTTGCTCCGCAAGAGCTTTCCCTGTGCATCATAGCACCATGTATATACATTTCCGCCGCACTTGACAAGCTCGGAAAACAGCATCATATTCTGGAGAACATCCATGCCTAATCCCTCCGGCTCATTGATGGAAACAGTATATCATACTTCTGCCGTTTTTTCTACCGATGCCCGGAGCCAGTGCAGCAGGATGCCTGCGGAGATGACCGCAGCGCCCACGTCTGCCATCAGGTGCGCCGCCGCAATGCCCTGCACCCCGCAAAGCGCATTCATCAGGTACAGCAGCGGGATCAGCAGCAGCCCCTGCCGCAAAAGAGAGAGCACCACCGCACCACTTGCCCTGCCTACGGATTGCAGCAGGCTGGTTGCCAGATAGGTCAGACCGATCACCGGGCTGCCCAGCACCAGATAGACCACCAACTGCGTCCCCAGACGGAACGCCCCTTCTTCCTTGATGAACATCCCGATCAAGGCATTGCGTCCGGCAAAGCTGGCTGCCCCGGCAAGCACACCAAAAACAACGGTCAGGAGGATCAGATCTTTCAAAAGCTGCTTCAGGCGCTTTATGTCACCTGCGCCGTAGCTGTACGCCAGAAGCGGCTGGCACCCCATGCAGATCGCCATGGCGATCATACTGATGATCATGGTCGTCTTGCCCGCTGCCGCCATGGCTGCGACCGCCGCCGTGCCGTGGGTCACCAGCAGCCGGTTGCTGAAGGAGGAGGCAAACCCTGCCAGCAGGCTGCTGATCCCGTTGGGCAGACCAATGGCCAGCATCTCACCCAGCATCTGCGGCTTTTTCAGGGCAGGACGGAAATCAACGGTCAGCACCGTGCCGTGTTTGACGATGTAGCGCAGATAACAGCCCGTTGCCACAAGATTGCCCAGCACACTGGCAGCAGCCGCACCGCTGACGCCAAAGTTCAGCACCAGAATGAACAGCGGGTCAAAAATGCAGTTGACCAGCGTGCCCAGAAGATTGCCGATCAGGCCTTCTTTTACTGCGCCCTCTGCACGCACCAGCATCGCCATGCTGTTGGACAGGATAAAAAGCGGCGCACCCAGTGCAAGGACCTGAAGATACCGCTCTGCATAGGGAAAAAATTCTGCATTTGAGCCCAGCACCCCCAGAAGCGGCACTCTGCTCACCAGCAGACCGATGCTGACCAGAACGCCCAGAAAAAAGCTGCTCCAGAAGCAGAGCGAGGAGCAGGTCTTGCCCTGCTCGATCTCGCCTGCGCCAAAGCAGCGTGCAATGATGGCGCTGCTGCCTGCGCCAAGCATGGTCGCCACTGCCGCAAGGATCGAAAACACCGGTCCCACAACGGAGACCGCCGCCACCTGTGCGGTATCGCCCAGACAGCCCACAAAAAACATATCCGCCATGTTGTACAGCACCATGACAAGGATAATGATAATGGAGGGCACCGCCATGGAAATGATGGATTTCCAGACAGAGCCGGTACGGAAAAGTGCTTCGTTTTTCATGGTTTCCTCCCAAAAATCAACCGCATGCAGGCAGAACGAAAGCCCCTGTCAAAGAGGCTTTCCGAGCTGCTTCGGTCACAGGTTGTCCAGCGCATCCAGCAGTGCTTTCAGCGCCGTTTCCGGCAACCCAAGCATAGGGCCGATCTTGCCAAATGTCATGCCGTAGGCAGCTTTTGCCTGCTGGTTGTCGGCAAAACCGGGCAGGTACTGCTCCACGATGGCTTTTGCGGCCTCGTTTTCCATCAGTGCTGCAATCGTGCTCTGGCTGTTCAGCTTGCCGCCGGTCAAAATTTCCGGGTGCTTCCAGCTGCTGATGCTCTGGTGTCCGGCAGACAGTGCGCCGTCCACCGGGATGGCTGCACCAGTGATGTACCGTGCCAGACCGCTGGCAAGGAAAAGTGCCAATGCAGCGCACTCCTCCGGGTCGCCCATCCGCTTTGCCGGGCAGTCGGCTGCAAAGAAGTCCATGGCCGCAGCCGGTGCATCCCCGAAAATGCTGGTTCTGGTGTAGCCGGGACAGATGGCGTTGACGGTAATGCCGTATTCTGCGTAATCCAGCGCCGCTGCGCGGGTCATGCCGACCACGCCGAACTTGGTGGCACTGTACAGCGCCTGTCCACGCTGGGGCACAAGACCCGCCACCGATGCCACATTGATGAGGAATCCGCCTTCGCTGTGGCTCTTGAGGATTGCCTCTGCGCCGTACTTCATCCCGGCAAAGACACCCTCGCTGTTCAGGGAGAAGATCTTCTCGTAATCCTCTACCTCATACTCATGCAGCGGTGTGCCGCCCATGCCGATGCCTGCGTTGCTGACAACGCCATCCAGCTTGCCGTAGTGCGTCACCGTCTTATCCACCAGTTCTCTGATGGCAGAAGCCTTGCTGCAATCGGTCTGGATAAAGATGGCATCGCCGCCCTTGGCGCAGATGCCGTCTGCCACAGCCCTCCCCTGCTCTGCACTGCGGGCTGCACAGACCACCTTCATGCCGTTTTCGCCAAAGCACTCGGCAATGGCCCGGCCGATGCCACGGCTTGCGCCGGTGACGATGGCCACTTTGCCTTTGACACTGTTAAAATCCATCCTATATACTCTCCTTTTTCTCAGATCATATGATTCAGCGTATTCACGGACAAGATTTTCAACTTGCAGTTGCTTATCCATCTCCATGGTGCTATAATAGCACTGCGCCGCAGGGGCCGCAATCAGCAGTTTCCGGCGTATCCGGTGTTTAAGCAACGAATCACGTTCAAAGCGTTGGTTAAGCACCATTTATGAAATCAATTGATGGAGGAATTCTATGGATATCCGGGTCAAAAAAACGAAGCGTGCCATTCAGAAAGCGTTTGTTGCCCTGCTGCGGGAGAAGCCGATCGAAAAGATTACGGTCAAAGAAATTGCCGAACGGGCCGAGATCAACAAAACGACCTTTTATTCCCACTATGAAACGCTGGATGCCCTCACCGCCGAAATGGAGCGGCAAACGGTCCAGCTCGTCTGCGACAATATGGGCGGCGCACAGCAGCTGCTGGATACGCCGGAGGCTTTTGTGCGGGAGATGTTTGCTAATCTCCAGCAGGCGACCGATTATCTCGGTGTGGTTCCTGCATCAGCGATGAACCGCTTTACACAGCATTTGCGGGATGCCGTTCTGGAACAGATCAAAAGCGATAACATCGAGCCTTCTCAATATGAAAATGTCGGTGCGATCCTGATTTTTGTAATGAACGGCCTTTCGGGGCTTCTGAACACCGATGCAAAACTGGCGCAAAAGCACATCAACGTAATTGCCGCCGTGGTTGCGAATGGTGTCCACGGTCTGCATCTTTCCCACTGAGCCAAAACAGGCTGCAAGAAGCATCTTCCGCAGCCTGTTTTTTGCTATTGCAGCTTATCTTTCTGCGTAACTACCCAGCACCCCAAGGCTGGGCTTTGCGGTCCGTTCCATGGTTTCACGGTTCACTGCGATCAGTCCAAACTGCATGGCATAGCCCTTCTGCCACTCAAAGTTGTCCATCAGGCTCCAATGGAAGTATCCCTTCACCGGGATGCCGTCGGCGATGCAGTGCTGCACGCCATCCAGTGCCTGCCGGATAAACGCCACACGGCGGGTATCATCGGCGGTGGCAATGCCGTTTTCGGTCACGATCAGGTCACCCTTGAATTCCTCTGCCACCTTGCGAATGACGTGTTCCAGTGCCTGCGGATAGACCTCGTAGTCCATCTGGGTCAGTTCTGCGCCCTCCGGTGCCGGCAGCTGCCCCTGCGGGCCATAAAGGGTGCGGGTATAGTTCTGCACACCCAGAAAATCATCGTCTTTGATATAAGGCAGATAATGGGTGAACTCCTCCTGCCATGCGGCCTCGGCAAAGGCTTCGCCGCCGGGCTGTGCCTGCAAGTCGTGCAGCGAAAGGGTCAGACCCACCTTGACCTGCGGACAGAGGGCTTTGATGGCATCCCGTGCGGCTGCATGGGCACGCATCACCAGCAGATCGCCTTCCGGGGTGCGCTCGCTGACAAAGATCTGCGGCTGGGGTGTGCCGAACGCCTGTGTATTCTCCATGGCGGCATACTTCATGTTTTCCATCATCTTCTGAAAGTTCATGCCCACCTGCACCGTGCCCTCGGCAGACTTTCCGGTCGATGCGGCATTTTGGGCAGCCCGTTCTGCCATCAGACGGAACCGCTTGGAGATCGCGGCAAGCTGCAAGCCCATATTGGCCTCGTTGATGGTGCAGACATAGCGCAGCTCGCTGCCCAGCTGTTCCATCACATAGGTCACATAACGTTTAAAATCCTCTACGGTGCTTTCGGTTTCCCAGCCGCCCTTGCAGATGAGCCATTTCGGGCTGGTAAAGTGCAGTAGGGTGACGATGGGTTCTACGCCATGCGCTTTGCAGCAGGCGATCACCTTGCGGTAATGCTCGATAGCTTCCGGGTCGAACTTTCCTTCCTCCGGCTCTACCCGTGCCCACTCGATAGAAAAGCGGTAGGCGTTCAGCCCGGCATCGGCCAAGAGCTTGATATCTTCTTCGTACCGCTGATAATGGTCACAGGCAATGCCGCTGGGCTCCGTAAAGCTGGAATGGGGCAGCTGCTCCTGTGCCCAGTAGTCACTCTTCGTATTGTTGCCCTCTACCTGATGGGCTGCTGTTGCAGCACCGATGAAAAAGCCTTTTTCAAATTTCTGCATGATGGTTCTCCCTTCCTGCGTGTTGCTTGTTGAGACTATTGTAGCAGACCTGTTTTTCCCCTATGGGACAATAAATCGCGAAGGCGGATGCAAATTCACGCACCACAAATTATTGCACGAATTTTTGTCCTTAACTATCGTTTTTCATCCGGCAGTGGCTGTTGCATTCTGTTATTCTGGTGTCAGAGAAAGCGGAACTCAGTTCACACAAAAAGGAGGAAAATCATTATGTTCCAAAAGAAACCCAGTGCCAGTGAAGTAGACGGCGTCCAGTACCGCCGTGCAAAGCTCTGGCAGATCATCTGTTACGCCTGCAACGCTTTTGTAGGCATGAGCATCTATTCCCTGATCGGTATGGCCAGTTATTCTGCCAGCATCGGCTACGGCATCACCACTGCAGCCGTGGGCATCATCCTGATGCTGGCTCGCATTCTGGACGGTTTTACCGACCCGATGCTGGCGTTCGTCTACGACCGCGTCAACACCCGTTTCGGCAAGCTGCGCATTCTGCTGATCAGCGGCTACCTGATCGAGGCTGTCGGCCTGCTGTGTATGTTCAACCTGTGCTCCAGCAAGGGCTTCGGCTTGCCGGTGTTCGTTTTGACCTACATTATTTACATCATCGGCTATACCGTCACCAACATGACCGCCCAGACCCTGCCGGCTATTATGACCAACGATCCCCGCCAGCGTCCCACCATCGGTGTCTGGACCACTGCACTGAACTACGCCGTGCCCATGGGCATGAGCATGCTGATCTACACCGTCATCCTGCCCAAGTGCGGCGGCACCTTTAATCAGGACTTCCTCAGCACGGTCTGCACCATCGTGCTGATCATTGCCGGTATCGGCACCCTGATCGTCTGCGCCGGTATCTCCGCCTACGATAAGCCCGAAAACTTCGAGGGCACCAGCAAAAAACACGAGCCGCTGAAAACTGCGGATATTCTTGAGGTGCTCAAGCACAACAAGCCCCTGCAGTGCTACATCGCCTCCAACGCTTCCGATAAGCTGGCACAGCAGGTAGGCAGCCAGGCCATCATCAACACGATGCTGAACGGCATCCTCATCGGCAACATGGGTCTTGCTACCACCCTTGGCGTGATCAGCATGGTGCCTTCCATCTTCTTTGCGGCCTTCGGTGCAAAGTATGTGGGCAAAAATGGCAGCAAGAAGGGCATCGTGACCTGGACCTGCGTCAGCATGGCCATCGCCTCTGTGCTGTTCCTGTTCTTCATCTTTACCGACACTCGTCAGATCGGTGTGATCGGCAGCTGGAACATGATCGTTTACGTCCTGCTGACTCTGCTGCAGAATGGTTCCATGATGTGCATTACCACCTCCAACACTTCTTACATGGCCGATACCATTGACTACGAGCTGGACCGCAGCGGCCGCTATATCCCGGCTGTCGTTTCTGGTACTTACAGTCTGGTGGACAAGCTCATCACCTCGGTGGCTGCTGTCATCGCCACCGGTGCGGTCGCCCTTCTGGGTTACACCACCACCATGCCCCAGCCCACGGATTCCTACACCAGCGGCATCTTCTGGATGACCCTTGCCATCAAGTTTGGTCTGCCCATGCTGGGCTGGGTCATCACCCTGATCGCCATGCTGGGCTGCCCGCTGACCAAGGAAGAAATGGTCAACGTCCAGAAGCGCATCGCAGATAAGAAAGAAGCCCTTCGTCATGAAGTAATTGCAGAACAGATGCAGTAACACCCTGCAAAGACCGAAAGGGCTCATACGCTCTTTCGGTTTTTGCTGATTCTATCCATCTTTTATAAATATAAAGGAGTTTTTACCATGAGCAAGACCATCCTGTTGAATCAGAGCGACTGGCATTTTACCAAGGAGAACCCTGGCATCCCCACCGCTGTTATGGGTGAGGCCATTGCCCTGCCCCACACCTGGAACGCAGTGGACGGTCAGGACGGCGGCAACGATTACTACCGCGGCACCTGCTGGTATACGCTGGCCCTGGCAAAGCCCACCATCCCGGCAGGCGGCAAGGCTGTTTTGCAGCTGGACGGCGCAGCTATGACCGCTGCCGTCTACCTGAACGGTGAAAAGTTGGCTGAGCACAAGGGCGGCTACTCCACCTTCCGGGTAGACCTGACTGACCACCTCAAAGAGGAAAATCTGCTGGCAATTTCCGTGGACAACAGCGACAACGACACCGTGTATCCCCAGAAAGCCGATTTTACCTTCTACGGCGGCATTTACCGGGATGTGACCCTGCATATCGTCCCGGCAGAACACTTTGCCCTGCCCGCTAATGGCGCACCGGCACTGAAGGTGACCCCCATCGTCACCGCCCTTGCTGCCAAGACCTCCGAGGTCACCGTGGAAGCCGCCGTGGTGGACGCACAGAACGTGACCTTTGCACTGGAGGGTCAAACCCTCACCGCCCCGGTGGAAAAGGGCACCGCAAAGGTTGTTTTCACGCTGAACAACGCCCACCTGTGGGATGGTATTGATGACCCCTTCCTCTATACCGTATCTGCGAAACTGGACAACGGCGAGGAAGCATCTGCCCGCTTTGGCTGCCGGAAATTTGAGATTGACCCCCAGAAGGGCTTTTTCCTGAATGGACGCAGCTACCCGCTGCGTGGCGTTTCCCGCCATCAGGACCGCAAGGACGCGGGCATTGCCCTGACCAACGAAATGATGGAGGAGGACATTGCCCTCATTCTGGAGATCGGGGCCAACACCATCCGGCTGGCCCACTATCAGCACGCACAGCATTTCTATGACCTGTGCGACGAAAAGGGCCTTGTCATCTGGGCAGAGATTCCCTACATCACCATGCACATGACCAACGGCCGTGCCAATACCCTGACCCAGATGGAGGAGCTGATCCGCCAGAACTACAACCACCCCTGCGTCGCCGTGTGGGGCCTGTCCAACGAGATCACCGCTGCTTCCGCTGTCAACGAGGATCTGCTGGAAAACCACCGTCTGCTGAACGAACTGGCGCACAAGCTGGACCCCACCCGCAAGACCACCATGGCAAATGTGTTCATGTTGGGCATCGACAGCCCCATTCTGGAGATCCCGGACGTGAACAGCTACAACCTCTACTTCGGCTGGTATCTGGGCGAATTGGAGCAGAACGACGAGTTCTTTGACAAGTACCATGCGGATTACCCGGACCGCTGCATCGGTCTGGCGGAGTACGGTGCAGATGCCAACCCCCAGTACCAGAGCAGCCACCCGGAAAAGGGCGACTACACCGAGAGCTACCAGTGCATTTACCACGAGCACATGGCAAGGATGATCGCCGAACGCCCGTGGCTGTGGGCCACCCATGCGTGGAACATGTTCGATTTTGCTGCCGACGGCCGAGATGAGGGCGGCAAGCACGGCGAGAACCAGAAGGGACTTGTCACCTTTGACCGCAAGCTCAAAAAAGACCCCTTCTATCTCTACAAGGCCTATTGGAGCAAGGAGCCGTTCGTGCACCTGTGCGGCAGCCGCTATGTAGACCGCGCCGAGGATGTGACTGAGATCAAGGTCTACTCCAATCTGCCGGAGGTCTCGCTGTACAAGGACGGTCAGCTGGTGGAGACCCGTAAGGGCGACAAGGTGTTCACCTTCCAGCTGCCCATCACCGGCAAACACAGCATTGAGGCACGCTCCGGTGAGCACAGCAGCGTGATCCTGGTGAACAAGGTGGACGCCCCCAACCCGGATTACGCCATGGACAACCGCAAGAACGTGGCCAACTGGTTTGACGGCGAGCTGGACGAAAGCTGCTGGTCGGTCAAGGACAACATGGCTGCCGCCACGGCAGACCCGAAAGTTGGTCCCATTCTGAAGCAGATCTCCGATAAAGCCGCCGCTGCCCGCGGAGATGTTGCCGCCGCCGTGAAGGACAACCCGGCTCTGGTGGCGATGATGGAGCGTGCCATGCGGCGGATGACCATTGAATCCATGCTGATGCAGGCCGGCGCTTCGGAAGAAGATATCAAGCAGCTGAACCGTGTATTGCAGGGCATTTCCAAGGAGTGATTCGATGAAACAAACCTATTGCAACCCCCTTGATCTGGGTTACCGTTACCAGCACATGAAGGAAGGTCCCCGTACAGCAGGTTTCCGGGAGGGTGCAGACCCCACGCTGGTATCCTTCAAGGGCAAATATTACCTCTTTGTTTCCATGTCGGCAGGCTTCTGGTATTCGGACGACCTGCTGCACTGGGACTTCCATGCAGACCCGGATCTGCTGATCTACGATTATGCCCCCGATGTGCGGCAGGTGGGCGATTTCCTGTACTTCTGCGCCAGCCGCAAGGGGCGCAACTGTCCCATTCTGCGCACCGCCGACCCCCTGACCGAGCCGTTTACCGAAGTATCTGCGCCCTTTGCTTTCTGGGACCCGGACCTGTTCTGCGATGATGATGGCCGGGTGTACTTCTACTGGGGCTGCTCCAATACTACGCCCATCTACGGCGTGGAGATGGACCCGGACACCATGACCCCCATCGGTGAAAAGCAGGAGCTGATCCTCGGCAATGAAACCGTACTGGGCTACGAACGCCCCGGCGACAACGGCATTGTGGACCGGGAAGCCAGCGTGCTGTACCAGTCCATGAAGCAGTTCTATGACCCCAAGACCGGCAAGCTGGATCTGCCGCCGCAGATGGCAAGCATCCCCGGCCTGAGTGCCGAAAGCCTGACTGCCATGTTCAACGCTGTGGGCAAACCCTACATTGAGGGTGCCTTTATGACGAAGCATGACGGCCTCTATTACCTGCAATACGCCTGCCCCGGCACCCAGTACAACACTTACGCCGATGGTGTATACACCTCCACTTCTCCGCTGGGTCCCTTTGTGCGACAGGCATCCAACCCGTTTTCCGCAAAGCCCGGCGGATTCATCACCGGCGCAGGCCACGGCAGCACCATTGCCGACCGCTATGGCAACTGGTGGCACGCCTCTACCATGCGCATTTCCGTCAACTATGACTTTGAGCGCCGGGTGGGGCTGTTCCCTGCCGGGTTCGACAAAGACGGGGTTCTCTACTGCAACCAGAACTTTGCCGATTACCCGCACCGCATCCCGGCTGGCAAGTTCGATGCTGCCAGCCAGCAGCCGGAATGGATGCTGCTGAGCTACAAAAAGCCGGTCACGGCTTCCAGCACTGCTGAGGGCAGCAGCCCGGCACTGGCAGTCAACGAGGACTGCCGCAGCTGGTGGAGCGCCGCTGGTACAGAGCCGGGCGAATGGCTCTGCGTGGACCTTGGCAAAGAGAGTGATATCCGCGCCATTCAGGTAAATATGGCAGATGAAAAGCTTGTGGTGGACTTCCCAGCCGACAGCTACGGCGATACCCGCAAGACCCGCCACATCGAGACCCGGCCGCAGATCTCCCATTACACGGTAGAGACCAGTGTGAACGGAGCAGACTGGACGATTTGCGAAACGGTTGCCCGGGAGTGCTCCAACGGCTACTACGAATATGCCGACGGCATCCGCGCCCGGTATGTCCGGGTGACCGGCGGCGAACTGCCCTATGGGCAGGCACTGCGCATCAGCGGCCTGCGGGTGTTCGGCAACGGCGAAGGCGCAAAGCCCGCACAGGCAGAAGCCGCCGGGATTCGTGTGGATGCACTGGACGCAAAGATCACCTGGCAGCACATCGAAAACGCGCAGGGCTGCAATGTCCGCTATGGCATTTCACCCGACAAGCTCTATCTGAGCTGGCTGGTCTACGATGCAGACGAAGTGACCCTTTCCACCCTGACCGCCGGGCAGGAATACTACATCTGCGTGGACAGTTTTAACGAAAACGGCATCACGCCGGGCAAGACATTCAAACTGGAGGGGTAAATCATGCCCATCAAAGCCGTGCAGCAATTTATGCTGGGCACTGTACTGAACAACGAGCAGCAGGCCAAAGAGACCCTTGCCGCCATGAAAGCCGCCGGGTACGACGGCATTGAACTGTGCGGATTTATGATCCATCCCATTGGCTTTGTGGTAAAGCTGCTGACCAAAGCCGCTGGAATGCCGGTGGGAAAGGGCGGCAATCTGGACTGGCACAAGCTGGTGCAGGAAGCCGGTCTGAAGGTAGTCAGCCTGCACACCGACCTTGGCAGTCTGGAACGGGATGCCCATGCAGTGGCCGAGGAAGCAAAAAGTTTTGGCACGGAGTATGTGGTCATCACCGGGATGTACCGTTTTGATTACGGTGATGAAACCACGATGCACGAACTGGCCAAACGTCTGAACAAGGCGGGCGAGACCCTGCAAAAAGAGGGCATCCACCTGCTCTACCACAATCACAACTGCGAGCTGCGTCCTGTGAACGCAGCCAAGCGCGCTTACGATATTCTTTTAGAGGAAACCGATCCGGCCTTCGTCAACTTTGAGTTTGACAGCTACTGGTTCACCGAGGGTGGTGCAAACGCCTTGGCGTGGATGCAGCGGCTTGGCTCGCGTATGAAGCTGTGGCACATCAACGACCGTGGCACCCGCATCACCGGCAGCGCCATTACCCCCATTCTGAAAACCGACAGTATGGAGCTGGGCACCGGCAACATGGATCTGGACAGCCTGATGACACAGGCTCTTGCCACGGGTGTGGATGCCGTCATTCTGGAAAGCCACCGCAACTGGGTGGACAATTCCCCTGTCAAGAGCTTCCAGCTCAGTGCAAAATACCTTGCACAAAAATTCTGATCTGCCATTTTCTCATCATTTTCTTCTTCATTACCCCATAAAAGCAACGCCCCGCACCGGTTACTCCTTCCGGTGTGGGGCGTTGTGTTTTGCGGGAAATATTTCTGCGTTACAGGGTATGGGTTCCCGGCTGCAAGGTCAGGTTTCTGCCATCCGGGAGGGCAACCTCTGCGGTCAGATTGCAGGGAACGGTGATGGTGTAGGTCACGGCATCGCCTGCATACTGCCAGCCGCTTTCAATGCGCCCCACCGGGGAATCGTACACCGCTTTTGCCCAACCCAGTGCAGGGTTCGGGGTGGGAGCGATGGTCAGGGTCTGGCCCGCCAGATGGATGCCGCACACACCGCCGAACAGCCAGCCGCAGATCGCGCCATAGGAGTAATGGTTCAGGGATTCACTGGGGTGTCCATTGGTGTCAATGCCCGTCCACGTTTCCCAGACGGTGGTAGCGCCCTGTTTGACCTCATAGAGCCAGCTGGGGGCGGTATCCTGCAGCAGCAGCTTGTAAGCGGTGTCGGTGTGTCCGTGCTCCGCAAGCACTTTGCACAGGAACGGCGTGGACAAAAAGCCGGTATTCAGATGACAGCCGTTGTCCAGCACCATCTGGTTCAGCGTATCCGCAGCGGCTTGGCTCTCAGCTTCATCCAACAGACCGAATGCAATGGCACGGACATATTCACACTGCCGGTCGGATGTGATTTTTCCATGATCTGTAAAGGCTGCATGATAGGCAAGGCGGGCTTTTTCCGCTGTGTCACGGTACTGCGCTGCGTCCTCTGCCTTGCCCAGCGCCTGTGCAATTTCTGCCAGAAGCCGCCCGGAATAAGCCAGATACGCCGTACCCACGCTTTTGCGGGGGTTCATCATCGCCTGCATGGGGGTAATGCCCGGCTCACACCATTCGCCGTAGTCCAGACCATTCAGAACGGTGTATTTGGCGTACTCGCCGGTCTGCTGCTCCTCGGTGGTCTGCTGGGCACGACCCAGCAGGAACGCATACCACTTCTGCATCATCTCGTAGTTGTCCGCAAGGATCTTGCGGTCTCCGGTACGCTGATAAAGAGCGTAGGGCACCAGAATGGCAGCATCGCCCCAGCCCGCCGACATACAGAGCATGGGGGTCATATAACCGGGGCGGCTGGTGGGCGGGGCAATGTTTGCCATGCGCCCATCCAGGTACTGGTTCAGGCGGCATTCTGCCAGCCATTTTTCCACCACCGGGTAGCAATCCATCAGGGTCAGACCGGTTTCAATGAACACCCCCATGTCGCCCGTCCAGCCGGCACGCTCACGGGTAGGACAGTCGGTGGGGATATCGCAGAAGTTGCTCTTCTGGCTCCACACACTGTTTTGCACCAGCTGACTCACATCCGCATTGCCGCACCCAAAACTGCTGGTCACCGGCAGCTGCGAATAGACAGCATGAGCGGTAAACTCTGCGCCGGTCAGGTCGATGTCCGTTTCTACTTTTGCGTACCGGAAGCCCATGATGGTAAAGCTGGGCTTGTAGTGGTTTTCGCCCTCTTTGCAGATCAGTTCCAGCAGCTGTGCCGTGCCGCCCTCTTTGTGGCGGTTCCGATCCTGAAAGTTCTCCTGTGTGAAGTTGCCGTTCTCGTCCAGCGTTTCGCCGCAGAGCAGACAGATTTTCTGACCTTCGTGGGCAGTCAGCTTCATTTCTACATAGCCTGCCATATTCTGCCCGAAATCCAGAACCGTTTCTCCATTGGGTGTGCGGAACAACCTGCCCGTGAAGGTTTCCTGTTCCCGGATGGGCACGGTGTTCATGCCAATGAGGTGGAGCGTGTTGGGTGCAGTCCTCACGCCGTGCCAGCCGGTCAGTTCTCCTTTCAGCCGGGCATCGTACACTTCGCCCTGCTGCAGATCATTCTGGCGGATGGGGCCGCACTGGGTTGCTTCCATGGCATCATCCGAAACGCAGACCGCCTTGCCATCCACTTCCAGCTGGAACAGGACAGCCAGTTCCTTGCCGAACAGGTCGCGGTCACCATCCACGCCGGAGGTGCTGCGGTACCAGCCATCGCCCAGCGCGATCAGCAGTTCATTCTCGCCGGGATGAACAAGCACTGTCACATCGTAGGTCTGTGCCCCAAGGTGCTTGTCTGCGGTAAAGCTGCCGGGAGCAAGCACCATATCGCCGACCCGCTTGCCGTTCAGCCATGCCGTATACAGACCCTTGGCGGTAATATACAGCCGCTTGCTTTCTCCTGCCGGGGCTGTGAACAGCTTGCGCAGATAGCTTGCCGGACGGTGGGGCTGATACGGCTGCGCCTGCCCTTTGCCGGAGGCTTCCAGCGCAGCCTGCTTCTGCTCCCAGTTGGGCTTTGCAAAGGCGTTGATTGCATCGGTGCAGTCGATATCCGGTTCTTCCGTTTCCGGGCAGACCCACACGCCCTGCCAGTCGGCAAAGGGCAGACCCGTTTCAAAGACGGCTTCGCTCCACGCACCGGGCTGGTCGTTTTCATCCCACAGCCGGATGCGCCACTGTCCCTGCGTCTTGGGCGGCACAGGGGTGGGCGTTTCGGTGTGCATCACACTGCTCAAGATCTTTCCGCTTGCCCACAGCGTTTCAGTTCCGGCGGTCACTTCGATTTCGTAGGCGGTCTGGCGCACGCCTTCGGCGCACTGCCACGATAAAAACAGCGTCCCGGCATCTATGCCGAGAGGCTGGGTCAGATGATTCGTTTTCAGGTTTGTTGCTTGCATCATCCACATCTCCTTTTTCCGTTTGATCTCTGCTCTTATTATAGAGGGAATCCCACGGAATAAGGGTGCAAAAATTTGTGTTGCCGGTCAAAAAGTCGTGCTATTTATGATAATCCAAAAAATTCATCTTGCTTCACGACTTTTCATCCGTACTGTCTGCGGTTTTCCTGTTATACTTTGGATATCATAGCGCAAACCGGCCACCAGCCTGTATGATTTGCTACAGGTTGGTGTCCGGTTCTGTTATTTTTCGATTTCTTCCAATGCAGGCATGGCAGGGATCGCACCGTGGCGGCTGGTGGTAATGCTTGCCGCCTTGTTGGCAAAGGCCAGAATGCTTTCCAGCTTGTCCACCGTCAGGGTGTCCAACTCCTCCTTGCAAAGCTTGGAAAGTGCCGCACCAAAGAAGGTATCGCCTGCGCCGTTGGTGTCGCCTACCTTGCAGGGGATGCCAGCCACATGGCCAGTTTTCTTCCCAAAGCGGTAGAATACGCCGTTTGCACCCAAGGTGACGAAAATCAGCCGGATGCCGTTCTGTGCCAGCTGTGCCGTGCCGCTTTCGCAGTCAGTGGTGCCGGTGAGCAGGGGCAGCTCTTCATCGGACACTTTCAAGATATCCACCAGCGGCAGGGGTGCTTTCATCTGGGCAATGGCGTCCTCTTTGTTCTTCCAGAGGTTGGCACGGTAATTCGGGTCATAAGTAATGACAGCACCCAGCTTTTTGGCACGGGCAGCGGCATCCAGCGTGGCGGTGCGGGAGGGGTCAGCGGTCAGGCTGACAGAGCCAAAGTGGACGATTTTCGCGGCTTTCAGAGCCTCGTCCGAAATATCCTCTTTGCTCAACATCACATCGGCGTTGGCGCTGCGGTAGAAGCTGAAATCCCGCTCGCCGGCGGCATCCACCGAGACCACCGCCATGGTGGTGGGGTGGTCTGCATCCACAGCCATGCCGGAAACATCCACCTTGTTCTCTGCCAGAACCTCTTTCAGGTAGCGGCCAAAGGCATCCGCACCCACCTTGCCGATAAAGGCGGTCTGTGCGCCCAGTCTGGATGCAGCCACAGCCAGATTGGCCGGGGCACCGCCGGGGTTTGCGGCAAATTGAGGGATGCCCTTTTCATCCTTGCCGGTCTGGGTCAGGTCGATCAAAACTTCGCCAATCGTTAAAATGTCCATGAGTCCTTCTCCTTATCATTCATCGTAGCGGGGTGTCTGCTCCGGGAACTGCTGCCGGATCTTTTCCTCAATGCCATACGCGGCATCAAAATCGGAATACAGCAGGAAGAAGCAGACGAACCAGATAAACCACACACCGAGGAACGGCACCAGAAAGCCCGTCCACGGCAAAAACAACACGAACAGAAGCCACCAGCCCAGTTGCAGGATCGCCGTGCCGATCACATGCTTGCCATATTTCAGGCAGAACAGGATAGCGTTTTGCAGTCGGTGCAGGTTGCTTTCCTCAAACAGGACGACTTGCGGCCAAAAGGCGGTGAACAGCATCAGCAGCAACAGCAGTCCGACAAAGAAAACGGCCAGTGTCCCGATGCCCGGCAGCTGTTCCGCAGAGAACAGCACCATGCCGAAGAACAGCTCGATGCCCAGCGCAAGGCAGAATACGATGCCGGGCAGGAGGGAGGCTTTCCAGTTCTGGCGCATGGCTTTGCAGTAATTCTCCCACCAGCCGCGGGGTGCATCCCGGTAGCTGCGGAACAACGCATCCATCATGCCGGAGATCGCCGGGCCGACCAGAAGCCCGCCCAGAATGCAGACCGGGAGCAGCACCAGTAGGCTGGAAGAAAGCAGCGCGTAGCCCACGCCCAGACCATACGGGATGCACAGGCCCAGCGTCACGAAGTCGGCGAAGAGGAAACTTTTCCAGTCGCGTTCCAGAAGCTCCTGATAACGGGGCAGACCCTTAGCGCGCTGGCCGTGGACGATGGGGTCACTCGGAAAAAACAGTCCCATGGAAAGCCCTCCTTTAATAAGTACAGCTGTTCAGAAAATCGGTCAGGACTTTCAGCGCATCGCCGGAATAGCTGTCCTGACAGGAAAGTTCCCACTCGATTGCACTTGTGCCGCGCTGTGCGAAGGCCGCAACGCCGGACGCATACGGATTGCTTTCATCCTGATAGGTGAACTGAATGACCGTATATTCCTGCCCGGCGGCAGTCAGGGTCTGTGTGTCGGAAATATCGTAGTTCTGCTGTGCCAGCGTCTGCCAGCCCTCTACCGCAGAGGCGGCTTTGTCCTCCGTCTTGTTTTCCTGCACGACAAGCGTGAGCTGGGCATCGTAGAGGTCTACGGTTTTCCCCTCGCTGTTTTCGTAGGGCTGGGGGGCTCCGCTGACCCAGGAAGCATAGTACAGACCGTTGGCTGCAAGGATGTCTTTGTTGTCCAGCAGGGTAAAGCCCTCCGGCGGAGCAGGGGCAACCAGTGTTTTGCCCACCGGGGCGGTGCCATCCGCATTTACCAGCGGGTCGCTTTTCAAATCTTCATCCTTCACACCGCAGCCGGTACAGAGCACTGCCGCCAGCGCCAGTGCTACAACACACAACCATTTCCGTTTCATGGAGTTGCTCCTTCCGTCAGAATCTTCCATAGCCGCTGTGCTCCTTCCCGGGCATGAGCGGCTTTTTCGTTCGTGGGCTCTTCATAAAAGGCCCTGCGGCCTAAAAATAATCCGTTTACCAGTTCTGCGCTGCTGCCAGTAACGGTGGTTCCCAACACGGTGGTCTGATACGTTCCAAGGTCG
>OODS01000894.1_pt1 | contig 21441 bp, 19 predicted proteins | sample 1671531 | NCBI WGS metagenome assembly OODS01 (sample SAMN06348166, study PRJEB24527) | human gut metagenome | biome: human gut; feature: ankylosing spondylitis patient; material: feces | host: Homo sapiens | place: China | collected 2015-10 | reverse complement strand
CATACAAAAACACCCCATTTCCTAAACAGTATACCATACTGTCTAACAAATGGGGTGCAGTTCATTATGCTTGTGTGGGCTTTTCTTATTTTATGCTACTGCTTACTGCGTCAAAAATCCGACTTACAGTTATTGCAGTGCCACTGCTTGCCAATCTTCGGTGATGCGATACCCAGTGCGTAAATCGACACTCCGCGAGCGACACCAGAGATTTTCTCTGTATTCATGGAGTGACAATAGGGGCATTCGACATGGGGGTGTTTGGCTGCATTGTAAGCATCGATCTGACGGTGGAGCTCAATGGACTCTTGGAGCTCTTTGTCTTTTTGAGCTTGTTCACGAGCGAGGCAGCCCGGGTCTGCTTGTTCACGAAGATAATCATTACACCAACGCATAAAGTCGCTGTTTATCATTGAATAAGCATAATTTTCTCTTTCTTTGAATTTATCATCGTAATTTGCACAACCTTTGGTTTGAAAGATTTGTATTTTTGCTATTTCATTATATTTTTCTTGAAATTCTGGATGCTCTTTTAAAACACAATCTTTCATGTATGCGTATAATACTGATTGATAAAAATCTATATCATTTTTTAACCAAGGATCTTTTCTTAGGTATTCGTATTCCGGATGATTTTTAAAAATACGCTTTCCTTCTGCACTAAATGCTCTTTCTGTTAGATCGCCAAATAAGTTTTTGCATTTTCCGGTTGCGACATCAACGTCTTTTTTCATTTCACCTATTTTCATATTACATACCTCGCTAAAAGTAATTCTAGCTGACCGCTACAATTATTATACACATTGACAATCAATAAATCAATGCGAGAGCTTGGTAATGGATTTAGTGGCGAATTGAAGAAAACTATTGAGACATCAAAAGTAGCATCTGGAAAGCCAAAATGGCTACAAGACTATATGCTTGCTGGTGATCTTATATCTTAATGAGTTAAGAACGTCAGCAATTATAAGCCTTTTTAAGATTTATTTCCCAGTTTGAATTGTAAATTGAAAACACCCGAAAAACCATGCTCAACAACATGAATTTCTCGGGTGTTTATTAAATCAGATGTAATCCGAAATATACGGGATCTTATGGAAGAGCACGTCATCCAGCCGTTCCACAGCCTCTTCCCTGCCCTCGATGCGCTCCAGCTCATACAGACGCTCTGCGGTCTTGTAGCCCAGCAGCAGGGTGGTAAAGGTGCCGATGCCCATTTTCAGGTGATACTCGGCGGGTTCACGGGTCATGGTGCAGTGCCCATCCGCAAAGCGAACGTTGAACGTCCGGTCGTTCCATGGCAGAAGCGAGTCCTCGATCTCCAGCTCGATACACAGGGTGCCGCCGTCCGGGTCACAGGGGTAATCGGCGAGGAAATCCTCCACGTCGATGATGCGTCCCATGGCATAGGGGCGGATGCTCTCCTTGATGTCGCCATCGTCCATCTCAAAGGCGATGGGTTCGCTGAAATAGGTGCTGCCGTGCACCTCATCGATCATGGAATCATGGGCATGGATATACTCCCACAGGCCTTTCTGGGCCTCGCGGTTGAGGTAGACCATCTCCTTGATGTGCATGATGTCATTTTTGATGAGGTAGACCATGTAGCCGCAGGGCTTATCCTTGACGTTGTAGTAGACCGCAACATTGGTATCGTCCTCGTCCCAGCGCCAGTATTCCTCCCAGGCCAGACTGTTGCGGAACAGACAGCCATGGGTGATGGACGCAAAGTGGGAGTGCAGCTCATGGAACTCGGTGTTATCCCAGCTGACGCGCCGGACATAGCCGGGAGCCTTGACTTTGGTGGGGATCTGCCGGTCCTTGATGTTGAACGAGATCTTGTTGGAAACGATCTCCCAGCCCAGGTGATGGTACAGCGGAATGCTGTATGGGTAGAGCAGGGCGAAGGATTTGCCCTCCTCGTGCATCTGGGTCAGGCCCTTGATCATCAGGTGTTTCATAATGCCCTGCCCGGTGTACTCCGGGTAGGTGCAGACACTGGTGACAAAGCCCACATGGTAGACCGTATCGTAGATGTTCATTTTCAGCGGATAGACGGCAAACTGGGACACCAGCGTGTCTCCATCAAAGCAGCCCAGAACATCGGCACGTTCCAGCACCGGGAACTTGGACTGCTTGATCTCATCGTCCTTCCAGCCTGTGGCAGTCAGCTCTTCTTCCGTGACCTGAAAGGTGTAGCGGAGCAGTGCATTGTATTGATCCAGATCCTTCGCTTCCAGATAACGGGTCAGATAATGGTCTGCGGCGTTCATACGAACACCCCCGTCCTTACGGGGTCAGACGGTTGGGGCCGCGGAACAGGAACTCCGCGTCCTTGATGCTCTCGCCCACCAGCAGCATGGTCAGGCGGTCGATGCCCAGACCGAAGCCGCCGTGTGGGGGGCAGCCATACTGGAAGAATTCCAGATAGAACTTGACATCCTCAGCCAGACCCTTTTCCTCAGCCTGCTTCTTCAGCACCTCATAGCGGTGCTCGCGCTGGGCACCGGTGGTGATCTCCACACCGCGCCAGATCAGGTCGTAGCCCTGAGGCACGCCGTTCTCGTCGCGCATGTGGTAGAAGGCGCGCTTCTCAGCATCGTAATCCGTGACGAAGAGGAACTCGTGGTTATAGTGCTTCTTCACCCAGTCGTAGCTCAGGCGCTCGGCCTCAGTGGTCAGGTCGCCCTTCTCAGAATCGTCCACCACATAACCGAAGTCCTCTTCCAGACCCTTGTACAGGTCAGCCAGCTTGACCACGGGGAACGGGGTCTCGGGCACGATGACTTCCTTGCCGAACAGCTCCTGGATCTGGTCGCCGTATGCGTCCTTCACAGCCTGCAGGCCAGCCTTGAGCAGCTGTTCCTCCATGGCCATGACATCCTTGTAGGAGGTGATGTAGCTGAACTCCAGATCGAAGCCGGAGAACTCCGTGGCGTGCTTGTTGGTATAGCTCTTCTCGGCGCGGAACACAGGGCCGGTCTCGAAAATGCGCTCAAAGCCTGCAGCCATTGCCATCTGCTTGTAGAACTGGGGGCTCTGTGCCAGATAGGCATTGCGGTCGAAGTAATCCACCTTGAACACCTCAGAGCCGCTCTCGCTGGCAGCAGCGATCAGCTTGGGGGTGTGGATCTCGATGAAGTTCTGGTCCAGCAGGAACTTGCGCATGGCGTTGACCATGCAGCTCTGGGCCTTGAACATCAGCTGGTTCTCGTCGGTGCGCAGATCGACCCAGCGGTAATCAATGCGCTGGTCGATGCTGGAACGCTCCACCGCCTTTTTCTTCTTGGTGGCGGCAATGGCCTTGCGGGCAATGGGCAGTGCATCCGCAATGCTCTCCACCTCGATGGCCTCGGGGATCATCTCGATGCCGCCCATCTTGACGTAGTCGTTCTCGACCACCTTGCCGGTGACAGTGATGACAGAATCAGGGGTCAGCTGATCGATGGTGTCCACCAGATCAGGATGATCCTCTTTTTCAACCGTGATCTGCAGCTTGCCGGTGATATCCTTCAGTACGATAAAGGCCATATACTTGCTGTTGCGCAGGTTTTCAATAAAGCCCTGCACCTTGACCGTATTGCCAATTTCCTTTTGTACCTCGTTGATATAGGTGCGATTCATGGAAATCCTCCTTTGATGTCTTATACCGTTTTATTATACGCTTTTCAGGGGATAAATCAAGTATTCTGCCCGGGCCAGTCTTACTTCTTGTGGTTTTCCTCTTCGTGCAAAGTGCCGGTGCCGCCCTCGACCACACCGTCGTGGTCGAGCACCGCCCTGATGGTGCCAAAGAAGCACTTTACGTCCATACCAAAGCTCAGATGCTCCACATAGTAGCCGTCCAGCCGGGCCTTGTCCACGATCTCCAGCTCATCCCGCCCATGGATCTGGGCCCAGCCGGTCAGGCCGGGGCGGACATCGTTGGCACCGTACTTGTCCCGCTCGGCCAGAAGGTCATACTGGTTCCACAGCGCCGGGCGCGGACCGATGACTGCCATATCGCCCACAAAGATGTTCCAGAGCTGGGGCAGCTCGTCCAGACTGGTCTTGCGCAGGAAGTGCCCCACCCGGGTGATATACTGATCCGGGTCCTTGAGCATGTGGGTGGGCATATCGTGGGGGGTGTCGATGCGCATGGTGCGGAACTTGAGGATATTGAAATGTTGTTTGTGGATGCCCACCCGCTTCTGCCTGAAAAAGATCGGCCCCGGGGAATCGATCTTGATGGCAAGGCAGAGGATGAGCAGCAGCGGCGAGAGCACGATCATGCCGCAGAGGGACAAAATGACCGCCAGCAGCCGCTTGATGCCGTTTCGATACATGGAAGATCCTCCCTTTTCAGAGTACTTTTTATTATAGCAAGCCATTCGACAGTTTGCAATCCATTCCGTACAGTTTCTCGCCCGAGAGGCTCAGGCAGGTGCAGCAGAAGTATTGGCTGTTGCGCAGGCCACAAAACGCCTGTTTTGTTGTATTATTCATCCTGTTTTCTCTCTTGTTCCGGAACGATTTCTGCCGTATCATTATAGTAACAACTCTATCTGAAACAGGAGGTCTTTTCTGTGATCCAACGTTTTTCTTTCGGGCATCCTTTTCCCACCCAGAGCGTTGTGCTGTCTCTTCCCGCGGAAAGCGGCCCCATCCCCTTTCTGACTCCCGATGGCAGCGGCTGGCAGCTCACCCTCAGTGAGCAGGCTGCCGTCTACGGTCTGGGTGAAATGCCCCGCGGCATCAACAAGCGCGGCTGGCACTACATCGCCAACAACACCGATGAATCCCGCCACAGCGAGGACAAGCTTTCCTTCTATGGTGCGCACAATTTCCTGCTGGTGCGGGACGGCAGCACCTGCTTTGGCCTGTTCGTGGATTTCCCGGGCAAGGTTTATTACGACATCGGTTATTCCCGCCACGATCTTCTCTCTTTCCACACCGAGACCCCAGACTACGATCTGTATCTCCTCTCCGGCGGGAACGAAAATGCGATCTGCAGGGAGTTCCGTACCCTCATCGGCCGCAGCTACATCCCGCCCCGGTGGGCATTCGGTCTGGCACAGAGCCGCTGGGGCTACAAGACCGAGGAGGACGTACGGGAAGTTGCACGCCAATACAAGGAGCACGACCTGCCGCTGGACATGATCTGTATGGACATCGAGTATATGCAGGACTATGCCGATTTCACCGTAAACAAGGAACGTTTTCCAGACCTTACAAAGCTCTCCGCAGACCTGAAAGCGCAGGGCATCCGGCTGGTGCCCATCATCGATGCCGGCGTGCGCGTTGACCCCAACGACTCCACCTGCACTGAGGGGCTGGAAAAGGGATACTTCTGCAAAAAGGCCGACGGAACTCCCTTTGTGGCGGCAGTCTGGCCCGGCAAGGCCTACTTTGCCGACTTCCTGCGTCCCGAGGTGCGGGAGTGGTTCGGCCACAAATACAAGGCCCTGACCGACTGCGGCATCGAGGGCTTCTGGAACGATATGAACGAGCCCTCCCTCTTCTACTCACCTGAGCGGCTGCGCGCTTTTCTGGACGATATGGCCGCCCTGCGGGAGAAGGACAACATTGAGCAGGAGGAGTTTTTCCCGCGCGTGGTGGGCGGTGCCATGGGCCTGATGAACAGCCCGGCAGACTACGCCAGTTTTTACCACGAGGCAGACGGCCGGAAGGTACGTCACGATCAGGTCCACAACCTTTATGGCGGCAGCATGACCCGCGCCGCAGGGGAAGCCTTTGCCGACCTGCGTCCGGGCCAGCGCACCCTGCTTTACAGCCGTTCCAGCTTCATTGGCAGCCACCGCTACGGCGGCATCTGGCTGGGCGACAACAATTCCAGCTGGGCCCAGCTGCTGGCCAATATCCAAATGATGCCCAGTGTCCAGATGTGCGGTTTCCTGTACAGCGGTGCCGACCTCTGCGGCTTCTCCTGCGATACCACGCCGGATCTTGCCCTGCGCTGGCTTGAGTTCGGTCTGCTCACCCCGCTGATGCGCAACCACTCCGCGGTGGGCACCCGGATGCAGGAATACTACCGCTTCCCCGAGGTGCTGCCCGCTGTGCGTAATATGATCCGTCTGCGCTACGCCCTGCTGCCCTACCTGTACAGCGAATTTATGAAGGCTGCGCTGGAAAACACCAGCTACTTCCGGCCGTTGGCCTTCGATTACCCGGATGACCCCGATGCCCGGGAGGTGGAAGATCAGCTTTTGCTGGGCGAGGGCCTGATGGCCGCTCCCGTCTATGTCCAGAATGCCCACGGGCGGCATGTCTACCTGCCCGAGCCCATGAAGCTCCTGCGCCTGCGGGCTGTGGACGACTACGACGAAGAGATCCTGCCCGCCGGACACCACTATATCCGCTGTGCGCTGGACGAAATGCTGTTGTTCATCCGTCCGGGTCACATCATTCCCGTGGCACAGCCCGCCAACAACACCGCTGAGCTGGATGATGCCAGTCTGACCCTGTGGAGCTTCCTGCCCAACGGCGAATCTGCGGAGTACCGGATGTACCGGGACGACGGCGTGACAACGGAATACGAGAAGAAAGAGCACTGGAAAACGCTGCAGATCCATCATTCCTGATCAAAGCGCCCCAGAAAGGCAGGAACCCCCTGCGCGGCATCTTGTATTTTACAGAAAACTGTATTATAATATAGGTGTTCTTTACAAATTGCGTTGTGCCGCAAAACGGCACGGCGCATTTTTTACGCTTCGATTTTGGTGCAAGAGTATGAGAAAAGTTTCAAAGGAGGCGGAGCTTTCATGGCACAAATGTCCCAAGCCGGTGATCTGACCAGCGGCCCGATGCTGAAAAAGATCATCCTGTTTTCCCTGCCGCTGGCGGCATCCAGCTTTTTGCAGCTGCTGTTCAATGCTGCCGATGTGGTCGTGATGGGTCGATTCGCCGGCAGCGCCGCACTGGCAGCAGTTGGTTCCAACGGTGCACTCATCAACCTGCTGGTCAACCTGTTTGTCGGCCTTGCGCTGGGTGCAAACGTTGTGGCGGCCCGCTGTTATGGTGCAAAGGATGACCAGGGCGTGCACGAAGCGGTGCAGACCGCTGTTACCCTGAGCCTTGTGGGTGGCGTTCTGATGGCTTTTGTGGGCTTTTTTGCAGCCCACGGCCTGCTGGAACTGATGTCCAGCCCTGAGGATGTCATTGACCTTGCCACCCTTTACCTGAAGATCTACTTCATCGGAATGCCGATGACCATGCTGTACAACTTCAACGCTTCCCTGCTGCGTGCCGTGGGTGACACCCGCCGTCCGCTGGTCTGTCTGGCGGTGGCAGGTGTCATCAATGTGGTGCTGAACCTGCTGTTCGTCATCGTATTCCAGATGAGCGTGGCGGGTGTTGCGCTGGCCACCATCCTCAGCCAGACGGTATCCGCCATTATGGTCACGGTGCTGCTGGTCAGGGAAGAGGGTGCCATGCACCTTGACCTGCGGCATCTGGGCATCCACAAGAAAGCCATGCTGCAGATCATCCAGATCGGCCTGCCCGCCGGTCTGCAGAGCACCGTGTTCAGCCTGTCCAACGTGGTGATCCAGTCGGCCATCAATTCCTTTGGCTCCACTGTCGTGGCCGGAAACTCTGCCGCATCCAACCTCGAGGGCTTCATCTACACCGGCATGAATGCCTTTGCGCAGGCGGCCGTGACCTTTACCAGCCAGAACGTGGGTGCCCGCCGGTACGACAACCTCGACCGCGTCATGCGCAACTGCCTGCTCTGCGTCACTGTGGTGGGCCTGTTCCTGGGCTGCGGCGCTTACTTTGGCGGCGAGGTCCTGCTGCACTTCTACTCCACGGATGAAGCCGTGGTGGCCGCCGGCCTGTCCCGGATGCAGATCATCTGCACTGCCTACTTCCTGTGCGGCATAATGGACACTTTGGCCAGCTGCCTGCGCGGACGCGGCTACTCGGTGATCCCCATGATTGTCAGCCTGGTGGGCAGCTGCCTGCTCCGTCTGGTCTGGATCGCAACCATCTTCCGGATGTTCCGCTCCACCGGCACGCTGTACATCAGCTATCCCATCAGCTGGGCCCTGACCGCAGGGGTGCATCTCATCTGCCTGCTGGTCGTGCGCAAAAAGATGAACGATCAGCTGAAGGAAGAGAGCCGCCTGGCCGCATAACAAAAAACGCTTTCCTGTGCTCAGCAGGAGAGCGTTTTTTGTTTACAGCATCTTCTTTAACAGATATCGGTCATACCCGCCGTACATCTCACGGCGGTCGGCAATGACAAAACCGCAGGCAAGGGCATTGTTCAGGCTGTATTGATTCTCCGGACTGACGGTGGCCCCGATGCCCACGATGCCGGGCCGGACAAGAGGCAGCGCCGCTTCCAGCAGCTTCCGCTGCAGACCGTTGCCCCGGTAGTCGGGGTGGACGATGGCGCTGTCGGCGTTGGCCCAGCCGTCCCACTCTTCTCGCGGGATGCCCATAAAGGCGGCATAGTTGTGCGCGTCCTGCCCGCAGTAGCGCAGGATAAAGTACGCCCCCAGCCGTTCGCCGTCGTATGCCCCGATGCACAGGTCCTCCCTCAGGTAGGCCGTGATGTTTTCCAGTGTGTCCGGCACAAACTGCTCCGGGTGAGGCATGGCGGCCCGCACTTCGTTCTGCAAAGCAAAGAATGCGGCGGCATCCGCAGGGCCGCACCGGCGCAGGCGAATGGGAAGCTGTGCAGGCCGGCCACACACTTTTTGCAGTATCAGTTCCATTTTGTGAACCCTCCAAAAATAAAATCATACTTTCTGCTGGATTCCAGTATAATTACCATTCAAAATAAAGTCAAATCATGCTATAATGAAAGCAAGAAAATCTGTCCGGCGCAGCTTTTGGGATGCAGGGCAGGTTTTCCCAAGTCCAGGCGGGCACTGCCCCGCCCGCGAACCGGAGGAACAGCCCATGAAAGAATCCAGCTCTTCGTCATCCATCCGCCTGGGCGGTGCGGTCATCAGTGACCGTGTCGTCGCGGCGCTTCTGGAAGAACTGCGCACCGGCCGCTACGCCGATGCCGACCGCCTGCCCGCCGAGGTCGATCTGGCCGCGGAACTCGGTGTCAGCCGTACCGTGATCCGGGACGCACTGAGCGAGATGGAGCGCGCCGGTTACATCGAGCGCGTGCGCGGCATTGGCACAGTGGTCAACCGCACTGTGCTCGGCCTGCGCAGCCGCCTTGACCAGAAGCTGGAATATTACCCGCTGATCCGCAGCTTTGGCAGCTACCCCCACGCCGATGGCATCCAGATCTATCCCATCCGCGCCGGGGCCGAGCTTGCCCGGGATCTTGCCATTGCACCGGGGGACGAGGTCATCTGCATCAAAAAACGCATCCTGGCCGACACCACCCCGGTCATCTACTCCATCGATTATCTGCCCCGCGCCCTCTTTGGCAGCCGGGACTACACCCGCATCGACCTGAGCGGCGGCGTGTTCGATATCCTGGAGCAGGAATGCAACCAGCAGATCTCCTCGAACGTGGCCCACCTCAAGGCCAGCTGCGGCGACGAGGCCATCCGGGCTGCCATGCGTCTTGCCCCCGGCGAGGCCATGCTGCTGCTGGATGAGATCTGCTTCAACCGTCTGTGCCACCCGGTCATGCGCTCACTGAGTTATTACACGAATTTCTTCGATTTTTCCATTCTACGAAAATTACTTTGACGGAGGTAAAATTCATGCGCCATCTCATCGATCCCTTGGATTTCAGCCAGGAAGAGATCACCTCTCTGCTGGATCTGGCCGACCGCATCCGCTCCGACCCTGCCGCTTACCAGGACGTTGCGGCTCACAAAAAACTCGCCACTCTGTTCTATGAGCCGTCTACCCGCACCCGCCTTTCCTTTGAGGCGGCCATGCTGAATCTGGGCGGCCATGTGCTGGGCTTCCCGAGCGAGAACGTCTCCAGCGCTTCCAAGGGAGAAAGCGTTGCAGATACCATCCGTGTGGTCTCCTGCTATGCTGATATCGTGGCAATGCGCCATCCCAAAGAGGGTGCGCCGTTCCGCGCTTCCCGCTACTCCCGCATCCCGGTCATCAATGCCGGTGACGGCGGCCACCAGCACCCCACCCAGACCATGACCGATCTGATGACCATCCGCACCCGGATGGGTCGGCTGGATAACCTGACCATCGGCCTGTGCGGCGATCTGAAGTTCGGCCGCACCGTCCATTCTCTCATCAAGACCATGGCACGCTGCAAGAACATCCGCTTTGTGCTCATCAGCCCCGAGGAGCTGCGGGTGCCCGACTACATCATCAAGGATGTGCTGGAGGCCAACGGCATTGAGTACCGTGAGACCCGGAGCCTGGAAGAATCCATGCCTGAGCTAGACATTCTGTACATGACCCGCGTGCAGAAGGAGCGCTTCTTCAACGAGGAGGATTACATCCGCCTGAAGAACAGCTACATCCTGACCAGCGAAAAGATGGCCCTTGCCAAGCCTGAAATGGCAGTGCTGCATCCCCTGCCCCGCGTGAACGAGATCGCGCTGGATGTGGACAACGACCCCCGTGCCGCCTACTTTGAGCAGGTGCAGAACGGCGTATACGTCCGCATGGCACTGATCATGACGCTGCTGGGTCTTGCCGACCCCAAGGCACCGAAGGAGGGCAACTGATATGCTGAATATTGACGAGATCCAGAACGGCATTGTGATCGACCACATCAAGGCAGGCACCGCTGTGGGCCTGATGGAGCTGCTGGGCATCACCGGCAACAAGACCGCCAACGTGGCACTGATCCAGAATGCGCGCTCCCACAAGGCCGACTGCGGCCGCAAGGACATCATCAAGGTCGAGGGGGATGCCTCCTGGCTGAACCTGGACGTGCTGGCCTACCTTGACCCTGACATCAGCGTGACCGTGATCGAAAACGGCAAGGCTGTGCGCAAGGAAAAGCCGAAGCCCCCCAAGCGTCTGGTGAACATTGTGCGGTGCCGCAATCCCCGCTGCATCTCCTCCATTGAAGAGGAATGCGACCAGATCTTTGAGATGAGCTCCAACGGCAAATACCGCTGCATCTACTGTGAGCAGGAGCTGCAGGTGAAGCCGGAATAATCGGTACAAAAGCAAAAGGCAGTGCGTCCCACGCGGCGCACTGCCTTTTTTGTTTGTTACACGAAATCCTCCCGCATCGGGGTGAAGATATCCAGCAGGATGCCCGCTTCCGTGCAGGTACAGCCATGCTCCACATCGTCCTCCTTCCGGCCCGATCTCAAACAAAAAAGCCCGACAAAGCTCCCTCCGGCAGCACCGCCCGGCATCCCATTCCCACATACGATGCCGTGCAGGTGCAGTGCATTCAGAAGGTCTCTATCTGCAGCAATCCCCCAAGATCGCCATTCAGAGCTTCGTCAGACTTTTTATTCGTAAAGACGTTCCGGCCCACGCACACACGCCTGCGTTCCCGGATGTTCCTTCCTCTGTCGGCCGCAAACCATACAGCGGGGAGGCGCTCCTGCCTTTAACTTGATTTCATTGTAGCAGATTCCGATGAAACTTTCACTCCAAATGTCATATTCTGCAGGGTTTCATGTCATAACTTGCGGAGCGGGATGGTGCAGGTAAAGCGGAACCAGCACCCCCGGCAGCTGATGGTATATTCACCGCCGTATTTTTTCAGCACATCCTGCACGTTCCACAGCCCGAAGCCGTGGCCCGCCCCTTTCTGAGAGATGCGGGGCAGCTGACCGTCCACGAGGTTCAGTTCCTTTTTCACCCGGTTGCGGACAGAGAGCACCACCTCGTCCTCGCTCTTCCGCATCCGCACATAGACCTCCGGCGGATCAGCCTGCGCGGCGGCCTCAATGGCATTGTTGAGCAGGTTGGAGAGCACGATCACAAGGTCCGTCTGGCCCATGGGCATATCCCGCAGATCGGGCAGATCAAAATAGACCATGACCCCTTTTCGGCTGGCCTCCTCGTACTTTTTGCTGAGCAGGGCATCCAATAAAGGGTTGTGGGTGTTCATAATGGTGGTATTCGCCGCAATGGTCTTTGTGAGCGTGGAGAGGTAGGCCTTTGCGCCCTCGTAATCGCCCTGCTGGAGCAGCAGAGCCAGTGCATCGGTGTGGTTGGTGAACTCATGGGTCAGCCGCCGCTGGGTCTTGTAGGATTCCAGAAGAGCTTCTGCGCTCTTCTTCTGGCGCACAGCCTCCACCATCAGTGTCTGCTGCAGCAGCATCTGGTCGTTGACCATCTGCACGATCCCCAGATGGATCAGCACTGCTATGGTCAGACCAAAGGTCAGCATCATATTCATCATGCTGGGCACTTCGCTGCCGCCGGATACCATCAGCACGATGTTCAGCACCACAACGATGCCAGGAAAAAAGGACATGACCAACATCTGCAGCGGGGTCAACGCCTGCTCCCGCCGCCAGCGCCGGATAATGTAGGCTGCAAGCAGGCCAGCCCCCACAACAGCAGCAACCAGCAGGAACAGACAGCTGCGGTAGCGCCAGACCTCCCGGACGGGAATGTGCTTACACCAGGCAAAGGTGTAGCTGACTGTATTTTCCGTCAGCAGGCACATAATGCCGTTGACAAGGCAGGCCGAGAGCTTCTGGTTCCAGCTTCCGCCGAAAAAGAGCACCGTGACCAACAGGTAGATAACATTCAAAATCACAGATTCAACATTGAAAAAGCCAATGTCATGCCGGATCGAGGCCACTAGAAATACTGCTGCCAGCAGGGCTGCCCACAGGCAGGGGAAGCGGAATCTCCTGCCGCGGCCCAGAAATGCATGGTCCACCATGATAAAGGCCGCCCACTGGCCAATGCAGACCAGATGCCCCATCAGAAGCCAGAGCATTTCCTTAGTCATCCCCAAACTGCCCCTTCCATTCCAGATAGGTGCTGCGGATCTCAGCATAGCCGTTCCGGCTCACGCCCAGCTTGACCCCATTGCGCAGAGTGACCATATAGCTGCTGATCTGCCGGATGTACTTCATATTGACCACCGCGCTCCGCCCCACCCGCAGAAAGCCGTTCTCAAACAGGGCCTGCGGCAGCTCATTCAGCTTGCCATAGTAGGAGCACAGGGGCTGATGAGCCACATCTCCGTAAACGTTGATCTTGCGCAGGTCGCTTTCGAGGTAGTAGATGCTGTCGTAGGGCAGCTCGGTCTCGGTGCGGTTCTGCCGGATGGTCAGGGTCTTGGGAGTCCGGTGATCCTGCTCGTGCAGAATGGCATCCAGACAGCGGGGCAGCTGGCAGTCCAGATCGCGCTTGAGGATATAGCGGAACGCATTCACGGTGTAGCCCTCCGGGGCAAATTCCAGATAGGCCGACACATACACCAGGCAGATCTCCGGGCTGCACTGGCGCAGCTGCTTTCCCAGTGAGATGCCGTTCATGGTGTCCAGATCCACATCCAGCAGCGCCACCTGATACAGATCAAGGTCCCGCCGGGCCAGTGTCTCTTCCCCGCTGTGGCAGACGGTGCATTCCACCTGCAAGCCCCGCCGCGCAAAGAAATCCCGGATGAGCGTTTCCACGCGGGCAGCAAATACCGCATCATCATCACAGATCAAAATGTGCATTGTGTCCTCCAACAAAACGCCCTCTCCGTCAGTGCTTCCGCCTCTCCCAAAGGGCGAGGCAATTGCTGCTCTGACTTCAGGCTGTGCAAGCTGCTTACCTGTCAGATGCGTCGGCTTCCCCCTTGGGGAGCTGGCGAGCGAATGCGAGACTGAGAGGGTTTATTTCCTTATGCAAAGAACTTGTCGTAGATGCCAAAGGCAAAGATGAACAGCACGATCACGGGCAGACCGTAGGTCAGGTAACCGCGCATCCAATCCTGGATCTTCAGCCCCTCGCCGGTGTTGACTTCCTTCTTATAGTTGTCCCAGCCCCAGCCATAGCGGGAAACGCAGAACAGCAGGTAGACCAGGCTGCCCAGCGGCAGGAACAGGTTACTGACAAGGAAATCCTCGAAGTCCAGCACTGCACCGCCAAACACGGCAAAGCCATCCCAGGCCCAGAGGTTATACCCCAGCACGCAGGGCATGGACAGCAGAATGATGAGGAACAGGTTGACCAGACTGGACTTTTTACGGGTGCAGCCGGTCAGCTCCATGCCGCAGCAGATGATGTTCTCGAACACCGCCAGCACAGTGGACAGGGCCGCAAAGGCCATGAACAGGAAGAACAGGCTGCCCCACAGCCGCCCCAGCGCCATGTTGGCAAAGATGTTGGGCAGGGTGATGAAGATCAGACTGGGGCCTGCAGTCTGATCCACGCCAAAGGTGAAGCAGGCCGGGAAGATGATGAGGCCGGCCGTGATGGCCACAAAGGTATCCAGCACCACCACACGGACGCTCTCGCCCAGCAGGGAGTGCTCCTTGCCGATGTAGCTGCCAAAAATGGACATGGCACCGATGCCCAGGCTCAGGGTGAAGAAGGCCTGATTCATAGCACCCACCAGGGTGTTGACGATGCCAACCTCCTTCATGCGGCCAAAGTCAGGCACCAGGAAGAAGGAAAGACCCTCCTTTGCGCCGTCCATGAAGAGGCTGTTCACGGCCAGAATGACCATGATGAGGAGCAGGGCGATCATCATGCCCTTGGTCACACGCTCCAGACCATTCTGCAGGCCCTTAGCGCAGACCAGAATGCTCAGAACGACCACGAACACCATCCAGAAGGTCATAATGCCGGGGCTTGCCAGCATCTCGGTGAACTTGCCCGCCACCTCGTCTGCGTTCAGGCCGGAGAGCTTTCCGGCGGCAGTCATATAGAAATAGTGCAGCATCCAGCCTGCAACGGTGGTGTAGAACATCATCAGCAGGTAACAGCCGATCAGCGTAAAATAGCCGTGGATATGCCACTTCTGGCCCGGCTTTTCCAGCACCTGATAGGCGCGCACCGGGCTTTTGCGGCTGGCACGGCCCACAGCAAATTCCATGGTCATAATGGGCAGACCCAGAATGACCAGGAACAGCAGGTAAAACAGTACGAAGGCTCCTCCGCCGCCCTGACCTGCCATATAAGGAAATTTCCACACGTTGCCAATGCCGATGGCACAGCCTGCCGACAGCAGGATGAAGCCCAGCCGCGATTTCAGCGTTTCACGTTCCATAATAAATTTGTCCCCTCCAATAATTTCAGCCGCCCGCCTTCTGCACGAAAAACAGGCGAAATCAGTTTATTATATCACAAATTGGAAGAGAATGGAGTGCTTTTTCGTATTTTCCCTTGCAAATTTCTTTCATCTTATATAAAATAGACAAGATGAAATGTGTACAACACGGAAAGGAACAACCGGATGGTCTCAGACGAAACAGCCTACCGGAAGTATCTGGCCGGAGACGAAGCTGCCGCTCAGCTGTTGGTGGAGCGGTATGGCGACGCGCTGACCCTTTACATCAACGGCGTGCTGGGCGATATCCACGAGGCAGAGGATCTGATGATCGAAGCCTTTGCCCATATTTTTGCAAGAGAGCGGCCCATTCAGGATGGCTGCTTCAAGGCTTACCTCTATAAAACCGGGCGCAATCTCGCATTGCGCTGCAAGACCCGGCGGCGGTTTTTTCTGCCGCTGGAGGAACTGCCTTTTGAACTGCCGGACGAGGCACTGGCCGAGACTGGATCACTCCAGAACGAACAGCACCAGCAGCTGTACGCCGCACTGGGCAAGCTCAAAAAGGAATACCGGGAGACACTTTTTCTGGTCTATTTTGAAGAGCTGAGCTACCGGCAGGCCGCACAGGTGCTGGGACGCACCGAGCAACAGGTAACGAACCTTGTGTACCGGGGCAAGCAGCAGCTGAAACAACTTTTGGAACAGGAGGGATATCAGTATGAAAACTGATGCCGAACGGATGGCGCTGATCCGCCAGCGCACGGCCCAGCTGCAGCGTCAGGCGCGCGCACGGCAGATGCTGCTGATCGATGCAGGCTGTATGGCAGCCTGTCTGGCGCTGGTGGTCTGCCTGGGCCTTGCCATGCCCGGCTGGGCAGGCACATCAGTCGCGCTGCATGTTTCCCCCACCGGCACCGCCGGGATGCTGAGTGAGCGCGGAGCCGACGGTTATATCCTGGTGGGCGTACTCTCGTTCCTGCTGGGCTCCTGCGTGACCATCCTGCTCTACCGCCTGCGCCGCAGCAGTGAAAAGAAGCACACGAGGGACGACGATGAGCTTTGAGATCATTGACAACACCTTTCAGGTGATCGTGCTGGCTGCGATGGCGCTCCTCGCCTTTATCCTCGCCTTCCGGCGCAGCAGCCGCTCCTGCCTGATCCTGGCATTCGGCTACGCCAGCTTTATGATGGGCACTTTGTACTACCTGCTCCATCTGATCATTCTGGGCCATGGGCCGCAGGTGTTTTATGTGGCCGAATGCTCCTGGATGGCCTCGTATTTCTTTTTTCTCTCGCTGGAGATCCTCTATTGGGAGGGCCTACACCCGCCGTTCTCCCCTTTTGCGCTGGCAGCTGGGGTGGTCTTTGCCGGAGTTGTCATGCGGGTGCAGGTGTTTGGCCCTTCGCCGCTGATGTCTGGTGCGCTGGCGCTCACCTTTGGCACGCTGGCCTATCTCTGTTTTTCGGCCCTGCAAAAGGAAAAACGGCTCCGGCCTTATGAGATCGCACTTTTGCTTGAAATGTCCTTGCAGATCCTTCTGTTCGTTGTCTCCGAGTTCATCCGTGATTACACCCGGTTCAGCCTTTACTATGCTGTGGACATCCTGTTGACCCTCACGCTGGTCAGCTTTCTGCCCCATATCCTGCGGGAGGAGCCCCATGACCTACATTGAAAACATCTTTTTGTGCCTGGCGCTTCCCATGCTGCTCTCCCTGCTGTTCACATCGGGCAGCCCCCGGCGCTTTACCCTGTTCGTGGTGCTGGGCATGGCCACCTGCCTGCTTTCGGCTTATGTCAGCAGCTTTTTCATGGGGCGGCATCAGTGCAGTGCCGTGACCACCGCCATAGAGATCGCACCTGTCTGCGAGGAGATTCTGAAGCTGCTGCCTCTGCTGCTCTACTTTTTGATCTTTGAGCCGGATTCCCACAAGCTGACTCCTGCGGCCATTGGCATTGCAGTGGGCTTTGCTACCTTTGAAAACGTCTGCTACCTGACCGAAAACGGTGCAGGAAGTTTTGTTTTCCTGCTCATCCGCGGCATGTCCGCCGGGGCCCTGCATCTGGTCTGCGGCATCCTGACCGGTCTGGCACTGGCCTATGTGTTCCGCCGTCCGTGGCTCACCTGCACCGGCACGGTGGGGATTCTGGGGGTCTGCATGGTGCTGCACGGCATCTACAATCTGCTGATCACCGCCGACGGCTTCTGGCAGATGGTCGGGTACTTCTTTCCCTCTGCCATCATCGTCACCCTGTTTGCGGCAAGGCTGCTCCACAGGGGCAGGCACACTGTTTTTCACTGACCGTTTCCCGCTCTTTTCCGGAGCGGGAAATTTTTTTGAACTTTTTTCAAATTTGGGTGAAAGGAATCGGCGCGAACTGTATTATAGGAGATAGAGAGGACGGAAAGCAGCCGCTCTGATGATCTCTCAAAAGGAGGGACTGTCCATGACCCAGAAGGCGAGTGTTCGTATGGAGGAAATTCGCCGCCGCACACGCAGGCTTCGTCAAAGGCGAGCACATCGAATCAACTGCGCTCTCTCCGCAGTTTGTCTGTTTTTGACAGTCGGCATTGCGTCCCTGCTGTATCAGGAGCATGTTCCGGGTCTTTCCATCGTTCTGGCCGGGTACGGCTCGGTGCTGCTGCACAGCGGCGCTGATGCTTATATCGTGGTCAGCGTCGGCTCCTTTGTCACCGGCGTTGTATTCACGTTGTTCGGCATCCGGTACAGGCAGTACAAAGCACTGCACCGCCCCTTCTCCCCGGATGCTGCAGACAAGGCTTCCTCCCAAAGCCTCTCTGACGACCAGTAGCGCCCTCCATGCTCTTCTCCCACACACTTTTCTCCATACCCCGAAAAGGCTCTGCCGTTTCTCCCGGCAGAGCCTTTTCCCTTTCAACCAAAAACAGCACGCCGAAACCGAACGGCGTGCTGTTTTTTCTGGTTCTATGGTTATCTGTCCCACTTGTCGCACAGGGCGTTGATCTGGTCGGCAAACTTGGCAAGGTCCTTGTTGGCCCCGCCCTCGTTGTGCTCGATGACGCGGAGCAGCCGCTTGCCGGCGCTGACCAGCCGCTGGAACACCGTTGCGGCGCGGGACGCGCCCTCACTGGGCTTGTGCTCCAGCCGGACACGGGAGCCTTCCTGCAGGCAGACCGCACCCTCGGCCCCAATGGCCCACTGCTCCCCATTATATGGCGCACAGGCGGTAAAGCCCTGCTCGGTCAGGGTCTGGGCAAAGATGTTCTCCACCTCGTCCTCGCCATGGATGACAAACACCCGCTTGGGCTTGGGGCTGAACGCGTTCACCCAGGCCAGCAGGCCCTCGCGGTCGGCATGGCCCGAAAGGCCCGTCAGCTGACAGATCTCTGCCTGCACGTCGATGGTCTCACCGAACAGCTTGACATTGACGGCACCATCGATCAGGGTGCGGCCCAGCGTTCCCACGGCCTGATAGCCCACAAAAAGGATCGTGCACTCCGGCCGCCACAGATTGTGCTTGAGGTGGTGGCGGATGCGGCCTGCCTCGCACATGCCGCTGGCCGAGATGATGACCTTGGGCACCCGGTCGGCGTTGATCATCCGGGACTCATCGCTGGTCACGCTGACCTGCAGCCCCGGGAACTGGATGGGGTCGATGCCCTGGGCCAGCAGCGCCCGGGTATCCTCGTCAAAGCAGTCGGGGTCGGTATCTTTGAAGATGCGGGTCGCCTCAATGGCAAGGGGGCTGTCGATGTAGACCGGGAAATTGCCATGACCGGTGACCAGACCCTCTTTTTTGATCTCACGGATAAAGTAGAGCAGCTCCTGGGTACGGCCCACCGCAAAGCTGGGGATGACCACATTGCCGCCCCGGTCAAAGGTGCGCTGCAGGATCCTGCTCAGCTCCCCCACATAGTCCGGGCGGGGACCGTGGCTGCGGTCGCCATACGTAGACTCCATAAACACATAGTCCGCGTCCCGGATCGTTGTCGGGTCCTTGATGATGGGCTGATGCTGGTTGCCGATATCCCCGGAAAAGACCAGCTTGGTGGTGGTGCCGCTCTCAGTGACCCAGATCTCGATGCTGGAAGAGCCCAGCAGATGGCCCACATCGATGAAGCGGATCACAAGGCCCGGGGCCAGTTCGATCTTAGTGTTATACTCCATGCCCCGGAACAGCTGCATGGCCGCCTCGGCATCCTGCACGGTGTACATCGGCTCCACCGGCTCGGCACCGGCACGCTTCGCCTTGCGGTTCTTCCATTCAGCTTCAAACTCCTGAATGTGGGCAGAGTCCCGCAGCATGATGCTGCACAGCTGAGTCGTGGGCTTGGTAGCATAGATCCTGCCCCGGAAGCCGTTGCGCACCAGCAGCGGCAGCTGGCCTGTGTGGTCGATATGCGCATGGGTCACCAACACGCCGTCAATTTCACCCGGTGCCACAGGGAGGGGCTGGTTTTCGTAGACATTCTTGCCCTGCTCCATACCGCAGTCGATGAGGTAGCGCTGCCCAGCTGCTTCCAGCAGGGTGCAGCTGCCCGTGACCTCGTGGTTGGCTCCCAAAAATGTGAGCTTCATAGATACACCTCCCAGTTTGGTTCTGCACCCTTAGTATAGCATAACTCGCCGCGTCCATCTGCCCAAATCGTGTCAAGAGTTATCGGGCAAAGCGCCGAAATTTTGAAAAAGTTTTTATACAATCTTGACAAACCACCCCCAACTGAGATAAACTTTATTCGTATGACGAAACTTCTACAGAGATTCAAAATAGAGAGGTAGTTATTTATGGTTCGTAACGATTTGCGCAACGTCGCCATTATCGCTCACGTTGACCACGGCAAGACCACGCTGGTGGATGCCATGCTGCGTCAGAGCGGCGCTTTCCGCGACAATCAGGTCGTGGCAGAGCGTGTCATGGACAGCGGCGATATCGAGCGTGAGCGCGGTATCACCATTCTGGCCAAGAACTGCTCCTGCACCTACAAGGGTGTCAAGATCAACATCGTTGATACCCCGGGCCACGCCGACTTTGGCGGCGAGGTCGAGCGCGTGCTGCGTATGGCCGACGGCGCCCTGCTGCTGGTCGACGCTTTTGAGGGCCCCATGCCCCAGACCCGCTTCGTGCTGCGTCACGCTATCGACACCGGCCTTAAAATCATGATCGTCATCAACAAGATCGACCGTCCGGGTGCTAACCCCGAGAAGGCCTACAACGACTGCCTGGACCTCATGGCCGACCTGGGCGCCACCGACGACCAGCTTGAGTTCGCCATGGAGCACGTGGTCTACGCTAGCGCTATGAATGGCTTTGCCCGCCTTGACCCCAACGACGGCAACATGGACATGTACCCGCTGCTCGACATGATCATCGACGACATGCCCGCACCCGAGGTTGACGAGACCGCTCCGCTGGCCATGCAGTGCGTGCCCATCGACCACTCCAACTTCGTCGGTCGTATCGGCATCGGTCGCGTGTATTCCGGCACCATCCACCAGGGCGACCAGATCCTGGTTGTCAAGAACGACGGCTCCAGCGCCACCGCTACCGTCAAACAGCTCTTTACCTTCGACTACCTGGGCCGCACTGAGTGCCAGGAAGTCGGCGCAGGCGACATTGCCGCCGTCGTGGGCATCGACCGCACCGATATCGGTGATGTCTACACCGATATCGAGAACCCCGTCGAGCTCGAGCCCATCGAGATCGACCCGCCGACCCTGTCCATCGTCTTTGAGGCTTCGACCTCCCCGCTCGTCGGTCGCGACGGCGACATCGTGGGCGCCCGTCAGCTCAAGGAGCGCCTGTTCAACGAGGCCGAGAACAACGTGACCATGAAGATCGAGGAGCTCGAGGACAAGAGCGGCGTCGAGGTCTCGGGCCGCGGCATCCTGCACCTGTCCGTCCTGATGGAGTCCATGCGCCGCGAGGGCTTTGAGTTCCAGGTCGGCCGTCCCCGCGTTCTGTTTAAGAAGGACGAGAACGGCAACAAGATGGAGCCTGTCGAGCAGGCCGTCGTCGAGTGCCCGGACGAGTACTCGGGCAAGGTTGTTGAGGTCTTCGGCACCTCCGGCGGTATCATGACGAGCATGGATACCTCGGGCATCGTGACGCACCTTGAGTTCAAGATCCCGACCCGCGGCATCATGGGTCTTAAGAACCGCATCATGAATGTCACCCACGGCGAGGGCGTGTTCTACCACACCTTCCTGGAGTACGGTCCCTACGCCGGCGAGATCGGCAACCGTCAGAACGGCGCCATGATCTCCATGACCACCGAGAAGGCCGTTGCCTATGCCCTGGGTACGCTGCAGGAGCGCGGCCAGCTGAGATCGGAAGAGCACACGTCTGAACTCCAGTCACTTAGGCATCTCGTATG
>OODS01000893.1_pt1 | contig 21449 bp, 17 predicted proteins | sample 1671531 | NCBI WGS metagenome assembly OODS01 (sample SAMN06348166, study PRJEB24527) | human gut metagenome | biome: human gut; feature: ankylosing spondylitis patient; material: feces | host: Homo sapiens | place: China | collected 2015-10 | reverse complement strand
TGACCGAGAGCTTAAGACAGATGATTGATGATGGGCTTGCCTACCGCCGTGATTACCACGAGAATCCTCCCAAAGTAGAATATGGGTTGACCGATCTCGGAATGGAAATGCTACCGATCGTCAATGCACTTGCAGACTTTGGCAATTACTATAAATCAGTCGTTGATCGGTCATGATCGATATTATGAAGCAGGGTTTGGGGCACCGCACGCCCCAACAAGAAAGCTATCCCAAGGGGCAGAAAGTTTTCAAAAATTGAAGATTTGTGGCCACGGGACGGTTCTTGCCCTCACGCCTTTAGGAAAAGGAGTTTTTATGGATATCGAAGTCAAACGAATGTCCCCTACTGCTGTTGAAATGATTGACCAACTCAGTGCAGTCTGCAAACGGTTCGGCGTCGATTACTATGCAGCCTCCCAAAATCAGCGTGATCTGCTGGACAGCATTGCCCTGCACGAATACCAACTGAAAAAAGCACACGAACAAGGGCTGAAGCGTTCCGAAGTGCCGCCGTTTCTCGGTTTGAAGCGCTCTGACCGCAGCAACGATATGCCTGCTTAAAGGTTCGACTGCTGCTGACAATGCTCCACCAGAAATCCCGCCGTATTCCGGCGGGATTTTTTTGTTTATACGGCGCTTTGTATTGACATCAGCCGTCCAGATAGTTATAATTAGAACCGTTCTTTTTATTACTTGTAAAGGAGAGCTTCCTGTGCTGCCTGTATTATCCTATATACAGCACTACAAAAAATACTATGCCGCGCAGTTCGAGGCCGCCTCTGCGGCATACGGGCTTAACCAGCTGGAGATTGACATCCTGCTGTTTCTGCACAACAACCCCGAATGTCACACCGCCGGGGACATCTGCCGCTACCGCGGGCTGGCGAAATCCAATGTATCGGCAGCGGTAGAGCGGCTGCGCAGCCGCGGCGTGCTGTCGGTCTGCACCGCCCCGACCAACCGCCGCCAGCGGCTGCTGGCCTTTACTGCGGACGGTCAGTGTATCGCCGCCGCACTGGCAGAGATACAGCACCGAACGGTCGAGCCGCTGTTTGAGGGCTTTACCGCAGAGGAGCAGCAGAGGCTGCAGGAATATCTGTCCCGCATGGACGCAAACATCCGGCGTCAGCTGAAAAAGGAGTAACACTATGACGTATCTTATCGCATTCCTCGTCTGCTTTATCGCAGGCATCGGCGCCGGGTTGGGCACCGGCTTTGCCGGTATGAGCGCGGCGGCGGTCATCAGCCCCATGCTCATCACCTTTCTGGGGATGGACCCCTATATGGCCGTTGGCATTGCATTGGCCAGCGATGTGCTGGCCAGCGCCGTCTCTGCCTATACCTACGGCAAAAGCGGGAATCTGGACATCAAAAACGGCGCTGTCATGATGGCCTCGGTGCTTTGCTTCACGCTGGTGGGCAGCTATGTGGCCAGCCTTGTGCCCGGCCGCACGATGGGCGGCTTTTCCACCTTTATGACCCTTCTGCTGGGCGTCAAATTCATTGTGCGGCCGGTCATGACCACCAAAAGTTCAATGAACGCCGTGAGCGCAGACAAGCGGTTTGTGCAGTCCCTGCTCTGCGGTGCGGGTGTCGGGTTCATCTGCGGGTTTATCGGCGCAGGCGGCGGCATGATGATGCTGCTGCTCCTGACCTCGGTGCTGGGGTATGAGCTGAAAACCGCCGTGGGCACCAGCGTCTTTATCATGGCTTTTACGGCGTTCACCGGCTCGGCCAGCCATTTCGCCATCGGCGGTATGCCGGATGTATTCTGCCTTATCTGCTGTGTCGTCAGCACCCTGCTTTGGGCGCGTATCGCCGCCAAGTTTGCCAACAAGGCCGCGCCCGCCACTCTGAACCGCGCCACCGGTGTTGTGCTGGTCGTGCTGGGGGCGGCGATTCTGGCAGTGAATTATTTGTAAGGCAATACCGCGTTCTATGCAGCGATGCGGGGGTTGATGCCTGCATCGCACCCGCAGAGCACCTTTCAGTGTGCAAACAAACAGCCCCCGGACAGTGCAAAGCTGTCCGGGGGCTATCCTTATGCCTTCTTAGCCTCCCCTTCCGGGAAGATGATCTTGTTGACGAAGAAGAAGATGACCATCGAGATACCGCCGTTGAGGACGGTCGTACCGATGTTGTAGATGAAGTCCGGCACCAGAAGTCCCGCCACTGCGACCCATACACAGTTGATGGAGTTGACAATGCAGGTAATGGCACAGAACGCAAGGACATACCACGCGATCTGCTTGCCTAAATTGCCCTTGCTGCGGAACACAAAGCTGCGCTGGATCGGAAAGTTGATGCACTCCCCCACCACCATTGCCACCATATAGGCGCAAAAGTACGGCAGGCCGCCGTGGGCAGCGTCATAGCCCAGAATATTCCAGCGGAAGGTCTCTCCGAAGAGTGTGACCGGGATGCCCGGCCAGCCGAAGTCCACGACCGGCAGCCCGGCAAACGCCGCAGGCAGAAACTGCAGCAGCAGGTATTTGAACACCGTGATAAGGTTTGATACGATGACGAACAGCCCGCCCTCGCGCACCCATTGGGCGGCGGCAGGGTGCTTGGCTGCAAAGGTATTCCACGTTTTCATATAGTCTCCCTTCAGTCGTTGCGCAGGCGGCGTTCCATCTGCGCGTTCAGAATTTGATTTTTAACAGCTTCATAGATGACCCGTACAAGGCCGATGATCCAGAAGCCCTGCAGCTCCATGACAAGGCCGTCCACCATGCCCATGCTGATGGCGCCGCTTGTCATTTTGGCCAGCGCGCGCAGCGGCATGTTGTACTGGAACAGCACATTCAGATCGGGCTTTCCTTTTTTGAAGCTGGCGTTCAGCAGTGCTGTCAGAACGGCCCAGATTAGCCAGCCCAGCGGGCTGCGGCTGTGGTTCAGCTCGCCCAGCGTCATGTTGCGGTCGATTTTGACCTTATCCTGCGGGATAGGATGTCCGAGCAGGGCCTCCCACTCGGCATCGGGCACATTCTGCACACTGCCGCTCTTGTAGTGCGGCAGTGCCTTACCGGCATAGGGATCAGTGGCATTGGTGCCGCGGATGTCAACATCGGCCGTCAGGCGGATGTCCGCACTGGAGGCACCGACACGGACCTCATACCGGCCGCCCTCAATCTCCCAGCCATCGGTTCTGGTGTTCCAGTAGCGGAACGCCTTGTCATCGAGCGGGAGCGTGACCGTGCGGCTCTCCCCTGCCGCCAGCGGCACCCTTGCAAAGGCCTTTAGCTCCTGCACAGGGCGGAAGATCTCCGCACCGGGCTTTGCGATATAGACCTGCACGATCTCCGCGCCGTCACGCGCACCGGTGTTGGTCACGGTCAGGGTCACACTGTCGGCAGTGACCTTCAGGTCAGAATAGGCAAAGCTTGTGTAGCTCAGGCCGTAGCCGAACGGGAACGCCACCGGCACCCCGGCGGTCTGGTAATAGCGGTAGCCGACATACAGCCCCTCGCGGTACTGCACGGTGCGGCCCGCCCCGGCAAAGTTATCCTTGGCGGGGGTCTCCGCATAGGCATTGGCCCATGTCTCGGCCAGCTTGCCGCCGGGGTTGACCTTGCCGGTCAGCACATCCACCATGGCACCGGCACCGGCCTGCCCACCCAGCGCCCCATAGATGAGCGCCCTGCAGTGGGCCAGCCACGGCGTTTCCAGCGATGCACCGGCGTTCAGAATCACCACCGTGTTGGGGTTAGCCTGCTCGACCGCCTGCAAAAGCTCGATCTGGTTATCGGCAAGCTGCATGTCCACGCGGTCAAGGCCCTCGCTCTCCTTGATCTCATCCAGACCCAGACAGAGCAGCACCGTGTCGGCCTTTTGGGCCAGTGCCACGGCCTGTGCCTTTTTGGCGGCATCGGGGCGGCCCTGACGGTCAAAGCCTGCGGCGAAGCCCGCGCACTGCAGCCCGCTCTGCGCAAGACAATCAAGCAGCGTATCGACCTTGATAGAGTTTACGGCGCTCGAACCAGCCCCCTGATAGCGCGGTGTTTCGGCAAAGTCACCGATAACGGCAACCCTTGCACCGGCGGCCAGCGGCAGGATGCCGCCGTCATTTTTCAGCAGCACGGCGCTCTCGGCGGCGGCGCGGCGGGCCAGCGTATGGTGTGCATCGGCGTCAAAGCTGCGGCTGTGCTTTTGCACGGCAGCGCTTGTATCCAGCACCAGCGTCAGCAGCTCATCCAGCCGGGCATCCACATCCGCCTCGGTGATCTTACCGCTTTGTACGGCAGCCAGCAGTTCCCGCACGGCGTCACCGCCGGGGGCGGGCATTTCCAGCGTGGAGCCGTTCTTTACGCCGAGCGCATGGTCGTTGGAGCCGCCCCAGTCGGTCACAACGGCACCGGAAAAGCCCCAGTCCCTGCGCAGAATATCCTGCAGAAGATGGGCGTTCTCGTTGGCATAGGTGCCATTGACGAGGTTGTAGCTCGACATGATGGTCTTGGGCGCAGCCTCCTTGACCACGATTTCAAAGCCGGTCAGGTACAGCTCGCGCAGCGTGCGCTCGTCCAGAACGGAGTCGGACGCCATGCGCCGCAGTTCCTGACTGTTGACGGCAAAATGCTTGGGGCAGGCTGCAATGCCCTCGCTTTGGATACCCCGCACATAGGCGGCGGCCATCTTGCCCGAAAGATACGGGTCCTCGGAAAAATACTCAAAGTTGCGTCCGCACAGGGGGCTGCGCTTGGTGTTAAGCCCGGGGCCGAGCAGCACGGCAACCTCCTGCGCAGCGGCCTCCTCGCCCATGGCGCGGCCGATCTCCTCGCCCAGTGCGGGGTCCCAGCTGCAGGCCACGGTGGCCGCAGTCGGGAAGCAGGTTGCCGGCACGCTGGGGTTCAGGCCCAGATGGTCCGCCGCCCCGGCCTGCTTGCGCACGCCGTTCGGCCCGTCCGACAGGGTGATGGACGGCACGCCCGCCTTGGGGCAGCCGCGCGTGGTGAAGGTGCCCGCGCCCGAAAGCAGCGCGCATTTTTGTTCCAGATTCAGTTTTGCGATGATTTCAGCGTTTTTCAAGGGGGATGCACTCCTTTTTTATAAGGCAATACCGCGCAATTTCAACTTACGGTCATGCGCTTGCATTGTGCGGTATTGCGGGGGTTATTTTTATGCGTTCTTGTTTTCGGCTCTGGCGGTCTTGTACAGCTTGACATCGCGCACAATGCCGCGGATCGCCAGTGCAAACAGTGCCACGGCAACAAGGTCGATCAGCGCAACAAGGTGACGCCAGCCGAGCACAGCGGGCTTAAAGTCGTGGCGCAGCGCGGCGGTATCGCCGATACTCTCGGCATAGTCACGGTTGGTCACACGGACATGCAGATACATATACAGTGTCTGCTTTGCAGCGCGGCGCAGGGCCTGTAGATAGCTGTTGGAGCCGGTCTCAAAGGCCATCTTGCCGCCGATGAAGCCAGCCATCCACAGGCTGCCGCCTGCGCGCAGGGCTTGGTCGCCGTTCATATAGCTGTGATGGTCGCAGTAGTCGGTAATCACAGCGCCGTCAAAGCCCCACTCGTCACGCAGGATGCCGGTCAGCAGCGCCTCGCTGCCGCCTGCCCAGACTGCACCGATGCGGTTGTAGCTGCTCATCAGGCCGACAGCGTCATAGTCCTCGACCAGCATCTGGAAGGGACGCAGATAGATCTCACGCAGAGCCTGCTCAGTCATCCACGTGTAGACAGAATCACGGTAGATGCCGCTTTCACCGTCATTGCAGATAAAGTGCTTGACGTAGGTGTAGACACCAGCGTCATTGGCGCCCTGCACGGTGTTGCCGCAGATGACGCCGGACAGCAGGCTGTCCTCGGAATAATACTCGTAGTTACGGCCGTTGAAGGGGCTGCGGTGCATATTGGTGGCAGGCGCATACCAGCCGGTATAGCCGTTCTGCAAAGCCTGCGTGCCGATGGTGCGGCCCTCCTCCTGCGCCAGCTCAGCGTTCCATGTCTGGGCCAGCGTGCTGGAGCTGGGGAAGCCGGTGCCAGCGCCCATACCGGTGAAGCCGCCAATCTGGGAGGGGCCGTCAGCGTCCTTGCTCTTGGTCTTGCCGACGCTCTTGAGCTCGGCCAGACCGCCGTAGGCGTTGATGTACATATTTTCCATCTCATTCACGGTCAGCTCATCGAGCAGCGCATCCCACTGCGGGTCATTGAAGTCAGCGCCCAGCTGGAAGCCGAGGTCGGTGGTCTTGCCGTTGTCCTCAATCTTCAGACCGTTCTTTGCGCCGGTGGTGATGGCCTCGTCGGCCTCATTGATGTAGCCGTTCGCCATATCGGCGGTGTAAAGGTTCAGTGCCTTGACGTTGTCGGTCATAGCGCGGCTGGGGGTGTTGGTCTTGGGGAAGGTGCCCGCAAAGTCAGCGCGGGTCATGTAGGTGATGTTCTGGTTGGAGTCGCTGCCGTCCAAGCTGACGCCGTCAATGGCATCGCTGCCGGTGAACTTGTTGGAAACCGGGTTGCCGGTGACGGTGTCCTCGGCATACTGGACGTTGGCAGGCAGGTTGCAGGTAATGGTTGCGGCGGCGTCATCGTCCACATCGTGGGCATCGTGGCGCACGGTAAAGATGTAATCGCCTGCGTCCAGCTCATAGCCGGTAAAACCGTTGTGGTTGGCGTCATAGGCGTCATAGCTGGCCATATCGGAGACGGGAACGGTCAGGGTAACCTCCTCGCTCTCGCCGGGCTGCAACTCCTTGGTCTTGGCAAAGGCGGCCAGCTCCACGCTGGATTTCTCGATCTCGCCGGCAATGTAGGGGGCGGTATAGTACAGCTGGACAACATCCTTGCCCGCGCGGTCGCCGGTGTTGGTGACGGTGACCTTGACCGTCACATCGCCGTCCTTGGTCAGGGTGCTGCCATCGGCGGCGGCATCGGTCACAGCCCAATCAAAGCTGGTGTAGGAAAGACCATAGCCGAAGGGGTACTGCACAACGCCGTCATAGCCGGTGCCGTGCTCGTTGGAAACATCGCTCCAGTAGCCCTCGGCGTCAGCGGTCTCGTACCATTTGTAGCCGATGTAAATCCCCTCGGCGTAATCCACATAGGAAACCTGCTCATAGGCATAGGGGGCATCGAGGTTGCCGCAGGTGGTGCCGTCCGCCGGGTACAGCCCCTCGGCATCGGCGTAAGCGCCCACGCCCTCCATACCGGCGTTCGCGTAGCTGGCGGCAGTGGTCAGATCATACGCCCAAGTGTCGGCGGTGCGGCCGCTCGGCTCTTTCTCACCCCACAAAACGGCGGGAATGACCGAGGCAGCCTCCGAGCCGGACAGCCCGGCAATCAGGCAGGCGTCCACGCCGGGGATGGTCTCCAGCTGGCCCAGCTCCATCACATTGGTGGAGTTGACAAGCACGACCACATTCTTGTAGTTGGCGCCGACATAGGTCAGCAGGGCTTCTTCCTCGGTGGTCAGCTCCAGCATTGTGCGGGTGTCGTCCACCACAATGTCGCCGCCTTTTTCAGTGCGCTTGTACTGCTGCTTGGTGGCATCGTTGCTCTCGCCTGCCAGACGGCCGATGACGACCACGGCGGTATCGGAAAAGCTCTTGGCGTTACCGAGCAGGGTCTGGGTGTAGTAGGTGGTGTTGCTGATGTCAGGCTCGTACAGGCGGCCGGACTGCTCGGGACGGCTGCTCAGCGTTCTGGCGTATTCACGCCCGGGCTGGAAGTCCTTGTACATATCGGTCAGCTCGGTGTTGTACTCAATGCCGTAGGCGGTCAGGGCAGCCAGCAGATCGGTGTTGACGTTGCTTACACCGCCGGAGCCGGAGCCGCCGCCCAGCCATGCGGTGGACGCCCAGCCGAACACATTGACCTTTTTATTGTCCGCGGCCAGTGGCAGGGTGTTGTCGTTGTTCTGTACCAGAACCGTGCCTTCGGCCTCCACATCGGCGGCGAGTGCCTCGGCCTTTACTTTGGTGTCTGCAATTTCCGCGTCAGAATAATGACCGCTGGGTGCGCCGATAAAACTGTCAATAATCGTTGCCATCGTGGACAGGAAATAGGTGCCTACCAGAACCGCAACCAACAGAATCACGGACAGCACCAGCCCAATCCCGTGCAATACGGGATGCGGCTTGCGACCCTTAGGTTGCTTCGTCATTTGCCTCTTTCTCCTCTTTCTGCAATTTACAGGCAATTGCCTTTGTGCTGTCTTTATTGTAGCAGAATCGCTGCCCCGCGGCGCACTTTTTGCATAACCTGCCGGTTTCGGTGCATACTTTGCAAAAAAGGCAAAACGAGCAGGAAATTTTCTGCGCGTTTTGCCCAAGTTCGTACCTGTTCAGTTGTGCAACCTGCCAACGCCATGGCGGCTGATTATTTTTGCGGCAGCAGCACCCGCAGGGTGAACCACTCGTTTTCCCAGTGCAGGGTCAGGGTGCCGCCGCGGGCCTCAGCGGCAGCGCGGACACTTTTCAGGTCATAGCCGCCGTGGCTGCTGCGCCGGGGCAGACCGTCCGGGCCAAGCTCCACGGGCTGGGTGCAGTAGTTTTCAAACCGCAGCATCACAAAGCCGTTCTGCGCGTAAATTGCCACCCGGATCAGCCGTTTTTCGGGGTCCTGCTCGGTCAGCACACTCTCGGTGGCATTGTCCAGCGCCGTGCCGACGATGGTGCATATCTCCCCCGTTGTCAAAAAATTCAGCAGCGTGCCGTCCGCAACACAGGTCATGTTGATGCCGTGCTGCTGGCAGTACAGGCTTTTGGCTGTCAGCAGCGTGTCCAGCACCGGGTTGCCGGTCTTGTTCTCGGCCTCATAGCGGCGGATGTTGCTCTCCATCTCAGCCAGCGCGGCATTCTGCTTGGCCTGATCCCGCTCGGCCCGGATGGCCGCGATCTGCATTTTCAGTTCGTGGTAGCGCCGGTTGATCAGGCGTATATTCTCCTTGCTCTGGCGGTACTGCTCATATTGGCGGTGCAGTACCGCGTCCATGGCGGAAAGCTCGCTGTGCAGCGCCGTTTCCCGCAGCTGCTCATGCTGGACGCTCAAAATCAGCACCCCGGCAAAATCCACCAGCGTGCGGATGTAGTAGACGCTCATCGTCGCCTGTGCCGCGGCGATAAAGCTCAGGTTGCTCACAGCAAATACCGTCAGCGCCATAACAACCGCCATCAGCGTGGCCGCCGCCGTAACATTCAGCCGCGCAGCGATCACAAAGCGGCGTTCCAGCCAGTACAGCCCCCCGTACAGTGCGCCGTAGACGGCTGCCAGCAGCAGCAGCGCCGGTATCTCGCCGCCCCCGCGCTGCGGCCAGAGCCAGCAGTGCAGCTGCCATTCCAGACTGGCCGCCAGCTCTGCCAGAACAAACGCCCGCGCGCAGCTGTAGCCGGCCTCCCGCAGGTTCATCTCCCGCGTGGCCCAGAGGTAGAGATACATCGCCGCGATGGCCGTCACCATGCAGGGCACCCACCACGCAAGCGGCACATGGCCGGTCAGGTGCAAAAACACTGCCAGCAGAATCGCCCAGACGGCGGTTATGCCCCAGTACACCGGCTTTGCAGTGCGGGACGGCCGTGCCTGCGCATACAGCAGGGCGGCCAGGATCTCCGCCAGCGCGGTGTACAGCCGCGGTACATCCGGTAAAACGGACATTACCCCTCACCCCCGATGAAATCCGCCAGCGCCGCAAGGAAGCTCTTTCTCTTGGGGCGGCTGATCTGCAGTTCATACGGGCCGACCTGCACAACGCTCTGCTGCACACCGGACACCTGTGCCAGATTGACAAGATACCCGCTGTTGCAGCGGGCAAAGGGCTGCGCAGCCAGCTTTTCCTCCAGCGCCTTGAGCGCACCGGGGGCCGAGAAATCACCATCCTCGGTGTAAAAGTGGATGCGGTGGCCCTCACTTTCAATGTAGTAGATGCCTGCCGCATCCAGCCTGCGCATGCCGCCGTCCACCGGAACTGCCAGATAGTGGCGCACACGGCGGGCCAGCTGGTTCACAGCCTTCTGCAACTGCTGCGAAAAGGCAAAATACGGCACGGGCTTCAGCACATAATCCAGCGCCCCCACCGCGTACCCCTTGATGGCATACTGCGCCATGTTGGTAATAAAAATCAGCAGCACATCGCTGTCCAGCGCGCGGATGCGGCGGGCGGTCTCCATGCCGTCCAGATGCGGCATCTCAACATCAAGAAAAATAATGTCGTAGACCGGGCGGTATTCCTCCAGAATCTCGACACCGCTTGCAAAGGCCGAAACCTCAAACGGTGTACCGTACTGCCGTGTATAGCGCTGCACATAGCCTGTCAGCTGCTCCCGGACGGCGGCCTCGTCCTCCACGATCGCAATGCGGGTCATCCGCAGCACCTCCTTTTGGCTGGCATCACACCCGGGCATCGCTGCATAACACGCGTGCCAGTGCGGTGCGCGGTGATGCCCGGATATCTTTTCCTGCTGTTAGTATAGCATACCGCGCCCCCCTGCGCAAGAACTGCCTCTGCGGGCAGAAGTAACAAAGGGCGGCAGCGATTTTTGTCGTTATTACGCATTGACGGGACCGTCCCTGCGATTTTATACTGTTTTTATACGATATTATACTGTCTTGTGCAGGAGGGTCCGGCCATGAAATCAGCCCGCAGCACCAAAAAGGAATCCGGTTTTACTTTGGTGGAGCTAATTGTTGTATTGGTAATTTTAGCGACGCTGGCGGCGCTGCTGGTGCCCTCGCTGACCGGCTACATAGACAAGGCGCGGCAGAATGCGGTCATTGCCAAGGCCCGCGCCGTGCTGGTTGCCTCGCAGGCGGTCGTCACCGAGGCCTATGCGGACGGTAAGCTGGTTCTTGATACAAACGGATTGATATATACGCCTCCCAAGCCGGACATTGCCCACGCCATGGCCAAGGAGATTATGGCGCTGGCAGAGATAACGGAGGACGAGTGCGAATGGCGCATTTACATTGCATCACCTTATGAAGAAGGGGATGCTGCGTTGGCCACCATTTTGCAGCTTGACTACTGTGACAAAAGCTACCGCGTAACCTATCGGGCTGTCGCAACTGAGTATGAGCCCGCAGGCTGGGGACAGCCGGTGCCTAGTGAACATCTGGACAATTCCGGCTTTGAGGAGGGCGAACCATTCTTGACCTGGAAAGATTATACGCCAGGGGCTTATCACCCCGGCAGTTAAAGCATACTCGGAATCGCACTTTTTTCTGGCGATCTCTACAGAAAAAGTGATATGCACCCCGCAGCGCTGTTTTTCGCAGTACGCCAAATCGGAGCGCATATCACTTTGCCTGTTGTTCTTCTGGAACTTCGGCGACCAGAATCAGCAGAGCCTTTCTGTGTACCTTTCTCTGCCACCAGCCTTACCGTTTCCTCTGTAGGGGCGGCATACATGCCGCCTGCCCATCTTTCCTTGAATCCCCCATGCAATCTTCCATCGCCCTGTAGGGGCCGGGAACGCCCGGCCCCTGCCTCATGTATTCTTTCACGCACCTGCTCCAACCCATTTTATCAACATTCCCCTGCAACCCCAGCGCTCTAAAAATGCCCGCAGGCGCATTTTTCCGTCCGGGACGCAAAGCGACCGGCACGAACTGTTCTCGTCCCTGATGCTGCACCAAGCCCCTGTTTTTCCGGGAAACAGCAATAAAAAATACCCCGCAACTTCTTGCGAGGTATCTTTTTGGTGCGCCATTCCCATCCAAAAACGAACTAAGTACTTCCTCTAAAGATACCGGGCGGCCGCTCTCCTGGTAGTTGAAGTTCACCACAATACGATCATCGAACAGATAGATCGAGTTGACAAAGCAATCGATGACCTTTTCCTGAAAGGCGATATCCGCCGAGTCGCCGTAGCGGAACTGATCGAACCAGAACAGAATCTGCTCCCGGGTGATGGGCGGCTTTTCGATCTGCTCCTGCAGGATGCTGGTTTCCAGTGCTTCACGCTGCTGTTCCAGTTCCTCCATCCGCGACTTGGTGGAAGGCGTCAGGATGCCCTGCTCGATGGCCGCCACCAGATTGTCGATGCGGCGCTTCACCTCTTTCAGCTCTGCCTGCAAAACCGGCAGCCGGGTGTTTTCCTTGCTCTGGTATTCCAGCAGCTTGTCCGCCAGCAGGTCGATAACCCGGTCGTTCAGCACCTTTTCCAGCGCCGTCTGCACCACAAACTGCTCCAGCGGCTCCTTGCGCACCGGCTTCAGGCTGCAAGCCTCCTTGCCACTGCGTTTACGGGTACCACATTTATAGTAGCAGTGGACCGTTCCCGTGTGGCTTCTGCCGCTCTCCCCTGCCATCATGGAACCACACTTGCCGCAGAACAGCTTGGTGGTGAGCAGATAGTGGACATCCGCCTTGTTGTGGGCCGGTGCCTGACGGTGAATCTCGCACCGGCGCTGGACCGCATCGAAGCAATCCGGGTCGATGATAGCCGGGATGGCATCCGGGATGACGGTATCCTTATAGCGGTATTCGCCCAAATACCGGCGATTTTTGAGCAGCGTCTGGAAACTGTTCTTGGTGAACGGGTTTCCACGGCTGTTGCGGATGCCCCGGGCGTTCAGCGATTCGATGATGCTGCGGATGCTCTCCCCCGCCGCATACCGCTGGAACGCTTCCTGCACCACCGGCGCGGTGGCCGGGTCGATCTGGTAATGATGCTCACTGTCGATACGGTAGCCCAGCGGCACCGGGCCGCCGTTGAACTTGGCTTTGAGGGCGTTCTCCTTGTGACCACGGCTGACCTTCTCGGCCAGCTCTGCAGAATAGTACTCGGCCATGCCTTCCAGCAGGCTTTCCAGCATGATACCTTCCGGCGTGTTGGAGATAGGCTCTGTCACCGACACCACATGGACCCGGTTGTTTTTCAGGATGCGCTTATAGTGGGCTGAGTCGTACCGGTTGCGGGAGAAGCGGTCCAGCTTCCACACCAGCACCGCCTCAAAGGTATGGGTGGCGCTGTCGTGGATCATCTGCTGGAACTGCGGGCGGCTGTCGGTCTTGGCGGACAGTGCCCGGTCGATATAGGTCCGCACCACGGTGATGCCGTTCTGGTCGGCATATTCCTTGCATTCCCGCAGCTGCCCTTCGATGGATTCCTCTCGCTGGTTGTCGCTGCTGTAGCGGGCATAAATGACGGCATTCATGGCGTGCACCTCCTTACTTGTGCTTCTCCTCTTCTCCCATATTGAGGATCATCTGTTTCAGACGGCGGTTCAGCTCGCTGCCCGGCGTGAAGCAGGCCTCCACAAACTCGCTCCAATCCGGTTTGCGCTGTACCACTTCCTGTGCTCCCTCCGGCGTGACGCAGACATACCGTCCGCATGGGTCCTCGCACAGGCCGAAGATATAATCCAGCGATACATTAAAATAGGTGGCATACCAGACCAGGATACGGTAGGGCGCCGCCGCCCGGTCAGTCTCGTACCGGTTGATGGCAGCCTGGTTGGTTCCTGCCAGCGCCGCCAGCTGGGCCTGGGTCAGTCCCGCGTCCTTGCGCAGCACGCGCAGACGGGTGCCTACGGATACATCCATGGAAAGACCTCCTGTAAAATTCGTTAATTCAAGTATAATCGAATTAGAGGTCTTTCGCAAGTATTTTGTTCCGCTATACACAGAAGCTACTTTTACTCCACATCTCTCACTGTCGTGATAGCCAGCGCTGCCGCCAAGCACAAGGCGGTAACACCTGCGCCATAACCAACAGCCTGCCAAGGAATCGAATACCCCCCGCCCAGAGCCAGCCAATAGGGCATAGGTGTTGCATAAAACAATAGCGCGGACAAGGGAGAAACTGCCGCCGGATCCGGGGCAGAAACGCTCACAATGACTCCAGCCAGAGTCACCACAAAGCAGAAAGTAGCCCCCGCCAATTCACTGCCGCAAAGTCGGCATACCAGCCAAACCACCGCATAGCTTGCCTGCAAAATCCAGGCGCTCTGCATCCAGAAAAACGCCGTGCGTCCCGGCTGGGAGAGGGCTCCCGTGACAACCGACAGCAGGAAATACAACACCATGTACCACCCTTGGAGCATAATCGTTTCCGCCGCAAAACTTCCAACCATATATCGGACCCGGCTTACGCCATGGGCGACCGCCAACCGGGCAGCGCCCGCTGTTTTGTTCTGGTGGAATGCCATCACCGCCACGAGAATGACTGCAATCCACGCAAGGATGCCCACTGACAGCACCGTGCCGAGAGCAGCATCCGCCGCGCTTCCCACTGGCAACGAACCGCCGGGAAAAATGCCTACCCGCCTGCCGTCTGCCCAAGTAGCGTCCACAATGCGGGATTCACTGGCTCCCAGAGCAAACGCCATGCACAGCAGACTGAACAGAGCCAGCATTCCTGGCAGGCGAGTGCAGCGAAGGGCATACAAAGCTGCGGAGAAAGTGCTGGCCCGGTGCATTCCCTGCCGAGCGGCAGATTTTTCCCTACGCCGCAGGACTGCGTGCGCCTTTCTGGCACTGCGCTGCTTTCCGGCATCCGGGCGGTGAAGTGCCATCCATCCCAGCCCTGCCGCCACAGCAAGGGCCACAATCACCCAAGCTGCCAATTCGACACAAAACTGCGGCGTGATGTTCAAAGCACACAGCCGGGACCAGTAATAGGTGGGCATAGCCTTAGCCGCCAGTTGTATCAGAAGAGGCTGAGTAGAAAAATCTTCATACTGTACCTGATAAAGCAGCACACCTGCCAACGGCAGAATACTGGTCACCAGTGCCGCGGCAGCATGGTTTTTCAGCCAGAGTGTAAGGACCGACGCCAATGCCAGGAAAACCCCCAACACCAGAAGATTTCCCACCGATACTGCGCAGAACAACAGAACTGTTCCGGGTGCGGGCACAATTCCCATCTGGATGGCTGTGATGATAAAGCAGATTCCGTAAAAGGCCAGCTGTAAAAGCAGGCAGAAACCGCAGACCACCCCGAATTTGGCGCGGTATAGAGTAGACAACCGTCCTCCATGACTGACGAACAATTCATCGGTGCGTGCCCGGCGCTCCGACGCGAATTGCGCCACACACAGATTGACGGGGATCAGCCAGCTGAACACCGTCAGGCTCTGAGAGCTGCGCACCAGCTGCAAGCCGGACCGCCCACTTCCCATCGCAACATCCTTGAAAAATCCGATGGAGTCAAGCGGGTTCAGAAGATCACCCGCCACCATAAAATACATGGTCCCACTGTTGGCAAACCACAGCAGTACCAGGAAAAACCCCAACAAAGCCCATAGCTGTTCTTTTGCATGGAACAGTTTGACTCCTTCCGCTTTAGCCTGCATCGGCATGGCTGTCACCTCCTACCAAGGCCGTGAAATATGCCTCCAGCCCTTCGCTGCGCACTGCCAGTTCCTGCACGTGCAAGCCATTCTCCATTAGCACACCGGAAGCTGTCGCTGCTGCCTCGTTTCCTAGCGGGGACAAGCGCAGCCCCTCCACTGTTGCCTGACAGATAGCTCCCGGAAACATCTTGCGGAGGATGTCTACCGCCCGTCGGTCATTGTCGGTACGGACTAACAGATACTTGCTGCAGCGGGCGTCCAGTTCTTCTGCCGTCAGTTGTTCCAACAGCTGCCCGTTATGTAAAATGCCGTAGCTTGTCGCAAGCTGGTGCAACTCGCTGAGGATATGACTGGACAGCAGAATCGTCATCCCCTGTTCCCGGTTCAGTTTTTCCAGAAGATGTCGCAGTTCCTGTATCCCCATCGGGTCCAGCCCATTGAGCGGTTCGTCCAGTACCAGAAATTCCGGTTTCCCCAAGAGAGCAACTGCCAGCCCCAGCCGTTGGCGCATCCCCAGTGAGAATTTTCCGGCAGGTTTGCTGCCAGTGTCTTTCAGACCCACCAGTTGCAGGGTGGGAGCAATATCCGCCTCATTTAACCCTCGCTGCAGGCACTGCACTTTCAGGTTTTGCCATGCGGTCAGATCCGCATACAAGGCAGGGCCGTCCACAAGGCACCCCATCCGACGCCGCATTTCTGACTGTCGGGCAGCGTCTGCCGCACCAAACAGCAGCAGTCTGCCCCGTGTGGGGCGAGTCAGACCGCATAGAATTCGCAGCAGGGTGGTTTTCCCCGCGCCGTTTTCGCCGATCAGACCGTAGATCTGCCCGCGCGGGATTGTGATGCTCACATCCCGCAACGCCACCGTATGTCGGTATTCCTTGCAAAGATATTCCGTCGCAAAAACCGTTTCTCCGTATCCTTCCATGCTCTTCGTCTCCCTTTCATTCATATAAGCCCATTTATTTAGGAAACGATTTGGGAATGGAAATTTTTGCAATTCAAGGTATTTGGGGCAAAAGAAGCATCTCCAAGAAAAATGCCACAAGAGCCAGATGGCTCTTGTGACCTACAAACTTCACCCTTTCTTTAGCTTTTTCTCTTCCGACACCACGCCAACTTTCAGGAAATTTTTATGATTCCTTGCTCTTTCTCATTTTTTCTTCCGCGTTTTTCCTGTTTTTCCACTCCTCAAACAGCCGTTGTCCCTCTTCCGACTGGTAAAATGCCTGGATCTTGGGCAGCAGGAACCGGGCGAACTGCTCCAGCTCCTGCTGGGGCACGCCGCCCTCCCGGTACTTGGCGGACGCCGCTGCCTGTGCTATTTTCTTCTCCTGCCGATCTTCCGTAGCGGCTCCTTTCTGCAGGGCTCCCCCCTGCTGCCTTATGATGTTTTCTGTCACCGGTCCTGACCCTTGGCCCGCTGGCGACGCTGCTGACGGTTCAGCCGTTTTTCCTCCTGTTGGCGGCGGCAGATGCCCAGCACAAATGCCTGCACCTGCTCTGGCGCCACCCGCACGGCTTCCCGGTAAGGACGGGTCTCGGTGAGCACTGCATCCAGCTGTTCCTCACAGCGGCGGAGGCGCTGGCGCAGTCCCTGTTCTCTCACCGTGCTTTGCTGCAGCTGCATCCGCAGACTGCGGTTCTCTGCCTGCAGCTTGCCGCTGGCTTTTGCCATGTCACACAGCGTCTGATAATCCTGCACCGGCAGTTCCACCCGCTTTTCCAGCACGCCTTTGGTTTTGGCCCGCTGCTCGATGTCCGCCACATCGCGGATCGACCCGGAAATGTTCTTTACCTGGGAGATAAGCTCCTTCCGCTGGCCTTGCAGCTGTTTTTTCTGGTCAGACAGTTCTGCCACTGTCTGTCGGTCCTTCTGGACCTTATACTCCAGCACGTTCAGGTGTTCGGCATCGCTGCCTTGTACACCGCGCTCAAAGTCGGTAAATCCCGCCTGCCGCATGTGCTCGAAGAATTGCGTTTGCAGCAGGCTGTAGGAACTCACCAGCCGGGGCTTGCCATTCTTTTTCAGCACAGGCTGGCCCTGTTCGTCGGTCATGGGAACCATCGGCCACTTTTTGCTGTGGCTGACCTGCATGATCGTTTCCCGCACGGTGCCCCGCAGCGCCGGGTCCTTGCACCGTTTGGACCAGCGGATCTGCTTTTCCACCACCGGCAGGTAGACAACATGGAGGTGATAGTGGAACACATCCCTTCCCAGCCGGTCACTGGCTTCCCGGTTGCGCTCGTCGGCGTGCATGACCGCCGAGATAATGTACTGTTCCCCGCCCGCGATCTCCTTGGCCAGTTCATACACCTCGGCGTAGAATTTCTTGGCGTACGCATAGCCGCCATGGGTCTCGAAATAGTCGGTGTTCACATCAAACACCAGTTCGTCAAAGACATAGGCATCCGGTTTCAGACCTCGGGTGGAAACGACGCCTTCTTCCACCATCCGGTCAAATTGCTGGCCGTAAGTAGCTGCCTCGCAGGCTTTGAAGATTACATTGTTGTGGCTGTATTCCAGCAGCACATCCGGGTTGGAGTACACTTCGTTCTTGCGTTCGTTGTGCCGCTCCCGCACCGAGATGGCATTTTTACAGTAGCGCTCATTGCGCACCACGGTCCGATGGATTTTGCTGATAGGCGACTCCTTTCTTGGGTACGGTTCTGCTGCGGATGAGGTACGCAGATGCTTTGGAAAGCATCTGACCCACTATGACACTTTCCGGCGCTGCCGGCAAAGTGCCAGTGGGCCCGCTGCGGCGGGAGGGATTGGGATACGGCTGCCAACCAAAACCGCTGTGCCATCTTCCCAGTTGAGCCGCCGTCGTAGTGCTTACCAAGTCTGTGGCTGCCTCTGGAAGCCAGGCACCACAGCTTTTGTCCACCTTTTGCAAAACGCGGGGTGTGAAATTCTTTCTCTATCTTTCTTTTGGATAGATATATCATTCTATCTTTATCGTGTCGGTTTTTCCGGCGGGTCAGTGTCGGCAAATCCGTCAACTGCCTGTCCGTTTTTCCTACAGGTCGGGGCGGATTTTCCGACGGGTAGTTACAGCTCGTTGGGTTCCTTGGGCCGGGGCAGATTGAGGTAATACCGTCGTGCCTTTCCGTTTGACTGTCCCGACACCGGCTCCAGCAAGCCGCAGCGTTCCAGAGCGGCGAACAATCCGGCGGCTTTCTCCCGCTGGCAGTGCAACAGTCTCCCGGCATTGGCCCGCGAAAGGCTCACACAGGGCCTGCCGTCGGCTTTCCAGTGCCCGGTGGTATCCTGGGCCGACAGCCGCAGTAACCCCAACAAATGGCCGTACAGCAGCTTGCTTTCGCCGGGAAGTTCCCGGTAAGGTTCTTCCGACAGGAGACTGCTCGGGATCATCAGAAAGCTTTCGATACGGTTGAGATTTTCCTCTGCGGGAACAAGTTCTTGATTCAGATGGCACCTCCTTGGATTATAGGTTGGTAGCGGACTTTGGCTTCTGACATCCCTCTTTTCTGTTTGGTTTCTGTCCTTGGAAAATGTTCGATTATTCCATTATAGATTCTTCCGACACATACAGCATACAACGTCTTGCAGTCAGTTTCAAGATGTGTTAGACTGTTTTCATGTTGGATGATTCACACTCTTTCCCGGCTATTCCTGAAACACAGAAAAACACAGAGCCATTTTACGCCCACTATGCTCCAACACAGGATGGTGACGAATTTTGAACTACCAGACGTACCTTTTCTTTGAAGGCCGCACCGAATATATCCAGGGCTACGACACGCCCCAGCATACGTATCCGCTGGGGTCCCTGGTGTTCGGTGTCCTGGACCTGGATGCCGCCTCCTACCTGGAACGGGGCCGCGCATTGCTGGAAAGATTTCGCGGCGTAAAGTTCCCGGAAGATCAGACCATGCAGCAGAGCCTGGGCTCCCCTGACACCTGTGTGTATTACCAGGTAGCTTCTTTTTACCATGATTTTGCCGCCGCTGTGCAGCAGGTTTCCCCCGCCCTGTTTGATCTTGTGGAGGGCTACACACTTGCCACCTTCCGTCGCAATGAGCGGGAACTGAAATCGACCCAACATAGCCTGTGGCAATTTATACAAACCGGCAAAAATGACAGTTCGTATACATTTGATGAATTGCGCGTTAGAATGTCCCACCTCGGCGAGTTGGCCATGACCAGCGACATCATGGAAGGGTTCTGCCGGAACTTTCCGGAGTACACCGACCAGATGAAGGTCTTTATCCAGCGTGATACCGGGGATGCCTCTCTGTGCCGGACGGCGCTGTCGGTATTGGAATCATTTGTGACCTTGCTGCAGCAGTTGGTGGACGGAAAAACCGATCTGCGCCAGCTGATTGAAGCTACGCTGGTGGACGAGGACGGACGTCCCAGAACGGAGCATGGCCAGCGCCCTTCGGAGCTGCTGGTAGAACTGGCCGAAAAGGGCGATTCGACCTACCAGAAATACCACAAGCTGGAGGACGACATCCATATCCAGACCCGTTACAAACGGCCAACAGACAACAAAAAAAGCGGCATTTCTGCCGCCACGTTCTACGCAAGCGATACGCTGCCTGCGTTACTCTTTTTGGAATTCGTACAGATGTGCGCCCAGGACCTGCCGGTTGCCGTCTGTGAAAGCTGCCACCGACTGTTTGTTCCCTTCTCCAGCCGCGCCAAGTATTGTGAGCGGGTGCTGGACCCGGAAACCGGCGCCACCTGCAAGGATATTGCCGCCAAGCTGGCCTATGCCGAGGAGCTGAAGGCCAACAAAGCCAAGGAACTCTACAATAAGATGCGCAACCGATACCAGATGCGCTGCTCCCGTGCCCCCGGCAACCAAAAAATGCGGAACGACTACAACGTCTGGCGCAAGCAGGCACAGATAGCGCTGAGTAAGTACCAGTTGGGGGAGATCGGCTGGGAGGAGTTTGAGAAGATTATCCGCGATAATTTATAAAATCAAATCGAATTTTCATTTATATTTTTGTAAACGTGAAAGCAGGAGAGAAAAATGGATGAACTACAGGAAAGTATTATTGATGATTCTTGGAAACAATCTCTGCGATCTGCAATAATTATCGCCCTTACCGAATCAGGGCAAACAAAGAATCAAGCTCTGGAACAGGTCGGGAGCTATTACCAATACTACGCTCCAGCATTTTTTTACAAATATTATAGGGATCAAGCACTCAATCTAGATTCCGTAATGTCAAACAAGATGTGGTATTCAGCTCCCTGCAATTTTAATGACGCATTCGACTGTGACGTTGCAATCAACGAACAAGCAATTTTCAAAAGTCTATTACCTGGTGTACCTGGTGGTAAAGTAATCCGCGAGGGAAGTTATGCATGGCTTCAGCTTAAAAGCAATCTACATAAACAAATTGTACCTCTAGAGAAGGCTCTTGTGAGGCAAAAAAGCTCCATGGGTATCACTTGTTTAAGCGAAGTTCCAGATTCTTTATTAATGTGGTCCCATTATGCAAATAATCATCGCGGATTTTGTGTAGCATATAGTCTTTTCGAGCTAAATCAAAAACTCAAATTCTCTGCAGTACCTGTTATCTATACTAAAGAACGCGTATGCTTACAGTCAATCCCCCTAGATCAGGAAGCAATTAACAAAGAAACCATGAACTTATTCTTTCAAAGTCTTACCAGCAAATCTCCGGAATGGTCTTATGAAAAAGAATGGCGCATTATTCGGGATGAAGATTCCTGTGGATCCAAGTGGGATAATAAAGCCAAGGGAGCTCTGCTTGATACAGTCTCCCCGTCTGCCATTATTTTGGGTTGCTGCGCTAGCGACGAACTGACGGCTACACTTAAGCAGCATTGCCAAAATCATAAAATTCCTCTTTATAAGATGGAAAAGGACCCTCTGCTTTACCGTCTAAACAAGAAAGCCATTTTGGAATTTGACGAATAAGTTTAACTATTATAGTTTATAAACCAAAAGCCTTGCGGTGAGGAATTTTCCTTCCGCAAGGCTCTTTCTATTTCATATACATAGACTGAAGATAAAAAACAAATCCGAACGCACCTTCGAAAAGAAGTACGTTCGGATTTGTTTGGTATGGTGCACCATCGGGGACTCGAACCCAGGACCCACTGATTAAGAGTCAGTTGCTCTACCAACTGAGCTAATGGTGCTTATAAGAGAAGCCGGCATCTACCTATTTTCACAGGCCGTTTCCAGCCAACTATCTTCG
>OODS01000891.1_pt1 | contig 21486 bp, 18 predicted proteins | sample 1671531 | NCBI WGS metagenome assembly OODS01 (sample SAMN06348166, study PRJEB24527) | human gut metagenome | biome: human gut; feature: ankylosing spondylitis patient; material: feces | host: Homo sapiens | place: China | collected 2015-10 | reverse complement strand
TGCTCTTCCGATCTCGGGGCCAACGGTATAGTCCGGATGCAAGAAACGGCAGGCAATACGATTTGTCTACGCGCCCTGTTGCAGTGTTTGCTGCGGCGGGGCGCGTTTTTGATTGTCTTCCCGGTTCCGAACCATGCGAAAAGGGCTTTCCAATCTATGATTTGGGGCAAAAACGCCCCGGGAGGATATTACCATGAAGAAAAACACGACCCGCAACCTGACCGTTGCCGCCATGCTCAGCGCAGTGGCCTTTATCCTGATGTTCATCGAGTTCCCGCTCCCGATGCTCATCCCATCCTTTGTCAAGATGGACTTCTCCGACCTGCCCGCTCTGCTGGGTGCCTTTGCCCTTGGCCCGGTGTACGGCGTGATCATCAGCTTTATGAAGAACCTGCTCCATGTGGTCATCAAGGGCACCTCTACCGCGCTGGTGGGTGAGCTGTGCAACTTCATGCTGGGTGCGGTGTTCTCCGCACTGGCCGGTTACCTCTACAAGCACCACAAGAGCCGCAAGAACGCCATCATCGGTGCCGTGGCCGGTGCCGTGGCCATGGCCCTGTTCAGTGTGCCGTCCAACTACTTCATCACCTACCCGGCCTACGTCAAGTTCTACCACATGCCGCTGGAAGCCATCCTGGGTATGTATCAGGCTATCCTGCCCTCTGCCAACAGCCTCATCAAGTGCCTGGTCATCTTCAATATGCCCTTCACTCTGGTCAAGGGCCTGCTGGATGCCCTGATCTGCATGTTGATCTATAAGCCGCTCTCTCCCATCCTGCATGGCCGGAAGTGAGTGACAGAACAAAAAAAGAAAGGACGCGAGAGCGTCCTTTCTTTTTTGCTTTTATCGATTCGATTTAAGACAGTGCGCCCTTTTCCAGCCACTTGCCCCGGGCAAGGCGGAGGAGGAACAGCAGGCCCCGGATGCTCAGTTCGCAGCACATGGCACCCCAAACGCCCATCAGGCCCAGCCGGGGAGCCAGCAGGAACGCCAGTGTCAGCCGGATGCACCACATACTGAATATGTTCAGCACAAAACAGGAGGTGCTGTCGCCCGCACCCTGCATGGCACCGCTGGCCACGATGGAGGCACCGAACATGGGCTCGGCCCAGGCTTCGATGCGCAAAACCTGAGCGCCCAGAGCGATGACAGCCGCATCGGTGGTGAAAAGGCTCATCAGGGTGGGGGCAAAGATCCACAGGCCAACGCCGGAAAGGGCCATGACCCCCATGCCAAGGCCGGTGCACAGCCAGGCAAAACGCTTGGCCATATCCTTCCGGTTGGCACCCACGGCCTGGCCGATGAGGGTGACAGCTGCGCTCTGGATGCCGTAGCCTGCCATGTAGCACAGGCCCTCGGCATTGACAGCCAGGCTGTTGGCGGCAATGGCCACGGTACCCAGGCCGGCCACGATGCGCACTAGCACCACCTGCGCCAGAGAGATGGCGGCGCGCTCTCCTGCCAGAGGGCCGCCGACCCACAGCAGGTTCCGCAGGCAGGAGCGGGTGATCCTCCAAGGGGCAGGCTTCCGGATGCAGAGAGGGCCTTTCCGCAGCAGCAGGATGGACAAAGCCAGCAGGCCGCCCACCACAGTGGCCAGGGCGGTGCCCAGGGCTGCGCCGGGCACACCCAGCCCGGCACCCCAGACGGTGATGCCCCACAGCGTCCGGGTGGGATTGATGAGGAAGAAGTTGAAGATGGCATCCAACACACAGACCAACACGCTGATGAGGCTGGCGGTCAGGGCGTTGCCTGCTGCACGGAGGATGGAGAGGTACAGGCCCATGGCCATGGTGAAGGGCAGCGCCGCTGACCAGATGGCAAAGTAGGCTGTGGCGTTTGCCCGCAGGGAAGGGTCAGCTCCCAGCCACCCCGGCAGAAAGGGGCTGATGCCCAGGCCGAAGAGGGCGGCTCCCACGCCCAGGATCACATTGAATAGCATGGCCTGCCGCAGCACGCTGCGGGCATCATCCTGCCGGTCGGCCCCCAGATACTGGGCGATCTGGATGGAGAGGGCAGTGTACAGGCCCACCAGAACACCGTGGAGCAGCCAGGTGCTGGAGCTGACGATGCCGATGGAAGCAGTAGCTTCTGCACCGATGTGGCCCACCATGGCAGCATCGATGTATCCCATGGCAGTGACCACCAGCTGCTCCAGAATGGAGGGGATGCTCAGCGCCAGAGCCACCTGGGCCGTCTGGCGGGAGGGGATGGTCTCACCCTGCCGCATCCGGGCCGAAAGCTGTTCAAGTGAAAGTTTCATGTCTTCTCCTTTTTCTCCGATTTTCCTGTGAGACAAAAAAATACCCTCGAAAGGGCGTTTGTCCATTCATTATAGACAGGGGGGCGAAAAATGTCAACCCATCAGCCCATGGGGTAGCCATTGCCCCAGAGATTGATTTTTTGGCCCGGGCGTGATACACTTCATTTGTATCCAGCCGTGAAAGAACAGGAACGGCCTCTGCCGCTCCGGGAAAGAGGAAAAAACTATGCTTCAACTGCTTTCTGGCAACCCGCGCACCGTGGATGCGCTGGGCTTTCTGCTTGCATTTGCGCTGACCGCGCTGATGGACTCGGTGTTCCACGATAAGCTCCCCCACGACCATGGCCGCGCGTTTGCCGTGAACGGCGAACTCTCCAAGGGCAAGGCCCGGGGTTCCGGCCTCATCTTTGTGCTCTGCATCGCACTGGTCACGCTGGCCGTGGTGCCTTTTAAGGCAGAGTATGTCATCTACACCGTCCTGCTCATTGCGTCCATGCTCTCCGGCTATTTTGACGATGCCGCCGAGACTGCCTGGAACGAGTACAAAAAGGGCCTGATCGATCTGGTCATCGCCGTTGTGGCGGGCGTGACCTACCTGAACTTCAACGGCACGGAGGTCAACTTCCTGAGCTGGAGCTTCAGCCTGCCCTATGCCGTCTACCTCATCCTCATCATCGTCCTGATCTGGGCCAGCATCAATGTGGTCAACTGCACCGATGGCGTGGACGGCCTTTCCGCCAGCCTTGCCGTGGTCAGCATCGGCACCTTCCTGCTGGCTTACTGGGAGGAACTGGGGGATTACGCCACCGCAGGCATCGTGTTCATTGGTGCCCTGCTGGCCTACCTGTGGCAGAACGCCAAGCCTTCCACCCTGCTGATGGGTGACGCGGGCAGCCGCGCCATGGGCTTCTTCCTGGCCGTTCTGGCCCTTAAGAGCAGCCACCCCTTCGCCTTCCTGCTGGCCGCGCTGGTGTTCATTGTGGACGGCAGCTTGGGCATCCTGAAGATCAGCTTCAAGCGGTTTTTGCACATCTCCATCCTCAAGAACACCCTGACCCCGCTGCATGACCATGTGCGCAAGCGTCTGGGCTGGAGCGATGAGCAGGTCGTGGCCCGCTGGCTCATCCTGCAGGCTGTGGCATCCGCCTGGCTGCTGCTGTTGGTGCGGTAAAACACAAAAAAGAAATGCAGCGCCCGCACAGGAAAGCTCCTGCGCGGGCGTTTTGCTGTTCTGGTCCGGGAGGAAAGTTCCAGCTTCCGGTACAGCGTTTCCAGACAGGCTGGGTCACGAATTTCCTGCATGAGTTCACCTCATTTCTTTTGTTTCATTGTGCCATGTGTCACAAACAAATGCAAGCAAAACCCTTATAATAGGGACGAAAGTGGAGGAAAAACCAATGGATTCTATTTTTGATCTCGATCATCTGTACCGCACCTATTTCAAGATGGCACTGCCCTCGGTGTTCGGCCTGATGGTGAGCGTGGTGTATAACCTTGCCGATACCTTTTTCATTGCGCAGTCCAACGATACGGCGCTGATTGCGGGTGTTTCGCTCTGTGCGCCGGTGTTCACAGCCCTCATGGCCTTTGGCAACATCTACGGCCAGGGTGGCAGTTCACTCATTTCCCGCCTGCTGGGACAGGACGACCGTGAGGGCACCGGCCGGGTCAGCTCGTTCTGCTTCTATGTGGCCCTGACCACGGGCGTGGTGTTGGCAGCCCTGATGATGCTGTTCCGCGTCCCGCTGCTGGGCATTCTGGGTGCGACTGCTGAGACGATGCCGCACGCACAGGCCTATTACACCGTGCTTGCCATTGGTGCCCCGGCCACGGTGCTGAACTTTATCCATTCCAACCTCGTCCGCTGCGAGGGCATGGCCACCCAGTCCATGATCGGCAGCATCGGCGGCACGGTTATCAATATCATCCTCGATCCCATCCTCATCACCACAGTGGGCTGGGGCGCAAGAGGTGCGGCCATTGCCACCATTGTGGGCTACCTGTGCAGCGACCTGTACTTCCTGTGGCTGCTCCACAAAAAGAGCCGCTGCCTGTCTGTCAAGCTATCCCAGTGCCACGTCACGGGCAGGGAGCTGCAGCAGATTTTGGGCGTGGGTGTTACTGCCGCGCTGAGCAACCTGATGCAGAGCCTGACGGTCATTGTGATGAACCAGTTCCTCTTGCCCTACGGCAACGATAAAATTGCCGCCATGGGCATTGCCAGCAAGGTGAGCATGATCGCCCAGCTGGTGCTGGTGGGCTTCTCGTTCGGCGGCATCCCACTGTTCGGTTATCTGTACGGCGCAAAAAAGCGGGACGTGATGCGCAAGCTCATCCGCTTCTGTCTGACCTTCCTCGTCTCCATTGCCGTGGTGCTGTCCTTCATCCTCTGCCTGAATTCCGGGGCACTGATGCGGCTCTTCGTGCAGGATGCCGGGATGATCGCCACTGGTGCGCAGATGCTCCGCTGGCAGGTCTACACCGCAGCCTTTGGCGGCGTGGTACTCCTGCTCACGGTGCTGTTCCAGGCAACTGGTAAAATCATACCGTCCTTCCTGCTCTCCATCAGCCGTCAGGGCGTGGTGTTTCTGCTGGCGCTGGTGGTCTGCGTACATCTGTTCCAGTATCAGGGCGTGCTGATGGCTCAGGCTGTGGCCGACATCTTGAGCGCTGCGCTGGCCCTTGGCCTGCTGGCGGCCAGCCGCGATATCATTGCAAAACAGTAAACACAAAAACGCCCGGAGGTCCGCTGAAAGCTGCGGTTCTCCGGGCATTTTTAGTATTCGATGCCTTTGCGCGCCTTGATGCCCTTCTGGTAGGGGTGGCGGCAGCATTTCATCTCGGTGGAGTAGTCGGCGGCATCCAGCATCCACTGCGGGGCCTTGTGGGCGGTCAGCACGCATTCCTGCGCGGCGGGACGCTCCAGAACGGCCCGCCGGAGCAGATCTTTGTCCACCATGTCCAGCTCCCAGGCCGAGCCGGCTTCATCTAAAATGAGCAGGTCGGCAGGCTCGGCCAGTGCGGCGGTCAGGTTTTCGTTCTGCACGGCCCGGGCAGCGGCCTTTTCCGCTTCGTTCATCTGGAACACGAACTTCTGCCCGCCCTTGCCCCGGAAAATTTTTGCCCCCAGCTGGGCCAGCAGAGGGATCTCGCCGCTCTGCCCGCCCTTGAGGAACTGCACGATGACAATCCGTTTGCCGCTGCCCAGTGCGCGGAGGGCAAGGCCCATGGCGGCGGTGGTCTTCCCCTTGCCGTCGCCCCAGTAAAGATGCAGCAGGCCCTGTTCCATCATCCGTTCTCCTTTGTGTACTGCACGGTCTCCACCAGGTGCAGGATGTGCTGCTCCGGCCAGTCCCGGGCATCCAGCACATAGCCGCCCGCGTTGGGGCCGCACCAATCGTGAAAGCTGCGGCGGGGTACGCCAAACCGCTCCAGTGCGGCCATCTGGGTGCCGCCATGGGCCACGATGACCAGCCGCTCCTGCCCTTCGGCAAGGGCCTTGTCAATGAGGTCAGCCAGCGTTTTGCACACCCTGTTGCAGAAATCGCTCCTGCGCTCCCCATCCGGGTGGGCGGCGTGCTCGTTTTCCTGCACCCATGCCAGATATTCCGGGTCCTGCTCCACCTGTACGAAGGTCTGGCCCTCGAACCGGCCGAAGTTCATCTCCTTCAGCCCGTCCACCGGAATGAGCTTTGCCCCGGGAAAGAACACCCGCGCCGTCTGGGCGGTGCGCTGCAGCGGGGTGACATAGACCACCTCCGGTGCAAAATCTGCCTGCCGCAGCTGGGCAATGCCTGCGGCGGAAAGGGGGATGTCCCGCTGGCCCTGATATCGTTTTTGCGCGTTGTACTCCGTCTGGCCGTGACGCAGCAGATAAATGAGCATAATCGTTCTCCTTTTTGGTTTGTTCTGCACCATTATAGCCTATTTTGCGGTTATTTTCCAGCCATGCTCTTGCAATTCTTCCGCATTTCAGATATATTGAGTGGGTATGAAATTTCAGGGGAGAGAAGTGTCAATGGAGATCCGGGACCGGAAAGCAGCGCAGCGCCGGGCGGGCATCATGGCCCGCAGGGGTCTGCCGCAGGCAGAGAGAGCGGCGGCCAATGCAGCCATCTGTGCCCGCCTTCTGGCCATGCCCTGCTTCCAAAAGGCAGAGAATCTGCTGCTCTACGCCGCTTTTGGCGGGGAGGTGGATCTTGTTGTGCTGGCAGAGCAGGCGGCCCGGCTGGGCAAAACGGTGGCCTATCCGGTCTGTGGGGAAAACTTTACCCTGACCGCCGCCGTGCCGGGGCCGGACGGCTGGGAGGTGGGGGCTTACGGCATCCGCACACCGGTTCTGGAGCGGGCGGCGCTCATCCGGCCGGAGGCGCTTGATCTGGTGCTGGTGCCCTGCACTGCCTTTGATGCGGCCTGCCGCAGGGTAGGCATGGGCAAAGGCTACTATGACCGCTACCTGCCCGGATGCCGGAACGCCGTGGCGCTGGGCGTGGCCTTTGAAGCCCAGCGGGTGCCGGAAGCGGCTGCAGATGGGCAGGACTGGCGGCTGGATGGATTTGTAACAGAGAGGAAAGTATATCGTGGAACTGATGAATTTGAGCTGTGAAGGTTTTCTGGAGGAGCTGGCCAGCAAGGCGGCGGCTCCGGGCGGCGGCGGCGCTTCGGCGCTGGTGGGCGCGGCCGGTGTGGCGCTGGGCAGCATGGTGGGCAGCCTGACCGTGGGCAAAAAGAAATATGCTGCCGTGGAAGCGGACATCATTGCCCTGAATGTCCGGGCCGAGGCCCTGCGCAAGCGGCTGGAAGTGCTGGTACAGGCCGACGCGGAGGCCTTTCTGCCTGTTGCGGCGGCCTACAAGCTGCCGAAAGAGACCCCGGAACAGCAGGCCCACAAGGCCGCGGTGCTGGAAAAGGCACTGGACAGAGCCTGCGCCGTGCCGCTAGAGGTGATGACTGCCTGCGGTGAGGGCATCGCACTGGCCGCAGAGTACGCCGAAAAGGGCAGCGTGCTGGCCCGTTCCGATGCCGGATGCGCGGCGCTGTTCTGCAAGGCAGCCATGCAGGCGGCGGGGCTGAACGTGAAGGTCAACACCCGCCTGATGGCAGACAAAGCCCATGCGGATGCGCTGGAGGCCAGAGCGGAACAGCTGCTGGCCGAGTTTGTGTCGCAGGCTGACAGGGTCTATCAGACTGTATCAAATGAGTGAGGGGAGAAGAAAATGGCTCAGATCTTGAAGGGTGCGCCCGTGGTGGCCGCCATGAACGAAGCAAACGCCGCGCGCTGTGCCGCGCTGAAGGAAAAGGGTATCGTGCCCACGCTGGCTGTGGTACGGGTCGGCGCGCGGGAGGATGACATTTCTTATGAAAAGGGGATCGTCACCCGGTGCGGTAAGGTTGGCGTGGAGGTGCGGCAGTTCCATCTGGCGGAAGATGTTACGCAGGAGGAACTGCTGGATGTGATCCGGCAGATCAATGGGGATGCATCGGTTCACGGGTGCCTGATTTTCCGGCCCCTGCCAAAGCGGTTCGATGACCGCAGGATCCAGGAGGCGCTTGCCCCGGAAAAGGATGTGGACGGCATCACGGACGGCTCGATGGCTGGTGTGTTTACCAACATGCCCATCGGTTATCCGCCCTGCACGGCGCAGGCCTGCCTTGAGATCCTGAAACACTACAACGTGCCGCTGTCCGGCAAACGGGCCGTGGTCGTGGGCCGCAGCCTGGTGGTGGGCAAGCCCGCTGCCATGATGCTGGACCGGGAGAACGCCACCGTGACCCTCTGCAATTCCCGCACCCGGGATCTGCCCGCCCTCTGCCGGGAGGCCGATGTGCTGGTGGTCGCCATGGGCAGGCGGGGTGCTATTGGGGCCGACTGCCTGCGGGAAGGTCAGGTCGTGGTGGATGTGGGCATCCACGTCAACGAAGAGGGCAAGCTCTGCGGCGATGTCCGCTTTGATGAGGCAGAACCCATCGTGGAGGCTGTCACCCCGGTGCCCGGCGGTGTGGGCACAGTGACCACCTCTGTGCTGGTGGGCCATGTGGTGGATGCCGCATCCGCACAGTAAAACAGAGAACAACAGGCGGTGCCGGAGATTTTCGGCACCGCCTGTTGTTCTCATACGGTTGCAAGCACGGCAAGGATGCTCTGCCAGCGGGGGTTCTGCACCTGCTGCGCGGCACGGCGGGGCGCGGAAGGCGAAACCGTGCGGGCAGGACGCTGGACGCAGTCAGCCGGTTGTGCAAAGGGGGAGGCGAGTTCGGCCTGCCATCGGGCGGCCAATGCCATGGCTTCAGGGCTGGATTGCAGGGTGCGGCGCTCCGTTCCGGCCAGAAAATCGCCCAGCCAGCAGAGGATTGCCGCAATGGGCAGGCAGTCGGCGGCACGGGTGGACCAGTAGTTCCACTCGCCGCCCCGGCCCACAAAGCTCTCCACGGTGATCATGGCACCTTCCCGGGCAGATTGAGGCAGGCAGGAGCGGGAGGTGCCTGCCGCGCGGCGCAGCTCCCGCAGAATGATCTCAGTACGGCCCGCATCCAGGGTGTCATCCCGGATGCAGGCGGAAAAGTCCGCGCTGTCCAGCAGGTTTTCGGCCCGGGTGGGGAATTGCCCTGTCATCTCGCCGGATGCGTTGTGGCAGAGCTGCCAGCCCTTGCGGAACAGCTGGAAGTTCAGGTTGCGGCGGCCCATGGTGGAGTAAAACACCCGGGCGCGGCCATTGGGAGACTGCCGCAGCTCCAGATAGGCATCAGCGCCGCCCAGGTCCTGTACCTTGACGGTCAGGAGCAGGGAAGAATTGTTTTTTTGTGCGGACATGGCACGGTGCATCTCTTCAAAATAGCGGCTGGCATCCATAGCGGGTCTCCTCTCTGGTTTTGGATGATGTGTCGGAAACCATCCATCGGTTGTTCTCTGCCTGCATTATAACATATACGACAACAAAATACAACTATAAGTTTGACAAAAACCAAAATATTTTGGAAATTCGGGGATGCTGACAAACGGATTGGTTGTAAATGAAAAAGGCTTCTCCCGTCGGAGAAGCCTTTTGTGGTGGCAGGATTCAATCGCCCAGCTCCCGGATCTCATTCTGGATGAGCCGCCCAGCGGCGCGTGCCAGCTGATCCATGCCCCGGATGCGGGCGAGATTTTTGCCGTAGATGCGTTCTGCATCGTGGCTGGAGCTGTCCTCGCCCATGAACACGGCAGAAACACGCAGACCCCTGCGCTGCAGGTCGCGTACCTCAGCAGCGGCATCGTCCACACCGTAGGAGCCGCCGTAATCACAACCCAGCGGTTGTTCCGGGCTGGGCGGTACGCGGCGGCTGTCGTTGGGGGAAGCATCCGTCAGCAGGATGAGCAGATGCCGGGGTGCGGGGCCGGGGTCAAAGCTGACCAGATCACCTGCCGCCCGCAGGGCAAGGCCGTCGCGGTTCCAGCCCGATGCAAAATACTGGTCGATCCCCTGCAGGCTTTTGTCCGCGAAGCCCTTGAGCACCCGCAGAACCGTATAGCCCCGCAGGCTGCAGAAGCTGCTGACCCGCACCGGGATGCCGCAGGCGGCAAGGCTCTGGGCCAGGATCGTGCCCTGCGCCGCAATGACCTCCTGACAGTGGAGCCGGGAAGCCGAAGCGTCCAGCAGCAGGTCCACGGTGAAGGAGGGCTGATTCTCCTCCTCGGCACAGCGGAACACCCGGCTGTCGTTCAGAAGGGGAGCGCGCCAGACCCGCTCCGGGTCCAGAGCGCCGCTGCGGGCGATCCGGGCATTGGGCTGCTGGTGGACCAGAATGCAGTTGCGGATCTGCTCGGTGAGCCGGAGCACCACGCTGCGGTGAAGCGCCCGGTTTTTGGCGTAGTAGGCGCGGTTGCGGTCGGCCTGCAGCTGAGCCTGCTCGGCCAGGTGCTTTGCCTCCGGTGTGGGGGCCTGTTCCGGGCTGGGCACGCCGGAGGCAAACCAGAGGCGGCACCCGAGGTGCGCCCCGGTGCAGAGCGCCTGCTCGGCCTTGCGCAGACGCTCGGGCGGATAGAGGGAACGGCCAAAGCAGCTTTCAATGTAGGCGCGGTCCTCGGCGGCATTCTGCCGCAGGGTGATGTGGGCCAGCCGCTTGTCTGCCGTGGGGCCGGAGCCGCCTGCCTCCACGGAACCGGAGTGCTCCACGGTCAGACGGTCGGTCTTGATCATCTGGGTGGGCAGCGTTTTGGTGGCGAGAGAGGCCAGCAGCCCCTCCAGATGCAGATGAAGCCCCACTTTGTGCCGGATCTTGCCGTCAAACAGGGCAAACCTTGCAAACAGGCCCAGCAGCTCACCCTTGAGCTGGCCGGGCTGGGGCGGTTGGGCTGGGGAAAGTGCCTCTGCCAGCCGGCTCTCGTAGGGGGTCATCACAGGGGGATGCCTGCCCTGTACGGTGCGCCAGCGGTCAGCCTGCATGGTGTAGACCAGCTGATTTTTTGCCATCCACTCCTGCCGCGAAAGCTTGTACTGGATGCCGAAGAAATAGTCCGCGTGGGCCCGGCGCAGCTCGGAAAGGACCGGGCGGCGGGGCAGCTCCAGCAGATAGACCGCGCCTTCGAGGTAGAGCCATGTCAGATCGTCCAGCTGGCTCTCCCGGAGATCGCCGTCCCATGTGGCAAAAAGGTCGCGGAGCAGGTCGTCGCCATAGTATTTGTGCACCAGCCCCACGACACAGTTCATATAAAAATCGATCGTGCCGTCGGTGTTGCGGGCCAGGAAAAGCGGTTCAAAGCCGTAGGCTCCCGCCGCCGCCCACACCTGATTGGCGGCCCGCCGCTCCTCGGCGGTATAACTCCGAGCATCCATCAGCGGAACAGCTTTTCAGCCGTCAGGCTGGCCGGGATGCGGGCGGCGATCACGTCCCGAATCAGCCCCTGCTCGTAGGAATCAAAGGCCTTGTTGGTAATGCCCATGTCCAGCGCAGGCCCCGCAGCCACGCCCCGGCGCATCAGGCGCAGAGCGTCCAGCATTCCGCGCAGATCCAGCGCTTTGGTGGAAATTTCGGCGCTGTCGCATTTCTTTTGCAGGTCAAGGAAGAGCAGAGCAAACTGGTGCACATATTTGTCCGTCAGGTCGGCAAACTGGGCCCGCAGCAGCTTTTCAAGGTTTTCCTCCGTGATGGTGGGCATCTGGATGACTGCAAAGCGGGAGGTCAGGGCCTCGTTCAGCTCCCGGGTGCCCGCGTAGCCATAGTTCATGGTGGCGATGAAGCGGGTCTCTTCGGCCAGCGGGATGCGCTCGTAGCCGGGCACATCAATGGCGCGGCGGAAGTCCAGCACGGCGTGGAGGACGGCCAGGGCCTCGTTTTTTGCCATGTTGATCTCGTCCAGCACGCCGAAGCCGCCGCACTGGGCACAGCGGTAGACCGGCCCGGGCCGGAAGGTGACCGACCCATCCACAAAGGTGTCCATGCCGATGAGGGAGGCTGCATCCATGTTCACATGGAACGAGATGTCCCATGCGGGGCGGCCAAAAGCAGCGGCCAGATTCTCGGCCAGCACATTTTTGCCGGTGGCCTTGCCGCCGGCCAGCAGCAGGTTTTCGCCGCAGAGCAGGGCCGCCAGTGCCTGCTCCCAGACCTCCCGGCCATAATAGGTAAAGCCGGAAGCCGGGATGCGGGGGCGCAGGGCCTCGGGCAGAGCGTGGGCGGCGCGGTATTCTTCCACAGCGCGCAGCAGGTCGGGGCTGATGCCCTCCTGCCGTAATGTTTCCATCAGATCAGACATCCAAGACATCTCCTTGCGGTTGGCTTTGCCAAACCGATTTTTCAGCCTTATCATAGCACAACCGCTCCGGTTTGTGTAGGGGGCGCGGGGGCATTTTTTGCCAGATTTTTGCCCGGGAAATGCCGCAGGGTGGAACGGATCTGTGTGCTGCCGTGCAGACGAAGGAGTTTTTCGCGCCCGGGGATCGTGCGGTAGCGGATATTTTGTGGAAAGCTGTCGAAATGGCAGGTGTTCTGTGTTGTGGGTATCCACTTTTGGCTCAGAATGGTAAAAATTCCGGAAATTCGATTGACAAATCTGAATATTTATCGTATAACCTATGTATGGGAACAATTCCGGAGGGAATGCGGAACTCGTGCCCCTGCCCGTTCCTGTCGGAGGAACCACGGTCTGGTTCTGGTGCCGGTGTACTTGGTTTGGTGCAGACGGTAAGTATAGATTGATTTGAAAGAGAGGAATCCCCGTTATGATGAACAATGAGATCAAAATGCCCGCTAACTTTGCTGCGATCGATGAGAACGAAATGGTGTACCTGCAGGGTGGCGCAACCACAGAGGCTACCGCTTGGGACGTGTTCCTGAACGTTGGCAAGCTGTTCAACTACATCGCCCGCGTGTTCTCCGCAGGCAGCTCCATCGTCAACAACATCAATGTTATCGTGACCACCTTCCAGACCCTGAGCACCTTCAGCCTGACCGCTAAGAACTAAGGTTTGGGCCAAAACCGAATCAGCATTCACAGGGCATCCGCTCCGGCAGGCGCGGGTGCTCTTTTTTGCTGCACAGGGCGGGAAGGCATTCGCCCCCAAATGCAGGAAAGCAGCCTTTTTTCTGCAAAGCGGGCGGATTGTCCATTGACAAGGCTCAAGAGGGTGTCGTATACTAACGATGCCTTGCAAGAAACCCCGCATCCGCGGAATAAAAGAGGAGAGAGAATATGAAAAATAACAACAGCAGCATCAAGACCGTTGTCGCTGTCGGTATCGGCGCGGCATTGTTCTTTGTTCTGGGGCGTTTTGTGGCCATTCCCAGCCCGGTGCCCAACACCAACATCAGCCTGCAGTACGCCGTTCTGGCCCTGCTGGCTGCCATGTACGGCCCCGTGGCCGGCGGCCTGATCGGCTTCATCGGCCACACCCTCATCGACCTGTCCTGGGGCGGCAGCCCCTGGTGGAGCTGGGTCATCGCCTCCGCCTTTGTGGGCGTTGTGGTGGGCCTGTTCTCCAAGAAGCTGAACCTGCAGGAAGGCGAGTTCAGCAAGAAGCAGGTAGCTTTGTTTGCGCTGGCCAATATCGTGGCCCATCTGCTGGCCTGGGTCCTGGTGGCCCCCGTGCTGGATATTGCCATCTACGCCGAGCCCGTCAAGAAGGTGTTTGCACAGGGTGCATTTGCCGCAGTGTCCAACAGTATCACCGCTGTGGTGGTGGGCGGCCTGCTGGTGCTGGCTTACACCAGAACCATCGCCAAGAAGGGCTCTCTGGATCAGGAGTGATCCCCGCATGAAACCCGGCCTTTCCATCTGCGCCGTCCGGCCCGTTGGAAAGGCTTTTTTGATGAACAGCTGAGGTACCACACCCATGGCAGAACGTAAACCCATCATCTCATTCCGCAACTTTTCCTTCCAGTACCGCGCCCAGAAGCGCCCCACCCTGACCGATATCGATCTGGAGATCTACCCGGGTGAGCGGGTGCTCATTGCAGGCCCATCCGGCAGCGGCAAGAGCACGCTGGCGGGGTGCATCAACGGGCTGAACCCGTTTTCCAACCCCGGCGCGTGCACCGGCACCCTGACCGTGGACGGTGTGGATGCGCCCCACAGCAGCCTCTTTGAGCTTTCGGCCCATGTGGGCACGGTGCTGCAGGACCCGGACGGCCAGTTCATCGGGCTGACCGTGGGCGAGGACATTGCCTTTGCACTGGAAAACAGCTGTACCCCGCAGGATGAGATGCACGCCATCACCCGCCATGCCGCCGAGCTGGTGGGCATCGAGAACCATCTCGGCTATGCACCACACGAGCTTTCGGGCGGGCAGAAGCAGCGGGTAAGCCTGGCGGGCGTGATGGTGGATCAGGTCAGGATCCTGCTCTTCGATGAGCCGCTGGCCAACCTCGACCCCGCTACCGGCAAGCAGGCCATTGAATTGATCGACGAGATCCAGAAAAAGACTGACACCACAGTGCTCATCATCGAGCATCGGCTGGAGGATGTGCTCTGGCGGAACGTGGACCGCATCGTGCTGGTGAACGGCGGCACCATTCTGGCAGACCTGCGCCCGGACGAGCTGCTCTCGGGCAGCCTGCTGGCGGAAAACGGCATCCGGGAGCCGCTGTATGTCACGGCTCTGCGCTATGCCGGGGTGGATATCACTCCGGACAAGCACCCCGCCCATGTGGACAGTCTTGTGCTGGACGATACCGACACCCAGAAGCTCCGGGACTGGTTCACGGCCCGGCCCCAGCCCGCCGCGCAGCCGGAACGGGAGTCGCTGCTGGAGGTAAAGGGCCTGAGCTTTGGTTATCAGAAGGGCCAGCAGACCCTGCGGGATGTCAGCTTCTCGATCGGCAAGGGGGAGATGGTGAGCATCGTGGGCCGGAACGGCGCGGGCAAATCCACCCTCTCCAAGCTCATCTGCGGCTTCGAGACCCCGGATGCGGGCGAGATCTTCCTGAACGGCAAGCCGCTGGCTGAGGAGAACATCCGCCGCCGCGCCCGGCACATCGGCTATGTGATGCAGAACCCCAACCAGATGATCTCCAAGACCATGATCTACGAGGAGGTGGCTCTGGGTCTGCAGCGCTCCGGCCTGACCGAGGAACAGATCCGGGAAAAGGTGGAGGCGACCCTCAAGGTCTGCGGCCTGTATCCTTTCCGGAACTGGCCAATCTCGGCACTGAGCTTCGGCCAGAAAAAGCGGGTGACCATTGCCAGCGTGCTGGTGCTTGACCCGGAGCTCATCCTTCTGGATGAGCCCACCGCCGGGCAGGATTTCCGGCACTATACCGACATCATGGAGTTCCTGCGGGGCCTGAATGCCCGGGGTGTGACGGTGGTGATGATCACCCATGACATGCACCTGATGCTGGAATACACCCGCCGCGCACTGGTGTTCTGCGACGGACGGCTCATTGCCGACCGCACCGCGGCCGCCGTTCTGTGTGACCCTGCGCTGGTGGAACAGGCGGCCCTGAAGGAGACCAGCCTGTACACGCTGGCCAACCGCTGCGGCATTGCGCCCGCACAGGAATTTGTAGAGAGATTTATTGAGCAGGACCGGGAGGTGAGAGAGGGTGGCCGCTAAGACTGTTTTGAATTATCTCCCCCGGGAGAGCGTCGTCCACAAGATGACCGGAACCACCAAGCTGGCGTTCTTCCTGCTGTTCACCTTTGCCAGCATGATCACCTACAACACCTGGGTGCTGCTGGGCCTGTTGGTGGTCAGCCTGCTGGCCTTCAGGCTGAGCCGGATCAAATTCCGGGAAGTCCGGTTTATGATGACTTTCATGCTGGTGTTCCTGCTGCTGAACAACCTGTTCATCTTCCTGTTCGATCCCAATCAGGGTACCACCCTGTACGGCACCCGCACGGTGCTCTGCCACCTGTTCTGGCGGTATGACCTGACAGCGGAACAGCTGTTCTACATGGTCAACATCAGCCTGAAATATTTTGTGGCCCTGCCGGTGGCCATCCTCTTCATCTCTGCCACCGACCCCAGCGAGTTTGCTGCCAGCCTGAACAGCATCGGCATCTCGTATAAGGTCGGATATTCGGTGGCCATTGCCCTGCGCTACATCCCCGATATCCAGCGCGACTACCACAGCATCAGCCAGGCCCAGCAGGCCCGCGGCGTGGAGCTGGGCAAAAAGGAGCCCTTCTTCAAGCGGATGAAGAACTCTGTCAACATCCTGCTGCCGCTCATCCTGACCAGCCTGAACCGCATCGACACCATCTCCAACGCGATGGAGCTGCGCGGCTTCGGCAAGAACAGTAAGCGCACCTGGTATACCCAGCGCCCCTTTGCCCGGCGGGACTTCATTGCCCTGGGCGTGGGCGCGGCCCTGCTGCTCATCAGCCTGACCGTGACCATCCGCTTTGGAAGGTTCTATAACCCATTCCTCTGAACAAAAGGCATCCCCGCACTTCCTGTTTCGGCAGGCCGTGCGGGGATGTTTTACTTTTACAGACCGTTGGTTCAATGATGCCGCAAGAAAGAGGGGGCTGTGTCACGCCGCGTCCACGAACTCCTCCGGGTCTTCCACGGCATCGGTGATGGTCTCCTCCGCGTCATCGGAGGAGTCGGCAGGCTGCTCCGGGTGGAACAGGGCGTTGAGCAGGTCACGGAAGTCGATCAGGCTGTCGTCCACCTGCTGATTCCGGGCCAGCAGGTCCTGCACCATGTCGGGCTTGTCGGTGATGAGGTCGTCCACACCCAGCTCCAGCATGTGGGTGGCGACCTTTTCGCGGTCGATGGTCCAGGCAGAGACGGTCTTGCCCCGCAGATGGACGGCGTTGACCATGCCGGAGGTGATAAAGGTGGTCTCCACGCTGAAAAAGTCGGCATCGGGCAGGTCGTAGTAGTTGCCTACGCCCAGAGCCAGAATGTAGCCGGTGGGGTACTCAGGGGCCAGCGCCTTGACCTTGTGCAGGGTCTCGTAACTCTGGGAGGTGATGACGCAGTTGGAGCTGTCGAAGCCGTATTCCCGCAGCAGGCGTACAGTCTCAGCCTCCAGAGCAGGGGTGGCGGCGCTGGGCTTGATCTCCACGTTCAGGCCGATGCGGCCCCGGCAGAGCTGCAGCACCTGTTCCAGGGTGGGAATCCGAGTGTCGGCAAAGCGGCTGCTGAACCAGCGGCCTGCGTCCAGCTGTGCCACCTCGGCGTAGGTCAGATCATAGACTTTTGCGTTTTTGCCGGTGCAGCGTTTTAGGTTTGAATCGTGGGTCACCACGACCACGCCGTCGCTGGTCATCTGCACATCCAGTTCTATGCGGTCGCCGCCCTTGAGGATGGCCGACCGGAAGGCGGGAAGGGTGTTTTCCGGGGCCACGGTGCAGTCGCCCCGGTGGAAGGTGACCAGCGGGGTCACGCCGCCCACGGCGGTGAGCAGGGCATCGTCCTGGGGCAGGGCATAGAGGTGGGCTGCCATCAGCCCGGTGACCAGCGTGACCCCGGCCACCGCAGCGGTGAGCAGGGGCCAGCCGCCAAAGCGGTGCGATTTGCCTTCCGGCAGCTCTTCCGGTGGGCAGTCACGGCAGCGATCGTAGAGGAATGCGATGATGGTGCACTGGGCCGTGGTGACCTTGCAATCCAGCAAAAAGCCGAAGAAGGGGATCTCCAACAGATACAGCGCACGGGCGAGCAGCAGCATGGCGCGGGTGCTCCGTAGGCCGATCAGCGCTGCCACGCTGTAAACCAGCAGGGAGGCTCCGAAAAAGACCAGAACAGACCGGACCAGCGCACTGAGGTTCCACCGCAGCAGCACACCGGCCAGCCGGGGCAGCTGTGTTTTGACATGGGCAGCGCTCTCCTGAACGGCATCCCACAGGCTTTTGCGTTCCAGCGTAAAGAGGGGGAGCACCAGGACCCAGAACAGGGTGAACAGGAACGCCGCACCCAGAATGAGAAGAAAAAGCACCAGATAGAGCGGTTTCGCCCGGACAAGCCCAAGGATGTACTCCGGCACAGCCAGCTGAGAGATATAGTTGTAAGTCACGAATACATCTGTAAAGGGGATGAGCAGGGCGCAGTAAAGCAGGATGGGCCAGTTTTTGGGGAGCAGGACATGGCGGATATCCCCCAGCGACCGGACGAACAGGGAAACAGGACGCAGTGTTTCACCCCGGCGGGCCAGCGCAAACCCGTGCAGGAGGATGGAAAAGCCGTACAGGTTCCAGAACGCCGCCAGAAGGACGATGAGCACGATCCCGCCTAAAATGGTCGGTGAAGTAAAGATCTGATGCGCGTTGTTGTTGGTCAGGTAGTTCACCGGCGAGCAGCGCAGTGTCAGCGACCAGATGCCATTCATGGCGGGCAGAAACAAAAGATGGGTCAGGGTCTTATGCACCAGTACGGCCGCCAGAACGGCAGCGGAGGCCCGGTGCAGCAGGGTCAGGGCATGGTTCCGGGTGTCCTTGTAGGCCCGGCGTGCCCGCGTGAGGGAGCGGAAGAGATGCTTCAATTTGGATTCCACCTCGGTACTGGGATATGGTTCTGTCATTTTACAGTAGTATATCACAAAGCCGGGAAAAATGGAAACGACACGGATCGACAGTTTGTTCCAGAGGGCACAGGCGCTTTTCAGCGGAGCAAAAGCGTGTTACAATAGGGGCAGAGTAAAACAGACAGGGGAGGAACACCCAATGCAGATCATGGATCAATTCGGTGCAGCACCGGGGGCAGAGAGCGTCCGGATGCCCGATGGCACCGAGCGGACACTGGCGGCAGAGCACGCCGCGGCCATTCTGGTCAACGAACAGCCAGCCTTCCGGGTGGTCTGCACGCCGGAGCTGCTGCCGCAGCTGGCGCTGGGCCGCCTGCTGACCGAGGGCTGGATCACCTCTGCTGACGAGGTGGAGCGGGTGGCCGTCTGCGCGCAGGGGCTCAAGATAAGCGTTCAGCTGCGCCACCCGCTGGCGGCAGCGGAACAGGCCGGGCAGGAGGTGCCCAGCTGCTGCACCGATAATCTGACGCTGGCCAGCCCGGTGCAACTGCCACCGCTGGCCCCGGTGCCTCAGCGGGAGATCCCTGCCGCATGGGTGGATGCGCTGGCCGATGCCATGGGGCAGGGCCTGCCGCTCTACCGTGCCACCCATGCCGTGCACAGCTGTCTGCTGCTGCGTGCGGGCAGGATCTTGTACCGGTGCGAGGATCTGGGCCGCCACAACGCGCTGGACAAGGCCGTGGGCTGCGCCCTGACAGAGGGTGTGCCGCTGGCGGAGTGTGTGCTTTTTACCAGCGGCCGGGTGCCGGTGGATATGGTGCGCAAGGCCATCCGGGCCGGTGTGCCCGCGCTGGTGAGCAAGAGTATGCCCACGGTACAGTCGCTGGAGCTGGCAGAGGAATATGGATTGAAACTGTTCATCCGGCAAAAGAAATGATTTCACCAAGAGGCAAGCGCTCTTGAGAGAAATTGTAGGGCTTTGTTTGTGCGTATACGTTGACTAACCGGTGGAAAAGATGTTATTCTTATAACGAAGAAACCGTTCCGCACTGTTGCAGCAGGTGGAACGGCTGTTTTCGTGCCCGGGAGTTCCGGGCACAGCTGAATCAAACAGGCAGGTGATACAATTGAAGCAGGCAAATCATGCGCCGCAGTCCTTGTGGCGCAGGCGGCTGCCCGGCTATGCGGCCATGGGTGCGGCAACGCTTGCCATGGCGCTTGGCCTTGGCGGGCTGATGCACAGCCGCACCACGGTGGCCGGAACGGCCCTGCCGCTGGCAGATGCCGACGCTGCCACCTATGGTGTGAGCGCGGTGTACCAGCTGGATGACACCACGTATTATGTGGTGGGCAGCAAGCAGGGCTTCCAGAGCGAGGTGCAGGCCGGTGTGACGCTGGACCGCGACGGCAATGTGCTGGATGTGAAGATCCTGGCACAGGCCGAGACCGACAGCCTGGGTGCCCAGTGTGAGAACCCGGAGTTTACGGCCCAGTACCAGGGCGCAGCTCCCTTCACGCTGGCAGGCAAGCGCTACACTGTGACCGACCCGGCCACCGGCACGGCTTTTGCTGCCGCAGGCAGCGCCGAGACCGACGCTGCCCCCGCTGAGGCCTTCGATCCCGCCGCATGGCGTGCGGGCGATACCTCCCCGGAGGCTGAGGCTACCCGGAAGATGTATGAAGCCGGGCTGACCCTCTCGGCCCTGAACGGCCAGCCGATGGACGACGCACTCATCCCCCCGATGGACAACAGTGCTGAGGCTGTGGCACGGCGCAAGCTGTACGCGGCGTGTCTGAGCAAGAGCGCGCAGGACGGCGAGGAACAGGCAGTGCCTTATGCAGATTGGTCCGCTGAAAAGCAGGCCGAGTACAAGCTGCAGGCCGCTGATCTGACCACCCAGGGCAGTGCGGCCGACACGGTCAGCGCTGACATGACCCAGGTGGATGCGCTTTCCGGTGCAACCATTACGTCCACGGCGGTCACGGACATCGTCAACAATTCTTATTTCTATGTAACCGAGGTGCTCTGCGCAGAGTGACCTCACGGAGGAATGGAAACCTATGGCAAAAACTGATTTTCTGACGGCTGACATGACCCGCCGTCAATTTATGAAGATCTCGGGCAAGAGCCTTGCAGGACTCACCCTTTCCGCATCTATGCTGTCCCTCTTCGGCTGCTCTCAGAAGCAGGTGGATGCCGGTGCTGTGGCGACCTGGGCACTGCCCCAGGGTCTGCTGGTGGTCAATGCTGACCTGTGCACCGGCTGCCAGCGGTGCGAGATCAACTGCACCCTGACCAACGACGGTGTGTGCTCTTCCTACATCAGCCGCGTCAAGATCCAGCGCCGCCTGAATCTGGACGGCGACGGCAACGGTCTGCTGTCCGGCACCGACAACTGCTTTGTCTACTTCCCGGATACCTGCCGCCAGTGCGAGGATCCCGCCTGCGGCAACGCATGCCCCCAGAAGGCCATTATCACCAATGAGCAGGGCATCCGCGTGGTCGATACCGACAAGTGCATCGGCTGCGGTGCCTGCGTGGAGGCCTGCCCCTGGCACATGCCCACCGTCAACCCCGAGACCGGCAAGTCCTCCAAGTGCATCGCCTGCGGTGCCTGCGTGGCGGGCTGCCCGTCCGGCGCTCTGTCCATCGTGGACTGGGATGCCGTTACCAGCGCAGCACAGGCTGCTTACAAGGACCTGTAAGGAGGAACAACAATGGCTGAAACCTATGGCTGGGCAGGCAAGATCCTGCGCGTCAACCTGACCACCGGTGAGATCACCACCCAGGACGACGCAAAATACCATAAATATATCGGCGGTATGGGCATGGCCTACCGCATTATGTACGAGGAAGCTCCCATGGAGCTGGACCCCTATGACGAGAAGGCTCTGGTCATCTTTGGTGTCGGCCCCCTGACCGGTGCCGGCGTGCCCTGCTCCGGCCGTATGAACGTGACCTTCCGTTCTACCTGGTCCAAGGGCCACTCCATCATCGATGCACACATGGGCGGCCACATCGGCTCCATGCTGAAGTATGCCGGTTACGACGGCATCGTTGTCAGCGGCATCTCCGAAAAGCCCGTCTACCTGCGCATCGAGGACGGCGAGGTCTCTCTGGAGGACGCAAGCGAGATCTGGGGCAAGGGTACCTTTGCTGCCAACAAGTGGATGGTGGAGCAGAACGGCCGTGAGTTCGAGACTGCTTCCATCGGCCCCGCCGGTGAGAACCTGGTGGATTACTCCACCCTGAACACCAGCTTCGGCAACTCCGGCGGTGCCGGTCTGGGCGCTGCCATGGGCAACAAGAAGCTGAAGGGCCTGGCCATCCGCG
>OODS01000854.1_pt1 | contig 22073 bp, 19 predicted proteins | sample 1671531 | NCBI WGS metagenome assembly OODS01 (sample SAMN06348166, study PRJEB24527) | human gut metagenome | biome: human gut; feature: ankylosing spondylitis patient; material: feces | host: Homo sapiens | place: China | collected 2015-10 | reverse complement strand
CTTAAAATTTCTCTCGAAAATTTTGTTTTGGGGCTTGACTTTTAATAGTTAGTCTCTCTGGTTTTGTTTATGCCGCGATACTGTACAGCGCGACACTGGCCACGGCAGCCCCCGCCATGACCTTGATAGGGCTGGGCTTCCACTTACGTAGAACAAAAAAGCCCATGAGGAAAATTGCCAGTGCAATCAGATCCATGCTGCCCAGATCCGCCGGGAAAGTGCGCTGCCTGTACAGGGCCATGCACAACAGGGAAATGCCAGCAGAAGCAATCATGGCAATAACAGCGGGGCGCAGCCCGGCCAAGATACCCTGCATAACGTTAAGGCCGCGGAAACGGTAATACACGTAAGCCAACGCCATGACGATGACGCAGGATGGAAAAATACAGCCAATCGTGGCGATCAGCGCCCCCGACAGCCCCGCCACCTGAATGCCAACGAACGTCGCGGCGTTTACGGCGATGGGGCCGGGGGTCATTTCGGCAATCGTAATAATGTCCGCAAAGCCTGTCATCGTCAGCCAGGGGTGAATGTCCACTACTTGGTTTTGAATCAAAGGCATAGCCGCATAGCCGCCGCCGATGCTGAACAGGCCAACTTGGAAAAAGCTCCAGAATAATTCAAGGTAGATCATTTGCTACCCTCCCGCTTTTGTAGATACAGGGTATCCAGCGCGCCGATGACGCCGCAGACGAGGATAATCAAAATGATGTTCACCGAGAAGAAACGGGTCGCCACGAAAGCCGCCAGCATGACCGCGATGGGCAGCAAGCGTTTGTTTTTCAGGATGGGCCACGCCATGTTGATGACCACATCAAAGATGACCGCTGCCACACCGGCCAGCATACCGGCCATTGCCATGCTCACATACTTGTTGGAGCGGAACGCCTGATAGAACGCGGAGATGATGGAGATGATAATCAGCGGTGGCAGCGCCGCGCCCACCACAGTAATCAGTGCGCCGGGGATGCCTGCTACATGGTAGCCCACCAGAATCGAGGCGTTGATGGCAATAGAGCCGGGGCTGGACTGGGCGATGGCCGTCAGGTCCAGCATTTCTTCTTCCTCTATCCAGTGCAGTTCTTTCACAAAACGTTCCCGCATCAAAGGGATAATGACAAACCCACCGCCGAAGGTGCAGGCACTCAATTTAAAGGTCGATAGAAACAGCTGCCAGTATTTATTTTTCTTGTGCAATAGAATCGGTCTCCTTTTTCAGCGATACATCTGCACGGCGCGGGCCATCTCGCACAGGCGCAGTTCCGCATAGGCGAAAAACTTTTGCAGGGCTTTGCAGTAGTAGCTGCGCTGCGCTTTGTCGGCGGGATCACAGTCACGCTTGCAGCCGCCGCGGCACAGGTGTACCCATCTGCATGGCTGACATTCTGCGGGGATCTGCCAGCCGTCCGCGATAAACACCCGCATTTTTTCACTGGCAAGCAGCGATTGCAGGGCATCGTTTTGAATCGTACCAAGTTTATAGGCATCCAAGCAGAAGAAGTCGCACGGATACACTGCGCCACTCCCCTCCACGACCATGTAGGCACCGCAGGTGCCGGTCGTGGAACAAATTCCCGCCGGGCCGCCCAAAAGCAGCTGAATATAATCTTCAAACAGGCGAATGCTGACATAGGTGCTGGTTTTCCAGTCCCGATACCAGGCATCAAACAGGGCGCACAAAAACTGCGCATACAGTTCTGGCGTGAGGGAGTAGGGCTGCTGCCCCTGCGGCGTGTCCAGCGGATCCAAACAAGGAATGAACTGTAAATAGCGCACGCCCGTTGCCTTCATGGACTTATACACGCGCTCCGCTTTTTTGGCCAGCCGTTTGGTGACGACACACAAAAGATTGCACTCCACGCCGTATCGGTGCAGCAGTTCAATCGTCTGCGTAATTTTATTCCATGTTCCGTTTCCCTGTGTATCCGGGCGCAGGGCATCATGCACATCCGGGGTGCCGTCCAAGCTGATACCTACGAGAAAGTGTTCTTTGCTGAAAAATTCAGCCCATTCCTCGGTAACTGCAAGGCCATTTGTCTGAATGGCATACCGCACCGTGACACGCTTTTGGTTGTACTTTTGCACGGTCTGCGTAAAGAAACGGAAGAAATCCAGCCCAGCCAAGGTCGGTTCCCCACCCTGAAAGGCAAACGAGATATAACCGCCTTGTTCGATTTCCGCAAAACAGCGTTGAATCAGCGTTTCCGCAGTAGTGAACGACATGATGCAGTCATCAGGGTTCACGCGATTCTGCTGCTCATCTCGATAAAAGCAATATTGGCAGCGCATGTTGCAGTAGCCCGCTGCGGGCTTAATTAGGAATTGAAGCTGCTTCATAGCACCTCGGTATGCTGCAATACGGTCACGGGGGTTTTGCCCACAAGCAGGGTGTGCCCATCGGTGTAACCCTCTTCACGATTTTTTAGAGCATCAATCAGCAGAGCGCGTAGCTCCGCCACGCGCTTCTGGTTTTCCTCCAGCACGTTTTTTGTCTCGTGCGGGTCGTCGCGCAGATTGAAGTACAGTTCTCGCCCGGTCTGAGAGTACCAGATATATTTATCCTCTTTCGTCAGGATAAAGTGCATGGAATCCTCGCCCAGTGTATGCTCACCGTGCAGATATTCGCGTTCGACGGGGTGCAATAGGCTCGTGCCGTCCACGGTTTCGGGAATCGGTGCGCCCGCCAACTCCAGTAGCGTGGGCATGACGTCGCGCAGCTCTGCCAAATCGGTGCAAACCGTACCATGCTTGCCCACATAGCGCTCCGGCCCGGAGATAAACAGCGGCACCCGGATACTGCCCTGGAACGGCTTTGCCTTCTGGAACATCAGGTGCTCGCCCAGCATCTCGCCGTGGTCGGACACGAACAGAATTATGGTATTATCCATGATTTGCTCCTCCACCAGTGCGGAGACTAAACGTCCGATTTGATGATCCATGTGCGTGATGGCCGCATAGTAACCCTCCCGCAGCTGCTGGATGTAGCTTTCATCCGAGGGTGCCGTCTGGGCATGGTAGCTGTGGCCGTCACGTTCCCAGCGGACGCAGTCATTCCAATCACCGCGCCAAGGCTCGGCCAGCGACTCATCTTTGTACAAATTCAAGTAATATTCCGGGGCATCCAGCGGAGGGTGTGGCCGCACAAAGCTGGCCATCAGGAAGAATGGTTTCGAGCGGTCACGGCGGCGCAGAAAGTCTCGGCACTCGCTGGCGACCCAGTTTGTGGGGTGATACTTTTCCTCGTAGATCCAGGGGCGCACAACCCAACTATTGCAGTCAAGGCCAGTGTCCACCGGGTCTGCATCAACGCCAAGCTGCTGTTTGAGCCACCAATAATAGTCATCGGCCACACGCTGATCCTCATAACTGGGCGTGGTGGGGCGGCGGTAGGCATGGAGATAGCCATCATGCAGCCGTACATCATGGAAACCCAGGTTGTTGCGCAGCGGATGAACATGCATTTTGCCGACACACTGGGTATAGTACCCGGCCTTGCTCAACTCCCCGGCCAGTGTGTGGGGATAATCCCACGGCACAAGATCCTCGTACCCGACGCGGCCGGTGTGCTCCTGAGACATGCCGGTATACAGCGTAGCCCGCGCGGGAACACAGGTCGGACAGGCAGAATAGGCATTTTCATACCGCACGCCCTCGGCAGCCAGTGCATCGAGGAACGGCGTTTTTACATCCGGGTGACCGGCAATACCAAGGCAGTCGCCGCGCATCTGGTCTGCCATAAGCAGGATAATATTAGGACGTTTATCCATAACAAACCTCGTATCAATGTTTTTGCAGCCAAAGGCGTGCCGCACAGCACGGCACGGCACGCCTCTTTCGCCTACATCCTCACTGATAGACTTCCAGCAGCCGCAAAGTTGGCTCCGTGCGTGAAGCTGTAATCTTTATGGTTAGCGTCAGCACTTCCACGGGGGCGAAGCGGCAGATACGCTTATGCCCAACTACCGTAAATTCGGCAACCTTGCTTTCATCTGCCCAAATCTCGCCGCTTTCTATGCGCTGCCCTGTCGGAAGATGCTCCCCCAGAACAACACAGGAAACTTTCTGCGGCTTCGGGAATTTCAGAGTAATCGCATCAGATTCTTGCCCATAGGCAGCCTGCCAATAGGTATTTGCCATACCGTCCACAGCCTGTGTGATGGGGTGCTGCGCTATCGCAGAATCTGCCGTAATTTCCGCCTTTTCTGTTACGTTGCTGGCAAAAATCTGCCGGATTTTGTCGCCCATCTCTGCAAGGCTGGCACAGTCCGGTGCGGCAATACGGCCATGCGTATCGGGCGGAATGTTCAGCAGCAGGCTGGCATTCGCACCGACGGCATCCAGATAGATGTCCAGCAATTCGTCTGCCATACGCACATCAGTGTCCTCCTCCGGGTGGTAAAACCAACCTGTTCGGATGGAGGTATCCACCTCGGACGGATACCAGACAAGTTCTCTTGCATTGCGAATGACTGCTCTGCTGCCGATGTCCTCGTCCTGAGAGTCAATTTTGCGGGAAAATTCTCCGTCATCTGCCTGCTGCGATTTGGATGCCGTGCGTTCTGCATCCCGCAGTTCTGCGGGAACAACACTCCATTCCGCTTTGCGGCAGTGCCCGGCCTCGTTGCCGCACCAACGCACATCGGGGCCGCAGACATTCAAAACCGCATTCGGCTGCAATTTACGCAGAACCGCATAGTAGCGTTCCCAATCGTAAATTTGCTTTTTGCCGTTTTTGCCCTCACCACAGGCACCGTCAAACCAGAAGCAGAAAATATCTCCGTAGTTTGTTGCAAGCTCAGTCAGCTGGGAAACGAAATAATCATCATACGGTTTCCCCTGCCCATAGCGTGCATCGTGACGATCCCACGGGGAGAGATATACGCCGAATTTGATACCGCCGCGCCGGCAGGCATCAGAGACTTCGCGCACCACATCGCCCTTACCGTCTTTCCACGGGCTGTTTTTTACGCTGTGTTCGGTATAAGCGCTGGGCCACAGGCAAAAACCGTCATGGTGCTTGCAGGTCAAAATCAGCGCCTTCATGCCGGCACTTTTGACTGCGGCGACCCATTGGTCGGCATCCAGCGCATCGGGGTTGAACAGCGCCGGGTCTTCAGTGCCATCGCCCCACTCACGGTTGGTAAAGGTATTCATACCGAAATGGGTAAAGGCATAAAATTCAAGCTGTTGCCATGCCAGCTGGCGCGGGCTGGGCGTGATAGAGGCCGCATAGCGGATCTGTTCTTCGGGTGTTCTCATTCTATTACCCCTCAATGCTGTACCACTTGATCTCATTGGTATCCAGATGCAGATCGAAGCAGCTGCCGTCGCCGGTGTAAACGGTCGTGTCCTGCGGTTCGTAGGTATTGTTGACCACACAGTACTTGCCGTTTTTGACATAGGCATGGACTTCCACATTGTAGTTGGTGCTGAACCACTTGTGCAGGTCGGCCTCATCGTGTGCCGCCCACAGAATAGCGCGGTAGAGCACACGGTTGTTTACAAAGCTGTACGGTAGACCGCTGATGTACACACCGCGACCCTCGCCGTACTCATGCACGGCCATCTGGACTTCCTTTTCGCGCTGAATGAGAATTTCGGTACCTTCCAGCGCGAAGATGCTCTTTTTGCCCTCGCCAAAGTCCACATCATGGTCGAGGCAGTCGGCCAGAATAAAGTGGTCGCGGTGTTCATCCCAGTTGTACTTGTCGTAATTCAGGGTGAAGCCTGTTTCCTTCTCCACGCCGAGAGGTGCGGCCAGCTGCAGATAGCGCCCCTGATACTGGTGACCACCCGGCTCGCCAACGCCAATCAGGCCGCCGCCGCGGTGGACAAATCCCTTGACGGCTGCGGAAATGTCGGCATCCTCCCAGACCTTGCCGCCGGTGTGCGCGGTGTCGCCGTCACCCACGTTTATCAACACGTCAATGTCGTCCAGCACATTCGGGTCGGCCTTGATGTCGTCAAAGCTGATAAACTTCACATCAAACGGTGCGCCGGACAGAGCCTCGATAACACCCGCATAGCTGTAATTCTGTTTCTGGTAGAGGGCATGATGTACCATGTGGCAGCCCCACGCGCGCTGTTGCCCCCAGCTGTTCAGCACAGCCACGGTTTTAACGCAGTAGGGCGTGGTGCCCTTGATGTTGCCGTACAGCTCGCGGAACTCGTTGCAGACGCTCTCGACATAGTCGAGGAACTCCGGGAACTCGCAGGCCAGCTTTAAGTAGCCGCCGTAGCCGATACGGTCGATGGGCTTGCGCAGAATGGCGCGGCGAGCCGTGACCCAGTTCTCCTTGGCCTCGCGCACAGGGTCGCCGCCCTCATGGAAGGTGTCGGGGAAGAAATACGGCAGGAATCGTCCCTCGGTGTACTTGACGCCGGGAATATCGGAAATCAGGCGCAGGGTGCTGCCGTTGCCGACACTGCCGACAATGGCATCCACGCCGGACTTCCGGAATTCCGGCATGAACGGTTCGCAGCCGATCCAGTGGTCGCCCAGGAACATCATGGCCTCTTTGCCGTAGGCGTGGACGATGTCGGTCATTTCTTTCATCAGACCGGCAACCTCGCGGCGCTGGAAGGCTTGGAAGTCCTTGTATTCCTTAGTCGGCACACGGTACTGATTGTTGTAGTAGCCCTGATCGATGATGAATTCCGGGCGGAACTTATAGCCGACCTCTTTTTCAAACTGTTCGAGAATATAGGGGCTGACGGAGGCGGAGTAGCCGTACCAGTCCACATATTTTTCGCGGCGCAGCTCGTCAAAAACCAGTGTGAACAGGTGGAAGAACGTGGTAAAGCGCACCACATTGACATAGGGATGACTTTCCAGATATTCGCGCAGACGGCGCATCGTGTAAGCGTGCGTCTTGGGCTGGCGCACATCAAAGGGAATCTGATGCTCCACGCCCTTCCAATCGTTGATGACCGAGTTGTACATATGCACAGGGTCCCAAATCAGGTACGCCAAAAAGCTGACCGTGTACTCATGGTAGGCTGCAGGGGCGGGAATGACAACACTCTCGCTTTCGGCGTCATACTTCCATGCGGCGGTATCCAGCGGCTCGCCCGTTGTGCGGTCGATGACTTCCCACCAGCGGGCGATGTCGTCGTGGTCGTTGACCTTCATCAATTCGCGGCTGATGCCGGTCATCAGGGGAATGGTCAGCGCGTCCTCTGTTGCCGTATAGAACGGCGTCATAATGTAGCACTGCTGGGTTTCATCGGGGTTGGCTTTGGCCCATGCGTTGTCCTTGCGGGTAGTGTAGTAGGTGGCGTAGATTTTAGCGCCGGTATCCTTCAGTTCCTGCGGGAACTCGGTGCCGTCGCAGTCGCGGATGGCATCCGCGCCCCAGCGTTTGAGCAGGTCGAGGGTTTCGGGTACTGCGTCCATATCGGTGGGGATCGTTACACGACCTTTTGTATTCATTTCTTGCTTTCCTCCATCCATTGGTAAGATTGAGTTTGTCCGGCCTGCAAGGTGACCCAGCAATGTGTATTGCAAAGATACCAGCTTCCGTCCTGTGTTGCTTTTACGGTAAGGCTGTGCTTGCCGTCTGCTGTCCGCTGATAAGAAATCAGCAGACCATTTTCTGCCCGCAGATTCTGAAATGCAACCGTTTTATTTTTCCAGCCCTGCGGGCACGCTGGTAAAACCTCAATATGATTCTTTTCGGAGCGCAGCAGCATTTTCTGTACTGCGTGTGCCGCCAGAAAATTCGCTTCCAGCGTAAAGGGGCGATAGTGGAAATCACAAACGCCGCTGTTTTTGTAGTCGCCGTTCAAATGAAATCCGTTCGGGCTCAAGAAATACTCCGCGAAGCGGTGCAGCTCATACAAAGCACCATTTCCATTGTTGCGGGCAATCTGCAAAAGTGCCATCCAACCGAAGGAAAACCCTACCCACTGCCCACTACCGAGGTGTACAAGGTGATCTACTGTTGCATCTATTACGCTGCGGTCCTGCGGATTTTCATAGTGCAGCATACACAGCGGCTCGATTGCCATAGCGTGGGAAAAATGGCGGTGCGTTTCCTGCAAGGTTTCATCAGGTGAAAGCATCAGCCCGGTTTTTGTATCTACACTCAACGGAGCAAGTTTAGCCCCTAGTGCACGCCAATAGCTGCGGGGGTTGCCAAGCTGGTACTCGATCTGTACCAGCGTGTGGAACAGATAGTGCAGCAATGCCAGATCGTAGTTGCTGTTGGGAGTCAGCCATGAGGTCGCCTCATCATCGTGGATTTCCGGTGAGGACGAGACCGGTAAAACCAGCTTTCCGTCCGGGCCTTCTTGGAGCAGTTCTTCTATGCAGGCTGCCGTGGCGGCAAAGTAAGGCTCCACTCGGGTGCGCAGGAACTCTTTGTCCCCCGTCAGGCGGTAGTATTCATAAAACATCTGGCAGAGCCAGATTTGATTGGTCGGTGACAGCGAATACATCGGCCAGCCGCCGAGTGCGCCGCCGTCAATATCCATGACACTGGGTAGGCACTCCCCTGCTGTGCCGTAAAATGCACAGGCAAACTTTGCTGCCTGTGGGCGCAGCGACCAGAGATAATCGAGAAACACCTTTCCCTGCTCTGGGTGGTTGGCCGTCAGATAGTGACAGTAGGTGAATTGGGTGTTGAGGTCGTTGTGGTAATCGCCTTTCCACGGCGGGAGCTGATCGTCATCCGCGCACCATACCCCTTGCAGCGGCATCGGGGCATTGCCCGGCTCGGAACCCGCTGCCAAAAAGTAATTGGCGCGGTACCAAAGCTGTTCGAGTGTTTCATCCGGCAGCTGCAAACTGCTTTTACCCCAGTATTGCTGCCACCAGCGTTTATGCTGTTGCAGCAGCTTCTCTGCACTCATATCTTCTGCTGCACATAGTTCCAGCTTTGCCAGCCGGCTTGCTTTTTCTACGTTTTCTGCCTGCACAGCGGTATAATACAGCGTTGTTCCGCATTTTTTGCAGAGCAGCGTATAGGCAGTTCTATCATCGACCTTTTGAGAAAAGCCAATCATGCCATCCTCTGTTTCGGGGATAGCATCCGGCAGGGCGAGCTGCTGCAAGCTGCCGGGGGATACGCTGTTCCCTGCTTCGGCTGCCTGCGTGCCATTCCCGAAAGAAGGGCGCTCCACCGCGAGAGTAACATTCCGATATGCTTCTGGCAGCATCAGTACCCCAACAGGCCGCCCCATACAGAGGAAGGCACGCAGAATGGTTGTACCCTTTTGCGAAAAGAATGCCACCGCTGTGCCCAAATCAAGGCTTGCCTGATAGCTGCCCTGCGGCAGTCCATCCAAGAACAAGTGTCCCGCGGGGATTTTTGTAGGCGTCGGGCGGGCATAGGGCGTATCAAAGATACGGCGTGTTTCTGCCACATCGCCTTTCCGTGCAAGCTCTACCAGTTTTGCATAAGTAAATTCTTTATCGAGTTTTTCCTCCGGGCGGCGACGCAGCCACAGTCCAGCAATGTCCACGGAAATGCGCAGGCGCTCCATCGGCCCCCAAAAAAGAGAACCGAGTATGCCGTTCCCCAGTGGAATTGCTTCATCCCAGCGGGGTATTGGGCCGGTCAAATTGATGTTGCAATGTTTTGGGGGCAGCATATCGGTTCTCCTAACCTATTTGATTTTATTTAGCCCTTAACGCCGCCAACGCTCAAGCCCTGCACGAGCTGCTTCTGGCCGACGATGAAGAGGATGACAGTGGGAATCAGTGCCAGCACGAGGGCTGCGAACAGCGCGCCCCAGTCGGTAGCGTAGCGCTGGATCTCATACAGGTTGGCAAGACCGACAGGCAGCGTAGCCTTGGTCGGATCGGTAACCATAACGAGAGCCACCGGGTACTCGTTCCATGCTGCCATAGCGGAGATCATGCAGACCGTCACGATACCGGGCTTGCACATGGGAATGATAATGCTCGTCAAAATACGGAACGGGCCGCAGCCGTCGATCATGGCTGCCTCCTCATAATCACGCGGGATGCTGCGCAGGAAGCCGGTCAGCAGGAAGATTGCGAACGGGAACTGCATCGTTGCATACAGCACACCCAGCGCCGTCAGGCTGTTGAGCAGGTTCAGCTTGTTCATCTGCAAGAACAGCGGAATCATAATATAAGTGGCCTGAATGAAGATGGCCGCCATGTAGATGTTCAAAATCAGCTTCGCGCCGGGGAACTTATACCGCACAAGGCAGTAAGAACACGGCACAACGCAGACCACAATAATGACCAGCGTTTCCAGCACGACATAAATCGAGTTGCCGATGTTCGCAGCAAGGTCAGACTTTTCATAAGCACGGGCGTAGTTATCCCATGCAAGTCCCTGCGGCCATGCAAAGGGGTCCGTCAGAAACTCTGTACTGGTTTTGAACGAAGAAACGACGTTCCACGCCAGAGGGTACAGCATGATAATGGCAACCAAAATCAGGAACAGGCGCGTCACCCACTTGATGACCTTTGCTCTGATTTTGCTTTTTTCATTTTGTGTCATATTACTGACCTCCTTCGGAAGCATCGGTCAATTTGCGGGACAGCATGGACAGCGCCACGGAGATGGCGAGCGTAAAGACCGTGATGGCCATGGCATAGCCAAAGTTGCCGTTGACAAAGCCCTGCGTGTACATATATTGCAGCAGAACGCTGGATGCACCGTTAGGACCGCCGCCAGTCATGACCTGCGAAAGCACAAAACTCAGGTTGATGGTGCCGGAAAGTGCCAGAACAAAGGTGATGCCGATAATATCTTTCATCAGAGGCATCGTAATACTGACGAGCTTGCGCCATGCGCTGGCACCGTCCAGCGTTGCGGACTCGTAGATTTCCGGCGAAATGCCGTCCATAGCCGCGATGTGCATGACCATGTAGTAACCGGCAGCCTGCCACAGCAGCGTGAACGCGATGCACCAAAGCGCAGTCTTGCTGTCGCCCAGCCAGGAACGCTGCAGGCTCTCCAGCCCGACAGCACCGAGAATCTTATTGACGATGCCTACATTCGGGTGGAACACAAAACTCCATATAATACCTACAACGGTCAGAGAAACAATGTTCGGGAAATAGAAAATCGTGCGATACAAGACCATTTCTTTCAGCTTGCACTGGTTCAAAACGAATGCCAGCACCAGACTACAGAAAATTGTGATAACGGGAACAACCGCCATCAGCTTTGCTGTGTTTTTAAGCGCTTGAATGAAAGATTTGTCGTGGAACATATAGATATAGTTATCCAGTCCCACAAATTTGTTGTTAAGCCCCAGAGAGGTCGCATTGGTAAAAGAAAGATATAATGCCTGCGCCGTAGGCCAGATCGTGAACATAAGAGTTAGGATCACGGCAGGCAGAACGCTGATGCAGATAAACAGTACGGGAAGTGGCTGCGCCTTTTTTTGGCGATTTTGGCGATTTTTCAAACAAGTTTCCCCCTTAAAAAGAACCCTGCCAAGCTCGCATGGCGTTTACTCGGCAGGGTCAATCTTATTTTGGTCAGTGGAAATTCAGCAATTCAGCTTACTTGGAAGCAGCAATCTCCTCGAAAGCAGCCTCGATGCCGTCACGCCACTGCTCGGCAGTCATGTCACCATTCATAACGTCACTGGCAACATTGAAGACGGAATCAGCGATAACAACCTTGCTGGTGTCGGGCATTGCATCCCAACCGAAGACCATGAACGTGCCTTCCTGATAGATGTCGTTCATGTTGTAGACACCATCGGTAACGATGCCCTTGACCATCTCGTTGGCCTTCTTCAGAGCGTAGATGCCGTTGGCTTTTTCTGCGAACAGCTTAACGGACTCCTCAGTGTACAGGAAACGCAGGAACTCTTTTGCCAGTTCGGGGTTCTTGGCGTTGGCAGGAATCTCAAACTGCTCAACGGAGCTCATAACATAGCGGGTCTCGCCGTCATCCAGAACGGGTGCGCAGGTCAGACCAAACTCAAAGCCGTCAGCACGGGGAGCATCGGCCATTTCGCCTTCCATCCAGTTGCCGTTGGGGATGAACAGAGCCTTGTTCATCATCATGTCAGTCTGGCTCTGGGTATGGTTCAGAGCAACGGTGCCATCCATCAGGTAGCCATCGCTGCCGATCTTTGCCATGTTCTGGAAGACCTTGAGGGCCTCATCAGAGCTGAGGGAGCCGGGCGTGTAGGAGGCGATTGCCTTCATGTTGTCGATGCCGGTGGCAGAAGCCAGTGCGGGCCACAGCATGCTCTCAAGGTAGCCGGGGTAGATGCCCTGATAGGTAAACAGCGCGATACCCTTTTCCTTGGCCTTGTCGCCCAGTTCAAAGAAGTCATCCCAGGTCACAGGTGTTTCCCAGCCGTTCTCTTCGAACAGGGTCTTGTTGTAAACCAGACCCATCGGGCTGGCATCAAACGGGGCAATGTAGATCTTGCCATCGCCGTAGGGAGAGCACTTGGCAGAATCCAGCAGACCATCGATGACCTGATCCTTCAGCGGGGTGTCATCATCAATGCCGCCCTCCTCAAAGACATCGGACAGATCCATCAGCGCATGCTCCTTGACCATAGAGGAAATCAGGCCGGTGGAGTCGTTGTCGTTCATAGAGATGAAGTCGGGCACATTTCCTGCCACGATCTGCGGGCGGATGATGTCGCCGATCTTCGGGCTGATCTGCATATTGACAGTAACGCCGGGATAAGCGGCCTCAAAGCGCTTGGTGATTTCATCCCAGTAGTCAGAACCGTAACCGCCCTCGAACACTGCGATGTTCAGTTCTGTGTTTTCAAAAGTCTTTTCCCCTGTAGAGGCTTCGCTGGTAGCGGCGGACATTGCTTCGGAAGAAGCGGCCTCGCTGGATGCTGCTGCACTGGAAGATGCTGCGCTGCCGCAGCCTGCCAGACAGGTAGCTGCCATTGCAGTGGCAAGCATCATGCTGATTGCTTTTTTCATGGTTTTCCTCCTAAAAATTATTCCTTCTTTGTTTGGGATGCGGCTCATCTGTCGTTCCCTGATTGCACTCTTATTATATCGGGCAAGCCGGATTTGATAAATGTATTCCCTTTACTTAAAGATGGATTTTATTGACTTTTTCTGTCGTTGCCCTTATAATTCAGGTAATGTATGGATAGATTGTAGTCACTTTGCACAAACGGAGGCCTATATATGTCACCAAATGCACAAAAAACGCGTGAGTTTTTCCCCAATGTGTTGCGACGAATCAAACTTCGCACCCGTCTGTTTGTGACATTTTTGATTATTTCTCTTGTTCCCGTCATCACGATTGGTATTTTTTCTTACCATGCATACACCCAATCCATGAACGAAAAGGTCAAACAGGCTGCCTTACAATCTATCGAACTACTCAATAATAATATGTCTACCCAGCTTGGCATTTATAGCGACTACATAGGTTCCATCTCCGTATCTAATACTGTACAGAATGGTGTCGCATCTGTCAATAATGGGCACCCCCTTACGAGTGATATTGTGAACGGTATTGGTGAAATGATCGTCACAATTCCTTTTCAGAGCACACACCTTAAAAACATCCGCGTCGTTTCCAATGACCGCACCGTCATCTACGATTTGGGCTATGACGATATTACACCTCAGCGTTTTAATGAATTGTTGGATAATATTGAGGCCGCTTCTCCACAGGATAGTCTGCAATACATCCACACTTACCGCGCCAACGATAAAATTGTCATTGGCCGTAAAATCTATGATATGCACCACACCAGCACGCCGCTGGGGTATATCATGCTGTACATTGACGAATCCCAGCTAAGCCGCTACATATTTACCGATGTTTCCTTTGGCGAGGGGTCCAACTTTCTGCTGATTGATGCCGCCGGTAATGTGGTTTCTTCTCAGAACGCGGAACTGCTGGGAGAAGATTTGGCCGATGACCCGATTTTTCAGCAGATCACGGCGCATCGGCAGGCGGGTGAAAACAACTTTTTATGTGAGCTGAACGGCGTAGATACACTGACAATTTTCAAATACAACACAACCTATAATGTGTATCTGGCGGCCACGATTCCGCAGGCCTACATTACCAACGGCACAAGAACCATCAATATGATGCTTATTGCGCTGGCCGCAGTGCTGGTCGTTGTCAGTTTGTTCCTGACACTGCTTGTCTACCGCAGCGTCATGCACCCCATTGATAATATGGTTGCCGCCTGCAATGCGAAAAGCGATGAGGAAATCGGGCTGAAAATCAATGATACCAGCCCCGACGAGCTCGGATTTCTGGCGCGCACCATCGACAACATGGTCAACGAAATTGGTCTGCTGGCGCAGCGCTGGAGCGATGATCAGCGCAAAATGCGCGAGTTGGAATTGCAGACCCTGCAATATCAAATCAACCCGCACTTCCTGTTCAATACCCTGAACACCTTAAAGTGGATCGCCACACTTAATCACGTCACCCCGGTCAGCCACGGCATTGATGCCCTCTCTTCCCTGCTGCAAAGCACCCTTATTAAAAAGGATGAACTGATTCCGTTTGACGATGAGCTGCGCAACTTGAAAAACTACTGCGACATTCAGCAGCTGCGCTACGCAGGGCGCTTTGAGATGGAATACCAAATTGAAGATGCTGCCGGATACTGGACTGTGCCGCGCTTTATTTTGCAGCCGCTTGTAGAGAACTCCATCCTGCACGGCACGGCGGATGAAGATGATTTTGTCACCATCACCGTCCGTGCCACCGTGAGCGAGAATCTGCTTACCATTCATATCTCCGATACCGGCTGCGGTTTTGACCCCAGTGCCATCAAGGAGAAAAATTCTGAGCGCTTCTCCGGCATCGGATTGAGCAACGTAGATGAACGTATGCGTCTGCACTACGGAAATGAATACGGCCTTACGATTGAAAGTGCCCCCGGCATCGGCACACAATGTATTCTCTGTATTCCAAATGAAGCCATTCGTTGAGGTAACACAATGTATAATTTATTGCTTGTAGATGATGAGCCACTGATTAAGGTTGCTTTCCAGTCCGCCGTGGAGTGGGGCAAGAACGGATTCCTGCTGGCGGCAACAGCCAGTAATGGGCAGGAAGCGCTGCACATTGTAGAGACACAGCATATTGATGCGGTTATCACGGACTTGAAAATGCCCGGCATGGATGGGCTTGCGCTCATTCATGAATTGAAAAAGCGCAGCTTTATCGGCCCGATTCTGGTATTGAGCAACTATTCCGATTTCGATTCCGTGCGCACAGCCCTGACGGACGGTGCCTATGACTACTTTCTGAAAATCAATATGAACGGGGAAAGCATCGGCGAGCATCTGGAAAAGATGGCCGATTTGCTTCGTGTCCAGCAGCAGCGCCAGACGGAAGAAGACCACCGCTCCTTTGCTATTGAAGCACAGAAAAAGGAGAATGCCCTGATTCACTGCGCCCAATGGGTAACATCCACTGCTGAGCCCTCCCCTGCTTCTAATCCGTTTTGCATGCTGCCGGAACCGCTGTCCTTTCCTATCCGGCTGTTTACCGTCACCTTAATTCCCGCAAAAACACACCCTATGCCCGCGCTGGATGCTGTGACCGACTTGATTACCGAGGTTTTCGATGAAATCGGCGGCAAAGTTTTTCTGCATACCCATGAGGATGAAATCTGCGGGTTGATCAGCAATGAAAGCCTTGTAGCCTCCGGGCGTACTCTGGATAAGAAACTTGCCCGCTTGCAACGGCAGGTCACAACATATTTTCTGGATGCGCCGGTCATCATCTACCACGACAAGCCCATTTCTCTGGCTGAACTCCGCCATGGCTACCAGCTATGTGAGGATTCTAAGGCGCTCGCCTTTTATGTGGGGCGCAGTGCTCCCATAAAGGCAACGGTACACACAGTTACCGCCCAACCCTTCCATGTCTCTCAGGCAGAACTGTCCAAGACCACCGCAGCAGCAGCGCAAAATGCCGATGAATTGCAGATGCAGATTGCCGTTCACACCTTCTTTCAGAACTGCGCGGCGCTCTGTATGCCGCCGCAGCGCGTCCGTGAAGCCTGCCATCTGTTGCTGGAGCGTCCCGGCGAGAATATGATTCCGCAGGAGACACTGGAGCAAACCTTTAAAGAAATAGAAAAAGCCCCCACCGCGGAGGCTCTTGAACAACTGCTCTGCTTGATTTTGCAGGAGCGCATGGGACTTAGCAAAATTGCCTTGAGCAAATTCAAAAAAGAGGTGCAGGCCGTCATCATCTATGTAAACGCGCATTATATGGACAAGCTGACGCTGGACAGCATCGCCGACTATGTAGGGCTGACTCGGGAATATCTGAGCCGCCTGTTCTCCAAAGAGACTGGCACCAGCCTGTTCCAGTACATCAACGAGGTGCGCATGAAACGCGCCGGTGAGATGATCCGCAGTAATAAGCAGACCTATGTCAAGGAAGTAGCTGCCGCCGTAGGTTTTGATGACCCCTACTTCTTCTCGCGGAAGTTCAAAGAATTTTATGGGAAGACACCAAGCGAATATGCGGAGAATTAGTTAATAGCATATACTTTATTCTGATTACTGGTATAGGTGATAAAGATGGATAAATTATACTGGGGTGCTGTCGTAATTTTTGCTATGGGTTGGTATATTGAGCAACGTATGTATGTGGACGGCTGCACACGGCGTAAACGCGACCCATATAAGCCAATTGATTATTTAGGCGTGTTCAGCATTGGCGAATTTGTCGGCTATCTGATACGGAGTCTTGTTGCCCCTGCATTTGTATGGTTTCCTGACATTCTTATTGGGATGCCCGACAACCTTATTCAAGCCATTGCAGCTGTGTGGTTGGTTGTGATGTCCATTTTTGTTCCCACCGTGATTGAGCGTGCGATTGACGGGTTCTAATAATAGCTTGGTCCTTGCACAACTTACCAATGCCCTTGTAAACAAAACCAAAATCTGCATCGAAATTGCCGACATATACGATTCCGATGCGGATTTTTTCTTTTTCTTTGCAAATTGTGCGTCAAAATTGCTATTTTCTCTCTGTTTAGTAACTGAAAGAATTCTTTCAACAAACTAAACAGGGAGTATTTTTATGCCATTCAAAAAACAGAAAGCCAACGTATCCCCGCATTACCACGACACCCGGACACTTTTGAAGAAGTACCGAGATGTTTCGTGGAGTCTGGAGGTGTCCGATCTTGATTTGCAGGAGGAATTCAAAGCCGAGTACGGACTGTCCTCGGACGCGCTGTTTGTGGACAGTGAGGTCAACAAAGGCGGCAATCGGCTGGAAAACTATGCCCGTGCCTTGGAGCGCAGCAAAAAGATGATGCAGATCATTGACACCGCAATCGACCTGATGCGCCGCAAGCACAAGAAAGGCGAGTTCTATTACTGGATTTTGTACTACGCCTACCTTTCTCCGCGACAGTGTGAGAATGCGGGTGCAATTTTGCAGTTGCTCGAAACCAAGGGTATCTCCATTTCTCTGCGCACCTACTATGTCCATCGGGATGAAGCTATCGAGGTTCTCAGCTCGATTTTGTGGGGCTATACCTCTCAGGATTGCGAGAAAATCACCAATCTGCTGACCCCTGACTGACCCTGCACAACATCCGCACAAAATCAGCAGAGCGAAAGCCTTTTTTCCTGCACAGCCAATTTGGTATTATGGTAATGGCCTACTTTTGGCGATTCTTAAAGTGTTTTTGCACACAGGAGGTTTCAATGATCAAGAAAAGCACGCGTTCTTTTTCCCATAAGCAAATAAAGACAGCCCTTTGCGCTGTCCTATGCAGTGCGCTGACCGCAATGCCCACTTTTGCAACCGGCGAGGATAATAACGCAGCCGCAGCCACAACCGCAACCGGCACCACCGTCTGGACGAAAGCCAGCGAAATCATGCAGGATGTCTACTCGCAGATCATCTCTATCTGCACCGTCACAGCCGTAGTCTGCGCCGCAGTTGCCCTGCTGCTGATGAACTTCTCGAAGAACGGCAAGACCGTGGACGACTCCCGCGCGTGGCTCAAGCGCATTGCCATCACTTGGGCGATTCTGAACGGCCTCGGCTTCATCATGGCTTATGTCACGCCGTTCTTTCAAGGCGGCACTTGGAATCCGTAAGCGCTCCCATGCTCACAAAAGGAGATGACGGCCTTTGGGCATTTTAGATGGTATTGTGGATTGGCTGGCAACGCAGGTGATGAACCTACTGGATCTGGCATCCACATCGGTACTCGGTGCGCTGGGCTGCAATATGGATACGTTCAAGCGGTACTTTCCTGCTGCTTCAGCCATGTATGAGATTTTCATCTGGACCGCCATCGGGTTGGTGTTGCTGGACCTTGTGTGGCAGCTTTACCGCTGCTATGGTGCCGGGTTTGACATTGATACCGAGAATCTCATCAATTTGGTGGTGCGTTCTGTAATTTTCCTGCTGCTGATTTGGTATTGCGATGACATCGTCAACCTTGCCTTACAGATCGGCGGCACACCCTACAACTGGATTCTGGATAGCAGTCTCCCCGGCCTGCAGTTCGGAGACTTCAATTCTGTACTACTCGTCATCATTGGCGTAATTGCCAATGGCTCAGTGGCGCTAATTGCGCTGATTCTCGTTGTGGTTCTGGCATGGAACTACTTAAAGCTGCTTTTGGAGGCCGCCGAGAGATATATCGTGCTGGGAATTCTGGTTTTCACCGCGCCACTTGCCTTTGCCATGGGCGCGGCTCGCGGCACAAACAATATTTTCAAAAGCTGGTGCCGAATGTTTAGTGGGCAGCTTCTGCTGCTGATTATGAACGCATGGTGCTTGAAACTGTTCGTCAATATGGTCGGGGAATTTATCGCCAATCCTCTGTCCTTATAGGAGATTTTTTACGTGAAAAAAACTCTTTTTTCTTTATTCACCGCTGTCAGCCTTGCTCTCCCCGTATTGCCCGGTCGCTTTTGCTTTGACCGAGGATGAGGCTGCTGCTGTCGTGGATGCGCAGGGCAAGGATGCTGTATCCGGCAATCTGTTTCTGTGGTTGCTGTGTGCTATCGCTTTTCTCAAGGTCAGCACCAAGCTGGACGGCATCCTGCACTCGCTGGGCATCGGCGTTTCACGTTCGCCCGGCTCAATGCTGTCCGAAGCTCTGCTGGCTTTCCGTGGTTTTGAAATCGGCAAAGCCTTTATGGGGCTGGGGACTGCAAAAGCCGCCGCTGCCACTGCTAATACGAAAACTACACCCGGCAATACCTTTGTAGGTGGACTTTCCGGCGTGGTGAGCCGTCATGTGCAGCAAAGTACCGCAAGTTCCATCAGCGGGCAGTCCGGCGCCATCGGGGCATCCTTGGGCGGGACCATGTATCACAACAGCCTTGGCAAAGATGGCGGTTTTGCCAGCAAGGTCATCGGCTCCATCGCCACCGGGCAGACAAGCGGCAGCATTACAGGCGACAGCGCCGTGGAAGCGCTCAATAGCTATTTTGCAGGTACCAGTGATGCAGATGCCATGCCCGTTCCTGCCACCGGTGAAATCATCCCCACTGCCATGGAAGCAGCTGAAAACGATGGCGTAACAGACTCTCCTATCCCCGCCACGCCGCTGGCATTGGAGGGCGATAGCACGGTTGACATTTCCCCGACAAGGAATAGTGAAATAGCTATGCGCGCCAGTGGCAGTTCAGCTATTACGGAGCAGACCACCATTCCCACTTTGCCCTCTATCCAACAGGCCGCTATGAACCGTGTGCTGCTGGGGCAGATGGGCAACAGCGTCACCGATGTAGAAATCGGCGGCGGCAAGATTCAAGGACGCGAAATAATTCCCGGTCGTGGGCAGATTCAGTTTGCCATGTACAATGCCCGCCGGTACGAAAAACCGGAGGGTCATTTTACCGAGCAGACTTCCCGCGGTGGTGAAAAGTGGTACAAGGTCTACGCCACGACTCGCGTAGAAAAAACGCCCACCGTTCAGGATGAACGCGGGCGTATAAACCAAATTGCAAAACGCTGCAATGAAAATAAGTCGATTCACACCAATGATGTAGAGCAGCTGCGCCGAGAATTTCTTGAACTGAAAGCAGACTATCTGGAACGTGTGGTTAAGCTGTTGAGAAAATTTTATTGAATAGGAGAATGACGATATGAATCAAAATGAAGAAATCCGTGTGTTGTATGTGCAGCCGGGTAAGTACCCAGAGGAAATCAAGATACCTAATACGCTGGAAACTTTTCAAAAATATGTTTGTGGGAGTATAGAAAGCGCAAGATTGGACGGGGATGCCTATATCATCTGTAATGATGAAGGAAAGCTGCTTCCGTTACCACCGAACCGCTTATATGGTCCAACGGATTTCTTCGCAGGTCCGTTTCTGATATGCGGAGACGGTGGCGAAGATCTGATAAGTTTGACGGATAGTCAAATTACAAAATATGAGAAAAAATATCACTCACCTCTGATTTTCCTTGAGCTATATCCGAAGCCGATTACTCTCAAATGCACGCCAGAATTGTATGCCAAATGCATGGGAGAGGAACATCAGCATGATACACAAGAAAATGAACATGATGAGAGATAAGTCCATTTGTATGGAAAATCGTGAAAATGGGCTTTGCTCTTATTGAAAAGCATGATATACTATTCTTACATTGTACTGATGTAAGGAGAGCAGCGATGGCAGGCACAGAACGGTATGTTCGTAACAGCACAGCAGATTTTCTTGTGTTCACGAAAGATTCAGAGACAGATGGCATAGAAGTTCGCGTTCAGGATCACGAGGTCTGGCTGACGCAAAAAGGCATCGGACAACTGTTTGATGTTGACCGCAGTGTTGTCGCCAAACATCTGCGGAATATTTTTGCGGAAAATGAATTATCCGAAAGTACAACTTGTGCAAAATTTGCACAAGTTGCAGATAATGGCAAGACCTATCACTACAAATTCTACTCCCTGCCCGCCATTATTGCTGTTGGCTACCGAACCAATTCCACCCGTGCCACACAATTCCGCCAATGGGCAACCAAAGTGCTGGATACATTTACCCGGCAGGGATATGTTCTGGATAAGGATCGGCTTATTAATGGGCAAATCTTTGATGAAGATTACTTCGACCATTTGGTTTCCGAAATACAGGAAATCCGCGCCAGCGAGCGCCGCTTTTACCAGAAAATCACGGATATTTATGCTACTGCCGTAGATTACTCGGTAGACAGCAAAACGACCAAAGACTTCTTTGCAACCGTTCAGAATAAAATGCACTACGCTGTTCACGGCAGTACTGCTGCAGAGGTCATTGCGCAACGGGCAGACCACACAAAAGACCACATGGGGTTGACCTCATGGAAGAATGCCCCAAATGGGAAGATTGTCAAAGCCGATGTTTCTGTTGCAAAGAACTATTTGCAGCAAGATGAGTTACAGGAACTGAATGAGATTGTAACAATGTACCTTGACTATGCAACGCGCCAAGCACGGCGGCATATTCCTATGACGATGCAGGACTGGGCAGAGAAACTGGACGCTTTCCTGCAATTCAACGATGCCGAAATTCTAAAAGATAAAGGAAAGGTTACAGCAGCAATCGCAAAGGCTTTCGCAGAAAGTGAATTTGAAAAGTACCGCGTTATACAGGACCGGCATTACCAAAGCGATTTTGACCGCCTTATGATGGAGGCGGAATCAACAAAACAATAATTACAGGCAGATGCCCTATGTGAGACTCATTTCACATAGGGCATTTTTCTTTTCAGGGAGCTTCTTATGGCTATCACAAAAATCCACGCGATAAAATCTACTCTCGGCAAGGCACTGGCTTATATTGAAAACCCGGACAAGACCGATGGACAGATGCTGGTATCGGGTTACAACTGTGAACCGCAGACGGCTTCCATTGATTTTGAAATGACAGATGTGCTTGCGCACAAAGCGCGGAACCTGAAAAGGAAGCGTTCGACAAATCTTGCCTATCACCTGATACAGTCCTTTTTGTCGGAGGACGCTGTGACCCCTGAGCAGGCCCATGAACTGGGGAAGAAACTGGCATTTGAATACACAGGCGGCAAGTACGAGTATGTGGTGGCGACCCACATTGATAAAGGTCATATCCATAACCACATCATGCGTGCGCCCATAAGGGGCAGAGTAAATCCGCTTAGCAAGCGGCAGGCGTGAGGTTT
>OODS01000840.1_pt1 | contig 22263 bp, 16 predicted proteins | sample 1671531 | NCBI WGS metagenome assembly OODS01 (sample SAMN06348166, study PRJEB24527) | human gut metagenome | biome: human gut; feature: ankylosing spondylitis patient; material: feces | host: Homo sapiens | place: China | collected 2015-10 | reverse complement strand
AAGCGCAACGGACACACCGGCTCCGCCCCGCGGACGCACCACGAATGTCCGATTCTGCAGAATCGGACAACAAACCATCCGAATCCGACGTGCAGATGACCGCTTCGGGAGAAACGGACAAGTAGACAACGCCATACGCACCACAGTTGTCCGATTCACCAGAATCGGACAGACTATCCACGGGGCATGAAAAACTGGACGGCATGGCCAATACATCCAGAATGACGTCGTATCAGCGGCGCGAGCAGCTCATCGAAATCGGTCGTTCGCTGTTCGCGTCGAAGGGGTTCGAAGCAGTGAGCGTGGAGGAGATCGCCGCCACCGCGAAAGTGTCGAAACCCATTGTGTACGAGCATTTCGGAGGCAAAGAGGGCCTGTACGCTGTGGTGGTGGACCGTGAGATGCGCGCCCTTACCGACACGCTCGTCAACGCGCTCTCCGACCCACAAGCGCACCCCCGTCAAATTGTGGAACGCACGGCGCTGGCACTGCTCACCTATGTTGAGGAGAATGCCGAAGGATTCCGAGTGCTCACCCGCGATTCGCCGAAAACCGATCCGGCCAGCTCGTTCAATTCGCTTTTGGGAGACATCGCCCTGCGCGTGGAAGACATTCTCGCCGAAGCGTTCAAACGCCAGCATCTGCCGGCCAAGGGCGTGCCATACTACGCGCAGATGCTCATCGGCATGACCGTATATACCTGCCAGTATTGGGCGGACCAGCGCAAACTCAGTAAAGAACAGATTGCCGCGCACATCGTGAATCTGGCCTGGCATGGCTTGAGCCGCATGGAAGCCAAGCCGGAACTGCGTTTCGAAAGCGACAAAGCCACAAAAGAGGCGGAAAAGCAGGAAAGGCGCGAAATCAAGGAAATCGCGAAACGCGAGCGCAAGGCCGCAAAAGAGGCACAATCACAAAACAATACGGAAAGCCCAGCCGAGCAGAACGCTGAACAGAATACCGAACAAGACGCAGCCGGAAGCCAAGGCACGCAAGCCGAACAGCAGTCGTAAAACCCAGCCGCCCCCAGTCATCGCAAGCATCGCAGCCAACGCCAACAGGCGCCAGACACAAGAATCGAACAGTACCAGCAACAGGGGAATCGCAAGCATCGCACAAGCCAACAAGCATCGACGAAAACTTACAAATTGTCAACAACGGTACCCTTAAGGGAAATTTCAGGTGCAGATTGCGCTATTCAGGGTGCCTATTGCATACAAACCGTTCCCCTGAAGCAAACAAGGTGCTACGTTAGTTTCGTTACGCAGTGACCACGCGCCGCGCGCGGAAGGTCACCTCGTCCTACCAAGGAAGACTATGCAGGAGAAGAAGACGCTCACCTTCGTGGTGCCCGCGTACAACATGACCGAATATTTGGAACGATGCGTCATGTCGTTAATCGCAGCGAAGCGCAACGACGACATCGAAGTGCTGATCGTGGATGACGGCTCGTCCGACGGCACGCTGGAAATGGCACAGAAATTCGAAGCCCGCTATCCAGGCATCGTGCGCGCCATCCACCAAGAGAACAAGGGGCATGGCGGAGCCGTCAACACCGGCATCGCGGCGGCAAGCGGCATGTACGTGAAGGTTGTTGACGCCGACGATTGGGTTGGCCCCGAATCGCTCGAACAGGTCATGGCCGTGCTGCGCGAAGAGGCCGATTCCACCGAGCCGATCGACATGCTCGTCACTAATTATGTGTATGACAAGGTTGGCAAACGCAACAAGCATGTGGTGAACTTCCGCCATGCCATGAAGGCCGGCGAGCGCCTGACCTGGAACGATCTTGGGCATTTCGGCTTGGCTGAATACATTCTCATGCACGCGCTGACGTACCGCACCGCCGTGGTGCGAGAGTCCGGCATGCAGCTGCCGGAGCACACGTTCTACGTGGACTTCATTTACGCGTATCAGCCGTTCCCGTGGGTGAAGACCATGAAGTATTTGGATACGCCGTTCTACCACTATTTCATCGGTCGCGACGGCCAGAGCGTGCAGACCGACGTGATGATCCGCCGCGTCGACCAGCTGCGCCTCGTCAACCAGTGCATGGTGCGTGCAACTCCGGAACGCGGCACGGTGCCGGACGGCCTGTACCGTTATATGATCCACTTCCTGGCGATTGAAAGTTCCGTGGCAAGTGTGTTCATGATTTTGTCTCGCGATCCGGAAAATTATGAGAAGAAAAAGGATATGTGGGACGACATTAAGGCGTACTCCCCCACTATTTACAAGGATGTGCGCAAGAAGGCCATGTCTCGTGCGTTGAATTTGCGCGGGTCGATCGGTCGTTTCGTGATTCGCAAGGGGTATTTCGTGGCGGAACACGTCGTCGGGTTCAACTGATCGCGATTTCCGACGATTTGATGGTCAATCGACGGTCTAGATAGCACTATCTGCCTTATATATGGCAGATGCCCTTGATAGCAAGGTGACTTAGAGGGTATATTTTACCCCCGAAATCGCCTTGCCTACAAGCACGAGTGCCATATATATATATATAAGCGAAATGCCTCGTGTCAGCTCTTGAAATCTGCCATATATAAGCGAGATATGGGCAAAAACTGACGTACGAGGATGCGGATGCAGCCGTGAGGCTGTCGGGAGCAGTACTGACGCTTCCAACAGCCTGCGTTCATGCGGAATGCTCCGAGCGCGGAAACCTTGGCTCATTGGGACGGGTTTTGCCGGATTTCGGGGCTTTATGCTTAGTTCCAGCGGTCGGACATGGCGAAACTGTTGTGCATGAGATTGCTGGACGTGTAGAGCACGTCGTTGAGCAGTTTCGTAACGTGAGTGCGCAAATATTCCGCCATTTCTTCGTTGGACTGCTGCAGTTTTGCGATAATTGCAATACTTGCGTTTTCCGTAATCTCCGCGGCCCCTGCACGCTCCTGCGATTCGGACACGCTCTTTTGTGCAGCAATCTCACGCAATTCGGCATCAGTACGTTCCACCAGACGATGGCCGTAAGCGCGGGCCGATTCCGCAAATCCTTCGATCGCATTGCTGGTTTCGTAGAAATGCGCGTCGGCGAGCGCGGCGATCAAACGGTTCGCCCAGTACAGGTTGCCGGTCGAGACTTCCGGCGTGGTGTCACGCAGGTAGGCGGGCGTATCGTCGACGTTCGCATAGAACGGCGTGGCCGCGGTGAAGGGGCCGGAACCGTATGAGATCCACATGATCGAACGGCTTGCCTCCGGCGCGTACGGACGAATCTGCATGGCCACCATATGCCCGGTGCGGTTGATGCCGATCGGACGGTAGCGATGGCGGCTTTCCGGCGTCCCGAGCGTACCGTACGGATCGTAAGGGGTCCCCTCGAAGTGTGCACTCATCAGGAAGTCGACGTCTTCGAGCGTCACAGCGTTCTCAGGCACACGACACCACGGAATATCGTCGGATGCGGGCGTGTAGCGGGCGGCCGGCGAATCCCAGTCCTCGCTTGGATTGAGGTGGCGCTGCATGTACCAGGCACGCGGCGTGTTGTAGATATGGTCTTTGGTGGTGGCGGTACCGAAGGCTGTGCGCGGATTGAAATGGTTGTGGCCCAGCGCCGCGCCGCTACTGCTATTGCCGCCACCGTTCATGCCGCCGTTTCCGAAAGCGCTCGTCGGCTGGAATCCGAAGCCGCCACTTGCTGCCGCGCTCATAGTGCGGTCAAGGTGGTGCGCGTCCATGAATTCGCGCAGATCGGCACTGCACATGAATTCGCGTTGGGCGTTGAAGGCGTCGTCGAAGTCGAAATCGTCGATGCCGAGCTGGTTGGGGATGGTCGCATAGCAGTCGTCCGGCACGCGGCGGGCGATCCAATGGTGCCCGCCGATCGTTTCGACATACCAGATTTCGTTTACGTCGGAAATAATGATGCCGTTCGATTCGTAGGTGCCGTATGTTTCAAGCAGTTCGGCAAGACGTGCGACGCCTTCGCGTGCCGTGGTTACGTAAGGCAGCACAAGGGTGATGACGTCTTCCTCTCCGATTCCGCCCGGAACTTCGGGGGTATTAGCGGCTTCGTTCGCCGGTTGCAGTTCAACGAGCGGATCAGCGGCTAGCACGCGCTCGTTGACTGCGATGGTTTCAGTGGCGCTCATCGCCACATTGTGCTCGTTGACGCCCGCTTCCGCGAGAATTCCGCGATTCGGCAGCACGTTCGGCACAATGCTGTATCGGCATGGATTGTCTGGAAGGTCAATTTCGACATGACTGAGCACACTGCGGTAATGTCTCGGCTGGTCTTGCGGTGCTACCGCAATGAATTTCTTGGGATCGTAACGTCCGGAACCGGAATCATCGTCGCGTGCGATGATGGTGGAGCCGTCGTAGCTGGCTTTCTTTCCTACAAGAATCGTGGTACATGACATGCGTTCCACTGTACGAGCAGATATGCAGAAATGACGCTGCGATTCGCGAGAATTCGATGATGATTCGGCGATGACTTGGTGATAATCCACGTTTTTTGTTACTTACAGCTGATTCGTGTGGCGTTTTGCGTAAATATGCTGTATACTGTCTCCTTGTTGCCCCTCTAGCTCAACGGTTAGAGCAGCGTCCTTTTAAGTCGTGGGTTGTGGGTTCGAATCCCACGGGGGGCACCACGAAACCCTTGGAAACATTAGCTTCCAAGGGTTTTCAATTCCCGCGATTTTTTGGCTCCAGACGCAATTAGTCGCACTCACATTGTTCGCGCCCCAAACACGGATTGTCACATCATCATCCGCGCCGGTAAACACCCTGCCGTCGCCATCATCGGATTCCTCACCCTTACAGGCAAGACGCCTTGCCGGGATGGCGCCTTGCCGATTCCAAAAGGCTTCCGCCAATACAGCGGCAATAGGAAAGTGGGAAATCGAGAAAAGATTGCAATTCCAACGAACACGCCCTAGCCTCTTGAAAAAGTCGCTAGGGGGCAGCTATCATGGTCCTTCGGAATTCTTATGAGGGGGAACTCCACGCATTCAGGGCGGTATTTCGAAGGCATCGCTTTGGGGCAATTAGTTACGTAACTAAGAAAGGGTTTCCCCAAATGTCTTTTAGCAAAAAGATTATTGCGGGCGTTGCAGCTGTAGCGACTCTGGCTGCCTTGGCTCCGGCAGTCGCAATGGCTGAAGGCGATCAGAGCCAGAACTCGGCCGCGTCCGCTCAGAGCGACTCCACGATCGTCAACGTCTCGTTCTATGCCGCAGATGGCACTCTTCTCCAGAGCACCGGCTGGCCAAAGGGTACTGCGTTCTCCATGTACGCCCTGGGCGTCCAGGCACCGACCATCGAAGGCAAGACCTTCACCGGCTGGGGCTTCGCCTCCAACGACGGCGACGTTCCGGTCGACCCGAACGCAGAAGTGACCGGCAACTGGGCCGTCTACCCGATGTACAAGGACACTCCGACTTCGGAAGATAAGACTCTGAACACGGTCTCCTTCTACAACACCAAGAACGAGCTGATCCAGACCGTCAGCTACTACGCCAAGGACAAGGTCAAGTTCTCCACCTACGCCGCAGGCATCCAGGCACCGGCCGTCGAGGGCAAGACCTTCACCGGCTGGGGCTTCGCCTCCAACGACGGCGACGTCGCAGTCGACCCGAACGCAGAAGTGACCGGCAACTGGGCCGTGTACGCCATGTACAAGGACGCTCCGACCGACGACTCCAAGAAGGATGACAGCAAGCCGGCCGACACCACCAAGAAGAATGACACCAAGGGCAACACCAAGAAGACCGTTGCCCAGAAGATCAAGAAGGCCGTTCTCGGCAACACCGGCGCTACCGTTGGTGGCGTTGCGGTGTTCGCCGTGCTTGCCCTGCTCGGCTTCGCTGGCATCACCGTGCTCCGCAAGCGCGCCTGAGTCTAACTCAGTCAAGGTGGCATTCGCCTGAAAGCGATTAATTTGGCTCCGTGCAACGACTTCTCCTGGAGTACTTGCGCGGAGCCAAATTGCCGTATTTAATGGCACGTTATGGCTTCATTGAACACACCCTGCAATAAGGTCGCCGACATAGCTAAGGGTGTATAAGATAAGACTTGGCTGGCTGCCGGCGAGGGCTATACCTCAAACGCAGTTGATAGGTGAGGAAGAGCCTTCGAAAACACTTCTTCACCCTGATGCGCTGCCCTAGCCAGCGACCAACCATCCACCCCTGGGAATCGTACGATTTCCAGGGGTTTCCTGTATTCAGCGGAAAACCGCCGAACCTCAGCATACCGTAGAGCCAATTCCCGCGAATATGCTCACAGCCCCCTCAGAATTTCCTGTCAGCCCAACAGTCCTTAAGACAGTAGGCAAATCGGAATCATCAAGGTTGTTCAACACGCCCACGCAAATTCGCGCTACGCATACTTATCATTTTAGGGGGGGGGGTGACAACTGAGGTCATTTGCGGTATATTGCCGGTGTTTTACATATGAATAAACAGTTTTCGCCGTACCATCAGGCAGGCATTGACGTCACCAAGCCACCCCCCTATATACAACCCTCTCCATAAAACACGCACGACATGCGCGCGGACGTGAATTCCGTGGTTTGGGGTACACTAGACATATTCGAACAAACGTTCGTATTTTGGGGAATTCTGGGGAATTCCCCACTATATACAGTGAGGAAACTCACGACACACCACTACCGGTAGTGTGTATGCTAGATAGTGGCTTGCGTAAGCGAGCATAACCGAAGAACGTGGCCGACACGGCTTTCGCAAACGACGGAAGCCATTTTTGCATAGGGAGGAAATCGAATGACCGTGACCGTCTTCACCAATCCGAGCAACCCGCAATGCGAAGCCACCGAACAAGAGCTCGCAAAGCTGGGCGTGCGTTACGACACCGTTGATCTGACGAAGAACCCGTCCACCTTCGAACAGATCAAAAACGCTGGCTTCAAGCAGATTCCGGTCGTCATCTCACCGAACTCCTCATGGAGTGGACATAGGCCGGATCTCATCCGCCAGCTCGCGCAAAGCTTCGCCGCCTAAGCGCGTAGAAGTCGCAGGGCACCGAGTCCACAAAGGCAGTGCGGGCACAGGTCACATGCAGCCGTGCACGGCGCAACCAATAGCGGACGCACCATACACGTTCTTCCACAAAGCTTCGCCATCTAGCCCATAAAGCAGTCATCCATAAAACAGTCAGACACTACATGCGGCTGGCCGTGGACGGGTCGAGCGTCATGGTCTGGAACCGATTGGCCATGAAGTCGTCGTCGAAATACGTGGCGAAGAATTGCGAAACGGGCGAATCCTGCGCAATACCCGCAATACGCGAATACCAGGAATCCAGCGCCATCAACGTCATCACGCCGTCAACGAAAATCAGCGCGAAACACACCGCCGTCAACGTATAGCGAATCTTCCACGGAATACGCTGAATCATCGCAAGCAAATGCGGCAGAATCAGCTTCACCCACACCAAGCCGAGTATTCCCCAGAAAAACATGTATTTGCCGGATGTGCGCCCATCAATCGACAGCCATTGACCCGTGTAATCCCACGCGCGAATACCGAACGCAACCTCCATGAACCAGCTGGTGAAATATTCGAACGCGCCGCCAATCACCGCGCTGGCGCAGAAGATCAGCATCCAATTCGACCGCCACAAGTGGTTGAGCAATACCGTCAGGATCACCGCGCCAAAGCCGTAGATCGGCGAGAACGGCCCCCACAAAAATCCGGCGCGATCCTGCCATTCGCCGAACAGCACATAGTGGTATAGCGTCTCCACTACCAGACCGAACACGCATCCGACCACAAACAGCCAAAACAGGTTGAAGAAATCAAGCGAAATATAGCCCTTGCCGGTCAGATCACGGCCGGCCATACCCTTCGAAACAGCCGTCTCATACTCGCTGCGCGCATCCAAACGACGAAGCGCGAACTGCAAACGTCGCTCCTCGCGCAGCGACGGATCAGCCGTGATATGCAACGCAACCAATACAAGCAGCTGCACGGTCGGACTGATCAGATTCACACCCAAACCCTGCAACGACAACGACAATAGGCCTTCCGCAAGCGTGAGCGGAATCATCAGATACGTCCATTGCGCGATATGCCGACGCTTGTTGAGAATCAGCAGCATGCCGAAAATCGCAAGGCATGCGGTGGAGACCAGCAGCACTGCAGCATGAATAACCGACAGAATAGTGGTGAGATTCAGCGCGCCAAACGCCAGTTTGCCGGAAAGCGCGGCGTGGACTGCATACAGGCAGGAAATCACGATGATCGGCAACGTCACCACGCCTTCGATCAACATGACGATGCCGTAAATACGTGCAATCAGCGGCAGCCTGCGGTCAGCAGGATTGCCGTCATCTTCCGCCGATTGCGATTGCGCAATGATGCCGGCCTCTTCGATTGCTGCGATTTCGGTTTCGTCGGCGATGGCCTCGCTCACATCTTCAATCTTGCTCATGCTTGTTCGTCCTTCCCAGAACAACGCTACCAAAACCCGATCGCAGTGCGCTACACGAGATGATTGTTTGCGCGCAACGCGCACAACCTGCGATTTCTGCCTGCGCAAGTCACATGTCATCCCGCAATCACAAGATGCGCAGACAGCAGACTCGACTTGCGCAGACACAGAAGGCAAGTTGCGCGGTCTCCAACAGCAAGATTCACAGTCCTGCCGCGGTTTGTCGTGTTTATTTCAGTCATGGACGGAGCGCATTTACGCCTGTGCCCAAATTTGTCCGAGAGCGGGTATTACGATACGGGAGGCGTAGCGCTACGAATAACGTATCGCTACGCGCGAACACGGTCGAACATCCATTGGACTGGGGAGACAATGCGCAACGTACTGCAGATTCTGCGTCGTGACCTCAAACGACTCGTCACCGTACCTGCCGCCTGGGTCATCATGATCGGTATAACCATCATTCCGCCGCTGTACGCATGGTTCAACATCTACGGATTCTGGAATCCGTATGGCAATACCCAAGGCATCAAAGTTGCCGTGGCCAACGTCGACAAAGGCACCGACAACGCCCTGCTCGGCAAAATGAACCTCGGCGACCAGATCGAAGACACGCTGAAAGACAACGACCAGCTTGGCTGGGAATTCATGGGCAAGGCCGAAGCGATGGAAGCGGTACAGTCCGGCGACTGCTATGCGGCGATCATCATCCCCTCCGATTTCAGCGAGGATCTCGCCAACGTCGTGACCGACAGCAAGAACCGGCCGACGCTGGAATACTATGTCAACGAAAAATCGAGCCCGATCTCCCCGAAAATCACCGACCAAGGCGCGACCACCGTTGATCGTACCGTCAACAACACCTTCGTCTCCACCGTCAGCGAAGTACTCACTAAAGCCGTGAACTCCGCGAATGACACCATCAACGGCAAAACCAACTCCTTCGTCAACGAAACCACAGCAGAACTCGACAAAACCCAGAAGAACGTAAGCCTCATCCGCTCCACCATCGAAGATCTTGACGCACAGCTCGCCAACGTGCCGCAACAAACGCAATCCGCCCGTCAGGCAATGAACGACGTGCAGCTGGCCGCAGCAAGCGCGGGCAAGGGACTGGCGAACACCGCCACCGCCATCGGCACCGCACAAAACGGCCTCAATACCTTCACGTCCAACGCCAACACCGCTTTGGAAAACGGTTCCGGCCTGATTTCGCAGGCCGCCAGCGACACCACCACCAGCATCAACAAGGTGACCACGGCCGTCTCGTCCGCAAGCGGCACCGCACAGCAGGCCGTCAGCAACATGCAAAGCGTGACCGACAGCAACGCCCGGCTCATCGAGAAGCTCAAGAACGTCAGCGACAACGCACAGTACCAAGACATCATCAAGAAGCTCGAAGACACCAACAACACGGCCGCTGGCACGCTCAACGACCTCAAAACGTTGAGCGAGAACACGCAATCCACGTCCGACAGCGTGTCCAAACTCGCCACCGACTTCAACACCAGCACGCAAAATTCGCTGAAAAGCATGGGAGATGCCCGCAACACGTTGAATTCCGGTGCGCTCCCCCAGCTCAACTCCGGTCTGAGCTCGCTCGCCATGACCGCCGGCACACTGTCCGGCACCGTAACCAGCCAGACCACCGTGGTCAACCAGACCTCCGCCGTGCTCGACCAACTCGACCAGGTGGCGAACGACACCCGCACCACGCTGCAGAACACCGACAAGCAGCTCGAGCAGGTGGAGAACAAGCTCATCACCGTCAGCACCGACCTGAAAGCGCTCGGCAGCGTTGACATGCTGAAAAGCCTGACCGGCGACAGCTCCCTCAACACGGAGAAAATCGCTTCGTTCATGCAGTCCCCCACGGTGATCGACACGAAAAACGTGTATCCGATGAACTCCTACGGTTCCGGCATGGCTCCGCTCATGACCAACCTGGCCCTGTGGGTGGGCGCGTTCGCCTTCGTGGTGATCTTCAAGGTGGAGGTCGACGATGAAGGCCTCGAAGACCTCGACTTGACCACTTCCGAAAAATATTTCGCCCGCTACATGCTGCTCGGCATCATGGGCGCCATCCAAGGCGCGATCACCACCATCGGCAACCTCATCATCGGCGTGCAGACGGTGAACGCGCCGCTGTACATACTTACCGGCGTCATCACGTCGCTGGTATATCTGAGCATCACCTTCGCGCTGTCGACCTCGTTCATGCATATTGGCAAGGGACTGTGCGTCGCGCTGATCATCGTGCAGATTCCGGGCGCTTCCGGCCTGTATCCGATTGAGATGATGCCGAAATTCTTCCGCATGGTCTACCCGTTCGTACCATTCAGTTATTCGATTGACGCGTTCCGTGAGACGATTGCCGGCTTCTACGACGGGCATTGGCTCAAGTCGATTGGCGCGCTACTGATGTTCGCCGTGGTCGCGTTCTTCATCGGACTTGCGATTCGCCCGCTGCTGGTCAATCTCAACCGCCTGTTCGCCCGTCAGATCAAGGAAAGCGACATGATCATCGGCGAGGAGGTACAGCTTCCGGAACGCGGCTACAACGTGTCCCAGGCCATTCAAGTGCTCGCCGATAAGGGCGGCTACCGTGAGGCGATCGAGGAACGTGCGAGCCGCTTCGCCGAACTGTATCCGAAGCTCAAGCGTGGCGCGCTGGTTGCCGGTTTCATTGTGCCGGTGATTCTGGTGCTGATCTTCTCCTTCACCAACGGCGAGAAGATCGTGGTGCTTGCCACCTGGATCATCTGGGTGCTGCTCATCATCGGATTCCTGATGGTCATCGAATATATGCGTTTCAGCCTGCAACGCCAGGTGGAACTCGGCAGCCTCAGCGACGAAGCGATTCGCGAACAACTGGTGGAACGCCAAGCTGCAAGGCTGCGCCGCAAGAAGCGTGCGCAACAAATCAGGCGAGACAAGCTGATGCGCAAGGCACAACGAAGAAAACACGAAACCAAACAGGCGATCGCCAACGTCGCAGACACCAGCCAAGCCGATGCCGACGGCATCGCAACACTGGTACAGGCCATGAACGCGACCGGCAACACCGGCACAGCGAGCAACACCAATCCCAACGGTAACAGCGAAAGGAGCAACGCATGAAAAACATCTGGAAACTGTTCGTCGGCGACGTTCGACGCCTGACCAGCAACATCGTCTCCATCATCATCGTCATCGGACTGGTGGTAATTCCTGGCCTGTTCTCCTGGTTCAACGTGAGCGCAAGCTGGGATCCATTCGCCAACACCGGCAATCTGAAATTCGCCGTCGCCAACGACGATGAAGGCTACAAGTCCGACCTCATTCCCGTGAAGATCAGCATCGGCGATCAGGTGGTCAACACCTTGCGCGCCAACGACCAGATGGACTGGACCTTCACCACCAAAAAAGAGGCCATCGACGGCACCAAATCCGGCAAATACTATGCAGCAGTGGTGATTCCGAAGGATTTCAGCACCCGCATGATGACATTCTTCACCGCGGACGGCGACCATGCCACACTCACCTACTACAACAACGAGAAGAAGAACGCACTCGCTCCGAAGATCACCGGCCAGGGAGCCGACACCGTGGCAGCACAGATCAACGAAATGTTCTCCGCAACGTTGACGAGCACCGCGCTCAACATCGCCTCGCAGCTGGCCGATGAGCTTGACAAACCGAAATCGCAGGCCACGCTCACCAACTTCAGCAACAATATGAACAACTTCGCGAACACGCTGAACGACACGTCATCCGCGTTGACCACGTTCAGCTCGCTGACGTTGAGCGCGCAGAACCTGCTCGACAGTTCCAACAGCCTGCTTTCCAACGTGAGCGGCAGCGCGAAGAACGCCGTCAACGAGCTCAAACAGTCGAAGAACGGCATCAACGATCTGACCGGAGCCGTCAAAACCAGCACGAATGCGCTCAGCACCGCGTTGAGCAGCTCGTCGAACAGCTTCGGCGCTGTCTCCACCGATATTGACAGCGTATTCAACAATGCGGGCACCCAAGCCGGCAATACGGCCACCGCCCTGCGCAATCAGGCTGCGAACGTATCCAAGCAGGCGCAAGGCTATCAGAACATCTACGATGCCCTCGACGAGCTCAGCAACAACAATCTGGTGCCGGAAGTCGCGAAAATCGCCATCAATCATCTCAAAACCAACGTGGGCGCGACCATTACGCAACTCAACGATCTAGCGAACTCACTCAACACCAGCGCCGACAATATCGACGCGAAAGTGAGCGACACCACAGCCGACCGCGAGCGCGTGAGCCAGCTTGCCCAGCAGGCGAAGGCCTCCATCGACGGCATCAAAACCGATTTCGACAGCCAGCTCAAGCCGCAGCTCAACGACATTTCCGATTCGATCAGCAGCACGGCCACCGCACTGAGCAGCACGGCCACCGATCTGAAGGGCGCGTTGGGAGATCTCAACAGCACCACGAAGTCGGCAGGCAAGCAGCTGACCAATATTCGCACGGTGTTGGATTCCACCGCCGAAAGCCTCACTAAGGCGAGCACCGCGCTGTCTTCGTTCAATGGCACGCTTTCCGACGCGCTGAACAGCGGCAATATGGACACCGTCAAGGACGTGCTCGGCAACAACACCGATTCGCTGGCGGCGGCTCTTGCAGCTCCCGTCCAGGTGAAGCGCACGGCTGTGTTCCCTGTGGAGAATTTCGGCTCGCAATTGGCTCCGTTCTACACGATTCTGCCGTTGTTCGTGGGATCGCTGCTTATGGCCGTAACACTCAAGACCACGGTGTCGCGCAAGAATCGTGAGGAGCTCGACAATCCGAAGCCGCATCAGCTGTTCCTCGGCCATTATGGCGTGTTCGCCGTGATCGCACTGTTGCAGAGCACGTTCTCGCTGGGCGGCGGCCTGCTGTTCCTGCACATTCAGGCAGTGCACCCGTGGCTGTTCATGTTGACCGGCTGGGTGGCCTCCCTCGTGTTCTCGTTCTTCACCTACACGATGGTGGCGAGCTTCGGCAACGTGGGCAAGGCCATTGGCGTGCTGACGCTGGTGTTGCAGATTTCCGGCGCGAACGGCGCGTATCCGCTTGCCGTGCTGCCGAAGATCATCGGCGATATCAGTCCGTTCCTGCCGGCCACGCATGCGATTACGGCATTGCGTGCGGCCATTGCCGGTATTTACAACAATGATTATTGGCATGCGATCGGTTCGCTGTTGCTGTTCCTGATTCCGCTGCTGCTGATTGGCTTGCTGCTGCGTATTCCGCTGGTCAAGTTCAATAGGTGGTACGTGGCGAAGGTGGAAAGCACCAAGGTGGTCGCATGATTACCGGAGTGCATGAGGTGGTTTCCGGAGCCGTTTCCGATGTGGTTTCCGACGCGGTCAGTGACGTGCATGCGGCTGTTCGCAAGGCGCAGAGCCGGCGCGAGCAGCTTCGCGAGCAGACCGATCATAAGATCATGAAGGCCACGCTTGCGATTGTGATTTCCGATGGTGTCGGTGCGGTGACCATTGAAGAGGTCGCCCGTCGTTCCGGTGTTGCGAAAACCACGATTTATCGCCGCTATAAGAACGCGGACGATCTGTTGCGCCGCGTGCAGTTGGAAGTTGCGGGATTGCCGGATTTCAGCGATGTCGAGTTGTCGAAAAACGGTCTGCTGACGATACTGCAACGCATTCAGGGCTGTTTTTTCGACAGTGAGCTTGGTTTGAAGGCAGTTGGCGTGGTGCTTTCTTCCGATAATCCTTCGTTGAATGCGATTGCCGATCAAGTGCTTGTTCCTGCGGAGAAGCGTTTTTCTGAGTTTGTTGAGCGCGGCATGAAGGCCGGAGTGTTCCGTAATGGATTGGATCCGCAATTCCTGTTCAGCACGATACTCGGCTCCATGCTCGCCTGTAAGGCGTTGCATGGCGACGCGAGTATTCCTTGGCCTGAGAACATGACGGCTGTTCTGTGGCCCGTTATGGCCGTCTGAAAGGCATTGCAGAGCAGAGTTGCACGTAGTAGTATCTGAAACTCATGAGCGCCCCCGCTACGGCCTTTAATCACTCTTTGGGTGAGGCTGTAGCCGGGGCGCTCATTGTACGTTTGCAGACTTTTCGCCGCTACTGGACCTACTGGATCGACGCTTCCTGACGGGCCACGTCCAACGCCTTGTTGAACGCTTCCGACGTCCAGCTGGCACCGGCCACCTTGTCTACCTTGAGGTCTTTGAGAGGCTTGCCGTCCACCACGCCGTTGATGGCTTCGGCGAACGCATTCTGGTGCTTTTTGGAGATGGACGTGAACGGATGCCCGATAACCTCCACATTGGTGACGGTCTGGTCTTTGACCGTCACATGCACGTCGATGGTGTCTTCGCCCACCGGCCCGTACTGGCCGTTGATCGAGTAGGTACCGTCGGCGTAGTTGCCGGTGTCTTGCTTGTCGGATGTGGTGCTGTTCGGATCGTCGGCATGGTTTTTGTCATCCGAATCCGCGGAATCGCCGGAATCGGTGGCGCTACCGCTGTTCTTCGAATTTTCTTCCTGCGATTGCACGCTTTCGCCGGAATTTCCGGCATATTCATCGTCCATCGGTGTCGCCGTGGGTTCGCCGCATGCCGACAGCAGCGCAAGGCTTGCCGCAGACAGTGCGATCACTTTGATCGCATTCGATGATTCGTTGCTCATGTTCGCTCCGTACGATTCGTCAGTGCTATGGCTTGGATTGTTCGGCTGATTTCAGCTTATTCCTCACCGCCGGTTTTCGCGGCTTTGGTCGGATCGGCGAAGCTGATGGCCGTCTCGCCGTTCTGTGCGCCTTCCGCAGTGGAACCGGTGTATGCCGGCTTGCCACCCGCATGCTCATAGGCTTTCTTTGCGGCTTCATCATTCCACTTCTCACCGACGAGCACGCCATGGTTGAGCATGATCTCGCGCTGGGCACAAGATGCGACGAGCGCATCATGGGTCACGACGATGATGGTAGTGCCCTGCTCGTGCAACTGACGAAACAGGTCAAGCACGATTTTCTCGTTCTTCTCATCCAAATTGCCGGTCGGTTCGTCCGCAAGAATCAGTTTCGGACAGTTGATGAGCGCACGTGCGATGCACACACGCTGCTGTTCGCCGCCGGAAAGCTGTCCGGGCAGATGGTGGGCACGCTCCTTCAGACCGACGCGTTCCAATGCTTCCAACGCCTGCTGCTCGTTGACTACGGAATGGTAGTACTGTGCCACCATCACGTTTTCCACAGCCGTCAGATGCGGTACCAGATAGAACTTCTGGAACACCAATCCGATCATGTTCTTACGCACGTCGGCAAGCTGCTTGGCGTTCAAATCCTCCAACTTGCGGCCTTCCAGCATGACGGAACCCTTTGAAGGCGTGTCCATGCAGCCAATCATGTTCATCAGCGTGGTTTTGCCGGAACCCGACGAACCGACAATCGCAAGCCATTCACCTTGCGGAACGGTCAAAGTCAAATCGTCGACGGCACGCAAATCGCCGTAAATCTTGGAAATATGATCCAATTCAAGCAACGTATTCAACGTATGTTCGGAACTCATGATTATTCCTCCCTCAAAACGATGGCGGGGTCGATACGGGTTGCGCGGCGAACCGGCGGGATGGATGCGATGACGGCGATGAGCACGCTCAACAGCAGCGAAGCGACGCCCAACAGCCAGTTGAAGCCAATGGCACGTTCGAATACGGATACGCACAGCACGCGGGCCAGCAGGTAGCCGATGGCAGTGCCGATCAGGCCGCCAATCAGTCCGTAGATGGCGGATTCCACATAGAATTCGATGCCGATAGCGCGCGAGGATGCGCCTAACGCCTTGCGCAAGCCGATTTCGTTGCGTCGCTGAGACACGATGGAACTGATGGTGGTGCCCACGCCCACAAACGTCAGCACGAGCACGACCAGCGACACGATCCAGAACAGGGTTTGCAGCATGGCGATGATACGGGTGTCGGATGAGGTGATTTTGGTGACGGTCTGCGCTTTCACGCCGGTTGACGGATTCGCATTGATCGATTTGACGACATCGTTGAGTTCGCTGCCTACCGCATTGACGGAATATTCGATCACGTCCGCGCCACGCTTGGAACCGGCCAGTTTGGCCACGTCAGCGTTGACCGCGTAGACGATTTCGTCTTCGCTGCCGCCCGTATCGACGATGCCTCCGACACGGAATTCAGTGCCGGTGTTCTCCATAATGTCGGACGAAACGCGGCCGTTTTCTTTGGCTTGCGCTTCGGTTTGGCTAAGAGCGCCGGAATCCTGCGCATCGTCGGATGCGCGGTAGCCGATGGTTACGGTCGAACCGATGGAGACACCGAGCGCGTCTGCCACGTCACGGCCGAGCATCACGTTGCCTTCGCTAGGCCAATCGCCAGTCACGTTCCAATGATGGTTGAGCGCCTTCACGTCTTTGGTTGTGATGCCAGCCAGCGTGTATGGCGCAGAATTGATGCGCACGCTTTCATACCGGTAAGCGGCGGAACGGGCGCTGTACGAGCCTTTCACCATCTGGTTCAACGCTTTGACGGTATCGGTGTCGATGCCGTGGGACTTTTCGGCTGATTCGGACGGCGTGACGATAAGATTCGCGCCATACGCACGCATTTCCTCGTTCATCTGCTGTGGAACGGCAATACACGTCGCCGCAAGGCAGAACAGCGTGGCAGCGCCCACCATGGAGGCGATCACGGCCATAACGGCCCGCGAACGACGGCGGAACACCGCGCCCCACAGCATGGTGAAGAACATCTTGCGATTAGTCATCTCATGCCCCTTACGGACTGTCTTGAACTCACCTACCATGCAACACCTCCGCAGACGAACAGCACAGTGTGCCGTTCGTGACCGAGGCCGCAGCCGCGGCCGAGTTTACGGAACTCAAGTTGACATCAGCGGCCATGCAACACCTCCGGGACGAACAGCACAGTGCGCTGTTCGTGACCGAGGCCGCAGCCGCGGCCGAGTTTACGGAACCCAAGTTGAAATCAACGGCCATGCAAGACCTCCGCAGGTTTGAGTCCCAGAATCGAACGGATCGACGAGAACGAGGCGATCAGCACGGTAAGCGTCAGCAGCACAAACACCAGCACAAACACCATCGGACGCATCGTAATGCCGGAACCGAATACCACATGTCCCACAATCTGCGCAACACCGGAACCCAACAGCGCACCGACAATCGCACCAACCAACGAAATCACAGCCGTCTCAGCGAGCATCAGGCGAGAAACCGCACCATCGGTGGCACCAATCGCCTTCAGCAACGCCAATTCTGAACCGCGCTCACCAATCGAGGCGGCCATCAGATTCGCCACTGCAATAGCGGCCGCAACCAGCGAAAGCACGGTCATCAGCACCATCACCGCCTGCGTTTTCTGCAGCACATCGCCCTGTAATGCGGCCACCTGACGCACCTGCTTGGCTACGGAACCGGGAATGACCTCTTCGATCTGATAGGCGATGGACGAAGGGTACGCGGTGCAATACCATGTTTCCCACTCATCTTGCGTGAGCGCATTCGGATTCTTCGACGCCTTACGCGCCAAATCATTGTCTGGCGTGGTCAGAGCCTTGACTTCGATCTTGTCGATGGAATCAGGCAGATTCGCAAGCACCTGCGCGGTGGATGACGGAATGTACATCGCATTGTTGTCGCTATCGCCGGAATCGTAAATGCCGATGATGGTGATCCGCTGCTTGTTGCGGCTGCCGTCGGCGGTGGTTTTGTAGAGGGTTACGGTATCTCCCTTGGTCACGCCGAGTTTGGATGCGAGCGTGGTGCCGATCAGGCCTTGCGCGCTATCGTCCTTCGGCCAGGAGCCGTCAAGCTTCCACCACGAACGCATGCCGTTCATGCCCGCCACCGTGGATTCACCGGAATCCATATGCAGGGTCTTGGCGAACCATGTGCCCACGATCGGCACGCCGGAAGCCTTGCAGGAGCTGGAATCCACCGATTCGGACGCGCAGTTCACGTCAGCATGGATATTAAGTTCGGGGGCAAAATTCGTGATGTTGAACGCCCAGAAGATGGTTTTGATCTTCGGTGCGTCCGATTCCTTCAGAAATGTGGTCGGATCGGATTCGGAAGTGCCGGAAGCGTTGCTATTCGCGTCACCCCCCGTGTTGTACAGGTCGTTGACGACGGCATCGGCCTTGGGCTGCACGGTGATGTTGGAACCGTACGTCGACAGTTCCGCGTTCAGCTTGTCTCCAACGTCGAACACCACACCCAGCATGGCCACGCTGACCGTGGCCGACAGGCACACGGTGACCGCGATCAGCAGTCTGCGTTTGAACTGCCTGCTGAACGAGCGGAAAATCATTCGAAAAAAGAACATGACTACCTCTTTCCGCTCACTGGAAATGCGTCGACAATGCGTCGAGCGTCGAAGTTTGAATTACGATTTTGCCGGATTCAACCTGATAATCGAACGGCACAGGATTGCAGCCGCCCTTGAATCCGATAGTGGCGAGGTTGATGGCGACATCGCACTTCTTGCAGATGATCTTGCCATCCTTCTCGTAATAGCCCGCGTCACCGCAGTTATCGCATGCGTCAAGACCGACACCGTACGCTCCACCATTCTTTTTGATGATGATGAAACGCATTACCGTGCCATCTTTCGCCTTGTATTGGAAGCGATGCAGGTGACCGTCGTTGATCTGACTGAATTTGATGGTGGCCACGCCGTCGCTCAGCGAATAATCCTCAGGCGGAGACAGCGTAATGACCTTCTTCGTTTGCGCCACACCATACGTGAGCGCGAACGTGATGCCGATCATCGCAACAAGACTCCATGCGCCGGCCGCCTTCGCACGGCGACGGAACGCGATATGCGATCGCACAATGGCCTCGTTTGCGCCTTCCGGCTTGATTTTGAAGCCCATCACAATGCTGGCGACCACCGGAATGATGAACACCAACACCATGGCAATGACCATATGACGCTGATGATTGATGCACCACACCAACGCCAGGAACGCTTCCGTAGGGAAATGAACGATGCGCTTGGACTGCAGAATCTGCGCAAGATCAGTGAAATGCGAGACAAACAGCAGCGCAATCAGCAGCAGCACGGCCGTGGTGAACGACCAACGAATCGCAGTGGAACGCATCGTACGGAAAATCAACGCTGCAACAATCGCAGTGGCCGCACCCAATACGAAACCAAGCGCACGAAGCAGCATATCCGAAGTGAAGATCGGATCTCCTGGCTCCACGAAAATCGTCAAACGCAAAATAACATCAGGCAACGCACGGAAGGTGGTGGAGGCAATCGCAAGAGCGCCAATCGCATTCGCAATATCGAGCAACGCGCGATGATCATGCCAATTCGTAGTGATGCGACGTGCGAACAGCGCAATAACGAACACCGCGATATCGAAAATCACACAACACCACAACGTAGGGTAATTGACGAACGTACGCTGATTGATCACCGCGGACGCACGCAACGCGGCGAACGCAATGGCACCCGCGAATCCGATAACAAAGCCCGCAAGACGCCAGTACGCGCTCAACGGCTTGTCACGCCCCTCACCGACCGTGAGCATCACGTTCAGCGCCATAATCAGCAAAGCCGGTGCCAGCGTTCCCTGCAACACCGTGACGTACTGCGTCAGCATCTCACACCTTTCGTTATATATCCCTGTCAAAGCCTAGTGAATTCGGCACACAAAAGGAACCCCCTTACCAAGATTCCCCCAAAAGCGCGTTATCTCCCAAAAGCGTATCCCCTAAAACGCAAGAGAGCGGTTGCTTGGATGGTTGTTCGACCGTAGGCTCGGCCAAACGGCCTTGAGCGCGTCGAACGACTATCCAGGCAACCGCGAACGCCGTACCCATATTCGCGCTACTTGCATACGTTTCGCGATACGTGAACGGCGTTAACCACGAGTTGAATCTCAACATGAATTCAGGCTTACATCCAAACCGTTTCGCTTGGCATGTGCCGGAACTCACGTTTCAGATCACCACTCCTGCGGGGTGTAGTTCCACTCCGGGAAAGTGACCTCGAGCGGCTCGGTCCAGAAGCGGCCCTTGACGCCGGTTTCCGGATCAACATGCAGCATCCAACCCTTCTTCTCCGGAGATTCGATCTTCAGCACGAGCTTGTAGGAGCCAGCCTCGTCGAGCTTGACGTTGGCGCCGTAGTGCGGGCCGTCGGAAGCGTTCATCTGCATGAAGGTACCGGAACCAACGGTCTCGTTGTTCGCGTTGTTGATGATCTCGTAGTTCACGGTCAGATCCGGCACGAAGTCGCCCTTGCCATAGCCGAGCTCGGTGCCCTTCTCGTTGGCATGGATGTCGGCTTCCAGGTGGAAGGAAGCGTCGGCAGCCTTCAGGCCCATGCCGGACGGTTCCATATCGATCGGCTGGAAGTACACAGCGCCCACGGTCAGCGGGCCGGCGTCCTGATCCTGCTCTTCAGCAGTACCGGACGGGCCAACCGGAACCTCTTCGAAACCGGCGCCGGAATCGGAGGAAGAATCGGAGGAAGAGGAGTCGGAAGACTGGGAGGAGGAGTCAGCCTTAGTGTCGGATGCGGAGTTGGTGGAACCGCAGGCAGCCATGGACACGGTCATGGAACCGGCGAGCAGCAGGCCGAGCAGAGCGGCCAGTTTCTTGTTCTTCATCATTGTTATTCCTTTTCTCTATCTCTGGTGAATTAGGATTCACGCTTAGATAATTGCAATTATTCAGTTATGAGATAAGTGCGGCGTGGGCTGGAGGAATTGGCATCGATCCGAGGCCGTGCCGCAAGTCTGTCAGTTGTCTGCAGTTATGGGAGGAAACGGACGAGCTAGACGGGCTACGCCTTCACGGCCGGGACCTCGGCAGTAGCCTGCGCCTTCAGCTTGCGCTGCTTGATGAAGCCGACCACGAACAGCGCGATAACCGCAACGGCTGCGATGGCCTGCGCCACTAGGCATTCGGCGTACGGGTAGAGGCCAAGCCAATCGTTCGTCGGCACACCGTTCAGGTAGAAGGCGGGCAGCAAGTCGCCCTCGATCAGCGAGTGGACGCCGCCGCCGGCGAACACCACCACCAGCACAGACATCAGAATCGAAGTGACCAGGAAGAACGGACCAATCGGAATCTTCACGGAGGTGAAGCGGAAGAGCAGGAAGATGCCGACAAGCACCACCGCGGCGGTCAGACCACCGATCCACATACCGCGAGTATCGCGGCTCATCGTGTAGATGGACTCGTAGAAGATCACGGTTTCAGCGCCTTCACGGAACACGGCGAGGAAGCTCAGCATAGCCAGCGAGACCACGGTTTTCAACGTCACGTTGTCGGCACTTGCGGCGGCTTCGGCATCAGCCACAGCAGCCTCGGTCTTCTTGCGAACGTAACGGTTCCACGCTTCCACGCTGGACTTGTTCAGCATCCAGTTACTCGTCCACAGCAGCATGCCCATGGCGATCAGTGCGCAGGTGCCTTCCATGATCTCCTGAATCGGGCCGGAGCCGCCGAAGGCGAACACGAAGATCACAGCCACCAAGCCGGCGCCGAGCAGACCGACGAGCACACCCAAGTAAATCCACTTGACGAAGCGCTTGTTATCGGACTTGACCAAGTAGGCGACGATGGCTGCAACCACCAGCAGAGCTTCAAGACCCTCACGGATAAGCACGAGGAACGCCTGGCCGGAGGAGCTGGTGACCAGCTTGGTGAAACCGTCTTCCTTATCGGCGGCACCACCGTCAAGAATGCCGGCGTCCTTGATCAGCATGGCCTTGAGGTCGTCGATCAGCTTCTTGGTGTCTTTCAGGGATGCGCCGGCGTTCATGGACTTGCGGCACATCTTGAACTGGTATTCCACCTGCGAGACGCGGTCGCCGGAGATGGCGTTCATG
>OODS01000825.1_pt1 | contig 22506 bp, 22 predicted proteins | sample 1671531 | NCBI WGS metagenome assembly OODS01 (sample SAMN06348166, study PRJEB24527) | human gut metagenome | biome: human gut; feature: ankylosing spondylitis patient; material: feces | host: Homo sapiens | place: China | collected 2015-10 | reverse complement strand
AATTAAGCGGCGGAAAATCCACCAGCATCGCAAGCTTTCGTTCCTCTGGTGTACAGTATTCCCCTCCCAGATAATCATACTTGTCTCTCATGATTGCCAGACGGTATTCCAGCTGCCGCAGATATTCATAATCCTTCATCCAGAAATGTCCGATCTCCCCATAATCATACAGATGGACATCTGTCAACAGATCTTCGAAAAATATCGTGACGACTGAATCTCCCTGATGGACCACAAGAATGTACTCCATATCTTCAAAACTCATCGATGCCGATATCTCTCCTTCATAGTCCGGTCTGTATTCCCCTGTCATTCTGGCATTGTGAAATACAAGAAAGCTTTCCACCGCATCATTCATCAGATATACCAGTCGGATATCCAGTTGCCCTGAAATTGATCGCTCCGGAAAAATCAGCTCAAACTGTTCCTGTTCCAGAAGCTCTTGCAACATTACAAATGCATCCACTATTCTTTCTCTCCTTCATTTGCCTCTTCAACCACAACTTCCGGTTCCACTTCCCCATGATCTTCTACATAATCAAATCGCAATACCGCCTGCGGCCAGTTCAAACTGATCCTTGCATTCTTCTGCTTTTCTTTTCCGGCTTTCTGAATCAGCTCCAGAAGTTCTTCCAAAACAGCTTTCGTCAGATAACCACCCCGCCAGTGAAACGTAAATACTCTTCCTTTTTTTGCGGTCTGTAATGCTCTTTTATATACATCTTCCGTCTTTGTAAACGACAATTTCTTTTCTTTATAATAGAAATGGTCGCTGTCCGTGCAGGCAGGCGCCGGGGCGATGAGCGGTTCGTGGTCGCGGAAGATCGCCTTGTCGTCGAGATTGAAGTAATCGTAGCGGATTTCCTCGCCGGTCTGGAGACATTTGCCGAGACTGTTGTCGAAGGTAGCGTCCAGATGGTAGTACGTTTTCCCGATCTTGACGATGTTCCAGGTATGGCGGTATTTGATGCCTTTTTCCGGATTATTCCCGCACAGGGCGATCATGCACCAGATTCCCAGAGCATCACAGAGGATCTTGACGGATTTGGCAATTCCCTCACAGACGCCGACGCCGTGTCCGAGGGGACCGATGATCTCGTGGGAGTACGGCTTTTTCAGCTTATCGTAATGAATGTTTTCACAGATGAAATCGTGGATATATTTTTCTTTCTCGATTTCGGAAAGCTTTGCAGCCGGACGGGCAAGTTTTTCTACCCGAGCATTCATCGCTTTCTGATGATCTTTGATCTTGCTCTTTTCGAAGAGGTATTCCGGAATAAAGATCAGATTGGGAGAGTCTGCGTAATATTTATATTTGAAGCTTGCGGCCCAGAAGAGTTCCGGGTGGTCCAGGCGGAGTTCAAAGAAGATGTCGCTCAGCGCATGACCGTCGATCTTCGGGACCTGAAATGAGTCAGCGAGACTCAAAAGTCCCTGGTGCATGGCGCGGTAGACGGACTGGCGTTCCCGGTCCATGTGGTTATAGTAGTATGGTTCCATTGTATGTATAGACCTTTCTTGGTTATCGTGATAAATGATCTAGATGTTGGGGTCAAAAGGTCTTTTGCCCCCTATGATACCGGATTGCTCCGTGCTTTGCACTCCCGCAATCCTCAAAAACATTCATAATCAGCTCATTTTTCTACGAAAAATGGCTACTTATTCATGTTTTTGGCGGGTCAAGAGTTCGAAAATCCTCTCGCAAGCAAGCTTGCATCAGATTTCCGACCTTTTGACCCTGGTATCTGATCAATTTAGGATAGCATATTTGGCCATGATTTACCAGTGCTTATACCAGCAATAAAAACATTGACTCTACAACTGTTGTAAGGTTTAAATGAAATTTTTTTCATTTACGTATTTACATCTTTCAAACTTGTGCTTATAATAACGATGCACTACATAAATACTGCTAATAAGACTGCGGAAATGGGAACCCGACCGCAGATCGTGGCAGAAAAAACAAAAAGAATCCGGTCTCACTGTCTGGCAGAATGATAACAGAAGAACCGGAACTTTACGTAAAGGAGAAAATGTATGAGTGAAGAAAACACATCCAACCGGGCACCCTATGAATTTTATGGAAAAATGCCGTTGAAGCAGGCGATCCCGTTAGGACTCCAGCACGTCCTTGCGATGTTCGTCGGCAACCTGACACCGCTTCTGATCATCTGCGGTGCGTGTGGGATCAGCGGAAGTGAAGAATTTGCACATCTGCAGGTCAGCCTTCTGCAGAATGCGATGTTTGTCGCAGGAGTTGTGACTCTGGTACAGCTCTATGCGATCGGACCGATCGGAGGAAAAGTCCCGATCATCATGGGAACAAGCTCCGGATTCATCGGCGTATTTAAGAGTGTCGCAGATACAATGGGCGGCGGAGTTGCAACATACGGCGCGATCATGGGAGCGTCGATCATCGGAGGTCTCTTTGAGGGAGTTCTCGGTGCTTTTATCAAGCCGCTGCGGAAATTTTTTCCATCGGTCGTAACCGGAACCGTTGTTTTATCGATCGGTCTGTCCCTGATTTCTGTCGGAGTGAATTCTTTTGGCGGCGGGAGCAGTGCAAAAGACTTTGGATCGGCGGAAAATCTGCTGCTGGCGCTGTTCGTACTGATCGTAATCCTCATGGCGAAACACTGGACGAAAGGTCTTGCGAGCAACTCTGCAATCCTCATCGGGATCATTGCCGGATATGCGGCAGCGGTTATTATGGGACTGCTCCTTCCGAATTCAGGGATTACCGCGGATGGAGCAGAATATACAAAAGCATGGGTATTAAACTGGAATAAAGTGGCGGAAGCCAGCTGGATCAGTATCCCGGAATTTCTTCCGGTAAGGCCGGTCTTTGATGTCCGTGCGATCGCACCGATCATCATCATGTTTATCGTGACCGCTGTTGAGACAGTCGGTGATATTTCCGGCGTTATTGAAGGCGGAATGGACCGGGAGGCAACCGACAAAGAACTTTCCGGCGGCGTGATCTGTGACGGAATCGGTTCTTCTTTTGCAGCATTATTTGGAATTCTGCCGAATACTTCCTTCAGCCAGAATGTGGGACTTGTGACGATGACGAAGATCGTAAACCGAACAGCTCTGGCATCAGGAGCAGTTTTTCTGATCCTCTGCGGACTGATCCCGAAGCTTGGTGCGATCATCTCCATCATGCCGCAGGCTGTTTTAGGAGGCGCTGCAGTCATGATGTTCTCCTCGATCGTTGTCAGCGGAATCCAGCTGATCACAAAGGAACATATGACTCCGAGAAATCTGACGATCGTGTCAGTCGCACTCGGTGTCGGATATGGAATGGGAGCGAACACGGCAATTCTTGCGCAGACACCGCAGGCTGTCCAGCTGATCTTCGGCGGTTCTGGAATCGTTCCGGCGGCGCTGGTTGCGATCCTGTTAAACCTGCTGCTTCCGAAGGATGATAAGAACCTGTAGAGGTCAGAGATAAAAAGATAATAGAATGATAAAAAGAAACCGGAGGTGATCCAGGATGAATGTATGTTCTGGATGATCTCCGGTTTTATTTACGCGAACAACGAGCCAAAGTCTGCGCTTGCGCGAGACCCTGGCGACTGTCGCGATAACAAGGGGAAAACTCGTGAAGCGTGTTTTCACTTGTTGTGGTACATGAAGAAAAAACATTAGAGACTTCTAAAAATTTTTCAGATATTCCAATTCCTCCGGTGTATCGGCATCTGCAAGCTCCAGCGGAGAGGCAGCCGGGAAATAACGGACATGTTGCGGATATTTTTTCAGGAGTACATTTCCTCCGGAGTTGTCCGGAAGTGTAAGAAGTTCATTGAAATACCGGCGATCAAAGAGAACCGGATTTCCGGGAGATTTGACCTCTCCATGCTCCATTGATGCGAGCCGGAGAATTTTGCCGCACGAACGATAATCTTGAGTAGCAAATGTCAATACCATCGCTTCGATCGTTTCCTGCGAGAGAAGCGGCTGGTCCCCGAGTGCAAATATGCATCCGGCGAGATCTGGATTTTTTCCCAACAGCGCGGAGAGACCGAGTTTTACCGTGTGGTTCCGGTACGGCATCGTGTGGAGCAGGACCGGAATCTCGCGCTCCCGGCAGAGAGACTCGACCTCCGGAGATCTCGTCACGACGATCCGTGCCGCGAAGAGCGGTCCGTCTGTGGCGGACAGGATCCGGGTAATCAGCGGTTTTCCGTTAAAATCAGCCATCAGTTTGTTGGACCCGAATCGTTTTCCAAGCCCCGATGCCATGATCACACAGCCGACGGGGAGAACCGGATGGTCAAGGTCATAGACATAGACATCGTCTCTGGCACGCAGGGCGTCGAGGAACGGCGTGGACTGGCTGCGGAGAACAGCGATCACCCGCTTTGTATCGAACAGGTGGAAAATGGCATCACAGAATTCCGGGCAGGAGCTTTCAAGGTAGCCGAGTTCGTCGATGACGGCGAAAGCGGCGGGAGAGTCGATCGCCCGTTTTATGGAAGCAAGACCGCCGCCGAGAAAACCGTTGAGATCCGGAACCATCTGATTGCCGGAAGAAGCGGATGAAGCCGCCGATTTCCCGGAATCAGAATCTGCCGGAAAGGCATGGAAAGAGAACTTTGGACGGTAAATTCCGATCCGCGAGGTTTCTCCGGTCAGATTGTCAGTCAGCTCAACGCGATCCTGTTTGAAAGCATGTGTTGTAAAGCCGGGAAACATCTGCAGGCGGGATTCGGCTTGACCAGGCAAAAACGGAATGTCTGAGATATGTCTTCGCAATCCGTGAAACACCGGCAGGCAGGATCCGGGCAGAGAGAAGTCGGCGGAGACAGGATTCCGGAGACTTTCAGATATTTCACTGGAAATCGTATCAGCCGGAAAATCCGGCAATGTCAGAATTTCCCGCAGCAGTGTGCTCTTCCCACTTCTGCGGCTTCCGGTGATGATTAGATGCCGCTTTTTGACCGGAACCGGATCGCTATCAGTTCCCAGGGAATTCTCTTGCGCCGTCTGCGCCGCTGTTGTTTCGGCTATATTTAGAAAAGATCTGAGTATAGAGCTCGCGGCTGCTCTGAATGCAGGCGTTCCGCCAGGTTTCATAATCATGTAAAAACTCCTTTGCTTCCGGTGTCAGGACACTCCCGCCGCCGCCTTTTCCGCCGATCGTTTTGGCGGTCAGTGAAAAACCAAGATTCTTTTCCGCACGCTTCATGAGATGGAGCGCTTTTGTGTATGCCATCCCCATCGAGAGGGCTGCCGCCCGCAGCGAACCGGTCTCCTCGATCAGGTGGAGCAGGCGGCAGGGACCTTCACCGAAGAAGCGGAGATTGTCGTTGTCACATAGAAAGACGCGGATGTCAGATTTCATGAAAAGATCACCTTCTTTCGGGTACATCAGTGGTATGGTGCGCAGGGATCATGAGGAAAATCCAGAGGTTTCCTATGAACAGGATCATGAGCCGGTTTTATGGAAAATACAACCAGGATCACGGGGCTATAGCTATAAAACCGGCAGGAGAACGAGTCGATTCCCTGCGCATTTTGATGGATCAGGAAGCGGAACCAGACGCACCTCTCCGTAGATCTCAGAAAAAGCCTGCTCCATGACGGAGACAGGATCCGTCTTCGGATGCAGCGTGTGGATCAGCGTGCCGTCCTTTAGGAGCAGCAGGATATCACAGTATGCGAGTGCGAGTGTCGGATCGTGGAGACAGAGAATTGCAGTTTTTTCTGTGAGAATTTTTCCGGTTGAGTAAGATAGCCCATCTGGTTCATCGGCGCTACATGCCAATGATGTGCATTCACGCAAAGAGTGAGATTGTTGCAAACAATCGGGCCCAGTGTGAGAATGTGTCGAGACAGGTTCTTTTTTATAGGGAAAAAAGGCAGGGGAAGCAGATCTACCGCCCTGTGCCGCCTGTACGATATCTGCGATCAGCCCCATCATCCGGTACTTATTCCCAAGGTCCAGCGAACTGTCCGGCTCATCAAAGAGCAGGAGCGAAGTATCTTCAATGAGTGTTCTCGCCAGGATCACGAGCTGCTGTTCCCCACCGCTGAGTGTTAAGTAATCCCGATTCGCAAAATCGTCCATTCCGACGGAAGCGAGCGCCTGGAGGGCTGCCTCCCGCATCTTGGCAGACGGCTGTTCGAAGAGTTTCAACCGGGAGTAAAATCCCATGAGCACGACATCCAGCGCACTCATGGAAATGGAGATCCCGCTCTGCTGCGGAATATAACTTACGAGTCCTGCGAGAGCTTTTGGAGAGAGAGCTGTGAGGTCCTGCCCGTTCAGGAGAACATGGCCGCTGTGGGAAAGCTCTCCGCATATGGCCCGCAAAAGGGTAGTCTTTCCGCTCCCGTTCGGTCCGAGAAGCGCGATCATATGCCCGGGATTTTCAACCGAAAGGGAAAGATGGTTTAGGATCTGATGACCGCCCAGAGAGACGGAGAGGTCCTGAATGGAAACATGTTCAGACATAATGATCAGCGCCTCCTTTCCGAGAGGATCAGATAGATCAAAAACGGCGCTCCGAGGAGCGAAGTAAAGATACTGACAGGAAGCTCCACTGCGGCGAGTGATTTTGCAAGAATATCCGCGGTCAGGAGCAGGAAACTCCCGATGAGACCGCTGAGAAAGCATGCGGACTTCCGGTTATGCCCGGTCAGGAGTCTTGCCGTGTGCGGAGCGAGAAGACCGACGAAGCTGATGAGTCCGGTCACACTGACAGCGGCTGCGACGGTGAGTGTGGCGAGAAAAAGAACGAAAAAACGTGTTTTCCGGACAGATACGCCGAGCATGCGGGCCTCATCTTCACGGACCGAGAGTGCCAGAAGATGGCGGTGGAGCAGGAAGACTAGCGCGGAGGAGATCAGGATGATCACGACCGGAAACGGGATTTTCGATGCGGTGACGCCGGAGAGACTTCCCATGATCCAGTATTCGATCGAGGCGAGCTGTTTTTCCGGATCTGCCATGAGCTTTAAGAGCATGAGAACGGTCTGCGCGAGAGCATGGACCGCGATCCCCGCGAGAACGATGGAAGAATGGTCCCGGACCGGGGAGAGAGCGGTGAGCCCGAGGGAAAGGCAGACGGCGAGAAGAGCACCGAAAAATGCGAAGAGCGTTGTGGACGGCGCGGCGGCGGAGACGAACAGGATCGCGAAAGCCGCACCGGCACTGGCTCCGGAGGAGACACCGATGATGTCGGGGGATGCCAGCGGATTCCGGAAGACCGTCTGGTAGACGAATCCTGCGATACCGAGTCCAAAACCGCCGACGAGTCCCATGACAGCGCGCGGCAGGCGGAGAACCGTGAAGGTACGGAGCGCCATCGGATCCCCGGCAGCCAGGCCAGATAATGTGATCGGATATTTTCCGGTACTCAGGGCAGAAACAAAGGCGATGACCATAAAAGTCATCGCCAGTGTTAAGGTTGCCATGGTTCGGTTGGAATTAGTTTGCGCTTTCCGGAGTGAATCCATAGAATGTTTCATAGAAATTCTTCTCTGCTGTCTTGAAATCGTCTTCAGTTACAACGTCCGGGTGAAGAACGGAAGCGACGTAGTAGCTTCCTAAAAAGCTTGCCGGAACCGGGGAATCGAGTGCCTCGATGTCGATCGGGATCTGGTAAACATGTCCTTCTTTTACGGCTGTGCAGTCAGCAAGAGCGGAATCGTTCAGAACGGAGTCCACATCGTAGTCTGCATCAGCTGCGAGAATGATGTAATCCGGGTTCCAGGAAAGAATCTGCTCGTAGGAAGTATCAGCCCAGTAGGTATCTGTGATCTCAGAAGCTGCATTGACGCCACCTGCATGCTCGATCAGAGTGGACTGGTACATTTCCGGACCAGCAGTCTGTAACAGAGCGCTGTTTCCTGCAAGATATACGGACGGAGTTTCTTTTCCCTCGAGAGACTGGACAAGCTCTGCAGTGGTATCAGAGATCCAGTATTCGAGTGTCTGTCCTTTTTCTACTACGTTTGCTGCGGTGGAGATCATGTCGATCGTCTCCATCAGCTTTGCGTCATCCTCCGGATTGACAGCGATCACGGTGAGACCGAGCTCTTCCATTGCCGGGATGGAATCCTTTAATTTCACAGGAACAATTACAAGATCCGGCTTTAATGCTGCGCAGCCTTCCAGATCGAACTCTTTTGCGGTTCCGACGGACGGAAGACTTGTGAGCTCCGGAGCGCTGAGTTTATAGATATTTCTTTTGTCCGCTTTTGCCTCGACGCCGACTAACTTGTCGTCAAGACCAAGCGCGATCATCAGGCTTGTGGAGATATAGTAGCCGCTGACAAAGGATTCTGGCTGCTTCTCGATCGTAACCTCACGGCCGAGATGGTCGGTGATGGTAACCGGATAGGTGACTTCCATGTCGGAGACAGCGGTCTCGGAAGTCTCAGAAGCGGATTCAGAAGCTGCTTCGGTGGATTCTGCGGTCGTCTCAGCGGCAGCAGTTGTTGTTGATGCGGTATTGCTTCCACATGCAGTTACACTCACAGATAATGCGAGAGCTAAGAGCAGAGCGGAGAGCTGTTTGAGATTTTTTTTCATAATCTTTTGTCCTCTTTCGGTCTTTTTTTGCTGGAATATCGTTGTATTTTTTTAACTATAACGGAATTATAGCAGAAAGTATGTTAAAATAAAAGTAATTTTTGAAGAACGCTTCAGAATACAGGGATCCGGACTTTTTTGAGAGCAGGAAAAGGCGGGAACAACTGCATATTCTGAGGGATCATGAGGAGCAATGGTATGAGAGTCATCAGGGAATATAAAAAAGCGGAAAGCCTGGAAGAGGCGTGGCAGTTAAACCAGAAAAAGAGCAACCGGGTCCTGGGCGGCATGGTCTGGCTGAAGATGGGAAAGATGCAGATCGGTACGGCGATCGACCTGTCCGGGCTCGGACTTGACACGATCGAGGAGACGGAGGATGAATTCCGGATCGGCTGCATGGTCACATTGAGAGATCTGGAACTTGATCCGGGACTTAACGGGTATACGGACGGCGCTGTGCGGGAGTCGGTGCGTCACATCGTCGGCGTCCAGTTCCGGAATCTCGCGACGGTCGGAGGAAGTATTTACGGAAGATACGGATTTTCCGACGTGCTGACGATGTTTCTGGCGATGGACAGCTATGTGGAGCTTTACAAAGGCGGGATCATTCCGTTGAGAGAGTACGCAAAAATGCCGTATGACCGGGACATCCTGGTCCGTCTGATCGTAAAAAAAGAAGCGGCATCGTTTGATTACCAGTCCGTCCGCAACACGCAGACCGATTTTCCGGTCCTCACCTGTGCCGCGGCAAAGACAGAAGCCGGATACCGGTTCGCGATCGGGGCAAGACCGGGAAAAGCGGTTCTCTTTGCGCTGTCCAATGAGGATATGAAGGACAAAAATGTGGAAAACATCGCGGAGTATGCTGCCAAGTGTGTAAAAGAACAGATCGTGACCGGCTCCAACACGAGAGGAAGCGCGGAGTACCGGAACCATCTGGCCGGGGTGCTGGTGAGACGGGCGGTATGTAAGTTTGGGGAATAAGAACAGACGGATGAAGAACGGTTTGAAAGAAGAAAGCTTTGTCTGACTGAAAGAAACTCAGTCCGTTATGGAGCATAAAGAAACTGGAAACAGATAAAAACGAGGAATCATACATGAACATCACGATAACATTAAATGGAAAAAAGATCTCGGAGGAGATCGACGCAGACCTTCTTCTGATCGATTTTGTGCGGAATCACGGCTGTTACAGTGTAAAGCGCGGATGTGAGACGTCGAACTGCGGGCTCTGCACGGTATTTTTAGATGAAAAGCCGGTGCTTTCCTGCTCTGTTCTTGCGGCGCGGGCAGACGGAAGAAGTGTGACGACGCTGGAAGGACTTCAGGACGAAGCGAAGGAATTCGGCGCTTTTATCGCGGATCAGGGCGCCGAGCAGTGCGGATTCTGCAATCCTGGCTTCATTATGAACGCGCTGGCACTGTTCCGGGAAAACGAATATCCGGATACGGAGGAAATCAAGGAATATCTGGCGGGCAACTTATGCCGCTGCTCCGGCTACGAGGGACAGCTTCGCGGTATCCAGGCATTTCTCGCATGGAAGAAAGAAAAGAACGGGTGACGGTCCGGTGAGGCGCGCGTGTGACGGTCGGACCGTGACAACACGCAGAACAAATGATGTGAGACTGTTACAAATACAGAAAGAGGACGAAAGTTATGAAATATGTAAATAAACCTGTCCGGAAAAAGGACGCGATGCAGCTTGTGACCGGACAGCCTGTATACATGGACGATATCGCTCCGAAGGACTGCCTGATCGTAAAACTCCTGCGCTCCCCGCATGCGAACGCGATCGTGACTTCCTTGAATAAGACGGCTGCGATGAAAGTGGACGGGATCGAGGCGATCTATACCTGGGAAGATATCCCGCAGGACGCGAAGCGGTACACGCAGGCAGGACAGACATATCCGGAGATGAGTCCGTATGACAGACTCTTGCTTGACCGGCATGTCCGCTACGTCGGGGATGTGGTCGCGATCGTTGCCGGTCGCGATGAAAAATGTGTGGACCGGGCATTAAAGCTCATTAAAGTCCAGTACGAGGTCCTGGAACCGCTCCTTGATTTCAGAAAGGCGAAGGACAACAGGATCCTGGTGCATCCGGAGGACAACTGGGAGAGTCTTGTTCCGGTCGGGGCGGACAATAAGAGAAATCTGTGCGCCCATGACGAATCGGGAGAGGGAGATATCGAGAAAGTATTGAGGGAGAGCGATGTTGTGATCGACCATGTCTATCACACGAAGGCATGTCAGCAGACGATGATGGAGACATTCCGGACGTTCTGTACGATCGACGCTTACGGACGCCTCAACGTGGTCAGCTCCACCCAGATCGTATTCCACTGCCGCCGGATCATCGCCAATGCGCTCCATATCCCGAAGTCCATGATCCGCGTCAGCAAGCCGAGGATCGGAGGCGGATTCGGTGCGAAGCAGACATCGATCAGCGAGGTTTATCCGGCTTATGTGACCTGGATGACAAAGAAACCGTCAAAGATCATCTTTACCCGCGAGGAGAGCATGACCGCCTCTACACCGCGCCATGAGATGGAAGTCCATGTGCGTCTCGGTGCAAGTAAGGACGGGATCGTCAACGGCATCGACATGTACACGCTGTCCAACACGGGCGCTTACGGGGAACATGGTCCCACAACGGTCGGACTTTCCGGGCATAAATCCATCCCGCTCTACGGGAAGGCGAAGGCATTCCGGTTTGTGAGTGATGTTGTATACACGAACGTGATGTCTGCCGGGGCGTACCGTGGATACGGGGCGACACAGGGACTGTTCGCGGTGGAGTCCGCGGTGAACGAACTTGCCGCGAAGCTTCACATGGATCCGTTTGAGATCCGCGAGAAGAACATCATCAAAGAGGGCGACGTGATGCCGGCCTATTACGGTCAGGTCAATACGAGCTGTGCGCTTGATCGCTGTCTTGCGCGTGTGAAAGAGATGATCCACTGGGACGAAAAATATCCGGTCCGCGATATGGGCAACGGAAAGGTCCGCGCGGTCGGCATGGGAATGGCGATGCAGGGATCCGGTATTTCGTCCGTCGATGTGGGAAGTGCCACGATCAAGGTGAACGACGACGGATTCTACACGCTGTCGATCGGTGCAGCCGATATGGGAACCGGCTGTGATACGATCCTGGCGCAGATCGCGGCGGAGGTTCTCGAGTGCTCTGTCGATGAGATCACGGTGTTCGGCGCGGACACGGATACTTCGCCGTATGATTCCGGTTCCTACGCGTCCAGTACGACGTATGTCACGGGAAAAGCGGTCGAAAAGTGTGCACTGCAGGTTCGGGAACAGATCTGCAAACTCGGTGCACAGATGATGAACTGCCCGGAGAATGAGGTCGTGTTTGACGGGAAGGTTGTACGGAGAGAGAAAAAGAGAGAAGCAGGCAGCAATGTTCCGGGCAGGAGTGAAGAAACAGACATAAAAACTGGTGCTGAGCTGGCTGCAAAAGACGGTGCTGGTAGTCCGGAAAATAGCGGATCCGCGGAATACTCAGAAACTTCGCAGGTTTCCCTTGCAGATATCGCCACCGCCTCCATGTGCGGAAACGGGATCGCTCTCGAGGCGACCGTGACGAACAGCTCCCCGATCTCTCCGCCGCCGTTTATGGTCGGAGCCGCGGAGGTCGAGGTGGACCTTGAGACAGGTGAGACGAAGATCATCGATTATGCCGCCGCCGTCGACTGCGGAACGCCGGTGAACCCGAATCTTGCGAGAGTCCAGGCGGAAGGCGGGATCCTGCAGGGAATCGGAATGGCGCTCACGGAAAATATTACCTACAATAAACTTGGAAAGCTCGCGGAAAATTCCCTGATGCAGTATAAGATCCCGACCCGCGTGGATATCGGAAAGATCCGGGTCGATTTTGAGTCGAGCTATGAGAATGAGGGACCGTTCGGCGCAAAATCGATCGGTGAAGTCGTGATCAACACCCCGCTCCCGGCAGTGGCGGACGCGATCTACAATGCAACAGGGACAAGATTTTATGAGCTGCCGATCACGCCGGAGAAGATCGCGATGGCAGTGCTGGAATCGAAATGATTGACGGAATTCGGACAATAGAATGCGATATGACCATATGTTATAAACAAACTGTAACGATGAAGATCAACCGGGGCAAGAACATGAAAAAGCAGGTTTCGTGACAACAGAATAGGCGCGTCATCGGATTGCTCCGGGCAGAGAGAAAGCAGGGGCAGAGTATGACGAAGAAAATATGGGATTTCAGAAACTTCAGAGAACGAAAGAAAAAAGATCAGGGCGGATATTCCCTGGTGGAACTGATGGTAGTCATCGTCATCATGGTGATCCTTGCATCTGTGAGCATCGGAGTCTACAATGGATATGTGGAGCGCGCGAAGAACGCGGTAGCTTATGAAAAGGGACACCGGATCGCGGAGGCACTGAAGATCTGCGAGGCGGAGTACGGTCTTTCCGGAACAATCAGCCTGGATCGCCTGTCAGCGATTTCGGGAGATCTGATGAAGAAACCGAATGATCCGGACAGTCTCCTCTACGAATATGTGGGAGAGGACACGGATGACTGTACGGATTTTACGGTTTCCTTAAAGAAGATCGACACTGCATCGGTGGAGATCCAGGGATTCACTTACACAGCGGACACCTACGAGATCACATGGACGGAGGACGACGGTGTGGAAGTGACGATGAAATAACAGGGCTGATCATCCCGCATGTTTCCAGAAAATGGAACATCAGGCTGACGGCCAGGAGATCAGCACATCCGCCGGGACTTAAGTGCATGGCGATGTACTGTTCGTCCAGTGAAGACAATATTTCTTTGAATGAATCATTCGTGACAGCAGAGAGCAGGTGTTTTGCCTGCTCTTTGCTTTTTTTTGCGAGCTCCGGACCGCCGCGGTGCACCATGTTGGTGTCATCGGCCTCCGAGATCAGGGTGAGGAGTGCCATGGCGGCCGCATCATTTAAGGAAAAACCGGCGGCAAGCCATTTTTTGAGTGCCGGAAGTCCGATCCGGACAGCGGAAGGAAAACCAGCAGCAGCCTCTCCTCTGGCTCCCTGGATTCCGTAGGCGGAGAAGATTCGCTCGCCGTTCGACAAGGCGGATGGTTCAGCTTGTGGGGGATGATTTTTGGTGTCCATCGGCATAGACCCCCGGCTATCCTGCGAGTTCACATCAATGGAAGAAGCGTGGGACAGCTTGTTCTGATGATTGAAAAGTTTTGCCAGATCACCGAGGGAACAGCTTCCAAGCTTCCTGCATTCGCTGAGAACTTCCTCGGCCGGAAGCGGCAGACTCTTTCCTGCATGGACTTTTCCCAGCGCCCCGCAGAGGATCGCAGAGGCGAAGACAAGACCTTTGTGGGTGTTGATCCCGTGCGTGGCGGAGAACATGGCGGTCTCCGCGCGCTGCCCGGCATAGCGGAGCCGCTCAAAGATCTGTTCGTCCGCCTCGTCTGCATGGTCCCACCCGAGACAGAAAAATTCCCGGAACCATGGGATCAGGGAAGCGCTGCTGTCCAGAAATGTAAAAAAGTCCATATCCGAATGCGAACCGGAATTATTCCGGTCTACAAGTCCCGGCTTCGGGGTTGTTGAGACCTCGTAGAGCAGCCCGCGGACCGCCGCGGAGGCGGCAAGATCTGCCGAGCGGTCCCTGAAATGATCGTTAAAGAGTTTTGCCGTTTGCCACTGGATGAGTTCCATGGAATGGCGTTTTTGGGCCAGGCAGGTATTCGCATCCCCTCCGCACACCAGACAGGTGCGGGGAAGGAGATGAAGATCCTGCCGCTTTACGGAAACTCCGTCCAGTCCGCATACATCGAGATTGAAGAGACGGCCGAGCGGATGACTCTCCTCGATGGAGACGAGAAACTGTTTGACCGGGATTTCCGGGGAATCCAGGAGAAAAAAGGCGTGATCGCCGGTTGGCTCTTCACAGATCTTTGTATTTTTTATGGAGAAGCGGCCGAGTTTTTCCTGCAATTCCCGGAGTTCCTCGCGAAACGCGGCACGGGCGAAAGGAAACACTTTCACCGCTCCGGCAATATTTAAGGAAAATTCCACAAGGCAGGAGCCGTCTCCTGCGGAGAGCAGCTCCCACTTTTTCAGTATACGCCGGTCTCTTGCGGCGCGGAGTTCTTCGGAAGTCACCGGAGTGCCGGTGATCACGTCGGTCAGGTTCATGGATACCTCCCATGTTGTAAAAGAAGTAACTGTTCAGTAGGTCTGAAGGCAAAAATCCCGTCTGCGCAGCCGATTTGAAACGGATTCCTGCCTTAGTGTGTACTTTCAGCAGAAAACTTTTCTTTCAGATACTTCGCAGTACATTCCGGCACCAGGGAAAGTACTTCATCCGTTACGCCATGCTCGGCGAGGAGCTTGCGGACGCGGGAAGCGCTGATAACTTCCGGTTTTCCGTCCGGGTCTTCGGTGGTGATCCGGTCGATCTTTATGAAGGAGATCCCATAGCGGGGCAGGATCCGGATCATGGCTTCGTTATAATTTCTCGTCACCGGATCGAACGGTTCTTCCCCTGCAAAGCGCTTTTTAATATGAAGAAGCGGTGCGATCCGGGAGGCGAACAGGGTGATATCGAGCTCACTCTGGATCTTTGTGGCGTCTTCGCCTTCCTTTAAGAAATAGGTCGGGAAGGTCGCATTGGAGATCATATATGGGCCGGACGGATGAACGATGACGTTCGCAAGGTGGTCGGTTCCTTCGCGGACAAGGCGCAGGCGGTCCGCAAACGGGAACTGGGAGCGGTTTTCCTCGACCACAAAGATGTGGAGCAGGTCGCAGGCTCTGGCCGCGTAGGTGATCAGTGCAAGATGGCCTTTTGTGAACGGATTGCAGTTCATGACGATGCAGCCGATGTTGTCGGAATCTTCGGTTCCGGCAAGAAACTTTTTATAGAAATTGTCGAGTCCATTTTTCTTGTTTTCCAGCATCAGAACGGACTCTGTCTCCGCTAACGGATAGAATCCGCAGGAGGTAAAGAGTACCTTATTTTTCGGCCGGGTGATGACAAAAAGATCGTAATGACCGGCGGCAAAGCGGTTTTCCACAAGGCGGGAGACGAGACTTCCGAGCGCATTCTGCCCGCGCAGACTTTCATCGACCGCAAAACATTTCAAAAGATTTCCGGCACAGCATCCGCAGCCGGTCAGATTCTCATCGGCATCGAACACGCCGAATGCCGCCTCGATATCATCTTCATAATTTAAATGATGCTTTGCGAGAAAATCGGTCAGCATCTGTTTATCGTGAGCGAATCCAAGGGATAATTCATGAATACTTAAATCTGTCATAACGAAAACACCTCCAAAAATATTCAAGCCAAGCGCATGTTGCCATAACAGTTCTGCGGAGGTTGCTCAGGAAAGGTCCGCAGAAGGAAAGTGCTGTGGTAGCGGAAAGATGATCTTTCCGTGTACCTATAGTATAGTGGAAATGGGACAGGTTTTCCAGAGAAAAGGAGAGAAATTTGCCTGTAGCAATAAAATGTGGTACGATAATGAAAAATCAAACGAACGATACGAGGAACATAAGACATGCATATCTATTTTGCCCCGCTTGAGGGGATTACAACCTATCCATACAGAAACCTGCACCACAAATATTTTGGCGGTGTGGAGAAATATTTTACTCCGTTTCTGGCGCCGGGACCGGAACAGGGGATGAGCGTGAAGGAGATGAGGGATGTATTGCCGGAAAACAATGCCAGGATACCGGTCGTTCCGCAGATCCTGACAAACAGGGCTGGGGATTTTCTTCTTGCATCGAAGAAACTCTCAGAGATGGGATACCGGGAGATCAACCTGAATCTCGGATGTCCGTCCGGAACGGTCACGGCAAAGAAGAAAGGTTCCGGATTTCTTCTCTACCCGGATGATCTGGACCGCTTTTTTGATGAGGTGTTTTCGGATGCTGCAGTGCGGAATGGTGAATTCCTCGTTTCGGTAAAGACACGGATCGGGAAGAATGAGGTGGAAGAGTGGCCGGAACTCATGCAGGTTTATAACCGCTACCCGATCCATGAACTGACGGTCCATCCCCGGATCCAGAAGGAATTTTATAAAGGAACCCCGCATCTCGATGTGTTTGCGGACATTTTGAAGGAGAGCAGGAATCCGGTCGTGTATAACGGGGATCTGTTTACCGTGGAGAAGGTAAAAGAATTTCGGGAAAAGTTTCCAACAGTCGGGACGGTCATGATCGGGCGTGGACTGATCCGGAATCCGGCGTTGGCGGAGATGATCTTGCAGGAAGAGACGGAAACTTGTACGGATCGTCTTGAAAACGGAGTTAGGATTTTTGAAGCAGATGGGCAGTTACAGACTCAAGGGAATAGAAACAAAGGGGACATTCGGCCGAGGATCCGCGAGTTCCATGACGCCCTCTTTGAACACTACCGCGAGACCATGTCCGGCGACCGGAATCTTCTGTTCCGGATGAAAGATCTCTGGAGCTACATGCTGGCAGAAGTGCCGGACAGCGAAAAACTCGCCAAAAAGATCCGTAAATCGCAGCATGTGCCGGAATATCTGGCGGCGGTGGAGGAAGTATTTGCAAGATGGGATGCAAACAGATAGTCGGAAAGGAGGCCACTATGCAGTTACTGATCAAACAAAGAGTCTTCTCATGGACCGATACCTATGACGTCTATGATGAACATGAGAACCCAAAGTATTTCGTAAAAGCGGAATTTTTTGCGCTGGGGCATCAGATCCACGTGTATGATAAGAGTGGAAAGGAAGTCGGCATGGTGAAACAGCGGCTGTTTGCGGTTTTGCCGTGTTTTGATATCGAAATCGGAGGAAAAGAGGCCGGAAGTGTTCAGAAAGAATTTTCCTTTTTCAAGCCGCGCTATGAGCTGGATTACAACGGATGGCGGTGTGAGGGAGACTTTCTGGCGTGGGAATATGATGTCTATGAGGCGTGCTGTGTGGCGGTCCATATTTCAAAAAAGCCGTTTCAATGGGGCGATACCTATGTGATCGACATCGTGGATCCTAAGGATGAGGTCATGGCGCTCATGCTGGCGATCGCGATCGATGCGGCGAACTGTACGAAATAGATGAGATCATGTCATTCAGCACAAAAATACGAAGAGAGCAGCAGGAGGAATAAGATGGATACAGAAAAACAGCCAAAAGAAACATTCGTAGAACAGATGGAGCGCGTAAACCGCACCAATCCATTCATGATCCACAACAACATCCGCGCAGTCGCTTTGTCCGAGGACGCAGCCGAAGTGTGTGCGGAGGTTACGGAGGATTCCTTAAATGCCATGCAGACAGTCCACGGCGGACTGATGTTTGTGATGGCGGAGATCGCAGCAGGACTTGTGACGAGGAATGACGGAAGAAAATACGTGACACTGGACAGTTCGTTCCGGTTCCTCCGCGGCAGCAGCGCGAAGGAGCTCCGCGGAGTCGCAAAGATCACGAAGCGAGGAAAAACCGTCTGCTTCACAAAATCCCAGGTGATGGAGTCGGAAACCGGGAAGGTGCTGGCAGAGGGAGAGTTTACGTTTTATTGTATGGGAGAGTAAGACAGAAGCAAGAGAAAGATGTGACTGTGATATGTCTTCCGGGAGAACGGATGTGATTCCATCATCTCCCTCGGCGGCGGTTCCTCCCACGACTGTGCGAAGGCGATCGCCCTGGTTGCCTCAAACGGAGGAAACATCAGAGACTACGAAGGTGTCGACCGCTCCAGCAATCCGTTATGCCCGATGATCGCAGTCAACACAACAGCCGGAACTGCTTCTGAGATCACCCGTTTCTGTATCATCACCGATACAAGCCGGCATGTAAAGATGGCGATCGTTGACTGGCGCGTGACTCCGCAGATCGCGATCAACGACCCGAACCTTATGGTCGGAATGCCGCCGGCCCTGACAGCAGCAACCGGAATGGACGCCCTGACCCATGCGATCGAGGCGTATGTCTCCACAAATGCAAACCCGCTGACCGATGCGGCAGCACTGATGTCGATCACGATGATCACCCAGTATCTCCCGAAGGCAGTTGCAAACGGAGTTTACATGAAGGCCCGCGACAAGATGGCTTACGGACAGTATCTCGCAGGTATCGCATTCAATAACGCATCCCTCGGATATGTCCATGCGATGGCACATCAGCTCGGCGGTATGTACAATCTCCCGCACGGTGTCTGCAACGCGATCCTTCTCCCGCATGTGGAAGAGTTCAACCTGATCGGCAATGCGAACCGCTTCCGCGACATCGCAAAGGCCATGGGCGAGATTACGGAAAATAAGCTCTTGCAGGCAAGCTTGCATCGGATTTCCGACTTTTGACCCTGCTATCTTAAAATGCAGATAGAATCTGAAATAATTACTGTGAATCATCAGCAGTATTTCGGCTGCTTCTCGCCTCCTCAAGATAATTATAAAGCGTGTATTTTGAAACCTTCAGCGTCTCACAGAGGAGTACGCTCGTCTTGGAGATCTTGAAGACACCTTTCTGGTCGAGATAATCCAGGGCGCGGATCTTTTCTTCTTTGTTCATGAGTCCCATCGGCTTTCCGACGAGGAGTTCTGCCTGATTCATATAATACTGAAGGATATCGTCCACATTCTTGGTCGCAAGCGCGTCTTTGTCGCTCATCGGTGCATGGTGGGTCATCGGATACTGGACAAACGCATGGAGCGCACGCTGGGCATTTAAAAAGTCGGAGACATCGAGATTTACGCAGACAGCTCCGATGATCTTGCCGTTCTCATCCGGGATCAGGGTCGTGAAGGATTTATAAAACTGATCTTTCTGACCGTTTGAGAAGGTCTGGAGACTTTCCTTCATCGGTTCGATATCTTTTCCGAACTGTGTGATCATTCCACCCTTCGGAGAACCGCCGACATCGCGTCCGCTGAGCGTGGCATTCAGGGCATAGACGATCGTGTGATCGTAACCTTTCCGGTAGTCGTGAATTAAGATCTCACTGTTTTCACCGAGAAATTTTTGGAGACCTTCCAGAAAACGGATCAAAAAGTCGAAATCAAGATACTTGGAAATTTCCATAAATGCACCTCCATGGAGACAGATACCGGATCAGGCATTCCCCCCGAAATGCACCGCCGGAACACTACGTGAAAATATTAACAAACCAGAGGCGAACAAACCTCTGAAACTTTTAACTGGTCTCAGAATATCATACAACAAACTGTTTGTCAATTATATAACATTTTTTCATACAAAAAGTTTGAAATAATGATTGACATTCTATGAAGTATGGCCTATAATAAAAACACAAAAACAAAAAGGAAGATAAACAAACTAATTTTTAGTTATTGTACCCATCCTTTTCCGGACCCGGGATCCACTCACAGGGATCCCGAGCCCACCCACTTGGACAACGATGTCCGGCTTTTGAAAGCTGCAAAGTTGTCTGGCTGAATTTGCAGATTCCCCCACTTTGATAGATTCACATCGTGGTGGATGTGATAAAGACCGGTTTTTCTGCGGAATGGATGCCTGCAGGAGAAATGGAAGGCCGAAGGGCCCGCTGCCTCGCCACAGCGAAAAAATCCGCATTTCCGGCCGTGATCCCCATAAGGGAAAAGATGATACATATTGAGCGCAGAACCCCTGAGGCAGACGATCCCCAATATCGCTGTTTCAGGGGTTCTGTCTGTTTGGGAGTGTCATGTGTATTTCTCTTTGGGAGAGGAAAGGAAAACGATCACGCGCATATATTTATAAAATGAGATGGGAAAACAGGTAGGCAGGAGGTATCAATGAAATTCAGACAGAAAATCGTTCTGTTTCTGGTGATCGTAGTTGTGGATCTGATCCTGTGCGGCGTGACCTTGCGGATGTGGAAAGGAGAAGATGGGGAAAAGGATTTTAAGGGAGACGTGTATCATGAAAGAAATAAAGAGGAAAATGAGTCAGAGGAGCAGGAAGATCGAAAAGACAGGAACGTCATGTCGAGGGAATCGGACATGGTACGGGAGAAGGAGACCGATATGAGAAAATACGTGGCGCTCACATTCGATGATGGTCCGAATTCCAGATACACAAAGCCGCTCCTGGACGGTCTCAGGGAACGCGAGATCCGTGCATCCTTTTTTCTTGTAGGCGAGTGCATTGACGGAAAGGAAGATCTCGTAAAGCAGATGGCGGAGGATGGACATCTGATCGGTGTCCATTGTATGACACATAAGGATCTCACGAAAGAACCGCTTTCGGATGCCAAAAAAGAAATCTGTGAAACCGGGGAGAAGATCCGGGCAGTGACCGGAGTCATGCCGGAGTACGTCCGCCCGCCATACGGAAGCTGGAATGCGAAGCTGGAGGAGGCGGTGGACATGATCCCGGTATTCTGGGATGTCGATTCCATCGACTGGCGTCTGAAGAACACGGAAAAAGTGACCGCAAAAGTCTTAAAAGATACGGAGGACGGGGACATCATCCTGATGCATGATGAGTTCCGGACATCCGTGGAAGCTGCGCTCCGGATCATTGACAACCTTACGGCGAAAGGGTATACTTTTGTTACAGTAGACGAACTGATGGTCGATTAAAACATTCGGGAAAGGCAGTTTTCATGGATTTATTTGATTATATGAGACAAAATACGATGGAGAAGGAATCGCCCCTTGCGTCCAGAATGCGCCCGACGACTCTGGACGAGGTGGTCGGTCAGAAACATATTATCGGAAAGGATAAACTCCTTTACCGTGCGATCAAGGCGGACAAGCTGGGATCGGTGATCTTTTACGGACCGCCCGGAACAGGAAAGACGACGCTCGCAAAGGTGATCGCGCATACGACAAGTGCGCGTTTTGAGCAGATCAACGCCACTGTTGCCGGAAAAAAAGATATGGAAGAGATCGTGAAAAATGCGAAGGATGCGATCGGCATGTACGGACAGAAGACGATCCTTTTCGTGGATGAGATCCATCGCTTTAATAAGTCGCAGCAGGATTATCTCCTGCCGTTCGTGGAGGACGGGACGATCACGCTGATCGGAGCGACGACGGAGAATCCATATTTTGAGGTGAACAACGCGCTTCTTTCCAGATCCAGGATCTTCGAGTTAAAACCGCTGGAAAAGCAGGATATCCGGGAACTGGTAATCCGGGCTGTCTATGATACGGAAAAAGGAATGGGAACTTATGGAGCCGATATCACGGATGAGGCGGCGGATTTCCTTGCGGATGTGGCAAACGGGGACGCGAGAGCGGCGTTAAATGCGGTCGAGCTCGGAATTCTCACGACGGACAAGTCGGAGGACGGAAAGATCCATATCACGATCGATGTCGCGGCGGAATGTATCCAGAAACGGGTGGTTCGCTACGATCATGACGGGGATAACCACTACGATACGATCTCTGCATTCATCAAGAGCATGCGCGGATCGGACCCGGATGCGGCGGTCTATTACCTGGCCAGAATGCTGTATGCAGGTGAGGATGTGAAGTTTATTGCCCGCAGGATCATGATCTGCGCTTCCGAGGATGTCGGAAATGCGGATCCGAATGCGCTTGTGGTCGCGGTGAGCGCGGCGCAGGCGGTGGAGCGGATCGGAATGCCGGAGAGCCAGATCATCCTCTCCCAGGCGGCCGCCTATGTCGCGACGGCTCCGAAGAGCAATGCGGCCTATGTGGGGATCCAGAATGCGATGAAGGCTGTAGCGAATATGCGGACGATGCCGGTTCCGGCGCATCTTCAGGATAAGCACTACAAAGGCGCGGAGAAGCTGGGACATGGACTCGGCTATAAATATGCACATGACTATCCGAATCATTATGTCACCCAGCAGTATCTGCCGGACGGGATGGAAGGAATGAGATTCTATGAACCGTCGGAGAATGGGTATGAAAAGAAGATCAGGGAGCATATGGAGTTTATAAAGCGGGAAGCTACTTTTCACGGGTAGGAATTTTCTGAACTGAAAATTCCGTATGATACCGTTGTGGTCGCGGATT
>OODS01000810.1_pt1 | contig 22849 bp, 18 predicted proteins | sample 1671531 | NCBI WGS metagenome assembly OODS01 (sample SAMN06348166, study PRJEB24527) | human gut metagenome | biome: human gut; feature: ankylosing spondylitis patient; material: feces | host: Homo sapiens | place: China | collected 2015-10 | reverse complement strand
CAGAGTCGATTCTATATCCTCAATAGAAATTCCTAATGTACGCAGATATGCAATCTTCTTTATATTTTCCACATCATTTTCAGAATAATCTCTATAACCATTACTTTCGTTTCTTGAAGGCTCAATGAGTTTTTCCTTTTCATAAAAACGAACATTAGAACGGGATAAACCTGTTCGTTCTTCTACGTCTTTTATTTTCATGTTATGCACTCCTTTCAAGCAACTCTATTTTATCTTAAGAATAAGCTATAAACAAGGTTTACAGTCAAGCATTTATCCAAAATCTCTTCTCTTTTAGTTATAAATCAATTTAGCATTCACAACCTCTCTTGCTCTACTCCAAATATTATTCATTTCTCCTACCCAAGCCACCTGATGAGTTGCTTTAAGTTGTTCGGTAATACCTTCACTCTCTGCCATCTGCTCTACAATCCTTTCAAAGCGTTTCTGTGCCTGTTCTTCTATATCAGCCAAATAATCATTCAACCTTCCACTTGTAAGCAGATTCAGATATACACCTCTACGATATTCTTTGTGGCCGTAAAGATTCGGTCTTTCTTCTTCAATCCGTAAAGCATCTGTAAATATTCCTGCATTTCTTCACAGAGGAACTTCGGCATTTTGATGATGCGGTTACTTTTCTTTGTTTTCGGTGTGGTAATCACATCTTCGCCGTGTAATCGCTGATAGGACTACGCTGGGTTTACTAAGTATTTTTGTTTATTTAAACTAAACTACAATTATTGTAATACCCGAAACACCCGAAAATCACTTCAAAAAAACAAAGGTGCCACTTCCTGACGTCCTTTTCCGTCAGGCAATAGCACCTTTGTCATATTTTATCTTATTTTTACAGATAGGAATATCCCATCAGTGATTCATCCACCGCTTTCGCAGCTTCTCTGCCCTCGCGGATTGCCCATACTACCAGGGACTGGCCTCTGTGCATGTCTCCTGCAGTGAAGACTTTGTCTACTGAGGTCTGATACTGCTCTGGTTTTGTATCTACATTGGTTCTTCCATTGATGGCTACCTTAAATGCGTCTGTTACATATTTCTCACTGCCAAGGAATCCGGCTGCGATAAGGACTACATCTACAGGGATGACTTCTTCGCTTCCTTCTACAGGAACCATCATCATACGTCCTGTCTTTGGATCTTTTTCACTCTTTAATTTTGTGAGTTTCGCCTGGCAGACATTTCCGTTTTTATCTTTGATAAATTCTGTAACAGTAGTCTGGTATACTCGTGGATCATGTCCGAATACAGCGATTGCTTCTTCCTGTCCATAGTCTGTTTTGAGGACTCTCGGCCACTGCGGCCATGGATTGGATGGTGTTCTTTCCACTGGCGGCTTGGGCATCATCTCTAACTGGATCACAGATTTGGCACCCAGACGGATAGATGTTCCCACACAGTCATTTCCTGTATCACCACCACCGATGACCAGAACATTTTTACCTTTTGCAAGTTCATATGGAACTTTGGCAAAGTCAGAATCCAACAGCGCTTTTGTTACCTGTCCCAGGAAATCTACTGCGAAATAGATTCCTTTTGCATCCCGTCCCGGAACTTTAATGTCTCGTGGATTGGATGCTCCGCAGGCAAGGATGACGCGGTCGAACTGTTTCAGAAGTTCTTCTGCTTTGATGTCCTTTCCTACGTTTACATTTGTAACGAATTTAACTCCCTCTTCTTCCATAAGATGGATTCTTCTGTCAACAACAGCTTTGTCCAGCTTCATGTTAGGAATACCGTAACGGAGAAGTCCGCCTACACGGTCTTTTCTTTCAAATACAGTTACGCTGTGGCCTCGTCTGTTTAACTGCTGAGCTGCTGCCAGTCCAGACGGACCGCTTCCGATGACTGCAATAGACTTGCCTGTACGTACTTCCGGAATCTGCGGGGTTACCCATCCGTTCTCATAGGCTGTCTCAATGATCGCACGTTCGTTTTCTTTGGTGGATACCGGTTCTCCGTTTATATTACAGGTGCAGGCTGCTTCGCAGAGTGCAGGGCAGACACGTGAAGTAAATTCCGGGAAGCTGTGTGTCTTGCTCAGTCTTAAGAATGCCTGTTTCCAGTTGCCTGTATAAACCAGATCATTTGTCTCAGGTACAAGGTTGTGCAGAGGGCAGCCGGATGCCATACCGCCGATCATCATACCTGACTGGCAGAATGGGACACCGCATGCCATGCAGCGTGCGCCCTGAAGTTTCTGTTTTTCTTTATTTAATGGGGTCCTGAATTCTTTGAAGTTTGCGATGCGGACCTTTGGCGGCAGAACTTTTGCCGTCTCTCTCTCATATTCTAAAAATCCTGTTGGTTTGCCCATGATTTCCTCCTCTTCGCCACACTTGCTGCGGCAATAATGGTATGGCCCACGCCACCTTTTTATTTATTCTAAAAGATGACGGGGCAACATTGATAAGTTCACACGATATATTCAATTATTATCAATGTTTAGCGCCAATACTTTCATAGAACGCTTCCATCTGTGCCTGCTGCCTGTTGAGTCCTTTTTCTTCCAGTTTCGCACTTAAAGTGATCATCTTCTTGTACTCATTCGGAATGAGTTTCTTGAAGTGTGGCAGATAGTAATCAAAGTCAGCGAGAACTTTCGCACCGAGTTTGGAGCCTGTAGCTTCTACATGGGCTTCGATCAGGTCGCGGAGTTCTTTTTTGTCATATTTGTTTTCCACTTTTTCGATGGAAATCATAGCCTTGTTCAGGTTCTTGTAAAGAACATTATCCACATCCAGTACATATGCGATACCGCCGCTCATACCTGCTGCAAAGTTCTTTCCTGTTTTTCCAAGAACTACCACACGGCCACCTGTCATGTACTCGCAGCCATGCTCACCAACACCCTCAACAACTGCAACCGCACCGGAGTTACGTACTGCAAAACGCTCACCGGCAACACCGTTTATGAAGGCTTTACCGCTGGTAGCTCCGTAAAGTGCCACGTTTCCGACGATGATGTTCTCTTCAGCCTTGTATCCTGCCTTCTCCGGAACCTTAACGATCAGCTTTCCACCGGAAAGGCCTTTTCCGAAGTAGTCGTTGCTGTCACCGGTCAGTTTCAATGTCAGTCCTTTCGGGATAAAGGCACCGAAGCTCTGTCCGCCTGCACCTGTACAGTTTACAGTTACCGTATCCTCCGGAAGTCCATTCTTATGATTTCTTGTGATCTCAGATCCGAGGATGGTACCAAATGCACGGTCTGTATTGGTGACGTTTACATCAACAGAAACTTTCTCACCCTTCTGGACCGCCGGTGCACATTTCTTGACCAGAACTTTTTCATCCAGAGTTTTCTCAAGATTGAAATTGTATACAGCCTTCGGATCAAAGGTTACTTTGCCCTTTCCTGCATATGGGTTATTCAGGATGGCACTTAAGTCAACCTTACCCTTATGCGGCTCCTGCACACTGTCAGAAACTGTAAGAAGGTCTGTACGACCTACCATCTCATCGATGGTGGCAACACCAAGGCGTGCCATGTACTCTCTCAGCTCCTGTGCGATAAAGCGCATGAAGTTCTCCACATACTCCGGTTTTCCGCGGAATCTCTTACGAAGCTCCGGATTCTGTGTAGCCACACCTACCGGGCAGGTATCCAGATTGCAGACTCTCATCATCACACAGCCCATCGTTACAAGCGGCGCTGTTGCAAAGCCGAATTCCTCTGCACCGAGAAGTGCTGCAATGGCAACGTCACGGCCGCTCATCAGCTTACCGTCTGTCTCGATACGTACACGGTTACGAAGTCCGTTCATGATCAGCGTCTGATGTGTTTCTGCAAGTCCAAGCTCCCATGGAAGTCCTGCATTATGGATAGAGCTTCTTGGCGCTGCTCCTGTACCTCCGTCATATCCGGAGATCAGAACAGTCTGTGCTCCAGCCTTTGCAACACCGGCTGCAACCGTACCAACACCCGCCTCAGAAACCAGCTTTACGGAAATATCCGCATATTTATTGGCGTTTTTCAGGTCATAGATCAGCTCGGCCAGATCCTCGATGGAGTAGATGTCGTGGTGGGGCGGGGGAGAGATCAGGCCCACGCCGGTGGTGCTGTGGCGGGTCTTGGCGATCCAGGGGTAGACCTTGGCACCGGGCAGATTGCCGCCCTCGCCGGGCTTTGCACCCTGTGCCAGCTTGATCTGGATCTCCTCGGCGGAGACCAGATACTTGCTGGTCACGCCGAAGCGGGCCGAGGCTACCTGCTTGATCTTGGAGTTGCTCTCGCTCTGGTAGCGCTCCTCGGGCTCGCCGCCCTCGCCGGTGTTGCTCCGGCCGCCCAGACGATTCAGGGCGATGGCGATGGTCTCGTGGGCCTCGCTGCTCAGGGCACCGTAGCTCATGGCAGCGGCTTTGAACCGCTTGACGATGGAGCTGACAGGCTCCACCTCCTCAAGGGGGATGCCGCCGTTGGGGTCATAGCTGAAGTCCAGCAGGCTGCGCAGGTGCACGCCCTCGGCACCCATGTTGTCCACGGTGCGGGTGAAGTCTTTGAAGGCCTTGTAGTCACCCGTGAAGCAGGCTTTCTGGAACAGATGGATGGTCTGCGGGGTGAAGAGGTGCTCTTCCTTGCCGCTGCGGAACTTGTGAGCACCGCCGTCGGCCAGCTCCATGTTGATATCCAGACCCAGCGGGTCAAAGGCGGCGTTGTGGGCAGCTTCCACATCCGCCTGAATGTCCTCCAGACCGATGCCGCCCACACGGCTGACCGTGCCGGTGAAGTACTTGTCGATGACATCCTTGGAGATGCCGACCGCCTCAAAGATCTGGCTGCTCTGGTAGCTCTGGATGGTGGAGATGCCCATTTTGGAGGCGATCTTCACGATGCCGTTCAGCACAGCCTTGTTGTAGTCGTCCACGGCGGCGTAGTAATCCTTGTCCAGCAGACCCTCGTCGATGAGCTGGGCAATGGTATCGTGGGCCAGATAGGGGTTGACGGCGCAGGCACCGTAGCCCAGCAGGGTGGCAAAGTGATGCACCTCGCGGGGCTCGGCGCTCTCCAGAATGAGGGCCAGCGCGGTGCTCTTCTTGGTGCGGATGAGGTACTGGGACACCGCCGACACCGCCAGCAGGCTGGGGATGGTGACATGGTACTCGTCCACATCGCGGTCCGACAGGATGATGATGTTGGCACCGTCCTTATAGGCGCGGTCCACTTCCAGGAACACCCGGTCGATGGCCTTTTCCAGGCTGGTGTTCTTGTAGTAGTTGATGGACACCGTGGCCACCTTGAAGCCCGGCACGTTCATGTACCGGATCTTGAGCAGGTCGGTGCTGGTCAGGATGGGGTTGTGCACCTTGAGCACCTTACAGTTCTCGGGCTTGTCCTCCAGCAGGTTGCCGTGGGCACCGATGTACACGCTGGTGGAGGTGACCACCTTTTCGCGGATGGCGTCGATGGGCGGGTTGGTGACCTGGGCGAACCGCTGCTTGAAGTAGCTGAACAGCGGCGGATGCTGGCTGCTGAGCACGGCCAGCGGGGTATCGGTGCCCATGGCACCGGAAGGCTCGGCTCCGGTGCGGGCCATGGGCAGGATGAGGGTGTTCACGTCCTCGTACTTGTAGCCGAACACCTTCTGCAGGCGGGTGAGCTGGTCGCCGGTGTAGCCCTCCACCTTCACGTTGGGGATGCGCAGCTTGGCCAGCTCCACCAGATTGCGGTCGATCCATTCGCCGTAGGGCTCGCGGCTGGCGTAGAACTCTTTCAGCTTCTCGTCATCCACCACTTCGCCCTTGACGGTGTCCACCAGCAGCATTTTGCCGGGGCGCAGGCGGTCCTTGACGAGGATGTTCTCCGGGTCGCATTCCAGCACGCCCACCTCGGAGGACAGGATCATGCGGCCGTCCTTGGTGATGTAGTAGCGGCTGGGGCGCAGGCCGTTGCGGTCCAGCACCGCGCCCATGACGTCGCCGTCCGAGAAGAGGATGGCGGCGGGGCCGTCCCACGGCTCCAGCATGGTGGCGTAATACTGGTAGAAGTCCCGCTTTTTGGGGCTGATGTTCTTGTTGTTCTCCCACGGCTCCGGGATGGTGATCATCACGGCCAGGGGCAGGTCCATGCCGTTCATCACCATGAATTCCAGCGCGTTGTCCAGCATGGCGGAGTCCGAGCCGGAGGTGTTGATGATGGGCAGGATCTTGTTCATGTCGTCCTGCAGGATGGGGCTGGAGATGTTCTCCTCCCGGGCCAGCATGGCGTCCGTGTTGCCCTTGATGGTGTTGATCTCGCCGTTGTGCAGGATGAACCGGTTGGGGTGTGCACGCATCCAGCTGGGGTTGGTGTTGGTGGAGAAGCGGCTGTGCACCATGCCGATGGCGGACTCGTAGTCGGGGTCCTGCAGGTCGGCGTAGAACCGGCGCAGGTCGTGCACCAGGAACATGCCCTTGTAGACGATGGTGCGGCTGGACAGGCTGGGCACATAGGTGCCGTTGCTGGCCTGCTCGAACACGCGGCGCACCACATACAGTTTGCGGTCAAAGTCGATGCCCTTGCTCACCTTGGCAGGCTTTTTGATGAAGCACTGCCAGATGGAGGGCATGCAGTCGCGGGCTTTCTGGCCCACGGCGTCCGGGTCCACGGGCACCTTGCGCCAGGCCAGGAACTCCAGCCCCTCCTTGCGGGTGACCACCTCGAACAGCTTCATGGCCTGGGCGCGCATGTGCTCGTTCTGGGGGAAGAAGAACATGCCCACGCCGTATTCCCGCTCGTTGCCCAGGCGGATGTTGCGTTCATCGGCCACCTTGGAGAAAAATTTGTGGCTGATCTGCAGCAGAATGCCCACGCCGTCACCGGTCTTGCCCTCGGCGTCCTTACCGGCGCGGTGCTCCAGCCGCTCCACGATGCACAAAGCGTCGTCCACGGTCTGGTGGCTCTTGCGGCCCTTGATGTCCACCACAGCGCCGATGCCGCAGGCATCGTGCTCAAACTGTGGATCGTACAGGCCAAGGGTGTGCGTTTGCTCTGTAAAGTTTTGCATAGTCTTTCCCATCCTTTTGACACTCCAGATTGTGCTCTGCCGGGCGCGGCACCCTCCGCACCCCGGAAAACGAAAAAAGCGCCCCGCAAGGGCAGACGATGCCCCTGCGGAACGCCTTTGTTCCGATAGCTTTATTATACCCTGCACTGAAAAATGTTCAAGTGACAGCTGCGCCAAATATGACAGCCGCTTTGCACCGCTTCTTGTGCGAAACGCCGCGAACCCCCGCAGCTGTGCGCGGCACACAACCAAAACCGCCGCAGCAACGGCGCTCCCCTCCGGCAAAAAACAAACCCGGCAAGGCCGCAGCCCTGCCGGATTTGCAGATTTAAAACGATCCTTCCGTGCTCACTTGGTCCCCTGCTCCGGGTCGGCGGCAGGGTCCCCGCCGTCTGCGGGGGTCTCCGGGTCCGCCGGGGTCGTGGTGGGTTCGGTGGCTGCCGGTTCCTCGGGCGGGGTGGTGATCTCCACGCTGGGGTCCGCCGCGATATACACGGTGATCACCGTGCCCACGTCCACCTGTGCGCCCGCCGGTTCACTGGCCGACACCACGCATCCGGCGGCATAGGAGCCGTCGTTCACCACCATAAAGCAGCTGGCGATCAGCCCACGGCTCTGCAGCACCTCTACGGCGGCGGCCTGCGTAAAGCCGACGATGGTGGGCATTTCCACCTTCTGCGGGCCCTTGCTGACCACCAGACGAATGGTCTCCCCTGCCTTGAGCACCGTGTCCGCCGCCGGTTCCTGGGTCATGATCTGCCCGGCCGGGACGGTGTCGCTATACTCCTCGGTGACGTAGAACAGGTACATGCCGGTGTACTCCCGGTTGTTCTGCACCTGGGCGTAATCCATGCCGATGAAGCTGGGCACCAGATTCTGGGGCTCCAGCACCTCGCTGCTGGCCGGTTCCGGCTCCACCGATCCCGACGACGCCGAGGGCAGGCTGTGGCTCACCATGGTCCACACCATGAGCACCAGCAGAATGGCCAGCAGGATCAGGATGCCCGCCAGCAGGCCCTTGACGCTGAGCAGATGGGCCTTTTCTTCCGGTTGGCCCACCGGGGTCTCGGGCTTCATGGTGCGGCCCAGCTCCTCGGTGTACTCTTTGGAGGAGAGCGCCTGCACCAGCTGCGGCACGGTCTGGATGCGCTCCATGGGCTTGAGCCGCAGGCCCATCTGCAGCACGTCCGACACATAGCCCGGCACGGCGCTGTTCACGGTGCGGGCGCGGGGGTTGGAATCCGACACCATACGCTGGGCGGCCGGCACCGGGGCCTGCCCGCACACCATGCGGTAGAACACCGCTGCAAGGCCGTATTCGTCGGTGTAGCGGCCCTCAAACTCGGCGGTGGAATACTGCTCCGGGGCCGAATACCCCTCGTACAGCTGCTCGCGCAGGCCGCTTCCGGCGGTGCGCAGGCCCACCGTGGCGTAACCCGCCAGACGGCACCGGCCGTCGGCCATCACCCGGAGGTTCTCCGGGCAGATGCCCCGGTGCACCAGCCCGATCTTGTGCATGGCGGCCACGCCCTCAAACACCGGCTGCAGCATGGCACAGGCGTCGTCCGGGCGCAGCGGCGCGCCCTGCGCTTCCAGCCACTGGTCCAGCGGGGTGCCGCCCAGGTTCTCCATCACCGCATACACGGTGTTGTTGGCCTCCACCACGTCCAGCACGGCTTCCAGCCCGGTGGCCGGGGTGATGCGCTCCAGCGCCCGGTACAGGTCGGCAAAGTCCATGCGGGTGGTCTTGAACAGCACCTCGCTGCCGGTCTTGGGCTGCAGGATGCAGTCCGCGCCCCGCTCGGCAGACAGGGTCACCGGCAGATATTCCTTAATGGTCACCCGGAAGCAGCCCAGATTCTCCACGCCCCGGTACAGGATGCCCTCCCCGTCCAGGCTCCGCATCTCGCCCACGGTGTAGCGCCCGGCCAGCACCGTGCCCACGGGCAGGCAGCCGGCGGGGTTGCGCCCCGCAAACACCTTGCCGCAGTGCACACAGCTGTCGGCGGCGGGGGGCAGCTCCCCCATGCAGTACGGACACAGGCGTTTTTGCTCCATTCTTCTCTCCCCTTTGTGCTTTGATCATCTTTTATTGTATCATAGCCCACCGGGGTGTGCAAGACGTCCGTTTTTCGGTCCTGCACGCAAAAAGGCACCCCGCCTGCCGTTTCCGGTAAGCGGAGTGCCTGTGATTTACGGTTCAGCTCACGCTGTACGCCGCACCGGGGCGATTAGCCCTCGATGTAGCCGTACTGCAGGTACCAGTAGCCGTAGGGGCTGTGCCAGGTGCCCTTCAGAGTGGGGCTCTGCAGCCAGTAGTCGTTGTAGTAAGCGATGGGCAGGCAGCCGGTATCCTCCATGAGGATGTCCTCAGCCTTGTGCAGCTGTGCAAAGTGCTCAGCAGAATCAGCAACGCGGGAAGCATCGATCGCAGCATCGAAGTCGGGGTTGGCGTACTTACCATCGTTGTTGCCGTTGCTGGTGCAGAACAGATCCAGCATGTTGGAGGGATCGTTGTAGTCCATGACCCAGCCGTTACGGGCAACATCGTACTCGCCTGCACGGCGAGCGGGGGTGAAGGAGGACCACTCCATCTTGTTGATGGTCAGGGTGATGCCCAGATCGCCCCAAGCCTGCTGCAGGTACTCTGCCAGAGGCACATGGTAGCCAGCGTCGTTGGTGCTGTACTCGATGGTGGGGTAGCCCTCGCCATTGGGGTAGCCAGCCTCTTCCAGCAGCTTCTTAGCCTCGGCCAGGTTTGCCTCGTAGTCGGCAGAGATGTAGGGAGCATTGCCGTTGTCGTGGAAGTAACCGCTCTCGTCCACGATGCCAGGGCCAACGATGCTGTCGGCGGCGGAGTAGGTGCCCTGCATGATGGTGTTGGCAACGTAGTCACGGTCGATGGCCAGGCTCAGAGCCTTGCGGACCTTGGCATCCTTGAAGGCATCACGCTGCAGGTTCAGGCTGACGTAGTAGGTGCCCAGGATGGTGTCAACATAGAAGTCGCCGCCGTCCTCTGCCTTGGTCAGGCTGGGGATCTCATCGGTGGGCACGTCCTTGACCAGGACAGCCTCACCGCTGTTGTAAGCTGCGAAGGAAGCAGAAGAGTCCTCCAGCAGCAGCAGGGTGATGGTGTCAGAGACGATCTTGGAGCTGTCCCAGCCGCCAACGTAGTTGGGGTTCTTGGTCAGCACGATGCGCTCGGAGGGGGTCCAGTCGGTGATCATGTAAGGGCCGTTGGACACGAAGGTGTCGGGAGAGGTGCACCATGCATCGCCGTTGGCCTCAACCGTTGCCTGCTGGACAGGGCTCATGGTTGCAAAGGCAGCCATCTTGTCAAAGTAAGAGCAGGGGTAGGACAGCACGATGGTCAGGGTCTTGCCGTCATCGCTTGCCTTCACGTTCAGAGCATCGGGGTTGGGCTCTGCGGTGGGGTTGCCGTCTGCATCGGGGAAGCCGGCAGCTTCTTCAAAGCCGTCGATCATGCCCAGGCAGGTCTCTGCATAGGGAGCAGCGGTATTGGGGTCAACCATACGCTTGAAGCTGTACTCAAAGTCCTTGGCGTTCAGGTCGGTGCCATCGCTCCACTTCAGGCCGTCACGCATGGTGAAGGTCCAGGTCAGGCCGTCCTCGCTGGTTTCCCAGCTCTCAGCCTGGCCGCCGACGACCTCGTTGTTCTCGTTGATCAGCAGCAGGGGCTCAAAGATGGTGATGATGGTGTTAGCGCCATCAATAGCGCTGTTCAGAGCGGGGTCCAGAGTCTCGGGGTTAGAACCATACTGGACGGTGAAGCCAGCGGTGTTGACGCCGCCAGCGGTAGAACCGGCAGTAGAACCAGAGGTTGCGGTAGAACCGGACTTGCTGCCGCCGCAGGCTGCCAGGCCCAGAGCAGCGGCGCTGACACCAGCGACCTTGAGGAAATTACGACGAGAAATGCGTTTCATAGTAAATATCCCTTCCCTTAAAATCAAATTGAGTGTGCCAGGTTCCCCCAGCCTCCTCTATATTCGATCCGGAGCACGGTCTGCCAAAACAGCCTGTCCTCCGGAGGAACACGAATAGTATAATGCGTTCGCGCTTTGGTTACAAGTCCCAACGGGTGTCTGTAACCATTTCGTTACAATATTTCAGCCGGAAGATGAGATGTGTTCATCTTTCAGGAGAATGAAGTGTTTTTACTTCACCTTGTCCAGATGGTGGCAGGCTGCCCAGTGGCCGCTGGTCACTTCCTTGAACTCCGGCACCTCGGCGGCGCACCGCTCGTCTGCGTAGGGGCAGCGGGTGCGGAAGCGGCAGCCGGACGGCGGGTTCAGGGGGCTGGGCACATCGCCCTGCAGCACGATACGCTTGGACTGGCGTGCCGTAATGGGGTCTGCCACCGGGATGGCAGAGATCAGGCTGCGGGTGTAGGGGTGGATGCTGTGGGCGATCAGCTCAAAGCTGTCGGCCAGCTCCACCAGCTTGCCCAGGTACATGACGCCGATGCGGTTGGAGATGTGCTTGACCACGCTCAGGTCATGGGCGATGAACAGGTAGGTCAGGCCCATTTCCTGCTGCAGGTCCTCGAACATGTTCACGACCTGTGCCTGAATGGACACGTCCAGTGCGGAGACCGGCTCGTCACAGACGATGAACTCGGGGTTCACAGCCAGTGCACGGGCAATGCCCACGCGCTGACGCTGGCCGCCGGAGAACTCGTGGCAGTAGCGGTTTGCGTGCTCGCTGTTCAGGCCCACGCGCTCCAGCAGGGCGATGATCTTGTCGTGACGATCCTTTTCGTTCTCGGCCAGGTGATGGATGTCGATGCCTTCACCCACGATGTCACCGATGGTCATGCGGGGGTCCAGGCTTGCGTAGGGGTCCTGGAACACGATCTGCATCCGGCGGCGGTAGGGCAGCATATCCACGGCGATCTTCTTTTCCTTATCAAACAGCAGGTTGCCGTCATAGTAGATCTTGCCGCCGGTGGGCTCGTACAGGCGCAGCAGGGTGCGGCCGGTGGTGGTCTTGCCACAGCCGGACTCGCCCACCAGACCCAGGGTCTCGCCCTTGCGGATGGCAAAGCTCACGTCATCCACGGCCTGAACATACTTGCGGTTCTTGCCCACACCGCCGGCGGGGAAATACTGCTGCAGGTGCTGGACTTCCACCAGCGTTTTCTGTTCACTCATTCTGCCTTTTCCCCTTTCTCAAATGCAGCCTTCTGCTGCAGCCAGCAGTAGGTATAGTGGGTGTCGCTGAGCTCGGTGCGCGGAGGCATCTTGCTCAGACAGATCTTCATGCAGTTCTTGCAGCGGGGTGCAAAGGGGCAGCCGGCCGGCGGATTCAGCAGGTCCACAGGGGTACCCTCAATGGGCACCAGACGCTCACGCACCTCGGTGTTCAGCTTGGGGATGGAGTTGATCAGGCCCTTGGTGTACTCGTGGCCCGGCTGGTAGAAGATCTCGTCGGTGGTGCCGTACTCCACGATGTGGCCGGCGTACATGACGGCGATCTTTTCGCACATGGAAGCCACGACGCCCAGGTCGTGCGTGATCATGATGATGCTCATGCCCAGCTTCTTGCGCAGCTCCTGCATCAGCTCCAGGATCTGTGCCTGGATGGTCACGTCCAGCGCGGTGGTGGGCTCGTCTGCGATCAGCAGCTTGGGCTCACAGGCCAGGGCGATGGCGATCATCACACGCTGGCGCATACCGCCGGACAGCTCGTGGGGGTACTGCTTCAGGCGCTTTTCCGGCTCGTTGATGCCGACCAGCTCCAGCAGCTCCTCGGCGCGTGCCCAGGCTTCCTGCTTGCTCTTTTTGGTGTGCAGGCGGATGACCTCCACGATCTGGTTGCCGATGGTGTACACCGGGTTCAGGCTGGTCATGGGGTCCTGGAAGATAATGGAGACTTCGTTGCCGCGGATCTTGCGGAAGTCCTTCTCCTTCATCTTCTCGATCTCGTGGCCGTTGAACCACACGGTGCCGCCCACCAGCTTGCCGGGGTAGGCGGTCAGGCCCATGACCGAGTAAGCGGTAACGGACTTGCCGGAACCGGACTCGCCCACGATGCCCAGCACGTCGCCCTGGTTCATCGCAAAGGAAACGCCGTTCAGTGCCTTGACCTCACCGGCAGGGGTGAAGAAGGAAAGGCGCTCTTCCTTGATATCAAGAATTTTTTCGCTCATCTTCGTTCACCTCATCAATTCTTCAGCTTCGGGTCAAAGGCATCGCGCAGGCCGTCACCGAACAGGTTGAACACCAGGATCATCACGCTGATCATCAGTGCGGGGGCGATCAGCAGGTGGGGGTAGGTGTTCATGCCCTTGACGGCATCGGTGGCCAGAGAACCCAGAGACGGCAGCGGGGCTGCAACACCCAGACCGATGAAGCTCAGGTAGCTCTCGGTGAAGATGGAAGCCGGGATCTGCAGGGTGGTGGTCACGATCAGGGTGCCGATGCAGTTGGTCAGCAGGTGCTTCTTGATGATACGGCCGCTGGAAGCGCCCAGTGCGCGGGCAGCGGTGACGTACTCGCTCTCCTTCAGGATCAGGATCTGGCTGCGCACGATACGCGCCATGCTGACCCAGTACAGCAGAGCAAAGATGATGAAGATGGAGATCATGTTGGGGCCCAGGGTCTGCATCCACTTGAAGCCGGGCTTGGTGGCCAGACTTTCCAGGGGCTCCTTCAGGGCCATGCCCAGCAGGATGATCAGCAGGATATCCGGGATGGTGTACAGGACATCCGTGATACGCATCATGATGTTGTCCACCCAGCCGCCGGCAAAGGCCGACACAGCACCGTAGGTGGCACCGATGATCAGCACCAGCACCGAGGCGATCAGGCCGACGGACAGGGACACGCGGGTGCCCATCATGATACGCACCGCAAAGTCACGGCCCATACGGTCGGTACCCATAATGTGCGGGAATACCTTTTCGCCGGCATCAATGCGGGCCTGCTCAGAGGCAGAGTACTCGAACGGTGCCAGATTGTTGCTGCCCTTCACCTGCTCCGAGTAGCTGTAGGGCCACACGGCGGGCAGCAGGTAGGCAAAAATGGCAATGGCGATGATGAACACAAAGCTGACCATGGCGATCTTGTTCTTCTTCAGGCGGCGAAGACCGTCCTTCCAGAAGTTGACGCTCTCGCGCATGATCACAAGGCTCTGCTTTTCCTCGTTGCTGGCAGGCAGAAAGTCATCAGCGTTCAGCTGCAGGCTGAGAGGATTCTTTTTGATGTTTTCCATAACGCGTTCCTCCTTTTTTACTGCAGCTTGATGCGCGGGTCGATGATCTTGTACAGGATATCCACGATCACGTTGGCCACGATGACCATGCTGGACAGCAGGATGGTGGTGCCCATGATCAGGGTATAGTCACGGTTGGTGATGGCAGACACGAAGTCGCGGCCCAGGCCGGGCACGGAGAAGATCTTCTCCACCACGAAGGAGCCCGTCATCAGGCTGGCCAGCATGGGGCCGACGTAGGTGATGACCGGCAGGATGGCATTGCGCAGCGCATGCTTGAACAGGATCATGAACTGGGACACGCCCTTGGCACGGGCGGTGCGCATGTAGTCCTGACCCATGACGTCCAGCAGGCTGGAACGCATCAGGCGGGTGATGTATGCAGAGGGGTAGATCGCCAGTGCGGTGACCGGCATGATATACGCTGCAGCACTGTTCAGGCCCACGGTGGGCAGCAGCTTGAGGTTCATACCGAACTCATACAGCAGCAGCACGCTGGAAATAAAGCTCGGGATCGCAATGCCGCAGGTTGCGAACACGATGATGAGGTTGTCCAGCCACTTGCCGCGGTTGTAAGCCGAGATACAGCCCAGCGGGATGCCGATGCACAGGGCCACCAGCACCGCCACGCCTGCCAGGCGGCAGGACACCGGCAGCTTGCTGGCGATGATCTCGTTGACCGTGCGGCCACGCTGACGCAGGCTCAGGCCCAGGTCGCCGTGCAGCAGGCTCTTCATGTAATTGACGTACTGCGCACCCAGCGGCTTGTCCAGGCCGTATTTCTCGGCCAGCGCCTGCTGAGCAGCCGCACTGATGGACTTTTCTGCCACGAACGGGCCGCCGGGGACCAAGTTCATGACAAAAAAGGTAACCGTGGCCACAATGAAGATGCTGAAGATGCCCATTGCGACACGCTTGATGATGTACTTTGCCATCGTTTGATGCCACTCCATTCCTATCAATGAAATACTATTTTGGCGTTCCCGGTCTGAGCCAGGCACTTTCCCGCATCTGCGTCTCACAGTGCAGACGTCTGTCCTTGGCACACGGACAGAAAAAGCGAATAGAAAAACGATGGCATCTTGCGGCTGCATAAACACCATCGTCCATAACCGAGAAACACTTTTTTAATTATAGTAAGGAGGTTGAAATTTGTCAATTTAGATGAAAATCATTCACTCTACTATAGCAAAGCGTGAGCGAAATAGAACACCTTTGTCGGATTTCCCGTTCCTTTGTCCGTGCAGGCCGGTCAGCTTTCCGGTTTCCGGGCGGCATCGGCCTGGCTGTAGTAGCGCTTCTTTTCCCTGTACATGTTCTCATCGGCCCGGCGCAGCAGGTCCTCCAGGTTCTCGGTGCTGGCCTGCCATACCTCGCCGATGGACGCATCCACGCTGTTTTCCTGCATCTGGCGGCGCAGCTGCTCGGTCTTGCGGGCAAACTCCTCGCGGCTCACATCCAGCAGGATCACCACGAACTCGTCACCGCCCACCCGGTAGGCGTCCTCGGCAAAAATGCCCGCAATGGTGCCCGCCGCCCGCACGATCAGCTCGTCACCGGCGCGGTGGCCCTGCTCGTCATTCACCTTTTTCAGGCCGTTCAGGTCGATGTAGATGGCACCGATCTGCTGGTCCTGCACCTGCTTGTAGGCTTCCAGCCGCTCGATGTATCGGTTGCGGTTGTACAGGCCGGTGAGCATGTCGCGGTAGCTGAGCTTTTCCAGATAGGCCTGCTGCTTTTTGCGGTCCAGACTGTTGGTCACAAAGAACTGGATGGACGCCAGCAGGGTCGCGTCATCGTAGTGCGCGCGGGGGTTGTCCACACCCAGAAAGCCCACCACGGCTCCGCCTTTCATCAACGGCACGGCCAGCAGGCGCCACACCTGCTGTGCCTTCAGCATCTCGTAGCTGGGCTAGCCCCGCTCCTGCTCCAGATCGGACATATAATAGGAACGGCCCTGCCGGAAGTTCTGCATCCAGACCTCGATGACCGAAACAGGCACCTCCTGCAGATTGTCCATCTGGGCACTTACCTCCTGCCCGCAGATGGACTCAAAGGTGTTGATGAGCACGTCCCGGTCCGGGTCGATCTCAAACACATAGGTGCGGTCGGCCTGAAAATAGTCGTTCACAGTGGCCAGCAGGTTGTTGATGCCCACGTCGATGTCGGTGTCGGAGTTCAGCTTGCCCACGCAGCTGTTCAGCATGGTGGCGATCTCCAGACGCTGGCGGATCTGCTCCTTGGTCCGCTCTGAGACGGCCAGCTCCCGGTTCTGGGCGCTGGTGGCCACCACGAACAGCAGGATCATGGATGCCCCCACCGACAGGCTGATGAGGGAAATGTCGTCCTGGAACACCTGACACGCTGCCACCGACAGCGGCAGGACCACACAGCCGAACATGGCGATGCGGCGTCCCATCGTGAGTTTCTGGTAAAACTGGGCCATCATGGTGATCTCTGTGCCCATGCCAATGAGCAGCAGCACCATGGACAGCGGGAAGGTATCGCTGCGGTGGTAGATGTTCTGGGCGTCGATGTAGTAGAACAGTGGGCTGAACTGGGACACGAACACCAGCCCGATGCCCACGGCGCAGGTAATGTCCACCGTCCGGCTGCGTTTCGGAGCGCAAAGACGGCCGTCCTCCCGCAGGTAGCAGCCCACATAGTGGTTGAACAGGAACAGCACCAGATACAGCCCCGCATACACCACAAAGTTGGTGGCGACCATGATGAGGTGGCTTGCTTCCCCCGGCGTGCCCTGCACGAACCAGGCGGCCGCATCGCAGCACAGCAGCGCAGCCGCCGAAAGCTCCATCCAGATCATCCAGTTGCGTTTTTCCCGGTTGTAGTCATTTCCCATGGACAGGCAGAACGCCGCCGTCAGGCAGAAGCAGCCGCCCCACAGCAGGGCAACGTTCATGATCCGCTCCTGTTCACTCATCCGCACTTCCTCCACGCTTGTCCTTTTTCTGGTTCCTCTCCCCTGAAGTATATCACAGGCCCCCGCAAAAGGATATGGTTTTCGCACAAATTTGACGCCTGAAAATGCGTCACGTCCGGTGTTTTTTCATGAAAGTTTCTGGAAACGCCGCTTTGCCGCCCTAAAACAATGCACCCTGCCGCTCCAATCGAGCGGCAGGGTGCTGCCTTACAATCCAAACAGGTCTGCATGCGTTCCCGTGCGATACAGATAGAGTTCGGTATCCGTCTGGTAATAGATCAACAGCCAATCCGGCTGAATGTGGCATTCCCGATGCGGGATATAGCTGCCCGTCAGGCTGTGGTCCTTATTTTGGGGCTGAAGTGCCGCCGGGACTGCCAGCACGTTGATGACCTGCTGCAGCAGGTTCATGTCATAATGCCGCTTCTGGCATACCTTCAGGTCCTTTTTGAACCGGGTGGAGTATTTTACTTCAAGCACTTTCGTCCTCCAGCAACGAGCTGATCAGATTTTCGACCGGTCCGTTGTATGCATGACCGCCGCCGTTGTCCAGTTCCTCAAAGGCTTCCTGCGTTTCCGCATTCGGTGTTTCAGCTTCATCCGGGACCGCTGCACCTTCCAGATAATAAACAATGTAGGCCAGTCTGCTTTCCGGGATGCGATCCAATAATGTGTGGGCATATTCTCGGTTGCTCATCCTCTGCACCTTCCTTCTGTTCTTTTATTATATCACGAAGCACCATTCAATTCAATCACCGGCACTGCAAACAAAAAAGCTGCCCTTCCCGTGCAGTGCACGCAAAAAGCAGCTTTTTCCGTTCTTATTCCGAAGCGCTCCCGGTTATTCCGGCAGGTCCTCTTCGTTCTCCAGGCTGTGCCAGACGTTCTGCACGTCGTCGTTCTCTTCCAGAGCGTCCAGCAGCTTGCCCATGGCCTTCAGCTGGTCGGGGTCGGTCAGACGAGTGGTTGTCATGGGCACCATGGCCAGATCGTCGGACAGGATCTCGTAGCCCTTCTCCTCCAGAGCCTTGACCACAGCGGAGTAGTTCTCGGGATCGGTGGTGATCTCGGCAGCGTCCTCGCTGGCGTCAAAGTCCTCGGCACCGGCGTCCAGAGCATCCATCATGGCCTCGTCGGCGTCCTTGTCCTCCAGAGAGATGTCGATGACACCCTTCTGGCTGAACAGGAAGGCCACACAGCCCATAGCGCCCAGGTTGCCGCCGTTCTTGTCGAAGTAGTGGCGCAGGTCGGCAGCGGTACGGTTGCGGTTGTCGGTCAGGGTCTCCACCATGACAGCCACGCCGCCGGGGCCGTAGCCCTCGTAGGTGATTGCCTCGTACTCGGTCTTGTCGCCGCCCTCAGCCTTCTTGATGATGCGCTGGATGTTATCGTTGGGCACGCTCATGCGCTTTGCCTTGGCGATCAGGTCTGCCAGCTTGCTGTTGGAAGCCGGGTTGGGGCCGCCGTCACGGACGGCAACGCTGATCTCGCGGCCGATCTTGGTAAAGACCTTTGCTCTTGCGCCATCGGTCTTTTCCTTCTTGCGCTTAATGTTGTTCCATTTGCTATGTCCAGACATGGGAACCTCCTAAAGTTTTATCGAAATCTCCGCCTGCGGGCAGACGGGCTGTGGTCGCCCGCTTGTGGCAGCACACAAAATCTAACTCTATTATTGTAGCACAATCACGAATCCCGTTCAAGGGCTCCGGGCGTGTTTTTCGCCTGTTCGTGTTGGAAAACCGGCTTTTCAGGCCGATTTACAGCAGCCGCAGGGCCTTGGGGTAATGATTTTTGACCCGTCCGCCCGACACCTTGCCGCCGCCCATGGGGCAGCCGTCCACGGTCACGCAGCACCAGCCATCGGCGGCAGTGTCCGCGGCGATCTCACGGCCGGAAAGGTACTCCGTTACCCGCGGGTCGGCAAGGGTCAGTGCTTCGCGGTTGGTGCAGAGCGCGCCGAACGCCGTGAACAGGTGGTGCTCCGGCACAAAACGGCCCTTCTGCACGCTGCCCACGAACACCCCCGCCCGCAGGACATGCAGTCCCGTCTGCGGAAAGGGCACGGGCAGCAGAACGCTTCCGCCATGCACCACGGCAGGGCGGTCCGCCAGCGCCGGGAAATACTGCCGGGCAAACTCCTGCCATGCAGCAAGGCTCTGAGCCGGGGTGGCCTCCCCTGCCCCGGCATCCCGGCTGCGGGCGCTGCGGCCCTGCACCGCCTCCCGCAGGGCACGGCTGCTCTCCCGGCGGGCACTGCGGGCATCCGGGGCCTTGGCAGGCTTGCCGCCCTTGCTTCCCTTCTGCTTTTTGCTCTGCTCTGCGGCAGCAGCCAGCCAGAGCTCTTCCTCTGCCGTATAGGTTCCGGGGGCAGGCAGCGCCCGCGGCGTGCCAGCCTTGACCAGACGGGCAATAAAATGCCCCTCGCCGCCCTGACAGGGCCAGATCCGGCGCACTTTGTTCACATCCAGCGGCAGGCCGCCGGTGCGGTTTGCCTCACCCGGGCTGCCAAAGCTGTAATCCACATTGCCGAACACATCGGCCAGCGTGAACTCCGGGTGGCGCTGCAAAAACGCCGCCACCTGTCCCTCGTCCTCTTCCGGGGCAAAGGTGCAGGTGGAGAAGATCATCTCGCCGCCGGGGGCCAGGCAGGCCGCCGCGTTGTCCAGGATCTGTGCCCCCAGTGCGGCGCACTGCTTCACCAGCGCTTCACAATGCTGGGTCACAGCCACGGCTTCCTTGCGGAACATTCCCTCGCCGGAGCAGGGCGCATCCACGAGAACACGGTCAAAAAACTCCGGCAGAGCGGCGGCAATGCGGCCAGTGTCCTCGTTCAGCACCACGGCGTTGGGCACGCCCATCCGCTCCAGATTGCTCCGGAGCACCTCGGCGCGGGCAGCAACGAACTCGTTGCTCACCAGCAGCCCCTGCCCGCCCAGCGCCGCCGCCAGCTGGCTGCTCTTGCCGCCGGGGGCCGCGCAGGTATCCAGCACCCGCATCCCGGGCCGGACCCCCAGCAGGGGCGCGGCACTGGAAGCGGAAGGCTCCTGCGAGTAGAACACGCCCGCATGGTGGTAGGGGTGCCGCCCGGGCTTGAAGGCGGGGTCCTGCACCACAAAGCCCGCCTTGCAGAAGGGCGAGGGCTCCACCGGAAAATCTGCCTGCGCGGCAAACTGCTCCGGCGCAGTACGCAGGGCCGAGACCGTCACACCCCGGGCAGCAGTCTCCTGCGGGGCGGCATAGAGAGCATCGAACCGGTCGCCCAGCAGAGCGCGCTCCCGGCGCTCAAAATATTCCGTAGGCATGAAAGCTTATCCTCCCATGAATAAAGCCGCCGTTCGCGGCAAAACTAAGGCTGTGAGGGAAAGCCCCCTCACGAAAGGAGTAACGAACCATGAAGGACCACAGCGAGAATCGCACCGAAAACCGCACGAACAACTGCAAGAACCAGAGCCAGAACCGCACCACCAATCAGACCACCAACGAGCACAAGCACCCCAACCAGTATACCAAGGGTGCTGACGACGAGGGTGCCAAGAACAAGAAGTAACACCGCATAAGAAAGCCCGCTGCCTTCCCTGCACTGTTTTCCAGTGCGGAAAGCAGCGGGCTTTCGCGTTTTATTTCTGGTTCGGGTCAAACTGCTGCCACAGGGCATCGAACAGCTCTTCCACACGGGCCATCTGCCCGGTGAGGTAAAGCCAGCCCAGCAGACACTCAAAGCCGGTGGAAGCGCGGTACTCTTCAGGGGAAGCGTGCTTGGCCACACTGGCCTTGCTGGCGTTGCGGCCCCGCTTGAACACAGCCAGCTCCTCCTCTGTGAAGAGCGGCTCCAGCAGCTGCTCCTCCCGGAACTGTGCCCGGGCCGAGACATACTTGACCTTTTCCACATTGAGCTTGCCTGCCGACATCCGGTGATGCCGTGCCAAACGGGTGCGCACCAGCAATTCCAGCACGCTGTCTCCCACAAAGGCCAGCGCCAGCGGGTTCAGCTCACGGGGGTCGATAGTTTCCGATTCGTTCATAAGAAAATCCCTTTTGTCAGCGCCCTCACCCTCTCCGTCAGTGCTTCGCACTGCCACCTCTCCCGAAGGGCGAGGCTTTGGCAATCCACGCAAAACAGCTTGTTTTTGCCAAGGGCTCCCCCTTTGGGGGAGCTGGACGCGAAGCGGCCTGAGAGGGCGAGCCAGTTAACCTCTTAGAAGATATAATCGAACTGATATTCACCAATGAGGATGGTGTCGTTCTCCTGCACGCCCTTTTCCACCAGTTCGGTCAGGATGCCGCTCTCATCCAGCTGACGCTGGAAATACTGCAGGCTCTCGTAGTCGTCCACATTGCTGCCGGCCAGGATATACTCCAGCCAGGGCGCGTCGATGCTCCACACATGGGCCTCCATCCGCTGGATGGTATAAGCACGGTCGTTGGCCTTGGGCTCGGGCTTCTTGTACTCGGGGGTGAACACAGGCACCGGCGGGATATCCTTCAGGCGGTTGTAGACCAGGCCCGGCAGCTCCCGCACGCCCTGCATGGTGGCGGCAGAGATGGGCACAAAGGTCAGGCCCTTGCCCTCCACATAGCTGCGGAAGCTCTCGATCTGCTCCTCGGTGGCCAGGTCGCACTTGTTGCCCACCACGATCTGGGGGCGCTGTGCCAGCTCGGGGCTGAACTTTGCCAGCTCCTCGTTGATCTTTTCAAAGTCCTCCACCGGCTCACGGCACTCGCTGCCGGAGACATCCACCACATGCAACAGCAGGCGGCAGCGCTCCACATGGCGCAGGAAGTCGTGGCCCAGACCAATGCCCTCGCTGGCACCCTCGATCAGGCCGGGGATATCGGCGCAGACAAAGCTTGCGCCCTCACCCACCGACACGACACCCAGGGTGGGCACCAGCGTGGTGAAGTGATAGTTCGCAATCTTGGGCTTGGCCGCGCTGATGGTAGAGATGAGGGTGGACTTGCCCACATTGGGGAAGCCGATCAGGCCCACATCAGCGATCAGCTTCAGCTCCAGCGTCACCTGGATGTCCTCGCCGGGCATACCGGGCTTGGCAAACTTGGGGATCTGGCGGGTAGGCGTTGCAAAATGTGCGTTGCCGTAGCCGCCGCGGCCGCCCTTTGCGATGGTGACGGGGGTGTGGTCGGACAGGTCCGCGATGACCAGCCCGCTCTCCGCATCCTTGATCACGGTGCCCAGCGGCACCTTGATGATGAGGTTTTCGGCATTCTTGCCGTGGCAGAGGCTTGCGCCGCCCTTGCCGCCCTCGGGAGCAGTGTACTTGCGCTTGTAGCGGAAGTCCATCAGGGTGGAAAGATGATCGTCCGCCACAAAGATGATGTCACCGCCGCGGCCGCCATCGCCGCCGTCCGGGCCGCCAGCGGCCACGAACTTCTCACGATGGAAGCTCACTGCGCCATCGCCGCCCTTGCCCGCATGGAGCCAGATGGTGGCGATATCGATAAAATTGGTTTGTGCTGCCATACAGCCCCTCCTAGAATCTGAAAAGAGCCGGGCCACGAGGGTCCGGCTCTTCGGGTTGCAGTTTTTCAGGCAGAAGTTACTGCTTCACGCTGCACTTCTTGCCGCTCTTGCCCACGCGCTCAAAACGGACAGTGCCGTCAACCAGAGCAAACAGGGTGTCATCGCTGCCCTTGCCAACGTTCTCACCCGGCATGA
>OODS01000754.1_pt1 | contig 24195 bp, 20 predicted proteins | sample 1671531 | NCBI WGS metagenome assembly OODS01 (sample SAMN06348166, study PRJEB24527) | human gut metagenome | biome: human gut; feature: ankylosing spondylitis patient; material: feces | host: Homo sapiens | place: China | collected 2015-10 | reverse complement strand
TTGGACGGTCACACCGCCCGTTTTCTTTCTCGGGAAAGAAAATGGGGGGTGTGGTTTCATCCCACGCAGTGGGACAAGAGGTTCGAGGAGTTTACTCCTCGCTCTCCTCATGCTCTGTGAGCGCCATGGAAATGACGCTGTCTCCCTCTTCCTTGAAGCGCATGACGATCACGCCCTGCGTGGCTCTGCCAGTGGTACGGATCGCCTCGACCGGTGTGCGGATGAGGATACCCGCGCGCGTGACGAGCAGCAGATCCTCGCTGCCGTCCACGACCTTGACGCCGACGATGCCGCCGGTCTTTTCGGTCACCATATAGTTCTTGATGCCGAGGCCGCCGCGGTTCGTGATGCGGTATTCCTCGACCGGCGTCTTCTTGCCGTAGCCCTTTTCGGTGATGGTCAGGACTTCCTTGCCCTCCTGGGCGCGGGCGGCGCCGACGACGTAGTCGCCCTCGCGCAGCTTGATGCCGCGCACGCCGACCGCCGTGCGGCCCATCGCACGGACATCGGTCTCGTCAAAGACGACCGCCATGCCGTCGTGCGTGGCGATCAGAATTTTCTGCTCGCCGTCCGTCTCGCGCACGGACACCAGCTCGTCGCCCTCGTCGAGGTTCAGCGCGCGGATGCCGTTGTTGCGCAGGTTCTTGAGCGTCTCGACCGGCAGACGCTTCACCGTGCCGTTGCGCGTGACCATGGTGAGGAACAGATTCTCGGCATTCAAGTCGCGGAAGTGGATCATCGCCTGCACGCGCTCGCCCGTCTCCACCTGGATGATGTTGACGATGTTTGTGCCCTTGGCAGCCTTGCCGCTCTCGGGGATCTGATAGCCCTTCTTGCGGTACACCTTGCCGGTGTCCGTAAAGAAGAGGATATAGTCGTGGGTCGAGGCGGTGAACACGTCGACCACCGTGTCCTCGTCGCGGGTGGTGATGCCCTTCTTGCCCATGCCGCCCTTACTCTGCGCGGTGTACTCGCTCGCGCTCGTGCGCTTGATGTAGCCGTTGCGAGTCAGGGTGAAGACGCACTGCTCCTCCTCGATGAGGTCTTCAATGTCGATCTCGTCCTCGACCTCCTGAATTTCGGTCTTGCGCGCATCGCCGTACTTGTCGCGGATCTCAAGAAGCTCGTCCTTCAAAACGCCCTTGAGCATCGTCTCGTTGGAGAGAAGCTCGACAAAGTAGGCGATCTTCTTTTCCAGCTCGTCAAACTCGTTCTGGAGCTTTTCGCGGTCGAGGCCCTGCAAGGCCTTCAGGCGCATATCGAGAATGGCCTGCGCCTGCACGTCGGAGAGCGAGAAGCGTTCCATCAGCTTTTCCTTCGCGTCGTCGTAGCTCGTGCGGATGATGTGGATGACCTCGTCGATGTTGTCCTGCGCGATCAGTAAGCCCTGTAACAGGTGCTCGCGCTCGCGCGCCTTTTTGAGGTCATACTGCGTTCTGCGCGTGATGAGCTCTTCCTGGAAGGTAAGATACTCGTCGATGATATGGCGCAGGGACAGAATTTTCGGCTGCTTCTGGTTGTCGACGAGCGCCAGCATGTTGATGGCGAAGCTCGTCTGAAGCTGCGTCTGGGCGAACAGGCGGTTTAAGACCACCTGCGGGTTCGCGTCGTGCCTGACTTCGATGACGATGCGCATGCCCGTGCGGTCGGTTTCGTCGCGAATGTCGGAAATACCCTCCAAACGCTTGTCGTTCACCTGGTCGGCCATGTTCTTGATGAGCATGCGCTTGTTCACTTGATACGGAAGCTCGGTGACGATGATGCGCGTGCGGTCGCGGCCGAATTCTTCAAATTCCGTGCGGGCGCGCAGGATGATCTTACCGCGGCCCGTGGCGTAAGCCGCGCGGATGCCGCTGCGGCCCATAATGATGCCCTTGGTCGGGAAGTCGGGGCCCGTGACGTGCTGCATCAGGTCATAAAGCGTCGCCTCGGGATTGTCGAGCACGCAGACGCAGGCGTTGATGACCTCCGTGAGGTTGTGCGGCGGGATGTTCGTCGCCATACCGACGGCGATACCGGAAGAACCGTTGACCAGCAGGTTCGGGAAGCGCGCGGGCAGCACGCGGGGCTCCTTGCGGCTCTCGTCGAAGTTCGGGTCCCAGTCGACGGTCTCCTTGTCGATGTCGCGCAGCATTTCGTTCGCGATCTTCGACATTCTGGCCTCGGTGTATCGGTAGGCGGCCGGAGGGTCGCCATCAATGGAACCGAAGTTGCCGTGACCGTCGACGAGCATATAGCGCATGGAGAAGTCCTGCGCGAGACGCACGAGCGCGTCGTACACCGACGCGTCGCCGTGCGGATGATATCTACCAAGAACGTCGCCGACGCAGGTCGCCGACTTTTTGAACGCCTTGTCGCTCGTCAGGCCGTCTTCGTACATGGCGTACAGGATGCGGCGGTGGACAGGCTTCAAGCCGTCGCGCACATCGGGCAGCGCGCGCCCGACGATGACCGACATCGCGTATTCGATGTAGGAGGACTGCATCTCGTGCACGAGCTCGCTCTGCACGATCTTTTGGTTGGGGAATTGAATGTCTTCGGGTTTGTAATCCACGTTTTTGTGTGCCATTTTCTTCGTCCTCCTCTCTTAAAAGTCCAGATTGACCGCGTATTTCGCGTTCTGTTCGATGAATTCCTTGCGCGGCTCGACCTTCTCGCCCATCAGCACCGTGAACGTCTCGTCGGCGAGCACCGCGTCCTCGAGCGTGATGCGCTTGAGCGTGCGCTTTTCGGGGTCCATGGTCGTCTCCCACAGCTCATGCGGGTTCATTTCACCAAGACCTTTGAAGCGTGAAATATCGACCTTTGCGTTCGGATTGTCGCCGCGCAGCTCGGCGGAGTATTGATCGCGCTCCTCCGGCGTGAAGGCAAGGCGCGTCGTCTTGCCGCGTGTCAGCTTGAAAAGCGGCGGCACCGCGGCATAGACATAGCCGTTTTCAATGAGCGGGCGCATATAGCGGAAGAAGAACGTCAACAGCAGCGTCCGGATGTGCGAGCCATCGACATCGGCATCCGCCATGATGATGACCTTGTGATAGCGAAGCTTATTGATATCGAAATCCTCGCCAAGGCCGGCGCCGAGCGCGATGATGACAGGCTGGAGCTTGTCGTTGCCGTAAATTTTGTCGGCGCGCACCTTTTCGACGTTCAGCATCTTGCCCCAGAGCGGCAGGATCGCTTGAAAGCGCGAGTCGCGTCCCTGGGTGGCAGAGCCGCCTGCCGAGTCGCCCTCTACGATGTAGAGCTCGGTGAGCTCGGGGTTATTTTCGTTGCAGTCGCGCAGCTTGTCGGGCATCGCCGCGCCGCCGAGGGCGCTCTTGCGGCGGATGGACTCGCGCGCCTTGCGCGCGGCCTCTCGCGCGCGGTTGGCCGTCATCGCCTTATCCAAAATCGTGCGCGCCACGACGGGGTTCTCCTCAAGGAACTGCATCAGCCGGTCGGAGACGATGCCGTCGACCAGTGTGCGGATCTCGCTGTTGCCGAGCTTTGCCTTTGTCTGGCCCTCGAACTGCGCGTTCGTGAGCTTGACGGAGATGACGCAGGTCAGGCCCTCGCGGCAGTCTTCGCCGCTTACTTTGTCGCCCTCTTTGATGATGCCGTTTTTGATGCCGTAGGCGTTCAAAACGCGCGTGAGCGCGGCCTTGAAGCCGGTCTCGTGCATGCCGCCTTCGGGTGTGTGGACGTTGTTGGCGAACGAGAGGATATTTTCCTGATAGCCGTCGTCATACTGGAGCGCCAATTCTGCGAACGAATCGCCCTTCATGCCGCTCATGTAGATGACGTTATTGTGCAGCGGCTCTTTCTTCTTGTTGAGCCACGTGACGAATTCGCGGATACCGCCCTCGTAGCACATCGAGTCACGGCGCTCGCTCTCGGGCTTTTCTTCACTCTCAAGGCGCTTGTCCTCGATGGTGATGCGAAGACCCGCGTTCAGAAACGCCTCCTCGCGCATGCGGGTGTGCAGTGTTTCGTAGGAGTATTCGAGCTCTTCGAACATCTCGGGATCGGGCTTGAACGTAACGGTCGTGCCCGTGTGGTCGGTCGAGCCGATGATGGTCATCTCCTGCGTGATCTTGCCGCGGGAGAATTTCATCTCGTAGATGTTGCCGTTTTTGTGGACCTGCACCGTCAGCCATTCGGACAGCGCGTTGACAACGCTCGCGCCGACGCCGTGCAGACCGCCGGAGACCTTGTAGCCTCCGCCGCCGAACTTGCCGCCTGCGTGCAGCACGGTGTAGACGACCTCGAGCGCGGGACGGCCCGTCTGCGCCTGAATGTCGACCGGAATGCCGCGGCCGTTATCCACAACGGTGATGGTGTTGCCCTCGTTGATCGTCACTTGAATTTCCGTGCAGTAGCCCGCAAGCGCTTCATCGATGGAGTTATCCACAATTTCATAGACAAGGTGGTGCAGGCCGCTCACCGACGTTGAGCCGATGTACATGCCCGGGCGCTTGCGCACCGCCTCAAGCCCCTCGAGAACTTGAATTTCCGAGGCGTTATAGTCGTTGTTTTCATCCACCGCCGTGGATTGCAGGATCTCATTTTCTGCCATTTGGGTTCTCCTTTCGTCATCAGGCAGGAAGAACCGGGTCGGAGCCCTTTCCGGCCCGTTTCTCCCTGCCTCGAGCACTATTTTGATGGGAAAGCCGCTTACATCGCGGCTGTTGTTTTCTTCTTTTTAATCACGCAGTAAATACCGTACACCAGCGCCTGACTCATTAGGTACAGAAACAAAATGCCCGTGATCGGCCCGACGGGAAACGTCGAATCCGCACCGTGGAACTGCCAGAGCACTTCGCATGCAAGCCAGAAGAGCGCCGACACCTTCATCTTTCTCCGGAATATCCACTTGTCGCCCTCTTCCGCTTTGAGCTGCCACGTGAAATACACCGTCAGCAGCGCGAAAAAGCCAAGCGCGATGGGCAGTATCCAGCGCTCATCGTGTGGAAGGGAAAAGGGACTTGCCAGCATCGTCAATGCAATAGGAAGCTTCATGTCTGCTCCTCCATTCTCTTTTGCAGCGTTTGGCTCGAAAGCTCGGATAGATAAACCAATTGCGGGTGATACGGGTGGTCGCACACCAAAAACGACTTGGGAATGTCCTCGCAGGCATCGATGACTAAGCTCTCATCCTCCGCCCGGCGGAGAAATTCTGATGTTCTCTTCGATTGCGACGTGATCTCGAGATCAAAGACTCCGATGATGTGCTTTTCTGGCAGCATGACATTGTTGCCGATGTGCAGGTACATGGTACCTCCTCAGATATCGCGCCCAAAGGGCGCGGGGTGGTCTCCCATTGGCATGGGAGTGCACAGTCAAAGGGGGTATTCTCTTTCCAAAGAGAATACCCCCTTTGGAACCCCAAGAGAAATGCGAGGGGAGTCCCCCTCGACCCCCGACATTGCGGGTTTGCAGCTTGAATAACTGCACGCGCTGTGCAATCAGGTGCGGTGTACATGGCTTCGCCATGAATCTTCTGCGAGTCGTCACCACTCTCAACCGCGCCTTACTGTCGTGAGGCGCGAGTGACGTTTGCTTGGCGGCAGACTGCGTGCGGAATGCGGCATTGCTTCGCTCGCCGCATTGATAAGTCTCCCAGTAGACGGTGATTACTGCGCACTTCTACAAGATAGGCAGAGCGGCAGCGGATAATAGAAGCAAACCAAATCGTATAGCAACTTCAACGCGGCAACGCCGCGCGCAGACATTTCCATTCCGGAGGCATAAAGGCCGTTCAAGCCCGAGACTGCCAATCTTAACGCCTTTCTTTTGGACGGTCACACCGCCCGTTTTCTTTCTCGGGAAAGAAAATGGGGGGTGTGGTCCTGCCGCCCGCAGGCGGCATCTCCCAGCCGCATAGGTGCGGCTAAACTACCGCTCCCTGCGAGATATGGAACACTTTTCCACTCAAAAGTGTCCCCAACCGATCCTCTTCACAGCACGTGATAAACACCTGCCCGCCAAGGATGCGGTTGAGCACATATTCCTGCCGCCGTGGGTCCAGCTCGGACAGCACGTCGTCGAGCAATAACAGCGGTGTGCGGGATGTGATCTCGCGGTAAATCTCCCGCTCGGCGAGCTTGAACGCCAGCGCCGCCGTGCGGGTCTGGCCCTGAGACGAAAACTGCCTTGCGTTCACGCCGCCGATCGTCACGGCGATATCGTCCTTATGCGGGCCGGAAAGGCACATTCTTGATGCCCGTTCCGCCGCCGCGTGCGATGCCTGATGCGCGCGCAGCTGGTCGTAAATCGTTTCAATTGGCGCGAGCGGGTTTGAAATGGTCGAAACCGTCTGGTATTCGACGCCCAGCTCTTCCCTGCCGCCGGAGCATTCGCGGTGCGCGATGCCCGCATATTCCTTCAATCGCTCGCAGAACCGCGCACGGTAGTAGATGATGACCGCGCCGCTCTGCGCCATGCGCAGGTCAAATTCCGGCAAAGTATCAAGAAGCGACGGATACTCCTCGCTGTCGCGCAGAATGCGCGTCTTGTGCTCGTAGGCGCGGTGATAGTCGCTGAGCGCCTGCGCGTAGCGCGCGCGCAGTTGGCAGAGCGCGTCGTCCATGAACTTGCGCCGCGCCGCCGCGCCGTCGCGGATCAGCAGCAGATCCTCCGGACAGAAGTAGACCGCGCCGAGCACGTCGCTCAAATCCGAGCCCTTTTTCGCAGGGACTTTATTGATGAGAATTTTGCGTCGTCTCCCCACGGCGAGCGCAATCTCGAGCAGAAAATCTCGGTTGCGCGCAAACGCGTTCGCCTTGATGCTGCATTCGCTCTTGCCGAACGAAATAAGCTCTTTTTCCGCCCTCGCGCGCGGCGAACGGGCAGAAGAGAGATAGACGATGGCTTCGAGCAGATTCGTCTTTCCCTGCGCGTTCTCACCGACGATGACGTTGCAGTCCGGCGCGAACGTGACATTCAGCGCGTCGTAATTGCGAAAGTTCCGCAGCGCCAACGCGTCAATTCGCATAGGAGACCGTCAGCTCTTTGCCGTCGAAGGCGACCGTGTCGCCCGGACGAATCTTCTTGCCGCGCATCGTGCACGTCTCGCCGTTGACGGCGACCATGCCGTCGGTGATGACCTGCTTTGCCTCGCCGCCGGTCGCCGTGAGGGCGGCAAACTTCAGCAGCGCGTCGAGCTTGATGAATTCCGTTTCGATCGTGATCGTTTCCATAGTTCTCACTCCGGTCACTGTCCGGCGCGCAGACGCACCGGCAGCACCATATATACAAAGTTGTCGCTTCCGTCCGCCGGCACAAAGATGCACGGGCTCGAGCCGGTGTTGAGGCAGACATTGAGCTCATCCGCCGGCGCCGCCTTGAGCGCGTCGGACAGATAGTGGTCATTAAAGCCGATCTCGAGATCGCCGCCGTCGCCCTCGCACGGGCAGGAATCGGCCGCCTTGCCGAGCGGCGTCGTGCACACGAAGTCGATGGCGTCCTTGGCCCAGTGGTTCCGGGTGTCGATGAAATCCTTAGAATTATCAACGATTTTGACCGTCGCGCTACCGTTAACCGTCAGCTGGATGCCGTCCTCGGTGGGCAGGGAGTTCTTGACGATCTCCTCGGTGCCGTCGGGATGGACGAGGACTGCCACCGTGCCGGAGTCGCGTTGGAAACGGGGGGTCTCCACCTTGGCGACGTCTGGCTTCGTTTCGGCCTGAACCTTGCTGCCATCGGACTTGGTGGTGATCTCCGTCTTGCCAGTGCTGATAGAGGGCTTGCTGGAGCTGCTGACGCCTCAAAACCCGCCTCTCTGCATGGGGGTTGGGCTACTCTCACAGCCCTCGGTGAATTCGCACACAGCAGCTCAGTTACAATAAAATAGCCGTTTGGTAGAATACGAAAAGGAACATCATGAAAAATCCGCCGCATCGGCCGATGAGTCGCTTTAACGTTATATTCCCTCTTCGACGCTCCCCGCAAATCATAGCAAACAGAAAAGTACCGCTGCAGATCATCAGGACAAACCAGAAAAAGATGACGTTCGGTAGCTGAGATTCCCATGCTAACAACAGGACGCAGGGAATCAGGATCAACAGAGAGGCTGCAAATTCAACAAGTTTTCTGGCTATGTATGGTTTCATGATATTCCCTCATTTCTATGTTCTTTGGCAGGTTATTACTTACTTCTGCAGCAGCTTCTGGCCGGCATCGGTCAGACTGGCCTTCAGACGGCCCTGGCCAAAGACATTGACCAGCCCCAGCTCAGACAGGTGCTCAGAGATCGCACTCAGTTCCATCATGTAGATGGAATGCTTGCCAGAGATATCGCTCAGAGAGACGTCACCACTCTTAATCCACTGCATAAACTCGAGAGCGCGGGTATCCACACCGTACTTGGCGATAGTATCCAGCTCAGAGGCACCCATATGAGCAACAGCAGTAGCCTCGCCCTTCTCAGTCAGGGAGAAGTACAACTGGGCAATCAGGCGCTGGCCCTTGCGGGTGACATAGCCGCTCTTCTCCAGGGAATCCAGAGCAGTATGGATATGACCGGCCTGTAACTCATGGTCGTTGGAATACTGGGTCATACTGGTGATGATGGCGCCGGCATTGGTGTAGCCGCGCTTCATGGCTTTCAGAATTTCCAGCTGGACGGCATCGGGCCCCTTATCGCTCACGGGCTTGACGTTGTCCTTCTTGGTCAGTAAGCTTACAACGACAAGGGTGATGAAGGATGCGGGGAAAATCAGCCACAGGCTGTTGACCTGGGCGGAGTTTTTGGTAAGGATATCCCAATACAACACAATGCCCATAGACACTGCAACAGAAGAAATCGCACCCGCTTGATTACCCACGCGCAGTAGCCAGGAGTCTAGGTAGTATACGAACAGGGGCGCGCCAACGCCGGTACCGAATGCGAATAGGTAGCTGAGGCCACCTTTCCAGAAGATAGCAAAAGCCACGGAAGCCATGCCATAGATGATGGTGCCCCACTTGGCCCACTGCAGCAGTTTCTTGGTATCACGAATCTTCAGAAAGTACTGAGCCACGTCACGAACCAACTGGTTGACGCCGGAAACCAGGTAGATATCGCAGGTAGACATAGTGGCAGCCATCAGACCGGCCATGATGCAGGCGGCCAGAGGGATGGGCAGAACATTCATCAGGGAGCCAAAAGCAGCGCTGGCACTCTCCAGATTAGGGAGCAGCTGACGGGCATAGCAGCCGGTGAAGGCGCCGACTACGCCGGTGAAGTAAGCGATGATGACGGTCCACATCCAGCCGCGCTTACAGGCCTTCAGGCTACGAGTTCCGGCCGCACGAGCCCAATAGGGAGACTGATTCAGCAAGGACTGATGCATCATCAGGAAGGTGATGACGGAGGGAGCCACAAACTTGACCACAGGGATGGTGCCAAAGGGCACATTCAGGAAGTTGGCAGGCAGAGCCGCAGCGTCGGGCATGCCGTACTTCGCAATCAGATAGATGGGTAGGATAATGAACTGGATAATGAAGACCCAGGAGAACTGGACCAGATCGGTGGCGGTGGCAGCCCAGATGCCACCGAACACCACATAGGCGGTAACGACCACGCCGACCAGCAACATGGCCAGCTTGGAATCGATGCCCAGAGCGCCACCGATGGTATCGCCGCAGCCGACATACTGCCAGCCCAGAATAGCCAGAGAGGCGAACAGAATCACGATAGTGATGGCCATGCGGCCACCTTTGCCATAACGGTACTCAAACCACTCGGTGGGGGTCAGAGCGCCGGTGGTACGCCAGAAACCGGCCCAGCACAGCCAGGCGACCAGAGCGCCGGTGCCCCAGCCCAGATAGAACCACATACCACCCATGCCGAACATGTAGCCATACATGATGATAGAGGGCAGATAACCGCCGGAAATCAAAATAGAACCATTGCCAACTGCGGTCATCAGCGGAGTAAACTCACGGCCACCGACCATGAATTCAGTCTCATCCTTCGTGGTCTTCTTGCCGATGTACCAGCTGAGGGCCATCATTGCCAGGACATAGATCACAGTAATTGCAATCATCCAAACTTGAGAAGTCATGAAAGAACCTCCTTAAACTAACACAACATTTATTCGGAAGGTGGGAGCCTTAGCCGAAATACCTCTTATTGACACACCACATGTCGTGACCAGTAAGGAACCACTTAGGATCTTCTGCTTCTGCCAGTGCCATGATCTTGTTGAAACTATCATAGCAGGCGTAGTGATCATAGATCACGCTATTGAGAATGAAGGGACCCCAGTTTTCAGGTGCTGGAGTAATGTCGACAATCTCGCCACCAATCACTTCCATCTTGTTCATCTGCGGGAACAGAGACTGGGCAATGTGCGGCATATCACCCGTGATGACATATTTGCCCTCTGCCGTCTGCACCTGAATCGCCATGCCGCCCAACGTGTGGCCGGGGACCTTTACAATGCGGATGCCGTTGCCAAAGTCAAAGTCTCCATCGATCATGCGGATATTCTTGATTTGGGCAATGTCGCCCGGTGTGCGTGGGTCATAGTCTCTGCGAATCTTCTGAGAAGGTAACGGATGGAGCATGTTGAAATATTCGTCTCTTTGGAACAGATGCTGCGCATTCGGGAACAGCAGCACACCGCCAGCGTGGTCATTATGCAGATGCGTATACATGACGATCTCGATGTCATCGGGGGTCAGGCCCTCGCGTGCCAGTGCGTCCAGAACATACTGGTTGCCACCCTCTGCAGGACTGTTTGCCCAAGCTTTTCCGTCGATGATATTGTCCTGATGGACACCGGTGTCGACAAGGATGTTTCTGTTGTCTTTCTGCAGAAGATATCCGCTGTAGACAAAGGGATATCTTACCTGATCAAGGCCGCCGTCAAACAGTGACTTGTAGCAAGAGAGAGTGCCGTAGTGCAAGCAAGTGATTTTCCAGTTATTATTTCCCATGAGATATCTTCCTTTCTGCATATTCAAATTCTTTTATGGAAGTTTTCAAAAGGAGGTTGATGTTATTCTGGCATACGCCAGAGGCGAACACCTTCAAAATAAGGAGATTGCTTCCGGCGGCGGAAATCGTCTGCGTCTTTTTTCGCCCAATCGTACAGGCCCCGACCAGCCTTTTGACCGGTATGGCCGGAGGCCAGTCCGTCCAACGTGGTTTTCTGAATCTCCTTGGTATTGCACAAATCTGGATACACATTCAGAGCGATGGCACGTTCCAGCTCAAAGCCTACAGCGTCATAATACTCTAACAGACCGATGGAGGCATATCGCATTCCCATAGCGTATTTGATAGCCCGGTCAATATCCTCCGCCGTAGACACCCCTTGCTCAATGAGGTAGATGGATTCCCGGAATAGCGCCTGCGCAAACCGATTTACCAAGAAGCCAGGGACGCTTCGATTCAGAACCACAACCTGACGATTCAGGTCTTTCAGTAGCGTACAGACGGTTTTTGTTGTTTCGTCGGAAGTCTGTTTATGACGGACGACTTCCACCAGCGGCAACATATGAACCGGCTGGAAAGGATGTGCAATCAAAAACCGGGAGGAGTTTTCAATACGCTCAGCTAAAAGAGACGCGTCAATGGACGAGGTGGTGGAAGCCACGATGACATCTCGCCCGCAGTGTTCCGTCACCTGACGATAGACCGCTTCCTTAACGTCTGCATCCTCTGCTACTGCTTCGAATACGATACAGCTACCGACCAGTGATGTTGGGTCATTAGTGATGGTGACCAGGGCCATGGCAGCCTTTTTATTTGCTTCCGTGGCCAGCCCCTCCGCAATCAAGTCATCCCAGTTTTGGCAGATTGTTTCACGGCAACGGATTAAACCTGCTTTAGAGTGCCCCACTACTGCCGTAGGATATCCATTACCGGAGGTCAGGGTTGCTTGGCAAGCGCCGATGGTGCCGGAGCCATAGATGCCGATTTGTTTTCCCATAAAGTTCTCCCCTCAAGATGCTTTGTCATGGCCTTGACGAAAATATGATGAAGCAAAAAATATGCCAAAAGCGGCGATTTATGACAAATCCGCTTTTGACATATTTTCACAGTCAAAATGCACAAATAAATAAAACTATATAAGATTGTAAATGTGAAGCTTGCGGTATAAAATCGTACGGGAGATGCCGAGTTTTCGAGCGGCCAACGCCTTGTTACCCTGGCATTCCTGAAGAGTTTGAATCAGGATGTCTCGTTCTGCGGCACCGGTGCGGCGCCGCAGGGTGGAACTCTCCGGCAGAATAGCCGGTACCGCTGGGGATGCGGAGATTGGATACCTCGGGTGATTGAAATAATCGGAAAAGTATTTCCACTCCAACATCTCAAACCAAGCCAGATTCATCGCGCGTTCCAACACATTCTGCAGTTCACGCACATTACCGGGCCAGTCGTATTCCATCAGGCGCTTTACAGCTTCGGGGGTGATTCCGGGAATCTGCAGATTCAATTGGAAATTCAACTTTTTTATCAAGTGGTCGATAAGCATTGGAATGTCCTCGCGCCGCTCCCGCAAAGGTGGAATGCGAATCCGAATAACATTCAGGCGATAATAGAGGTCACTACGGAATTTACATTTCTGAACCATCTGCTCCAAGGGGACGTTAGTGGCGGAAATGATACGAGTATCAATGGGAATGATGGTAGAGGAACCGATGCGCTCAATCTCGCGTTCCTGAAGAACACGCAGTAACTTGGGCTGGAGCGTCAGAGGCATTTGGCTGATCTCGTCCAAAAATAGGCTTCCGCCATTGGCTATCTCGAATTTCCCCACCTGACCGCTGCGGCGGGCACCGGTGAAGGCACCGTCTACGTACCCGAAGAACTCCGATTCCAGCAGTTCTAAAGGGATGGCCGCACAGTTTACTTTCACCAACCGATGATTTTGTCGGGGACTGAGTTCATGGATGGCATGGGCGACCAATTCCTTGCCGCTGCCTGTCTCTCCTTCAATGTAGACTGTGGAGGAGGAGCGGGCTGCACAGACAATTTCATGCTTCATCTTCAGAATTTCAGGGCTGGTACCAATGATGTGATCCAGTGGATTGACGGCTGTGGAATGAGATTGAACCATAAGAAGTTGCTGATTCAAGGCTTCCATCAGGGTTACCACATTGGGCGGGATGGTCATGGAGGTGTGTTCACTTTTGGGAATCATGTATACAAAACAGCCCTCGATCTCACCATCATGAAACAGAGGAGTATAGGAGCAGTATACAGGAACTTCTTCATTGGTACAGATATTCAGAAGAACTGCATCACCAGAGACAAATTTTTGACTTTTCAAAACCTCATCCACTCTGGAATTCCGAACAATGTCGCGGACATAACGACCCTTGACTTGGTCCAGCGTATAGCCGGTCAAAGAACTCCATCGGTGATTGACATAAATGTATCGCCCATCTGCATCTGTAACAATCAGCCCTTCCAATTCAGCTGTGATGCGCGCCATAAGTGCCTTGGTTGGGATCTTATCCAATTCTCTGATGGCCATTCCATACGCTCCTTTTCGTGATTTTGACGACAGAAAATAGTTGACACCAAAACTGCCGCATACACAATAGATGTAACAAAATACTAACATGTTCTGCAAACACTGTAAAGAAAAACTTACACATGTTTACATTGAAACGATTATGGTTTGATGAACACGGGTTGGCAAAATAATTGAGTAACAAAACTATCTCTAAACGATTACTATCAACATGTTGCTGCCCGGGGGTCTATTGCTCCTTGTTTCATAGATGCGGATTTTGACCACAAAACCAGGGTGCTCCATCTTTAAATTTCGTTCTAACCAATGGCAGATGTGATGCCGAAGAGGATGAGGTCATTAGTCACTGTTGGCATCGGGGAGATGTGCTTTTTTGCTTACCGCAGGTCAAATCCTGGATAGTTCCGCCCCCAGAACCAGCCCCATGTTTTTCAACTGCGCCCCCAGTCTCTCTGCCCTGCCTCATAACTTGACCCAGAACAACAGAAAAATATTGGGCACAGCGGAGTGGACAGAGGCGGAAGGCGTCCATCTCTGAGCCGAACAGGCTCTGAAAGCCTTGGAAGGGGTCTGCTGTCAGCCTGCAGAGCAGCTACGGATCAGGAGGCCTTGCAAACTTAGGCACTCAGTGTTATCATACAGTATGTAACCTGCCCCCTGTGTCAAGGGTTGTGCTTTTACACCTCGCAGGGCTGCGCCCCTGCTCAGAGAAACAGAAATACGTTTCAGAAAAGGTCGGTGGCTGCGCGTGAAAACAGACAAAAGACTGTCGGCCGAGAATTTTATGAAGCTCGTTGAAGTGTTCACCGCAAACGAATGGGAAATCCCCAACGAAGAGGCCGGAATGGAAAGCCGCTTTAACCGGTTTTGCGAGCGCCTTTGCACATTAGACGCGGAGGAACAGCGGCTGGTTATTGAACTGACCCGACGGTTTACAGCGATTGGCGGAGCCGAATATCCGCAGCTCATACTCAAGCTGATGAATCGCCTCCACAGCCAGAAACTCCCGGTTTTTTCAGAAGCTGGGAAGGTTTTTATCCTTCCTCTTATCGCGCCGGAGGACCGTGGCCGAACAAAAAGTTCCAGTGTTGTGTGGTATCACTGCCGGGAGGAATTGATTCGGTATAGTCTGCTGCTTGCGGATAAAAAAGTTCTGTACCATGACATCGAAGAAGCGTCACAGATCAAAAATCTCAAAACAAATGAACTGGTAATCCTGGTTGATGACTTTGTCGGCTCCGGTGAAACGGCAGTCTCTGCGGTCAACTGGTTTACAGACAGCTTTGGAACAGATCCGAAGCAGATCATCATACTGTCGATCGCAGCGCTGGAAATGGGAATAGACCATGTGCGGCAGAAAACCGGGGTCGAGATATACGCATACTATAATTTCCGGAAAGGGATCAGTGATTATTATTCAGACGATCAGCGGGTCGGCTGTCTGAGAACAATGAAAGGCATTGAAAATAAGTTGAAGGTCTCGTCTAAATTTCGCCTGGGATTCGCACAAAGCGAGGCGCTGATCTCTTTAATCAGGACGCCGAACAACACGTTTCCCGTTTTTTGGAAATCAAAAGACTTACCATCACCTGCGCCATTTTCGAGGGATTAGTTATGGATGAACAGCTTACTTACCAGCTTCTGAAAATTATGAAGCATAACGGCAATGTATGGGAGCTCATTTCCGGCGGCTATGAATTCGGACAAGTTGCTTTTTTTTTGGACACGCTGAAACAGGAGCACTACATTGCCTTGGATGAAACCGGAAAAACGCTGATTACGCCGGATGGAGAGGCATTCCTTTTCCGTTTCGAAGAAAATAACCATATTAAACGGTATTCCAAATGGGTACTGCCCCGCAGTGAGATGTGGAGCAAACCTGCCGGCTCATCGTTTATTTACATCCCAAAAGGGTGATGCATGCTGCTCTGGGATGATAGCCTTTACACTTTCGGGTGTTGGTGCGAAGATGTCTTCGCGCCATGAATGAACTGATTTTCCAGCCCCGCAACGAAATTGTGCATAAGCGCGACGGAGCGGCTTCTCCACAATTTCGTTGCAGCCACCGCAAATGGAATTTGCGGATGGCGCACAGACAACTACGTGTCTGTATGGATGAGAACGAGTATCATTTCAGGGCAGCATGTTTACCATATATCAAGGGAGGCGGCCAGATGCGTTGGGACAGTTATGAACGGAAATTCAGAGACCTTGCCGGGAAAAGCGGTGCCGCGCAGGAAAAAATTGAAAGCTGGCTCCTCTACGCCAAAGAGCTGACCTCGAATAATCTTCCTATTATCTTTGATCAAACCCATTTGGCGCTGCTGCTGGGCATTGACAATGAGTATCTTCATCGCATGTCAAACGCTCCTGAGTACTTTTACCGCACCTTCTACATCCGGAAGCGAAACGGGAAGCAGCGGCGGATCGACGAGCCTCTGCCGGACCTCAAAAAGGTGCAGTCATGGATCTTAACGGAAATTCTCTACAAGGTGCCTTGCAGCAAATTCGCAAAGGCCTACGTTCCCCATACTTCAATCAAGGATAATTCTCGATTTCACCGGAATCAGAAGATCGTTGCAGGGGTCGATTTGAAAAACTTCTTTCCCTCTATTAAAAGCGGATCTGTTCTCAGCGTGTTTCTCTCCATGGGCTATAACCTGCCCACGGCGGTTTTTCTGACGAGACTGTGCTGTCTGCGGGAATCCCTCCCTCAGGGCGCCCCGACCAGCGCGTATCTGTCCAATCTGATCATGCGTCACTTTGACGAGCAGATCAGTGCATACTGCATGGAAAGGAAGATCCGGTATACCCGGTATGCTGACGATTTAACTTTTTCCGGGGACTTTGATGTTGCGGCCCTGCTCTACCGCATCGATGGGGAACTTAAATATCTCCATCTGCGCCGTAATCCGCAGAAGCTGAAGGTTATGCGAGGCGGAGACCGGCAGAAAACGACCGGAATCGTTGTCAACGAAAAACAGCAGCTGCCAAGAGAGTACCGAATGAAGATCCGTCAGGAAATCCATTATATTCAGAAATTCGGGCTTGACGATCATCTGGCGCACATCGGAGAGACACGCACCCATTATTTGCAGCATTTGATGGGTAAAATCGAATATGCCCTTTTTATTAACCCGAAGGACGAAAAAATGAAAGCCTATCGGGAGGTGCTCCGCGCATACAGGCCGCGTGAATAAGGGGAGGCAAAAAACCGTGCCGGGAGGATTCTCCTGGCACGGTTTTACGCTAAGTTTTGCTTTTCTTCTGTCCGAAACACAGCGTGGCTCGGATAGATCACATCTGTTCTTTGCTGCTTCTGCATCAGTCGAAAAAACGTCGCAGTTTATGTCCAATCGTGGCGCGTCGCCAGTTGCATGATTTCAGTGGATCAATCGTGGGTTGCGTAGGGCATCCGCATCCGGCGTATATTGCGCGGGGAGAAGGCAGCTTGAACCGCTGATGCTCTTATGGCTGCGGGGAAGCATTGTTTGCGTACGAATTTGTGACGGCACTTCATTCAAATCATGCCGATTTTTTGAAGGTAGCGTAGGTTCAGCTTGGCGCATTGGCAGGCATACTCTCCGGTTTTTCCTGCCATATCCTGTTCAATTACTGCAATGCCCTGATAGTTGATTTCGGCGAGATAGTCTCTCAATGTCTCAAAGTTGATGATTCCATCCTCCAAATTGCACATGGAACCATGAGAAAAGGCATATTCAAGGGACCAGTGATTTTCACGGACCTGCTTCAAAACGGCTCCATCCGCATTTTTAAAATGGAGGTAAGGAATACGGGACTGATAGCGGCGTAAAAAGTCAAAAACAGTTTGGTCATTCTTTTCGGTTCCACCATTCGAGTAAACATGGTGTCCGGTATCAAAACACAGGTGAATATCCCCCATGGACATCATTTTGTCAATCTCCGACTCAAACTCAATTGCGGAGCTTGCATGGGGATGAAATAACATCCGAATTCCAAAAGATTCTTTGAGAAATTGGTTCATATCTAAAATTTTATCGTAGATACGCGACACTTTCTCTTGATCCCAATCAGACTTGCTGATCTTATCATCACCGAACAGAGAACCGTCCATAACCACCATATCGCTCACACCCAAGGCCTTCAGGCGCTGTGCTAAGGGGGTAACAATTGCACGGCATTCTTCCTTCTCTAACGAATAAAATGGGATTGTCGCTGTTCCGGCGCAGACATTCAGTTGATACTTCCTCAACTCGCTTTTTAATGTATCAGATTCCATGGGCAAATAGCCATCCGGCCCTAACTCGATCTCCTGATATCCACACTCGGACGCCTGCTGAAGGAACGTTTCATGGGGAACATAAGCCGGGCCTCCATCTGGATTCCAAACACCCCAGGAACAGGGGCAGGTCGCAATTCTAATGTCCATATTTTCTCCTATTATTATATCACTTCATCATTTTGGCAACATCAATGTACAGCTTTACGTCCTCAGCTGCGTCAAAAACATCGCACTTAGGAGTATCATGAGTCGTCACACAGCGGTAAAATTCCAACAATTCGTTGGCAAACATATCATGATAGTGAGGACCATAAACAGTGGTTTTAGCCTGTCCGCAATCCAATTCAGATACAGTTAGCTTACTGGGCAGATAACGGATATAGGGTGTATCGTATTCCAACAGCATCTTTCTGTCACCCTGGTAGATTTCTATGGCTTCATCAAATTCCACGATTTCCTGGTCGTTCATTTCCTCGAATACCATATTAAAATTATCGTATTCAAAAACCAAGGAGAACTGCATTCCGTTCGGGGATACAACTGCGGAGCGGATCGCTTTCGGCAGGCCAATCAACTCCCGGATCGCGGACAAAATATGACAGCCGGAAGCGGTCATCAGGAGATAGGCCATCTGCTGAGCATGACTGGTGTTACCGCCCAGAACACGGTCGATCTCCTCAAACATTCTGCGATTCATCAGCTCACGGCTGGCTGGGTCCAGATCATCAGCTTTGTGCTCATGCCATGTGTTATCCAAATACCAGGGCCCTTCCAGAATAATCGTGCGTGCCCTGACATACGAAATGGGGCGGGAATCTGCCTGCAGCAGCTCCTTCATTTTCATAAAGCTGTCATTATACCGGCGGCAATATCCCACCATCGCAATCTGGTCAGGATGCCGGCGCTTGACCTCCAGAAGCTTTTCCAAGCTTTCCAGAGAAGAAGTCATGGGTTTTTCAATGAATACATGCTTCCCTGCCTCCAGCGCGGCAATGGCAAATTCGGCGTGATCTCCCGGTGACATTATCATCACGGCGTCCACATCCGGACAGGCGATTAAGTCCATGCCATCCGTGAAGCGGTGCGGAACTCTATATTTATCGGCAATATAGTTTGTCAGGCTTTTTGAGATATCTGCTACGGCAGTTATCTCAAATTTGTTTTCCATTTTTTCAATGTTCGGAATGTGTAAAATTTGGGCGGCTTGCCCAAGACCAATCAGCCCTAAACGGATCATCGTATTCTAACCCTCACTTTCAAATATTGATATGCGTAAAATTCCTTTTTACTCACTTAAAATGCGGTCAACAATGAAACGGACGCGGGGGGAACCGCAGAAGTCGCTCATGCCGATGTGCACACCCAGCTCCATGCTCTGCCGGTGAGACGCTGTATAGGGCGTCCACACAGGGAGTCCGTCCCCATTGGGGCTGCCATGCTTGGCAAAGTTTGCCCAGTATCGTACCATGGCTCTGGAGAGATCATAGTCCACTCCGGACAGCTCCCGCCAACAGCGGGAGAGCGTCTGAAATACATACCATAACTCGCTGGAATGATAAGCGCCCGCGTTATCACCGGGCAGCTCCCGTGTAAAGTGATACAGATATGTGGGGCGGCGGTCTGCCTTTTCGGCTGCGTGGTCGGCCCAGGCAAATACGCCGGGCTTGAGCATATCGTTCCACCCGCCTGCCCGTACAGCTGCTTCCGGGTCCTCCCAGAATCCGATCAACTGTAAAAAGGCCTGCGCATCCGTCCCAAAACGGGCCTCAACCGACTGACGAAATGCCTGCGGATCCTCTGGGGGCAGGCAGTGAAAAGCGCCGTTTTCATCGCCGGTAGCGCCGATCATATAGGGAATATCGGCATACTGATATGTCTTGACCGCTTCCGCGCAGGAACGAATCTGGGACCAGCCGTCCACAATAGGAGAGAAGGTAAGCCCCGGACGTATGTCCTCAATAAAGCTCCGCTCCCGTTCAACGAGCTCCTCCACGGCGAGCTTTCTGGCCTCATCAATGGTATCGCAGCCTAAAAACGTCAGGAACTCCGCGCCTAATGCTTCTCCCTCCGCCTGTGTGAGCATGGAGACGCCGCAGACGCGCTGACCGGTATATCCACCGGCACTTTGCATGATGGCACCCGAAATATCTCCCTGACACAACGGCGAGGTGACGAGGTTTTCCACGCTCATGGCTCCTGCCGACTGGCCAAATACCGTGATACGTTCCGGGTCGCCGCCAAAGGCTGCAATATTGCGCCGTACCCATTTCAACGCTGCGATCTGGTCCAGCAATCCGTAATTGCCGCAGCTCCCGTTTTCACCGCGCAAGGACTGATGGGCCAAGTACCCCAAGGAGCCCAGACGGTATTCAATGGTCACAAGCAGAACACCCTGCTGCGCCAGTGCGTCTCCATCAAAGGTGATCTCGTGACTGTAACCTGATTTGAAGCCGCCTCCATGGATGAAAAACATGACCGGGAGCCGTTCGTTATCCGATGCCGCCGGCGTCCAGATATTCAGATAGAGGCAGTCCTCACTCATGGGTTTGCGGCACTTGTAGAATTCCTTAGAATAGAAGGGATGACGCTCTTCCGCTTGGGCGGGGATGTCCTTAAAGAGGTATGCCTGATACACGCCGTCCCACGGTTCCGCAGGCTGCGGCGGCATCCAGCGGAGCTGATCTACCGGCGGCGCTGCATACGGGATGCCTTTAAATACGGTGATTTCCGGATTGCCGCTGTAAAGGCCCTCCACCATTCCGGATTCAGTTTTTGCTTTCAGCAGTGCCATTTGTATTCCTCCTTGCGAAAGCGGCGGACGGTCAATCCGTCCGCCGCTTGACGAGATTTATTTTCCGAATTCAGAAGCGTTTTCCTTGGTCCAGACAGAGGGATTGATCATCACCTGCTCGGGAAGGTCGGTGCCGTTCTTCTCGTGATCCAAAATGGTGTCGTAGACGCCTTTGGCCAGCGCGTTGTAATCATAGAACACATCCACATAGGTGGCACCGGTTTCCAGCCATTCCGTGCCGGAGGGCTGAGTGAAGTCCTGAGCCGCCACATAGATCTTGCCCAGCAGGTTGTGAGCACGGAGAGCTTCCACAACGCCCTGGACCGTCATGGCGGACTGGCAGACGATGGCATTGATCCCATCGGCGCTGAAACGCTGGAGCCAATCCTCCACCAGGTTCATGGCCTTATCGGTCTTGGAGTCGGCGGGCTGCTCGTCGATGATAGTGACGTCAGGCCGCAGCTCGGCGATCTTTTCCTCGAAGCCGCGGGTGCGGTTGATCTGGCTGTTGGTGCCCAACTGGTTCATGGCGATGCATACGGTGCCGTTCTCCGGCAGGACCTCCGCCAGCTTTTCAGCCTGAAGGCGGCCAAACTCGGCTTCGTCAACACCGACTTGAGTCCAAACCAGAGTGTCGCTGGTGGGAACCATGTCCACGCAGAACAGAGGGACACCGGCGTCAACAACCTCCTGCAGCGCCGGCTCCGTGCCGGGCAGAGGTTGGACTGCGATATAATCCATACCCTGCTGCATCAGGGACTGGATGGTATTGATCTGCTTTTCCGCATCAATATTGCCATCCAGAACGGTGGCTTCAATCTCGGGGTATTCCGTGGCGGTCAAATTTTCAAACGCCAGGGCCAGGTTGTGGCACCACTCATCGGAAAAGGCCGCACTGGAGAAACCTACCTTGATCTTGCCGGAGCTTTCCGCGGATTCCGTGGGCTTGGAGGCGTCGCCGGGCGCTTCCTCATTGGACTTGGAGCCGCAGGAGACCAAGGACAGCATCATGACCGTTGCCAGGAGCGTTGCAAGAGCTTTCTTCAGAGACATATCTTTTTCCTCCTTAAAAATAATGAATATGTTTTTCTACCAGGAACACGATGTCAGGACGCCTTCATGACCGCGTCATGGGTCTTCTTGTCCAGCAGGACTGCGACAACAATGATCGCACCCTTCACGATGGACTGATAGTAGGGCGACACGCCCACCAGATTCATGCAGTTGTTGATCACACCGATGGTCAGAGCACCGATGAGACTGGCCGCCACAGAACCAACGCCGCCAGCCATGCCGCATCCGCCCAGGACGCAGGCGATGATGGCGTCAAACTCATAAGCCTGAGCCGCCGTCGGCTGACCGCTGTTGGTGCGAGCCGCCAGCATGATACCGGCCAGTGCCGTGCAGATGCCCATGTACAGATAGGCGAAGAGGATCATCAGCTTGACGTTGATGCCTGCCGCCGTTGCTGCCTCGCTGTTTCCCCCGGTGGCATAAATGTACCGGCCAAAAGATGTGTAGTTCATTACCAGCCAGGTAAAGAGCACCATCAGAATGGTAATGATGATCAGCCATGAAACTCCGAATAGCTTGCCGCTGGAGATTCTTGCGATGGCTCCTACACCAATGATCGGAGCGCCGCCGGAGAGCACCTGAGCTGCGCCGCGGAATGCCAGCTGTCCCGCCAGCGTAACGATGAAGGGAACCAGGGCACAGTAGGAGACCAGTATACCCTGGAGCGCGCTGGTCAGCAGCATGACGGCTACTGTTGCCAACACTGCTAAAACCCAGCTTCCTGAGGTATTGATGACCAATGCGCACACCACGCCTGCCAACGCCACACCGGAGCCAGCCGATAGGTCTGTATTGCCTGAGACGATCAGCATTGTCATGCCGCAGGAAAGTACGCCGATGACCGTACACTGGGTAAACACGCTCAAAATATTGTCAGTGCTGAGAAAACGGTTAGACACCAGAGAGGCGACCAGCACTACCAGCGCAAAGATCAGAAGAATACCGAAGCGGCTGAACAGCTCTGCCCGGTTAGCTTTCATTCCAAGTTTCTGTTTCATTTTTTCACCTCTGCCGCATATTCCAGGATCTTCTCCTGTGTATATTCCCCTTTGTGCAATTCGCCGGAAATCTTACCTTCACACATGACCAGGATACGGTCCGCCATTCCCATGATCTCCTCCATATCCGAAGAGATCATAATGATAGAGACTCCCTGCTCCGTCAGTTCGTTCATGATCTGGTAGATCTCGCTTTTTGCTCCCACGTCGATACCGCGGGTCGGTTCATCCAAAATCAGGACCTTCGGATACATCATCAGCCATTTGGCAATGATGACTTTCTGCTGATTGCCTCCGGAGAGCTGGTTGACGATCTTTTCATAGCTCGGGGTCTTTACCCGCAGCTTCCGGCACATTTCCGTTGCGATGTCAGACTCTGCCCTCTTTTGCAGAATACCGTTTTTGGCGTTCATATAGGTGGAGGGCAGCACCGTGTTCTCCATGATAGAGCGGCACAACACCAATCCATCCTCTTTCCGGTTCTCCGTCACCATGGCAATCCCGTTTTTGATGGCATCCCGCGGCTGGCGGATGGAGACCTCTTTTCCGCCCATGGACACAGATCCCTGTTCAGCGTGGTCCAGTCCGAAGAGGCAACGGAGGGTCTCTGTGCGCCCGGCACCCACAATACCAGCAAAGCCCAATATTTCGCCCTTGTGTACTTCAAAGGTGACATCCCGTACCTTTTTACCGCATTGGAGATGTTCCACCTTCAGGACGACCTCTCCTCCATGAAAATCCCGGGGCGGATGGACATTGGAGATCTCCCGGCCAACCATCATGGAGATCAGCTTGTCGTGATCCAGTTCTTGAATTGCACTGGTTCCTATGTATTTTCCATCCCGCAATACGGAGACCCGGTCTGCTACATGGAATACCTCATCGATCTTATGGGTGATGATAATAATGGTAATACCCTTACCCTTCAGTTCTTCAATGAAGGAAAACAGTTTTTGGACTTCCCTCTCCGTGATGGCCGAAGTCGGTTCGTCCATGATGATAAGCTTCGCATCATAGGAGATCGCTTTCAGGATTTCCAGCATCTGCGTCTCAGCAGTAGACAGAGTGCGGACTTTCTGTTTAGGGTCGAAATCCACCTTCCAGTGCTCGAAGAGCTTTCTGCACTCGTCATACATGGTGCTCCAGTCCACAAAGCAGCCCTTTTGCGGATACCTTCCCACAAACATATTCTCTGCGACCGTCAAATCCTTAATGGGATTGAGCTCCTGGTGGATCATGGCGATCCCCAAGGCTCTTGCGTCTCTGGGATTTCGGATGGCGACCTTTTCTCCGTGGAAACGGATCTCACCACCGTCCGCCGGGATCATTCCGTTCAGAATCTTCATCAGTGTTGACTTTCCGGCGCCGTTTTCCCCCATTACCGCATGGACCTCTCCCTGTATGAAAGAAATGGAGACATCATCTAGAGCCTTTACGCCCGGGTAGGTTTTCGTGATGTGTTCCATCGCGAGGATCTCTTCCATAGCACTTCCCCCCTTTATGTTTCTTCGTTGGCCTTTGTCTCAAGTATACAGGGTTCGTCCAGAAGCGACAATGCGGTAAATTTCGGAAAATGTGTGCAATTCACAGAATGTTGTACAAAACGCGACTTGCGAC
>OODS01000752.1_pt1 | contig 24214 bp, 24 predicted proteins | sample 1671531 | NCBI WGS metagenome assembly OODS01 (sample SAMN06348166, study PRJEB24527) | human gut metagenome | biome: human gut; feature: ankylosing spondylitis patient; material: feces | host: Homo sapiens | place: China | collected 2015-10 | reverse complement strand
AGAAGTTCTTCAAGGAGAACTGCCTGGTCGATCAGGAGTTCGTCAAGGACGGCGACCTGACGGTTGCTCAGTACACCGCAAAGGTCGCAAAGGACCTGGGCGGCGACATCAAGATCGTCAAGTTTGCCCGCTTCCAGAAGGGCGAAGGCCTGGAGAAGCGTGCTGACGACTTCGCTGCTGAAGTTGCAAGCATGGTGAAGTAATTTTAGCTTCCGACGCTGAAAACGGGAGCCGCAGTACCTGTTATGGGTGCTGCGGCTCCTTTTTGTTTGTGTTTGTGCGGCAGGTGTGCTATCATGGAGAAAAGAACCCTCTCAGGCATTTTTGTGCTGGAGTTATGACGAAGGAGAAATCTCTCTATGAAAAAACAAAATCTTACCCTTGCGGGCGTTCCGGCCATCCTGTACGGTGAGCGCAGCCGCAAGGTGTATCTTTATGTCCACGGGAAAAACGGCTGCAAGGAAGAGGCTGAGCGCTTTGCCCAGACCGCCTATTCCGCAGGCTGGCAGGTGCTGGCCATCGACCTGCCCGAACACGGAGCGCGCAGGGACCGCCCGGAACAGCTGCTGCCGTGGGCGGTGGTGCCGGAAATTCAGGCAGTCTATGCCCGGATGAAGCTGGTCTGGCCGCATATCCGGCTCTATGGGGTCAGCATCGGGGCATGGCTGGCTATGCAGGCATTGCGGACAGAAAAGCCGGAAAAGGCCCTGTTCGTGTCCCCGGTGGTGGATATGGAAACCCTCATCCTGAGCATGATGCAGGGCGCCCATGTCACCGAAGAACAGCTGAAGGCAGCAGGGGAGATCCCCACGGAGATGGGAGAAACGCTTTCGTGGCCGTATCTGTGCTGGGTGCGGGAGCATCCCCTGCAGTGGCATATACCCACCCAGGTGCTGTACGGCGACAAGGATGCGCTGACCTCCCGTGCGGTGATGGAGCGGTTCCACCGGCAGAGCGGGGCACATCTGACCATCCTGCAGGGCGGGGAACACTGGTTCCACACCGAAGTACAGCTTGCCGTGCTGCAGAGCTGGGAGGAACACCAGTGTTGAACCTCAGATATCAGAAAGCCACGCTGGAAGATCTGGAATTGCTTGTGACGGTGCGCTGCCGGGTGCTGCGGGCGGCCAATCTGCTGCCGGATGATGCTCCGTTGCCGGAGGTGGAGTGTCAGACACGGGCCTATTACCGGAAGGCTTTTGCCGAGGACACCCACACGGCATATCTCGTCTGGGACGGAGATACACTGGTTGGCACGGGCGCTGTGAGCTATTTTCAGGTCATGCCGACCGTTCACAACTCCACCGGTCAAAAGGCATACATCATGAACATGTACACGGCACCGCAGTACCGGCGTCAGGGTGTTGCGGCGCATACCCTTGCATTGCTGGTGGAGGATGCGCACCGGCGCGGAGTAACGGCCATCTCGCTGGAAGCGACCGCGATGGGCAGGCCGTTGTATGAGCGGTTTGGCTTTGTGTCGATGGAACACGAAATGGAACTGCCGGAAGAATAACAAAAAACAGCCGCTGACGGCGTGAAACGGTCAGCGGCTGCTTCGTTTTTACGGATTCAGTTCAGCAAAAGCCGGAAGATCAGGCCTTGACTTCGCTGTTCTGTTCAGCCTTCTGGTAAGCCTTGAAGGAGTGGACCACGATGTTCAGGCCCAGAACGATCAGCAGGATAGCCAGGATCAGCTGCAGGCCGTTTGCGATGAACACAGCGCCCCAGGTGGTCTCGCCAGCGGGGATGGTCACAGAAGCGGCGGTGCTGATGGCCTTGACCATAGCGATCAGGCGCTGCACCAGAGCGGTGAAGGTGACGCACAGCATGATGATCAGCGGAGGGAAGATCATCTTGTTGTTGCGGCCGGTGACCTTCAGGAACACGCACAGGGTAGCCAGCACCAGAGCGCTCAGCAGCTGGTTGGCGGAACCGAACAGCGGCCAGATGTTGGCGTAGCCGATTTTGGTCAGGATGAAGCCGAACACCAGAGTGATGATGGTGGAGAAGTACACGTTGCACAGCAGCTTGCGCCAGCCCTCAGCGTGCTCCATGTCATCCACACTGAACAGTTCCTGGAAGCTCATACGGCCGATACGGGCCACAGCGTCCAGGCTGGTCAGGGCCAGAGCGGAAACGCACATGGTCATGAACACGGAAGCAAAGTGCTGGTCTAGGCCAAAGTCCACAAAGAAGCTGGCCACGCCACGGCTGAAGATCTGGAAGGGGGTGCCATCGGCGGGGGTGCCGTCGGCGGCAGCGGCTGCGCCTGCCACGCACAGGGCGATGACAGCCAGCAGGCTCTCCAGCACCATGGCACCGTAACCGACCTTCAGCATATCCTTTTCATTGGAAACAGTCTTGGAGGAAGTACCGGAGGATACCAGGCTGTGGAAGCCGGAAACGGCACCGCAGGCCACGGTAACGAACAGGATGGGGAACATAGTGCCCAGCTTTGCGTTGTTGAAGCCGGTGAACACCGGCAGGTTCATGACGGGGTGGTTGACAATCAGGCCCAGAACGGCACCTACGATCATAGCCACGAACATGAAGGTGGTCATGTGGTCACGGGGCTGCTTCAGCAGCCACATGGGCAACACGGCAGCGAAGAAGATGTAAACGAAGGTGATGTAGCTCCATGCAGCCTTGCCCAGGATGACAGGAGCGTTTGCGCCAACCACGAAGGACAGCACGATGAACACGATGCTGATGACGTTTTCTTTCCAGCCGGTGAAGTGGAACTTGTTCTGCAGCAGGCCAAAGACCACTGCGAACACCATGAACATGATGGAGACCATGCCGGCAGCGCCGTTGGTCTGAGCAGCTTCCACCAGAGCACCGTCGGTGCCGTAGGCGTTGAAGGTGCCTGCGACCATGTCTGCGAAGGCAGCGATGACGATGCCGCAGAACAGCCAGCAGAACAGCAGGAACAGTTTGCGGCCGGTCTTGCCGATATACTTCTCGATCAGCATGCCCATGCTCTTGCCGTCATTCTTGACGGAAGCGTACAGAGCGCCGAAGTCGGTGACGGCACCGAAGAAGATGCCGCCCAGCAGGACCCACAGCAGAACGGGCAGCCAGCCGAAAGCGGCAGCCTGGATGGCACCGGTGACAGGGCCTGCACCGGCAATGGAGCTGAACTGGTGGGCGAACACCGTCCAACCGTCGGTGGGAACATAGTCCCGGCCATCCTCATGGACAACAGCCGGGGTCTTGGCGGTGGGGTCGATGCCCCACTTATTTGCCAGCCAGCGGCCGTAGAGTGCGTAAGCACCGAACAGACACACGGCGGCGATCAGTACGATGACCAGCGTATTCATTGTTTTTACCTCTTTCCTTTTTTTCACGCGGTAAACCGGCCAGGTGCACAGCGCCGTCCGGCAGACGAAGCAGGGCCGCAGGGTGTAAAAAAGCCCTCGTCCATCCGGAAGATCTTCCTTGGGCGGAAGATCTTTCCCGAAGACGAAGGCTCACACATCCACTGCACATTGTGGATGATTCTGCTCCGCGGTACCACTTCGCTTGCTGTCGGTGGACAGCCACTCCCACGCATGGCGCATCTGCCATGCTGCCCGGTAACGGGGGCTGGACGGCGTTGCATTACTCAGGACGGTCAGGGTCCCGTTCACACACGCTGCTTGCAGGGGAGGGTCATTTGCTCCTGACTGCCGCCGTTGCATCAAAAAGGGCGGCTCGCTGAAAGAGGGTGCTGCAAATGATCATGTCCTGTTCGTCGCATTTGCCGAATGATTGCTCCTACTTTAGGGCAGAATTCATAATTTGTCAATATCGTTCCGGGAAGTTCGGAGGATGCGCCAATTCGGCAAAGAAGTTCTAAGAGAATTTTAGGTGATTTTTATTCATATGTGAAAAGAGCTAAATTGAACAGTACGTTTCCTGAAAAGAGTTCACGCAGAATGCTTGACTTTCGCACTTTGAAGTGCTAAAGTAATAACACGATGAACCGACCCGATGTGATCAGAAGAAGGAGAACTGTTATGGCCGAGAAAAATCCCAGAAGAAACGAAACCATCGACGCGCTGTTCGACGCGATCCTCAGCCTGGAAACGCGGGAAGAATGCTACGATTTCTTCGAGGATCTGTGTACCGTCAAGGAGATCTCGGACATGGCGCAGCGTCTGGAGGCAGCAAAGCTGCTGCTGGACGGCAGCACCTACGAGCAGATCGTAAAAACGGTGGAGATCAGCACTGCCACCATCAGCCGCATCAACCGCTGCATCCAGTACGGCACCGGCGGCTACCGGCAGACCATTGAAAAGGTGCGCGAAAAGCAGCAGTAACGCCGCCACACGGCAGGGCATAGGATGGGGCGTGCAAACCCTCTTGACCGGAAAGGATGGTATTCTATGTCTGCTGAAACCTGTACCCGCTCCCAGTGCCCGGAGATGCCCAAGGTCACGCTGGACCAGGCTGTGATCGACCTGATGGAGAGCATCGCCCTGCAGGAAACGGCCCTCAGCCACATTCTGTGCGCCGAAAGCCAGAAGATGAAGGTGGCCATGGGCCTGGATGGGCTGGACCTGTGCAAGCTGCTGGAGGTCAACGACTCGGCAACCAACATGGTGCACGCCGTGGCCAACCTGGAGCTCGTGCTCAAGGATAAGCTGGAGTTCATCTCCAACAACCTCTACTATCCGCCTTCCGGCAGCGGCTGTTCCGCTGACCAGTAAGGTCCTCTGCCTGCCCGGGTGCCGGGCGGGCATTTTTGTTTACCGTCTCTTCACGGAAAGTTTGCATAAAAACCGGAAAATGCATTTGTTGGAATTGCTGAGGCGGTCAATCTGTGCTATACTATAGACTGTATCACCATGAAAGTGAGGAAACCACAATTGCTGCATTACGATGCCATCCTGTTTGACGTGGACGGGACCCTGATCGATTCCGCTCCCGGCATTCTCCATACATTGGAAGAGGTCTTTCAGAAAATGGGCGTGGACGTCACCGGCGTCAACCTGCGCCGCTATCTGGGCCCGCCGCTGCGCAAGAGCTTCGGCGAGCACTTCACCGAGCTGGACAAGATCGAGCAGGCCACCCGCCTCTACCGCGAAAGCTACGCGGTGAAGGGCAGCCACGAATGCGCCGCGTACCCCGGTGCAGCGGAAATGCTGCAGCGCCTGAAGGACGCCGGGCTGATCCTGTGCACCGCTACTTCCAAGCCCACCGAGGTGGTCACCCCGATCCTGGAAGAAAAGGGTCTTGCACCTTTCTTTGATTTCATCGGCGGCGCGTCCATGGACGAGAGCCGCGACACCAAGACCGACGTGGTGCGCTATGTGCTCAGCCAGCCCATGCTGCAGGGCAAGCGGGTGCTGATGGTCGGTGACCGCAACGACGACATGCGCGGCGCGGCAGACTGCGGTCTGGACGCTGCCGGTGCACTGTACGGCTATGGCAGCCGCGAGGAGCTTGCGCCCTTCCACCCGGTGCTGCTGGCTGAGAGCTGTGCCGACCTTGCCGACCAGCTGCTGGAGCAGCGTGCCTGAAACAACGCGCAATAAAGGGAATGGTGAAAACTATGAGACAGAATACACAATCGGAAAAACAGTCGCTGACGCCCATGCAGAAGCAGGCAGTGCTGGTGTGCATTGTGTGTGCACTGGCGGCGCTGCTGACCATTGGCATCACCCTTGTCCTGATCCACCGTGGCAAGGAACCGGCTGCCTCTTCGGAGCAGCCGGGCACCGAGCAGCCTGCGGATGATGCAAACATCGCCGACCATTACCAGATCAACGAACAGTCCAGTGCACTGCTCCCCGAGACGGCGGACGCGGGTGACGCCTACCAGAATGAGACGCTGTTCATCGGCGATTCCAACACGGTGCGTCTGTATGCCAACGGCCTGATCAGCCTGCAGCAGTTCTGCGCCAAGGAGGGCATTGGCACAAGCGCTGCCCTGAACGAGGGCATCGTTACCTTTAAAAAGGACAGCAGCCGCTACACCATCGCGGAGGCTGTGGCCAAGATGAAGCCCCGCCGCGTGGTCATCATGCTGGGCACCAACGACACTGGCATGGCCGTGGAGGATTTCATCAGCAATTACAAGCAGCTGGTGCAGGCCATCCAGACCAGCTACCCCTACACCGACATCATCGTCAACACGGTGCCGCCGGTGCCTGCCGACCACTCCAACTATCCCAACATGGACCAGACCAGGATCGACGACTTCAATATGGCATTGCTGTCCATGTGTGAGGAAATGGGCCTGAAGTTCCTCAACACGGCCGAAGCCCTCAAGGATTCCACCGGCTACGGCAACGCCGACTATTACCAGAGCGGCGACATCCACCTCAAGACCTCCGGCCTGAAGGTGCTGCTGAACTACCTGTGCACCCATGCCTACGAGACCGAGGACCGCCGCCCGGACACCAACAACATTCCCCGCCGCGCCGAATATGTGCCCGACCCCAGTTCTGCTGTGGCTTCGTCCAGCAGTGAGGTGACCTCCTCTTCTTCCGAAGTGCAGGAGGACACCACCCAGTATCAGGCATCCTACCGCGTGGATAAGACCGGCGGCGGTACCCTGAGCGCCGGCAATGACAACGGCAAGACCACACTGACCTACAGCGTCGGTGCAAGCCAGTCGGTCAGCGTCACGGCGGTCCCGGCATCGGGCCATGTGTTCGTCAAGTGGAGCGACGGCGTGACCAACAAGACCCGCACGGATGCCAACTTCAAGCAGAATCTGGATGTGACCGCCGTGTTTGCTGCCGCCTCGGTGCAGATCAGCAGCAGCGGCAAGGCTGCAGTGGGCGGCAGCTGCACCTTCCACGCGAAGATCAGCGGCAAGTATCTGGAGGCAGATTCCATCCGCTGGTATGCCAACGGTGTGGAGGCTGCTTCTGCCGCAGGCCAGACCAGCGTGACGGTGCCCATTACGGCTGAGATGCAGGGCACTACCTTCAAGGTCTACGCAGTGGTGAGCTACAACGGCAGCACCGTCACCAGCAACACGCTGGAGATCACGGTGCCCGGTGCCCCGGCAGCTTCTTCGGGCTCTTCTTCGTCCGGCAGTACTGCTTCGTCTGGTTCTTCCAGCACTTCTTCCGGGGCTTCCTCCGGAAGTACATCCGGTTCTTCTTCCTCTTCTTCGTCGGAAAAGGAATCCGTCAGCAGCTCCAACGGGGCCGAGAGCACCAGCTCCTCCCACAGCGGCAGCTCGTCTCACAGCGGTTCCTCGTCGGAAGCCGGGAGCGGCAGCACCTCGCACAGCAGCAGTGCGGCCGCCAGTTCCTCCCACAGCAGTTCCGAGAGCAGCTCTCACAGCAGTGCTTCCTCTGAGAGCCCGGCTCCCAAGGCAGAAGCCGAAAATGACACGGCCGAAGAACCGGCAGCCCGCTCCTGAGCGCAGAACCCTTTGCCCCTGCGCCGCATAGGCTGAGGGGAAGGGAGGCGGTTTGATGTTCTGGGAAGAGCCGCGGGTGCCGGGCCTGCCCGGTGCAGAAGATGTGACCGACGGCAGTGTGGATTACTACGATACCGATTGGGAAAATGTAGAAAACGGTGCACTGGAGGAGGAAATGCAGAAATGCAATGCCACTCCCTGCACCGCCCAAACAACCTGTTCAGAAAACAAACCGGAACAAACCGACGTACAGGCGTATGAAATGATTTCGGAATGAACAGAAGCCAGCTCTGCCCACCGCAGGGCTGGCTTCTCCCTGTTGTAATGCCCGCCCTGCAAAGCGGGCCGGAAAAGGAAATGAGGGGATATTATGGCAAAATACTATTGCATCCTGTTTGATGCGGACAATACGCTGCTCAACTTTGACGCCGCCGAGAGCAAGGCACTGGCCGAAACGCTGGTGAACTACGGCATCGAGCCGGACGCCGAAACAGTGCAGACCTACCGCACCATCAATGAGGAACTGTGGCGTCAGCTGGAAAAAGGCCAGATCCGCCGCGAAAAGCTGCTCAACGAGCGGTTCAGCCGCTTCCTCAAAGCCATTGACGCCGCCGGAGACGGCGCAGAGATGAACCGCTATTATCTGGAGCAGCTGTCCACCCACCCGGACCTGATGAACGCCGAGGTGCTGGACGTGCTGCGGGAGCTGTCGGAGGTGGCCACACTGGCCGTGGTGAGCAACGGCGTCCACAAGGTGCAGACCCGGCGGTTGGCCGAGAGCGGCGTGTCCAACTTCATGGAGGATGTGTTCATCTCCGAGAAGCTGGGCTGCGAGAAACCCGGTGCACGCATCTTTGACGCCGCCCTGCGGGCACTGGGCGTGGAGAACCGCGAGCATGTGCTGATGGTGGGCGACAGCCTGACCAGCGACATCCAGGGCGGTGCAAACGCCGGGCTGGACACCTGCTGGTTCAACCCCAACCACACCGAGAACCCGGGCAAGGTAATCCCCACCTACGAGATCGCCAGCCTGGAAGAACTTTATCCGCTGGTCATGGAGCAGGACGAGCTGGCCAATGTGGGGCTGAAGAACCGCCGCCACCAGTGCTGAGCCCCTGCGGGGCCGCAGCAGAACAGAATGGATTGAAACAATGCTGATACATTTAGAAAAACTTGGAAAGAGCTTTGGCGAAAAAGTCGTGCTGCACGATGTGACGGCCAGTGTCGAGCGGGAGGACCGTATCGGCATCGTGGGCCAGAACGGCGCGGGCAAGACCACGCTCCTCAAGATCCTGACCGGAGAATATCAGGACTACGACGGGGAATTCAGCGTGACCCATGGCGTGACGCTGGGCTACCTGGAACAGAACGCCAAACTGGACCCCACGCTGGACATCTACGGCGAAATGCGCGCCACCTTTGCGCCGGTGCTGGACGCCATGGCCCAGATGCAGGTTTTGGAGCGCAAGATGGCAGCCCAGCCCGACAACACCGACCTGCTGGCCCAGCACGACGCACTGCAGAACATCGTGGATGCCGCCGACGGCTACAACATGGACGTCAACATCAAAAAGGTGCTGTCCGGCATGGGCTTTGCGCAGGACACCTGGGAAAAGAACATTGCCGTGCTTTCCGGCGGTGAGCTGACCCGGCTGCGTCTGGCAAAGCTGCTGCTGGAAAAACCGGATGTGCTGATCCTGGACGAGCCCACGAACCACCTGGACTTTGCCACCATGGAATGGCTGGAAAATTACCTCAAGGGCTATTCCGGTGCGGTGCTGGTGGTCAGCCACGACCGCTATTTCCTGGACAATGTGTGTACCAAGATCTGGGAGGTTTCCTTCCAGACCATGACCACCTACAAGGGCAACTTCTCGGCTTACCTGCCCCAGAAGGAGGCCGCCGATGCCCTGCGCCAGAAGCAGCACGACGCCGACGTGGCCCTGGCAGAAAAGCTGCAGGACTATGTGGACCGCAATCTTGTGCGTGCTTCCACCACCAAAATGGCCCAGAGCCGCCGCCGCCAGCTGGAAAAGCTGGAGATCACCGAGGCACCCAAGGACGAGACGAACCAGCTCAAATTCCGCTTTGAATACGATGTGGAACCCTGGAACGAGCTGGTGATGCTCAAGAACCTGACCATCAAGATCGGGGACCGCACCCTGCTGGAGCCCTTTACCTATACGGTGTGCCGCGGCCAGCGGCTGATCATCGCCGGCCCCAACGGCGCGGGCAAATCCACCCTGATGCAGGTGCTGGACGGCAAGCGCCGCCCCTCCGGCGGCATGGTGCGCTTGGGCACCGGCGCACGGCCCAGCATTTTTGCCCAGCAGCAGAACCGTCTGGGACAGGGCAGGGTCATCGACGTGATCTGGAACAAGTACCCCCGTATGACTGAGCTGGAGGTGCGCAGCCATCTGGCCAAGCTGGGCTTCCGGGGCGATACGGTGTTCAAGCCCTGCGAGGCACTGTCCGGCGGCGAGCTGGCCCGCCTGCGCTTTGCGGAGATCGTGCTGGAGCGGCCGAACCTGCTGTTCCTGGACGAGCCCACGAACCATCTGGATATCTACACCCGCGAGAACCTGACCGAGGCCCTCATGGCCTACACCGGCACGCTGCTGCTGGTGACCCACGACCGTCACCTGATGAACAGTCTGGCCTGCCCGATTTTGTATCTGGAAAACGGCAAGGCCACCCTCTACCCCAGCTACGACGCCCTGATGGGCCGTGCCGCCCCGGCCCCGACGGTCCAGAAGGACGGCGGCCCTGCCAAGGTGGGCTATGGCAAGGAGCAGCGCCGCCGCCGCGCCGAGCTGCGGGCAAAGATCAAGGCCTGCGAGGACGAGATGGAGGCCTGCGGTGCCCGCGAGGTGGAGCTGGACAACGAGATCAACTCCCCGGAGGTGTACAACGACCCCGACCTGCTGCGCCAGAAGAGCGACGAGCTCAGCGACCTGCGTTTCCATCAGGAAGAGCTGTTTGCCGCATGGGAGGCCGCCATGGAAGAGCAGGAACGCTACGAACAGTCCCAGGCCGAAGAGTAAAGGAGCACACGCATGCCAAAAAATCCACGCAGCTATGAAAAGACGCGGCACATTGCCCTGTCGGGCCTGTTGTTTGCGCTGGCCATGGCGCTTTCGTTCATTGAAGGCTCGCTGGTCATTCCGGGCCTTCTGCCCGGCATGAAGCTGGGCCTTGCCAACATCGTGGTAATGTACGCTCTGTTCTTCATGGGTGTCAAGCAGGCGCTGGTGCTGGACGTGCTCAAGGCACTGTTCGTTTTTCTGGTATCCGGCTTCACGGCGGGGTTCCTCTCACTGTGCGGCGGCCTGTTGTCGCTGCTGGTCATGGCCGTGCTGTACTATGTGGTGCCGGTGCGGCCCACCTGGTTCATCCTTTCGGTTTGCGGCGCACTGGCCCACAATGTGGGGCAGCTGCTGGGGGCCGGCGTTATCATCTCGTCGTCGCTGTCACTGTACTATGCGCCGGTCATGCTGGTGCTGGGCCTGGTAATGGGCGCACTGACGTCCATTACCCTCAAGGCACTGCTGCCGGCACTGGGGCGGCTGGGGTTCAGCACCCGCGAAAAGCGGGGCGAATAACCGACGCCACTGCGGCAGCGGTTGCATTTTGACCGGAAATCAGTATAATAAAGAAACAAACGATTTTGATTTTATGAGAAAACCCCAGACGGACAGGGCTGCCGGACAGAACCATCCATCGGCAGCCGGGAGGTGTTTGCATCATGTCTGAAAAAGTAACGATCAAGGCAGAGCGCCGGGAACTGCATCTGCCCACCATCGCCCTGCGCGGGCTGGTCGTATTCCCGAATAATCTGGTCCACTTTGAGGTGGGCCGTGAAAAGAGCATTGCCGCCGTGGAATGGGCCATGGCCAACAACTCCAATGTGTTCCTTGTGGCGCAGAAGGAAATGGAGCTCAGTGACCCCACCCAAGAGGATCTGTTTGCTTACGGCGTCGTGGCCGAGGTCAAGCAGGTGCTGCGCGTCTCGGATGATCTGGTCAAGGTTCTGGTGGAGGGCAAATACCGCGCCAAGCTCACCGATCTGGACACCACCGGCGATTTCCTGCTGGCTTCCGTGCGCCCGGCCCCGGTGCGTGTCGGCAAGACCGAGGATGCCGTGGAGACCGAAGCCCTGCTGCGTGCTCTCAAGAGCAGCTTTGACGAGTATCTGGGCATGAACCCGCGTCTGGCCAAGGACGTGGTGTTTACCATCGTGTCCAGCACCGACCCGGAGTTCCTCAGCGAGTACATGCCCGCAAACCTGCTGTTCCGCTACGAGGACAAGCAGGCTGTGATGAACGAGAACACCCTCGCGGGCCGTCTGCAGCGTCTTGTGGAGATGCTGCGCCGCGAGTGCCAGGTGATGAAGATCGAGAAGGAGATCGCGGACAAGGTCAACGAGTCCATGGACAAGAACCAGCGCGACTACTACCTGCACGAGCAGCTGCACGTCATCAGCGATGAGCTGGGCGAGGGGGACGATACCCACGCCGAGGCCGACGAGTACCGCCGCAAGATCACGGCACTGCATCTGGCCGAGGACAGCGAGAAAAAGCTGCTCAAGGAAGTGGACCGCCTGTCCAAGATGCAGGGCTCCAATCAGGAAGCCACCGTGATCCGCACCTATCTGGACACCTGCCTGGACCTGCCGTGGAACAGCTATACCGAGGATGATCTGGACATCAACCGTGCCCAGCAGATCCTGGACCGCGACCACTACGGCCTGAAAAAGGTCAAGGACCGCATTCTGGAAACGCTGGCCGTGCGCAAGCTGGCTCCGGACGTCAAGGCGCAGATCATCTGCCTGGTCGGCCCTCCGGGCGTCGGCAAGACCAGCATTGCACGTTCCATCGCCGAGAGTCTGGGCCGCAAGTATGTGCGCATCAGTCTGGGCGGCGTGCGGGATGAAGCCGAGATCCGCGGCCACCGCCGCACCTACATCGGTGCCATGCCTGGTAAGATCATCAGTGCCATGATCACCGCCAAGAGCTCGAACCCTCTGATGCTGCTGGACGAGATCGACAAGCTGGCTGGTGACTTCCGGGGCGACCCGGCGGCAGCTCTGCTGGAGGCACTGGACCCCGAGCAGAACAGCACCTTCAACGACCACTTCCTGGACATCCCGTTCGACCTGAGCCATGTGCTCTTCATCACCACGGCCAACGATCTGGGCAGCATTCCCGGCCCCCTGCGCGACCGCATGGACGTCATCGAGCTGCCCAGCTACACCCGCGTGGAAAAATACAACATTGCCCGCAAGCATCTGCTGCCCAAGCAGCTCAAGGCCTGCGGTCTGACCGGCAAGGTCACCCTGAGCCAGAGCGCCCTGTACGGCATCATCGACGGCTATACCCGCGAAGCCGGCGTGCGCAATCTGGAGCGCACCATTACCAGTGTGCTGCGCAAGTGCGCCCGCAAGATCGCATCCGGCGAGGCGGAGACGGTGTCGGTCGCCGGCTCCATGCTGGAAGATCTGCTGGGCCCCCGCTTCGTCAAGCCCGACTTTCTCAACCGCACCAATGCCGTGGGCATCGCCAACGGTCTGGCCTGGACCAGTGTGGGCGGCGAGACCCTGCCCATTGAGGTGCAGGTCATCGACAACGGCAGCGGCAAGATCACCGTCACCGGTTCGCTGGGCGATGTGATGAAGGAGAGCGCTCAGCTGGCGGTCACCTGGGTGCGGGTCCATGCGCTGGAATACGGCATCGACCCGGAGCGGCTCAAGAAGTGCGACCTGCACATCCACGCCCCGGAGGGTGCTGTGCCCAAGGACGGCCCCTCGGCCGGTGTCACCCTGACCACGGCCCTGGTGTCCTGCCTGTCCGGGATGCCGGTGCGCGGGGATGTGGCCATGACCGGCGAGATCACCCTGCACGGCAACGTGCTGCCCATCGGCGGCCTGCGCGAAAAGAGCATGGCAGCCTACCGCGAGGGCATGAAGACGGTGCTCATCCCCAAGGACAACGAGCCGGATCTGTACGAGGTGGACGATGAGGTCAAGAAGAATCTGACCTTCCTGCCCATGCAGAACCTGACCCAGGTGCTGAACGCCGCGCTGCTCAAGCCGACGAGCGCCAAAAAGGCCAAGGCTCCGGCCAGCCGCAGCCGCAAAAAGGCCCCGGCAGGGGAGAGCCTGGTGCCTCCTGCTGCCGAAAAGCCCCAGACCGGGGCTGTCTGCTGACAAAACAGAAAGGAATCCCCCATGATCTTCAACAAAGCTGATTTTATTGCCAGCTATGGCATTTCCAGCCAGCTGCCCGAGAGTGACCGCCCGGAGTTGAGTTTTTCGGGGCGGTCCAACGTGGGCAAATCCAGCCTGATCAACAAGCTGTGCAGCCGCAAAAACCTGGCCCGTGTGTCCAGCACCCCGGGCAAGACGGCCACCATCAACTTCTATGCGGTGGATGACTGCTATTTTGTGGACCTGCCGGGCTACGGCTACGCCAAGGTCAGCAACGCCGACCGGGAACGCTGGGATGACCTGATCAACAGCTACTTTGAGGCCCCTCGGCACCACACCCTGCTGGTGCAGCTGCTGGACTGCCGCCACACCCCCAGTGCCGACGACCTGCAGATGCTGCGGTATCTGCATTACCACCGCATTCCCTATGTGGTGGCCCTGACCAAGGCGGACAAGCTCAAAAAGAGCCAGCTGGCCTCCACGCTGGAACAGTTCGAGGATATCTGCCGCCCCTACGGCTGCCAGAAGGTGGTGCTGACCAGCGGCGAGAACGGCTACGGCATCCCGGAGCTGCAGGCGGTGCTGAACGCCGCTGTGGCTGCCGAGGACCAGGAAGCGGAGTAACACCATGGCTTACAACGAATTTGCCTATTTTTACGATGAATTCAACGGCGAGGCCGACTACGACGCCCTTTACAGCCACATCCACAGCCAGCTGGAGGCCCACGGCATCCGGGACGGCATCCTGGCAGACCTGGGCTGCGGTACCGGGGAACTGACCCTGATGCTGACCCAGGCGGGCTACGATATGATCGGCATCGACCAGTCGGAAGAGATGCTCTGCGTGGTGCGTGACAAAGCCGAACAGCTGGGCCTTTCCGGCCGGCTGCTGCTGCTGCGGCAGGACCTGCTGAAGCTGGACCTGTACGGCACCATCCGGGCGGCGGTGTCTACCTTTGACACCTTCAACCACATCCCGGATCTGGACACGGCCATTGCGAATGCCGGGTTCTTTATGGAAAAGGGCGGTGTGTTCCTGTTTGACATGAATACCCCCTACAAGCACCAGAACGTGCTGGGCGAAAACGAATTCACCTTTGAGGAAGAGGACGCCTCCTGTGTGTGGCGCAACCACTACAACGCTGCCGACCGGAAGGTGGAGATCACCGTGGACATCGACTACCACGAGACGGGTGAGCACTTCCACGAGGAATTCTGCGAGTACACCTACGACCTTGACACCATCCGCGCTGCGCTGGAAAAGCACGGCTTTGCGCTGGAAAGCGTCTGCGACGGCGAGACCTTCGGCCCCCTGACCGGGGACAGCCAGCGCTATTTCTTCTGCGCAGTCAAGCAGTATACACAATTGGAGGGATAACGTTATGGCAAACCTGATCCGCGGCCTGTCGGAAAACGGCGGCGTCGTGTTCTGCGGTGTGGATTCCACCGAACTTGTGCGCCGCGCCGAGCAGCTGCACACCACCAGTGCCACCTGCAGCGCGGCATTGGGCCGCCTGCTCACGGGTGCATCGCTCATGGGCTCCATGCTCAAGGATGACGGCGATAAGGTCACTCTGCGGGTGCAGGGCGGCGGCCCGGCCGGTGTGCTCATTGCCTGCACCGACGGCACGGGCAACGTCAAAGGCTGCATCGACAACCCACTGGTGGAGCTGCCCCCGAAGGCCGACGGCCATCTGGACGTGGGCGGTGCAGTGGGCCGTAGCGGTGTGCTCACGGTCATCCGGGACAACCGGCTGCAGAAGGAGCCCACCGTGGGCCAGGTGCCGCTGGTGTCCGGCGAGATCGCCGAGGACCTGACCCGTTACTATGCTACCAGTGAGCAGATCCCCACCGTGTGCGCGCTGGGCGTGCTGGTGGACAAGGACTTGTCCATCCTGTGTGCAGGCGGTTACCTGCTGCAGCTGCTGCCCGGCGCAACGGATGCCGAGATCGACCAGCTGGAAAAGAATATCGCGGCCATGCCCTCGGTCACCGAGATGCTGCGCGCCGGCAAGACCCCCAAGGACATGATGGAGCTGGCCATGGCCGGTTTTGCCCCGCAGGTGCTGGATGAGCGCACGGTGGGCTACCAGTGCGACTGCAGCGAGGAACGCACCAAGGGCATGCTGCTGAGCCTGGGCCGCCGGGAACTGGTGAAGATGCGGGACGAGGACCCGCACTGCGAAGTGGTGTGCCACTTCTGCCACAGCCGGTATCAGTACGACCTGAACGACCTGATCGCCGAATACGACGCACAGGCCGCTCAGCGCGCCGCAGAGGAAGCGGCACAGAACACCAACGCCTGATTCTGATCAAAAACATACAACGGCCCCGGCGGGCGAGCGGAACAGCTCAGCTGCCGGGGTCGTTTTGCGTGCAGATGTCGGCTTCCAGCGTGTAGACGGCGGTGTATTCCAGCGTGGTGTCCGTACAGGAGGTGTCCTCCTTCCGGGCAATCAACACGGCATCCGGGAATGCCGTGTACAGCGCCTGCAGGCTGTGCAGCCGCGCAAGTGCCAGCGCCTGGGCTTCGGTGCGGCGCAGAAGCTGCGGCTGCTGCTCGTAGAAGGTGGTTTCCTCCACGGAGCAGGGAAGCGGCAGTCCCAGCAGCTCCGGTTGGAGGTGCCGGGTGCGCTCCAGTGCCTGTTCCGGCGGCTGAACACTGGGCAGGGTCCAGTTCTGCCCGGCAGCGCTCAGCCGGTACCGCACGGTACAGCGCCCGGTCGGCTGTAAAACGGTCTCTTCCAGTGGAACGGACTGAGCATCACTCCACTCCAGTTGTGCCCGCACGGTGCCCGCTGCCGGGGCAAAGATCAGGGTGCCGTCCCGCTCCTGCCGCGCCGTGCCGATCAGCCCCTGTCCAGCCTCCACGGCCTGCCCGGGCACCACCAGCATCGTGCCGCTGGTCAGGTTGGTCTTGATGACCACACCGGCGCACCGGGCGCGCAGGCCGTGCAGGGTCCCGGCCGCAATGGCGGGCTTGGGCACTGCAGCGGCGGCGCGGACTTCCAGCCGCCCTTTGGCAAAATTGAGACTGGCCCAGGAAAACTCGCCGCTTTCCAGCAGGGCATACTCCCCGGCGTTGCGTTTGGCTTCGGTGGCGGCAGCCCCCGGGGCAAGGTCTGCCTGCCGCAGTACGGCAAAGGCCCGGGCAGCCTGTCCGCGGGTGAGGGTGCTGGTGTCCACGGCCCAGACGAACTGCTGGCTCCACAGCAGCAGCGGAATAAACAGCGCCAGCCCGGCCCACAGCCCGGTGCGGCGCAGCAGCGGACGCAGCCGAAAAAACAGCCCCAGACGCTTTTTCACCCGCAGACGCACATGCCCCTGCCGGGCCAGAGCGGCCAACGGGCGGTAATGCCAGGCGGCGCAGCGCGCCCGGAATCCGCCGGGCAGCGGTACAATGCGGGTCAGGTGCAGCCCTGCCTGTGCGGCATGGCCCAGCAGGGCGTCGGTGCTGCCGCTTTGCGCGGTGAATTCTACCGCGGCCCAGAGACGAACGGGTTCCATGACGGCCTCCTGTCCGGCAGATGCCCGGTAGGGCGCTGCCCTGTGGCGGTGTGCTCCGTGGTGTAGTCTGTGCGGACGAAGCAGCCCCGCAGCGTGATGCGCCGGGCGGTGAGCGTTTCAATCTGAAGCTGCTCTCCGTAAATGGTCAGCTGCCCGCGCGGCAGTTGGAGCCGCAGACGGGTCTCGTCGTAGGCGAGGATGGCTTCATAATGCTCGATCTCCATCCGGTCGCCGCTCTGGTACAGGCAGGGGCGGCGGTACAACCCCTGCGGCGGCTGCCGGAACAAAAGGGCCAGCCAGCGCCGCAGCGAAAAAGGCGCGCGGTGCGCAGGACTCATTCGGCTCCCTCCCGTTCCGCTATGATATTTTGGCCCAAAGTGCCATAAATGCGGGCCGCTGTTCCATATATATGGAGCGGGAGGGGAAAGTTATGTATCAGACGTTCCGGTTTCAGCGGGTCGTGCTGTTGGGGACGGCAATTGGCACGGCAGGACTGGTGTTTGCAGCGCCGCAGTGCTGCGCCCGTGCGCTGCAGCAGGGGCTTGCCCTGTGCGGCGGGCCGCTGCTGGTGTCACTGTTCCCATTTCTCATTGTTTCCGCTCTGCTCATGCGCTGTGGGGCAGGGCAGGTACTGGGGTTTGTGTTCCGTCCGGTGGCACGGCTCATCGGGGTGCACAGCCCGGCGGCCGGTGGGGTGCTGCTCATCGGGTTCCTGGGTGGGTTTGCCCCGGCAGCGGCTGCGGTGGCCGAAGCCGTGCGCAGCCGGGAGCTGACCCCGCAGGAGGCGTCGGCCCTTCTCCCGGCCTGCATCTGCTCCGGGCCGTCCTTCGTGATCCTCACGGCAGGGGAGCAGCTGCTGGGCAGCCGGGTGCTGGGCATCCGCCTGTTTGCAGCGCAGGTGCTGGCCGGGTATCTCACCGCCGCTCTGCTGAACCGTCTGCACCCGGCACCCGCTGCCCCGGTACGCTCTGCGCAGTCCACTCAGACTGCGCCGCCCCGGTTGGACGAAGTAATCGCACAGGCGGCTGTGCAGTACCTGAAATTGTGCGGATTCGTGTTGTATTTCCGGATGCTGGCAGCCGGGTGCGGGCAGTTTCTGCCTGCCGCGTGGGCACCCTTCCCGGCCATGCTGCTGGAGGTGTGCTCCGGCTGCGATTATGCGGCCCGCACCGGCCTGTGGGCCAGCAGTCTGTGCTGCGCCGCCCTCAGCGTACAGGGGGCATCGGTGCTGCTGCAGGTGCGCACCCTCTGCCCCGGAGAAGTGTCCTTCCGTCCGCTGCTGGCAGGCCGGCTGCTGCACCTGCCGCTGTCGCTGGCATTGTTCTTTCTGACATGGCCGGAGCAGGCCGTGGAGACCTTTGGCAACCTGTGCGAACGGGTGATCCCCATGCAGCGGGTGCCGCCGGACTGTGCGCTGCTGGCCTTTGCCGTGTGCTGCATGGCGGCCTGTGAGCTGAACAAAGGTCTGCTTCAGCGGGAAAAATGGAGAAATAAGCGCACTTTTCCGCGCAGAAGTGCCTTATGAAAACGATGCAAAAAGACCCGGAAAAGCTAGGCCACAAGCCGCTTTTCCGGGTCTTTCATGTTGGAGCTACTGACCTGATTCGAACAGGCGACCTGCTCATTACGAGTGAGCTGCTCTACCAGCTGAGCCACAGTAGCACATTGCACATATTCTGCAACGGACAATATTTTACCATATTTCAGCATGTCTGTCAAGGATGGATTTTCCGCCGGTGAACGTCACAGGATAAAACATGGCATGGAAGATGCCCCAGTTTCTTGAAATCCATATAATAAAAAAGATACTCCTTGTGCAACTATACGGCTGCACAAGGAGTATCTTCGATATAACGATAGAACAACACTGCGTCCAAAACAAGTGTCAGGCGTTTTTTATCAGCGCTCAATGGAACAGCTTCTGCCCGATCCAGATGCAGATGCAGGCGCCGATGACTGAAATGATAAAGGACGTGATGCTGCCGGTGGCATAAATGCCGAACAGGCCGAACACGAATTCGCCCACAAAGCTGCCCAGGATGCCCATGAGGATGTTGCGGCCGAGTGAAGTTTCGGTACCCATGAAGCGGCCGGCCACATAGCCTGCCAGCGCACCCACCAGCACGCCTGCGACCAGAGAAGCGATCACGCCCACCAGTGAGAACAGGCCCATCAGACAGCCCACCAGAATGCAGAGCAGGGTGATGATCAGCAGAATCGTCAATGTGATCATAAAAAGTACCTCCTTATTGCGCCGTGTCTGCGCCGGACTGTTCCCGGGCGTAGCGGCAGATATCATTCAGACAGCATTTCTCACATTCCGGCTTGCGGGCATTGCACACAGCGCGGCCGTGCATCACAAAGCGGTGGCACAGGTCGCTGCCCTCTTCCGGCGGAATGATCTTCCACAGGGCCATTTCCACCTTCTGCGGCTCCTTGATGCCGTCCACAAGGCCGATCTTGTTGCACAGACGGATGCAGTGGGTGTCGGTGACAATGGCCGGTTTGCCGAACACGTCGCCCATGATCAGGTTGGCGCTCTTGCGGCCCACGCCGGGCAGCGCCAGCAGCTCCTCAAAGGTAGTAGGCACCTGGCAGTTGTACTTGTCCCGCAGCATGCGCATGCAGGCCGAGATATCCCGCGCCTTGGAGTGCCCCAGTCCGCAGGGCTTGACGATGGCCTCGATGTCCTCCGGCTCGGCAGCGGCCAGTGCGGCCACGCTGGGGTAGCGGGCAAACAGGTCCTCCACTACGATATTCACCCGGGCGTCCGTGCACTGGGCCGCCAGCCGCACGCTGACCAGCAGCTGCCATGCGTGATCGTAGTCCAGTGTGCAGCCGGCATCCGGATATTCTTTTTTGAGCCGGTCGATCACCTCCAGCGCCAGTTCCTTTTTGGCAGTGAGATCTTCCGGCTCCTTTTTACGGGCGGGCATACCGTCGCCTCCTTTCGGCAAAAAATGTTTTCCTTATCATAGCATGTTTCGACCGATTTGTAAATGCCTGCCCGGAATTATCTGAGAATCATTTTCAGAAAATCTCTTGTCCTCCGCGCAGAAATGCGCTATACTATAGAAAAACACTGGGGTATGCCCCGGCATGGGAGGGAGACACAATGAACGAACCACTGGCGCAGCGCCTGCGGCCCAAAACGCTGGCAGATGTGTGCGGGCAGCAGCATCTGCTGGCCCCGGGCAGGGTGTTTCGCCGTACCATTGAGAGCGGCCGCATCCCCAACATGATCTTCTACGGCCCGTCCGGTACCGGCAAGACCACAGTGGCCCGCATCATCGCAGAGAACAGCGGCATGACTCTGCACAAGCTCAACGGCACTTCCTGCGGCACCGGCGACATCAAGGCGGTGCTCAAGGACATCGGCACGCTGGCGGGGGCGGGCGGCATCCTGCTGTATCTGGACGAGATCCAGTACCTGAACAAAAAGCAGCAGCAGAGCCTGCTGGAGTGCATCGAGGACGGCTCGGTCACCCTCATTGCATCCACCACCGAGAACCCGTATTTCTACATCTATAATGCATTGCTGTCCCGGTGCACGGTGTTCGAGTTCAAATCCCTGTCCGCCGCCGACGTGGAGCAGGGCCTGCACAATGCCCTCAAAAAGCTGTCGGAGGGGGGGAACACCCCGGTGCGCATGGACGAGGACGCCTGTGCCTATCTTGCCGAGAGTGCGGGCGGCGATTTGCGCAAGGCACTGGGCTGCCTGGATTTTGCGGTCACGGCGGCCCCGGTGGAAGAGGGTGCCCGGCACATCACGCTGGATATGATCCGGCAGGTCACCCGCCGCACAGCCATGCGGTACGACCGGGAGGGTGATGATCACTACGACATCGTGTCGGCCTACCAGAAGTCCATGCGCGGCTCTGACCCGGACGCGGCATTGCACTATCTGGCCCGTCTGCTGGAAGCCGGCGATCTGCCCTCGGCCTGCCGCCGTCTGATGGTGTGTGCCTGCGAGGACGTGGGCCTTGCCTACCCGCAGATCATCCCCATCGTCAAGGCGGCGGTGGATGCGGCCAACATGGTGGGTCTGCCGGAAGCACGCCTGCCGCTGGCCGACGCGGTGATCCTGGTGGCCACCAGCCCCAAATCCAACAGCGCCCATGACGCCATCAATGCAGCCATCGCGGATGTGCAGGCCGGGCGCACCGGGCCCATCCCGCGTCAGCTGCAGAACAAGCACTTTGACGGCGAGGATGCTCTGGTAAAAGGGCAGAACTACAAGTACGCCCACGACTACGACCACCATTGGGTCAAACAACAGTATCTGCCGGATGCCCTCAAGGACGTGAAATACTACACCTACGGCGACAACCGTACCGAACAGGCGGCCCGCGCCTACTGGGCAAAGATCAAAGGCGAGGAAAACGTCTGAACCAAAAACAAGAAAAGGAGAACGATATGCGCTATTCCAAACAGCGTGAGCTGGTCATGCAGACGGTGGAGAACCTCTGCAACCACCCCACCGCCGAAGAGATTTACGACACCGCTGCAAAGGAATGCCCGGGCCTGAGCCTTGGCACCGTGTACCGCAACCTGAACAGTCTGGTGGAGGCAGGCCGCGTGCGCCGGGTGTCCATCCCCGGCCAGGCCGACCGGTTCGACCATACGCTGGCCTGGCACAGCCACCTGTACTGCACGGTGTGCGGCGGCGTGACCGATGCCGAGGTGGACGAAAAGCAGGTGACGAAGCTGGTACGCGGCCAGAAAGGCCGGGTGCAGGACTGCGCCGTGGTGTTCATCGGCGTGTGCGAAAGCTGCTGTGCAGCACAAAAAGCGGCCTCCGAGGCGTAAACTTTGCCCGGACCCCCTTGCCCACAGCGGCCAAAGAGTGTATACTAAGGAGAGCTATTCATAAAAGCGGAAAAAAGAGTGTTCACCGTGCGGGGTTTTCCCGGCGGAGAAGGATGGTTTGATTGGAATACATTAGTTTTGAGCATAATAACATCGCCGCTGATCTGGTAAAGCAGGCTTACGACACCCCGCCGCTGGCCTTTGTGCACAGCTACGGCTGCCAGCAGAACGTCAACGACGGTGAGCGCATCAAGGGTGTGCTGGTGGATATCGGCTACGGTCTGTGCGACAAGCCGGAGGACGCCGACTTGATCCTCTTCAACACCTGCGCTGTGCGTGAGCACGCCGAGCAGCGGGTGTTCGGCAACGTGGGTGCCCTCAAGGGCCTCAAGGAGAAAAAGCCCGGCCTGATCATCGGCCTGTGCGGATGCATGGCCAACCAGAAGCATGTGGTGGAAAAGCTGCGCCAGAGCTACCCCTATGTGGACCTCGTGTTCGGCGTGGACGGCATCGATACCCTGCCGCAGCTCATCGCCCAGAAGCTGCAGAAGCACAAGCGTGTGCTGCTGGACCCCGCCCAGCGCCCGGTGATCGTGGAGAACATCCCCATCCGGCGCGAGAGCGAGTTCCGCGCCTGGCTGCCCATCATGTACGGCTGCGACAACTTCTGCACCTACTGCATCGTGCCCTACGTCCGCGGCCGCGAAAAGAGCCGCAAGCCCGGCGACATCCTGGCCGAGTTCCGTGGGCTGGTGGAGGCCGGTTACAAGGAGATCACCCTGCTGGGCCAGAACGTGAACAGCTACGGCAAGGGCCTGGAAGAGCAGATCGACTTTTCCGACCTGCTCAACCTGCTGTGCACCGTGCCTGGCGACTACCATATCCGGTTCATGACCAGCCACCCCAAGGACGCCAGCCACAAGCTGATCAATACCATTGCCGCCCAGCCGAAGATCTGCAAGCACCTGCATCTGCCGGTGCAGTGCGGCTCCGACCGGCTGCTGCAGCAGATGAACCGCCATTACACCATTGAGCAGTATCTGGAGCTCATCGAGTACGCCCGCAAGACCGTGCCCGGCATCACCTTCTCCAGTGACATCATCGTCGGCTTCCCCGGTGAGACGGAAGAGGATTTTGTCAAGACGCTGGAATTGGTGCAGAAGGTGGGCTATATGCAGCTGTTCACCTTCATCTACTCCAAGCGCACCGGCACCAAGGCTGCCGAACTGCCGGACCCCACCCCCCGCAAGGAAAAGACCGATCGCATGAGCCGCCTGCTCAAGGTGCAGGACGAGATCGCCATGGCGCTGGTCAAAGGCCAGGTGGGCCAGACCGTGCAGGTGCTGGTGGAAGGCTACGGCCGCAGCGAGGGCACCCTCTCCGGAAGGCTGGACAACAACCTGACGGTGGAGTTCGCCGCCGACCCGGCACTGCTGGGCCAGTATGCGATGGTCCGGCTGACCGGTGCCCGTGCTACCGTGCTGCTGGGTGAGCTGGCAGACTGAGAGAAAACGCGATTCCGGGGCCGTGTGCCCCTGAAACAATAAAAAGCGACAAGGAGAACAACTACCATGGATTGCATTGATCTGTTCAAACGCGCTGCAGTGGCCCTGCAGACCGACCCCCGTTACCTGGCACTGGACCAGGCCCGCAAGGCAAACGACAACGACGAGAACCTGCAGAACCTGATCGGCGAGTTCAACCTGGCCCGCATGGACCTGAACAACGAGATCGGCAAGAGCGAGCGCGACGACGCCCGCATCACCGAGCTGAACGAGAAGGTCAACAACCTCTACGGCCAGATCATGGGCGACGAGGGCATGACCGCCTACAACGAGGCCAAGCGCGAGTGCGAAAATCTGGTCAACTACATTGATGCCATCATCAACACTGCCATGAACGGCGGCGACCCGATGACCGTGCAGGAGCCTTCCGCTTCCTGCACCGGAAGCTGCTCCACCTGCGGCGGCTGCCACTAACACGATCCGGAACAAAACGCGGCTGTGCAATGCAGACCGCGTTTTGTTTGCAAAAGGCGGTTACCGGCCGCAAACCATGCACAGAACCATCGAACGGGGAGAGAGGGAAAACCATGGCAGAGCTGTCGCCCATGATGCAGCAATATCTGGAAATCAAAAAACAACACAAGGACGAGATCCTGTTCTACCGCATCGGCGATTTTTACGAGATGTTCTTTGAGGATGCCCTCACAGCGTCCAAAGAGCTGGATCTGACCCTGACCGGCAAGCAGTGCGGTCTGGAAGAGCGGGCCCCCATGTGCGGCGTGCCCTTCCACAGCTACGAGGGCTATGTGGCGCGTCTGATCG